>OKVW01000020.1_pt1 | contig 167048 bp, 131 predicted proteins | sample 1606991 | NCBI WGS metagenome assembly OKVW01 (sample SAMN03281021, study PRJEB24777) | human gut metagenome | isolation source: fecal sample PR177 from 1 month old male Malay infant, vaginal delivered... | reverse complement strand
ACACCTTCCTTTGTGTGTATTTTGGTCGTGCTTAATACTTTATCACAAAATGGTGCCCTCTTTTTATTTATTTCTATCATCCGAGAAAAATTTTACACTAGCCCCCATACAAAAAAAGAGGATACGGAAAACCATAACGCTTTCCATACCATCTCTTTTGTCTGATCCGTTTCGAGTAACAGCTCCTTACGACAGCTCTTCAAAATACGCTTCAATATATTTCATGGCTCCGCCCACTGCCGCGGCTTCCATGCCGTAGCGGCTGTTCTTTAAATAAACCGTGTCCTGCTCGAACATATTATAGCCGGCCATTTTCTGGCTTAAGTCAATCATATACGGTTTTAAATACTGGCCGATGTATCCTCCCAGTATGATGTCGCAGTCAAAGGCCATCCGCAGATTCGTCACCGATATTGCCAGATAGCTTAAATAGGAATCCCATATATCCCGTATGGCATCGTCGCCGTCCTCCAGTTTCTGAAAGAACAGCTCCAGGCTGTCATCCGTGTGATCTGACAGCACTCTGGCCGAGCAGTACGCATCCATGCAGCCCTTTTTTCCGCAGTAACACGTTTTTCCTTCCGGCGCTATGACCATATGGCCGAATTCCGCACTCTTAAAATTGTCCCCCGCATAGATTTCCCTGTTCACGTAAATCGCACCGCCTACGGAGTTGCTTAAGGACAGATAAACCGCGTCACGGTCCCGGTGGACAAATTCCGCCAGTGCCGCGCTGTTGGCGTCATTTTCAAAGGATACCGGATACCGGATAAACTGACTGACCACCTGAAATTTCACATTGTCCAGATGCAGTACGTGGGAACGGACAATCAATTCCCGGCTCTGGTCGATCACTCCCGGTATGGAGATGCCGACTCCCAGGATCTTATCCGGCGCGGCCCCCATGTCTTCCAGGAAACAATCCAGCGCCTCCGCCAATGCCTGGTAGTAATCGAACGAATTTTCAAAATTCTTCTTGATGCGTCTCTTCCCCGTTATGGCTCCCTTTAAATCCAGCGCGACCATGCTGATGTGGTTTAACGTAATATCCAGCCCGACCGCCATTTTCCATGTGGCTGTGATAGAAAGCGTCTTTGCCTTTCGGCCTCCTGTAGACTCATACTCTCCGATCTCCCCGACAATTCCGGCTTCGGTCAGTTCTTTCACATTCTGTAAGACCGTGGGCATGCTGATCCCCAGCTCCGCAGCGATCTCCGGTTTGGACGTTCTGCCTTTATAGCGGATAAATTTTGCGATCTTGACTTTATTCAGCTTCTTCTTTTCTATCATGGAATCGTCTCCGATAATCTTCTTTTATGAATCGTTTTATATAAGTATTATACAAGAGGGGGCAGGGAAAGGCAAGGCAAAAATACCGCAGCCGGACTTTCCGCAAAAAGTCCGGCTGCGGTATTACATACATACTTTTTTTGATCTGTCTTACTCTAATGCAAACATCGCCATTGCATTCAAAATATCTTCTTCCATCGCATCGATCGCCGCATTGGCTAACTCATGGAAATACTTCACGTTTTTCTCCTCCAGAAGCTTCTGCACACCTTTTACGCCGGCGTTGGACATGTAGGAGAAGTAGTTGATTTTCCGGATTCCGCAGCGGATGGCTTTCTGGGTATCTTCCACGCTGATTCCGGAACCGCCGTGCATGACGAGCGGAACACCGGTCAGCTCTCTGATTTTCACAATGCGGTCAAAATCCAGTTTTGGCTGGGCGGCATAGAAGCCGTGTACGGTTCCCACCGATGCAGCCAGCGCATCAATGCCCGTTTCTTTCACATATTTTGCGGCCAGTTCCGGATCCGTATAGGCGCCGCCCACGAATTCCTTTCCCTCATGGCCGGTCACGATCCCGATCTCCGCTTCCACGTTGGCGCCGTATTCCTGAGCCATGGCAACGGTCTCTCTTGTCATGCGGACATTTTCCTCGTACGGCCTGGAGGAGCCGTCATACATGACCGCTGAGAAGCCCAGATCCAGGGCTTTCTTTACATAGTCCAGGTCCTCGCCGTGATCCAGCATCACACAGACCGGCACCGTCGATTCCTTCGCCATGCGGACCATGATCGGCCCGATCACGCGAAGCGCCATCTCCGGCTCATGAAGCTGGGCGTGCTGGATGATGACCGGCTCCTTCCGTTTTTCCGCGGCCCGGATAACGGCCATTAAAATCTCCAGATTGGGCGTATCGAAAGCGCCCACACAGCAGCCTCGCGCCTGAACGGCCGCAAGTACCTCATTCATATTTACTAACATTCAGCCAGCTCCTTACTTTTCTTCGTACAGTTCAATGATTGCATCATCCCAGATGACAAAGGCCAGCCGTACTCCCGGACCCGCGTCGACCGGTCCGAAGATGATCCGGTCCGCCTGTTTCGCATAGCTGTCCAAATCATCTACCCGGTAAGCCACATGCGGCTGCTTGGAAAGGATCTCCGGAAACGGCGTCCCCTCCTCAAACTTTAAATATTCGATCTTAAAATCATAGTCGTCCACATTGCTTACCCAGAACTTCATGGCCTCATTGTAAACCATTCCCTCTTTCCTGTTCAACACAGGGATTCCAATATGCATATATTCTGCCGCCATAGGGACCTCCTCCTATTTTTTCAAGTACGGGGTATTGCACGGTGCGTTCCAGTAGTGAAGCAGTTCGTCATCCATTCTTGCCATAAACATCTGGAAGCCGCCCTGCTCCTGCACGGTCAGCAGTTCGCCTACGTAGTTTGCCACGATCTCGATGTTCTTCTCTTTTAAATAGGAAACGCATTTCCGGTAAATGATAAACAGCTCCATCAGCGTGGTGGCGCCTGTGCCGTTTAAAATCAGCATGATTTTCTCTCCAGACTTGATATCCAGATCGGAAATCAGGCCATCCAGCATAATTTTGGCCGTCTCATCGGCACATTTCAAAGGCTGACGTCCGCCGCCGCCCTCTCCGTGCTGTCCCATGCCGATCTCCATCTCATCCTCGCCTAAATCAGCCAGAAGACTTCCCGTCGCCGGGTGAGTCGCTCCTGTCACGGCCACAGCGAGAGTCGCCATATTATCTGCAAAACGCTGTGCGATCTTTGCGACCTCTTCCAGGCTCTTTCCTTCCGCGGCTGCGGCACCTGCTATCTTATAAGTAGGAATACATCCCACCAGGCCCCGTCTGTCGTCTGCGTTGGATCTCGGTGCGTTGGCAATATCCTCCTGAGTCACCACCTTGACCACATGCAGGCCTTCCTTCGCACACCGCTTCATGGTCAGGTTGCCGGTCAGCATATCGCCGGCGTGGTTGAGAACGATATAGAGAACGCCCTTTCCCTTATCCGCCATCCGGATCGCATCCACGCACGCCTGCGGTCCCGGCGCGGCGAAGACATCTCCTACCACAGAGATATCCACCATTCCTTCTCCGACAAATCCGCTGATCGCCGGCTCATGGCCTGATCCGCCCTGTGTCACGATCGTTACGCGGTCCGCATTCGTAAGCTTCCTGTTTATGACCATGCGCTGGTCTCCCAACTCCACCAGCTCCTTATGGGCTTCTGCAAATCCTTCCAGCAATTCAGGTGTCAGATTTTCCGGATCATTGATAAATTTTTTCATTCTCATCATTCATTTCTCCTGTTCTAAGAATTATCGTCCCGCTTCCATCAGACCGTCATACAATCCCCTGAAAAACAGCGATGTGCTGACTGCCCCCGCATCCGGGGTCCCTATGGTCTGCTCCTTATAGCTCCTGGCCCTTCCATACTTCGATACGTACTGCTCGCTGTCTTTAGCGCCCTGCTCCGCCGCATCTGCCGCCGCTTTTAAGATATCCGGGATTCCTCCCTCCGCCTCTCTGGCCGCCAAAACCGCCGGAATCAGGGCGTCCATCATCGTCTTGTCCCCGGTCCGCGCCGTCGTAATGTCCTCCATAGCGGCCAGGCATCCTTCCAGCATGGCCTTCAGCCCCTCGCTGTCGATAGCGTCGCTGCCTGACAGCGGATCTGACAGTCCTCCGATCATCGTTCCGTAGAGCGGTCCGGCGCTTCCGCCTCCAATCTCCATCGTATCGTCTCCCAGGGACTGGAGAAATTCCTCAATATCGTCGTCCTCCCATGCGTCCAGGTTTTTGGTGATCAGTCCGGCGATCTTGCCGATGGTGACTCCGTGATCCCCATCTCCGAAGCGTGAATCAATCTCGCTTAAGCGGTCTTTATTCGCGCACCAGAGCCGGGCCACACCACGAAACATGCTGGTTATCTCAGGCTTTGAAAGTAACATATGTAACCTCCTTTCTCTTATTTTTATCGTTTGTCATGAATTAAGACTACCATTTTCACATATTATTGTCAATAAATGGATTTTATTTTGTTATTTTTTAACAGTTTTGCACAAAAATATGGTGTGTAAATGGCTTTAAAGGCCTTAACGCACCATATCTCAGTTACATATGTAACTCATTGTTCAGTTCTGCCGCCGCACTCACCACATTTTTCGGTGCGACTACATAGTTGACATATCCGGTCCTTAAGACACCCGCTAAGGCTTTCGGCTTCGTGTTGGCCGAACAGATTCCCACCACATAGCGGACCCGGCGCAAAAGTTCCAGGGGAATCTGAATGGCATAGTCCGTGTCCGAGCGGATCACCCGCCCTTCCTCCGTCACAAAATAGTTCAGTATCCGCCCCACCGCCTTCTGCTTCACCAGCAGGCTGCCATACCTCGCTTCCGACGCGAAGTCGGGCACCGATGGAAAATTCCCGATATTGACCAGGGCTACGTCGAGGCGCTCCCATGCCTGATAGATTTTATGATAATTCTCCAGGGCCATGGTCAGCTTCAGTTCCTGCTCGGAAAGCGCACAGGCCGGCGTATAGATAAATTCCGGCTCGGCTTCGCTGTGCTCGGCAATCACCCGCACCAGTTCGTTGGAATGGTAGTTTTTAAGCCCTACGCCGCCGTTTCCGATCAACGGGCAGATGTGGCCGCCGATTCTGACCGGTCCCTGATTCCGCTCAATCCTGGCCGTCAGATCGCCGATGATATGGCCCCAGCCGATTCCCAGCCGGTCCTGTTTCAGCCCGGCAAGCAGCTTTAAAGCCGCGTTCGCCACCGCGTTGTTGGTCGCTAAATCATTGGGACCGTTTTCCACCACGGCTCCGCCCTGGATTCCAAAGCTTTCCTGGAGACGGTCCAGCCAAGGATCTCCCTGCCCCAGTCCTTCCGCCTCCCCCGGCGCCGCAATCGTGATTTTTACAATCCCTTCCTCCTTCGCCTCCTTTAAAAGCTTACTGACCATGGGACGGGAAATTCCATAAATCCCCGCGATCTCATTCTGAGTCCTGTCCTTCTCATAATACAGCCTGGCCACATCCACCAGGCGCTCTATCCTGCTGTCTCGATCCCTCATATCCGTGCTTCTTAAGAACGCCCGCCGTCAGGCCGACCGCAGACCGCTCTTCGCGCTCCTTCCATACCATTTCGGCCGCAGGCTGGCGGCCTTTACTCTGCTTCTATTATAACCTTCCATCAAGTATCTGTCCATGAAGAGTCAGGAAGGTTTTATTTCTGCTGTATGTTCCGGTTACGGTTCCGCTATCCATCAGCACGGATCTGTGCTAAAATGTACGGATAACAAAAAACAGGCGTGAATCGGCGCAATCATTTACAGGAGGGAATCGCTATGATAAGACTGGTATTACCAACGGAAGACTACGAGGAACAGGTTCTGGATTACAAAGCATCATTTGAAAGAGACGGTGACAGCCTGGATGGAACCGCGGGATTACTGAATTTCCGCACCTTTAAAGAGTGGTACGAGGCACTCCTGGACAATTCCTGTGAGGCAACGGTGAGAGAAGGCCTTGTTCCCGCCACGACATTTCTGGCTGTCGATGAAAACGACAGGCTGGTCGGAATGGTGGACCTCCGCCACCGTCTGAATGACGCCCTGGAAAAATGCGGCGGCCATATCGGGTACAGCGTAAGGAAAGACGAGCGGAGAAAGGGGTATGCCACCCAGATGCTGTCCCTGGCCTTAGAGGAATGCAGGAAAATGCATATCATGCGTGTTTTAATCACCTGTAATAAGGTAAACATCGCCTCGGCCAGAACGATAATGAACAACGGCGGGATTCTGGAAGATGAGATCAGGACGGCTGAAAGGATTACACAGAGGTACTGGATTACCCTTTCTTAAAGGCAAAAAACGGACATCACAGCAAAACAGCGGAGAAAATTACACGAACGTAATTTTCTCCGCTGTTTCATTTGACATCCTTCGAAAAGAGGCGTAAGATAATCCCGGAATTATACATAATTATTCACTACTTTTACACAGGGGGACATCATGGAAAGCTATCAATTTTTACTGAATCTCGCAATTATTTTACTAAGCACAAAAGTACTCGGACTCGTAACCAGGAAATTTCACATGCCGCAGGTGGTCGGCGCGCTGCTGGCCGGCGTCATTCTGGGCCCTGCCGTGCTGGACATGCTGCACGAAACTGAATTTTTGGACAAACTGGCCGAAATCGGTGTCATCGTCCTGATGTTCTGTGCCGGCCTGGAAACGGATACAAAAGAGCTGAAAAAAAGTGGAAAATCGGCGTTTATCATCGCCCTGATCGGTGTAATCGTTCCGCTGGCCGGCGGATACGCGGTGGCAGCCTACTTTAACAGGCCGTCAGTCATCGCCTCCGACGCATCGGGAACCGCATTTCTTCAAAATATGTTCATCGGAGTCATCTTAACGGCAACCTCCGTGAGCATTACCGTCGAGACCTTAAAGGAGTTGGGAAAACTGAAGACCCACTCCGGCAACGCCATCCTGGGCGCGGCCATCATCGACGACGTGCTGGGCATCATCGCTCTGACGATCATCACCAGCATGGCCGACTCCAATGTGAATCTGGTTACGGTCCTGTTAAAGATCGCAGCGTTCTTCCTGTTATCGGGAGTAGGCGGCGTCATCGTCTACCGTCTCTTTGCCAGATGGAGCAACAACGCCGAGCACGGACTGCAGCGTCATACCATCGCCGCCTTTGCCCTCTGCCTGCTTCTCTCCTTCGCCGCGGAAAAATTCTTCGGCGTGGCCGATATCACGGGCGCTTACATCGCGGGCGTTATTATTTCCAATACACAGAAGTCCCAGTATCTGACGTCCAAGTTTGATACACTGTCGTATCTACTCCTGTCGCCCGTATTCTTTGCAAGCATCGGACTTAAGGTGGAACTGCCCGCCATGACGACACAAATCATCCTGTTTGCCGTATTCCTGACGCTTGTGGCAATCTTTACAAAGGTCATCGGATGCGGCCTGGGCGCGAAGCTGTGCGGCTATAAGAATTACCAGAGCATCCGAATCGGTGTCGGCATGATCTCCCGTGGCGAGGTCGCCCTGATCGTCGCCAGCAAGGGCCAGCAGTTAGGTCTCCTCGGCTCCAACTTCTTAGGTCCGGTGGTCATCGTGGTCGTCATTACCACCATCATCACGCCGATCCTGTTAAAACCGGTATTCCGTCTCGGGCCGACACAGCCGTTCAACGAAGCGAGACTGGCCGAGAACTACGAGGAAGTCTCCAAATACCGTTAATTCGCCAGCTTACCGGCTTCCGGATTTAAGAATACTTCCTTTTTCACTGCTTTTTCCTGGCAGGCCACGATCGTCGTGCACACGGCGTCACCGGTGACGTTGACGGCGGTCCGGCACATGTCCAGGATACGGTCAATTCCCATGATGAGCGCGATGGCTTCCACCGGAAGTCCCACGGATGTGAACACCATGGAAAGTGTGATCAGCCCTACGCCCGGCACGCCCGCCGTTCCGATGGAGGCCAGGGTAGCCGTCAGAATGACCGTCATATAATCGGCTGCAGACAGGCTGATCCCAAACGCCTGCGCGGCAAATACCACGGCAACGCCCTGCATGATGGCCGTTCCGTCCATATTAATGGTGGCTCCAAGAGGAATGGTAAAAGAAGAAATCCTCTTGGAGACCCCCATTTTTTGATGAAGCGTGTCGATGGACAGCGGGATTGTGGCATTGGAGGTCGCCGTGGAAAAGGCGAAGCCCATAACCGGCAGAAACTTCCTGATAAACAGAAACGGACTCAGGCCCGTAAAGCCTTTCAGCATCACCATGTAGACCACCAGGCACTGAACCGCCAGCGCCAGCAGCACGCCTGCCATATACTTGAGAAGCGGCAGAAACGCATCGAATCCAATTCCCGAAAATGTCTTCGCGATCAGACAGAACACGCCGTAAGGCGCTAATTTCATAATCATGGTCGTCATTTCCATCATCACATCGTTAAACTGGCTGAAGAAATTGCCGACAGTTTCCACACTCTCGCCCAATTTTGCAAGAATTATCCCCACAATCAGCGCAAATAAGATGATTGGCAGCATATCACCGCTTGCCAGCGCCCCCAGCGGGTTGGTCGGTATGATATTCAGCAGCGTATCCGGCAGACTCACCTTGCCTGCGATGGCTACCTTGCTTCGCTCGATGGAGGACATATCCAGCCCCACGCCCGGATTTATCACATTGGCCACCAGTATGGCGGCCGTAATGGCGAGAGCCGTCGTAAAAAGGTAGAAGAACAGCGTCTTGACGCCGATGGTTCCCAGCTTCTTCGTATCTCCCATGGCCATGCTTCCGCAGACCAGCGAGCAGAACACCAGTGGAACCACGAGCATCTGCATCAGCCGCAAAAATCCGTTTCCGATGACATAGAATATGCCTCCGATCAGGAACTCATCCCGTATCACGCTCTCCGGTACGGCGTAATGAAGCAGGATTCCGGTCGCGGCGCCTGCCAGCAGCCCAATAAATATCTTTGTTGTCAATCCTGTCTTTTTTCTGTTTTTCATAAACTGGTATAATCCTTCCTGTCTGCTATAAAACGTTCCAGCATGATTTTCCATTCCGGAAGCAGGGAGATTCCGGACATGCGCAGCATCATGTTGTCCAAAACGGAGTACGACGGGCGCATGGCGGTAAGCCTGTCATCCACAGCCGCTACCGGCACTACCTCTGCCTTTGATCCGGAGAGGCGCACGATCTCCTGCGCAAATTCATACCGGCTGCAGCTTCCCTGGCCGGTCACATGGTATAACCCGTCCGGCGCAGACTCCATCAGTTCGATGATCTTTTCCGCCAGCTCCGAGGCTCCGGTCGGCACAGCGGTCTGATCGGCTGCCGCATAAATCGTCTTCCCCTCTCCCGCCAGCTTCATAATCTTCGAAAAATAACTGCTGCCCTCTCCAAATATCCAGGAACTCCTGACGATAATGTGGCGGTTGCAGAATTCCTTCACAAAATTCTCCCCGGCAAGCTTCGATTTTCCGTAAATGGTCTGTGGATTCGGCGTATCAAACTCCGTATACGGCGTCTCCCCGCTTCCGTCAAACACGTCATCCGTAGAGAGCTGTATCATCCTGGCTTTTCCCATTCGGGCCGCCACACTTAAATTTCTGGCTCCCAGGGCGTTGACCTTAAACGCTTCCTCTTTATTCTCCTCGCACGCGGCCACATCCGTAAGCCCCGCGCAGTTTACAATGAAATGCGGCCGGTTCATGCCTGCATAATCCCTGACTGCTTTCGAATCGGTGATATCGACAGCGTCGATGTCCGTAAGCAGCAGCTCCACCGTGTTTTCCAAAAGTTCCGTCATTTTGCGGCCGACTCTGCCGTTTGCTCCGCAAATCCAAACCTTTTGCATATGATTCATAAAATGCACATGGAGACTCGCGTCTTTAGACATGAGAGGAATTGTGCCCCTCCTGACTCTTTCGCAAGCTCCTTCTCCTTTTTGTTTTTTAGTTTTTCAAACATTCGTTTGTTTTTCACCTCTATTTGTGGTAAAATGTACTCAATCCATAATTTGTTATGAGGTACAAAATCTATGAAATCTATTACCATTACTGCTAAAGTCAAACTATATCCTACATCAGAACAGATGATTATTTTGAATAAGACACTGTCCGTTATCCGGGATGTGCTGAACTTTGTCTCTGCTTTCGTTTTTGAACGGGAGGGAATCCGCTATCCCGAATTAGACCATGCCTTATACTACCCGCTCTCAGATGACTCAGAGTGTATTTAAGACCGTCCTTGCAAAATATAAATCCATGAAAAGCAATGACCGCCCTTTCTCGAAAGTATCTTTTCGAAACTTTGAATATGATCTGGTATGGAACCGGGATTATTCCATATCAGGTCAGTCCGTCAGTTTAAATACCCTTTCCGGCAGGCTGCATATCCCCTTTGAATTAAAAGGGATGGAACACTGGTTTTCTGCCGGAGGACGCTTGGGCACTGCTAAACTGATCCATAAAAACAGGAAATACTATCTGCATATACCGGTTACTCTGGAAGCAGAGAACAGGAATACCTTAAATCATATCGTTGGAATTGATCTCGGTGTGAACCATTTGGCCGTTTCCTTTGATGATGAAGGGATTACCAGGTTCTTTTCCGGCCGCGCAGTCAAGGAAAAGCGCGCAAAAGCCCTTGCTCTGCGGAAGCGTCTGCAGACATGTGGAACAAAATCAGCAAAGCGGAAGCTGAAAAAGCTCCGTGAGAAAGAAACCCGTTACGTAACCGCGGTAAACCATGCGGTTACGAAGGCACTTATCTCACAGTATGGAGCAGGTACGCTTTTTATTATAGAGTATCTGACGGGGATACGCACTGTCACAGAACACGTCCGTTTAAAATCCCGGTACGTCATGGTCTCCTGGGCATTCTATCAGTTCCGGGAGATGTTGGAATACAAAGCTGCGCTGTCGCAGTCGAAAGTCCTTGCGACAGACCCGAAGTACACCAGTCAGAGCTGTCCGGTCTGCGGGAATACGACAAAGGCTAACCGTAACAGAAGAAAGCATGAATTTTGCTGTACCGTATGCGGTTACCGGAGTAATGACGACCGGACAGGGGCCATCAATATCTACCGTAAAGGATGTAATACTCTGTTCGCAGAGGCCTGTCAGGCATAGCCGAAGCAGGCGGGCTGTCGTCAACTATTCCGCCGAACGTATGTGAGGGGGACTTTCCCGCAGCCTATTGTAGCCAGCGTTTGAGGTAGGTGGCATGAATCACATGCCGTACTACGTGTAGTTGAGTTACAAGCCAGTGTCTTCAGACATGGGTAATTGACTTGGTATCCTCCATTCTGAAATCGTGACAAGGTATTGTACCATAGATCGCAGGGGCTGCCAAGGTGGGAAAGGGAATTTCAGTATAAACTTACAGAATTATTAAGAATTGTGGTTCCTCATGAGGATGAGAAAATCCCGGCAGAAGCGCTTCGGGAATTGGTGGATTTGGCCAGGATGACCGCTTCCACCGCAAATTCCCAGGCGCTCAAGTTCCGGATCTACAGCACGGACGAAGAAAATGAGCAAGTGTTCGGAACACTGAAATGGGCGGGCGCACTGCCGGATTGGGACGGGCCCGTAAAGGAGAGCGGCCATCGGCCTATCTTATCATCCTCTGTGACCTTGCCCTTGGGAAGAATAAACTTCAGGACGACGGGATCACCGCCCAGACCATTATGCTGGGGGCGGTGGAAATGGGGTACGGCGGCTGTATGCTCGGCAAGGTGGAAAGGAAACGGCTGGCGGAGCTTCTGGATATCGATACCGCAAAGTACTCTATTGATCTCGTGCTGGCGCTTGGAAAGCCAAAGGAACAGGTCGTGGTGGTGCCGGTTGGGGCGGACGGAGACGTGCGCTACTATCGGGACAAGGAACAGGTGCATTATGTGCCGAAACGGAGTCTGGACGAAATTATAATATGATACTGTTTTCCTATGCTGCTATTCCATTATCCTACGTATGCTCCCGCTTTTGTAAACAGAGCATGGTTTTTCATCCCTGCATTGGCCTCTGCCAAAACCTTTTCCTCGTCAATGGTCAGAAGCTTCCGGTCCTTCATGACCAGTTTCCCGTTAATGATGGAATGCTTTACATCGGCTCCCGAGGCACTCTCGATCAGGGTATTCACGAGACTTCCCGTTGGCATCAGATGGGGTTTGTCTAAGTCAATGGCAATGATATCAGCTAAGTTCCCCCGGCGGATTGCTCCCAGGCTGCTGTTCATCAGGGCCTGTGCTCCGCCCGCCATGGCCATGGATAGAAGGGTTTTAGCCGGCATAATCTCAGGATTTCCGGTGGTGATTCCGTAGGCCACGTTCATGATGCACCGGAACGCCCGCATCTCTCGGAATAAATCCAGTCCGCCGTGGCCCGCGCCGTCGGAGCCGAAGGCCACGGGAATCCCGGCCGCCAGGAGACGCGGCGTCTGGGGAATGCCCTTGCCGCAGTTGCTGAACGGACAGTGCACCACCTTAATACCGCGTTCCTGTACCGTCTGAATCTCGGATTCGGACAGCATAATACAGTGTGCTGCTACAAAACGGTCCGACAGCGCGCCGATCCGGTCTAAGTAACTGAAAGGCCGTTCTCCGTAACGTTCGATGAAATCAAGCACTTCGCTGGCGTACTCGTTCATGTGGCATTCTGCCGCCACCTTCTGCTCCCTGGCCGCGAGAAATATGGTGCGGAACAGGTCTTCCGTGCAGGCCATCAGAGAGGTTACGGAATAGTACACCTGGAGCAGGCCGCCTTTCCCGTGGTATTCCCTGTGGAATCTCTCCAGGCGTGGCAGCGCCTCCCTGGTGTCGATGCGCAGACCATCCGGCACTTTCGCACCGTCGGTTGTCTGCCAGGTCAGGGCTCCCCGCATCCCCATTTTCAAATACTCTTCGGCCGCGGCTTCGATATGAGGCCCGCCGGCGTCCACAAAGGATGTGGTCCCGCTCTTTATCATCTCCGCGCCGGCAAGCCTGGCGGACAGGGCCATGGTTTCCTCCGTCAGAGAGGCCTCAAACGGCACGTTGATCCGTTTCCAGATCACCGGCTTCTCATCCAGAAGACTTCCCCTTAAGAACTGCTGGCTGGTGTGAAGATGGCCGTCTGTGAGGCCCGGCATCCACAACAGATGCGGATCGTCGATCACGTTTTCGGCATGGTATCCCCCGTTCCGATCCTCCGCTCCAGAGTCCAGAATGTCCAGAATCCGTGTTCCGTAAACAGCAATGGTCTGATTCTCTTTGATACTCATATCGGACATCAGGATTCTGGCATTTTTAATTAAAATATCACATGACAACATAAAGAAACGCCCCCTTCTCTTTTCCTGTAATGAAATAAGCTGTATTCATTATAGTAAATCGTTCGGGCCGAAAAAAGGACAGTTGGGATGTTTGGACAACTTATCTGGTGGTTTTGTCCAAATGCTTTTTCCCCCTGCCCTCTTCTCTTTTTCTCAATATATATGGCGCCTCTTAAAGAAGCCGTTCCACCTCTTCCAGTAGAGGTATCGAATCGGAGGCCCCCTGTCTGCTCACTGTGATACTGGCTGCCAGGGAAGCAAATTCCATCGCAGTTCTGACTTCATATCCTCTTGACAGAGCCGACAAAAAGGCCCCTATATAGCTGTCTCCTGCAGCCGTAGTATCAACCGCGCTGGTCTCTGCCGCAGGGATAAAAAAATCCTGACGGCCGTCAACATAGCATGAACCCTCTTCGCCCATTGTGACAATGACTGCTTTCACGCCCCGGTCGGTCAGACGGCGCGCCGCGGCCACAGCGGTATGGCAGTTCACTTCGCAGCCTGTTAAAAGTGCCAGTTCCGTTTCATTGGGGATCAGATAATCAGTAAGAGATAATAATTCGTCCGGAATTTTTTGAGCAGGAGCAGGATTTAAAACGACTTTTCCCCCATGCTCCCTGCATATTTCTGCGGCGTGAGCCACCACCTCCAGATTGATCTCCAGCTGCATCAGGCAAAAATCCGCCTCCGCGATAACCTGCGCGGCGCTGTCAATATCTTCGCAGTTGAGCGCACCGTTGGCGCCCGGGTCAACAACAATCGTATTATGTGCGTTTTTATCGACGCAGATAAAAGCGCTTCCCGTTGGAACATTCTTTTTTATAATATGGTCAACGGAAACTCCATATGCCGCCAGTGCTTCCACCGCCCGCTCGCCCGGCTCGTCGGCTCCCACCGCGCCTATCATGGCGACCTCCAGCCCCATCTTGGAAAGCGCAGCCGCCTGGTTTGCCCCCTTTCCGCCGGTGCTGCTGTATGATCTTCTGCTTAAAATTGTCTCTCCTCTGTCAGGAAGATGATCCAGCAGAAACGTATAATCTCTGTTGACGCTTCCTACCACAACTGTCCTGTTCATTACACACTCCTCAGTTCACTTTTATTTTCAGGACAGCCCAGTGTCCTGTTTAAATAACGGACAAAGCCTTCCCTGTCCGCGGAATACGCAAATCTGCAATTGGCCTTTTCCCTCTTCTCTCTTCTGTCCATCACCAGGTGACCTTCCCCCGCTCCCGAAAAGCATACTCTGATCGATTCTTCCCTGACATCCCGAAGCAGGCTCCCGTCAACCACACAGGCCACCGCAAGCGCATCATGGACCGTTGCCGAATCCTTCAGATGAAGAGGCTGTATGGCGTTGTGAACTGCCATACGCTGTTCCAGCAGTTCAGCCGCAAATCTGCTGCAGAAGTTTCCATTTTCCCTCAGTCCGGCAATCTCATCTTTCGTAATGACTGCCTCATGGGTGGCATCCAGCGGAACGAACACCGGGTTCACCCCACTCTCCAGTACGATCTCGGCCGCCTCCGGGTCATGCCAGATATTCGCTTCCGCCGCTGCCGTTACATTGGCCGTCATCGAGCCGCCTCCCATGATCACCATCTGGTGTATGCCTGAAACAATATCCGGATTGAGCGACAAAGCAATTCCCAGATTCGTAAGCGGCCCTACTGCAATAATATCAACCGGCTCCGTGGCTTCTGCCAAGTAATCCAGGTAGAAAAACGGCGCCGGAAGACTCTTCTTTTGATACTTTGCTTCGGGCAGCTTCAGATGTTCATCATGAATTCTGACTTCCTTTCCGTCAATCACCGCCTTACACGTGCCATCCACACATCTTTCTTTTGATAAATATTTCACGAGTGCTGTCGATGCTCCCGCGTATACCGGAATATCCATCCCCATCTGCGTGAGAACACGCAGCGTATTATCCGTGGTGTATTCCACTTCTGTATTTCCCCATACGGTGCAGACTGCCGCCACCTCAAGCTCCTGCGACAGAAGAGCGCACATAATGGCTATTGCATCGTCCGAACCGGTATCTACATCCAATATAACTTTTCTTTTTTCCATGTTTTCCTCCTCACGCAAGTCTCTCACAAATTATCTGGAAAAATCTCTTCTTATCCGCCGATAATGCAACCCGCAGGTTGACCGGATCTGTAACCGCGCGCCGGTCTATCATGATCTCGCCGTCGGAAGCGCCCGACAATCCAACCGTGCACGACACCTCTCTTATATCCTTCAGCACACTTTCATCAATACAGGCGCTCACAGCCAGCGCATCATGGATTGCCGACCTCCGTCTGTCCGGTCCCAACAGTGCGGATTCATAGACAATCCTCTGTCTGATCAGTGACGCGGTAAATCTCGCCTCAAACGTATCTATTTTCTCTAATTCTTCACAGTCCTTTTCGTCCAGCATCGCCGCGTGGGTCGCATCCAGCGGGACGAGAAGCGGAATAATCCCGGTATTCAGAATAATCTGAAAAGCTTCCGGATCATGCCAGATATTGGCCTCCCCGGCGGCGCTGCAATTAGAAATATCCACGCCTCCGCCCATAATAATTAATTGATGTATTTTTTTAGACAGTTCCGGCGCGGTCCGGAGCAGAAATCCCAGGTTTGTAAGCGGTCCCACCGCCACAATTGTCACGGGTTCCACCGCATTTTTCAGATATTCATAGTAAAAGCGCACTGCGTGAACCGGTTCCGGACCTCCCATCACCTCCGGCAGACCATCTAATCTGTCATAGTGGATTTTCAGTTCTTTCCCGTCGACAATGACCGGCTGATAAGTATTCTGCAAATCACGGCTGCTGCTTCGGTCCTTCACCATAGGACGCTGGCATCCCTGGTATACGGGTATTTTAGCCCCCAGCGCCTGACAGACTCCCAGTGTGTTCCGTGTCGTCTTATCGACCGTTAAATTCCCCCAGACATTACAGACTGCCTTCACATTCAGTTCCGGCGACTTAAGCGCAAGCATAATAGCGACGGCGTCATCCGAGCCTGTATCTACATCAAGTATTACATTACATCTTTTCTCTTTCATTTTATTTCCTCACCTTTTTAGGAATATTCATCAGAACCAGTCCAATCAGTGTCACAAGATAGGGCGTCATCTGAGCAAACTGAGACGGCAGCCTGAACGACTGCGCCATGCTCCCAAGCGCATCTGCCGCTCCAAAAACCATGGTCCACACCATCGTAAGCAGCGGGCTTCCGGCTCCAAGACTCTGAGCCGCGATACCAATAAAGCCTCTTCCAGCAACCATATCCCGTGTAAAATACGGCAGATATGCCATGGACATGAATATGCCTCCCATGGATGCCAGCAGTCCGCTGATGATAAGCGCAATAAATTTTGTCTTACTTACGTTAATACCTACAGAGGCAGCAGCCAGCGGCGCCTCTCCCGCGGTTCTGATGCGAAGCCCCAGAGGAGTGCGGTATAACAGCATCTGAACCAAAAAGACACACAGAAATACAAAATAGGTAAGTGTATTGTGTCCCGATACAATACCTCCGATTACCGGTATGTTTTCTACAACCGGAATATGTATTTCAGAGAACGCCATACTTCCCAGATTGGCGCTGTTTGCCTTTGAACCGGTTATCAGATAAAGCCCGAACACCGTACCCGCGCTGGCCAGTATATTCAGCGCCAGGCCGATCAGCATCGGCTTCGCATCCATATAAAGGACGAAATAAGCAAAGATTCCGGTAATCACAAGCCCCGCCAGCAGTCCGCCTGTCAGTCCGCCGGCCAGCGAATGAAGCAGCGCGCTGCCGACTACCCCGCCGAAGGCCGCAAACAGCATAATTCCTTCATAGGCCACGCACAGCACATCCGCTTTGTCCCCCACCATTGCCGCCAGGCCAACAAAAAGGATCGGCGTAGACATGCGCAAAACAGACGCAACAAAATCTGCTGAAAAAATTAAACGGAATAACTCATCCATCCAGACTGCCTCCTTCCTGTGCATTCACTGCCATCACCTGTCTCGTATTCTTAACAATTGTCCGGTGTTCCCAGCCGGCCAGAAAACGCTCCGCCGCCACAAAAATGATGATAACCGCCTGAATAATATTGACTACCTCGGTGGGAACGGAGGATGTGCGGTTCAGCACATCTGCGGAGGTTCTTAAATATGCAAGAAACAGCGCCGCCAGCGGTACATTTTTGGGGTTATTCCTTGCCAGAACCGCGATTGTAACTCCATCCCAGCCGTGGTTTGTCAAACTGCCGTAGGCAAATCTGTCATACAGTCCCAGAACCTCCACGGTTCCGCCGAGTCCGGCTATCAGCCCGCCTGCGATCTGCGCCAGTACCAGGGTTTTCAATACCGGCATTCCTGAAAATCCGGCAAAATGGTGATTTGAGCCAATCGTACGTATTTCCAGTCCAAATGTGGTTTTATACAGCAGGAACCAGCCGCCCGCTACAATGGCAGCCGCGATTAACAAACCCGCATGGATGCCGGTACCGGAGATCAATTCAAACAGCTTGGCCGACAGCTTGAATTTATAAGAGGCCACATAACCGACAGAAGGGTCCCTCACCAGATTGGTCATAATAAATAATCCCAGATATAATGCAACATAGTTAATCATCAGCGAGGAAACGACTGTCAGAACATTAAATTTAGCATTCATAACCGCCGGAATTCCACATATAACCGCTCCTGCGGCCGCCCCCGCCACCGCGCACAGAAGAAAATGCAGCACGGGCGGAACCCCGTTTAACAGCGCCACAAGCGACCCCGTATAGGCCCCCGCAAAGAATGCGCCCTCGGCCGCCAGATTAATCTGGCCGCAGGAAAACATCAGGCAGACCGCGGTTCCGGTAAACAGCAGCGGAATCCATTTATTCACCATAACCGTTATGCGTGACATGCTGGTTAATGGACCAAACAGCAGTGTCATCATATCTGCCGCCGCCTGACCGCTGACTGTCAGAATGAGTAAAAATGCAATAGCCAGCGCCAGGATCAATGATACCAGCGTCCGCAGAAATGCAAAACGCCCTCCGATCTGCTGACTGGTCAGGACTTTATTCTTTCCTATTATCATATAGAACACCTCCAATCTCAGCCGGTGTCTGCCTCTTGATCCCCAGCATATACTCCCCAAGAATGTTTTCATCCGCCTGCTCTGTACTCGGAAAATACGCCGTGATTTCCCCATTATATAATACAATCAGACTGTCGCTGACCGTCAAAAGCTCAGTTAAATCCGCTGAGAACAGAAGTACCGCCGAGTGATACTGATCCCGCAGCATAACAAGCTTGTTTCTGATTAATTCGGCAGCTCCCACATCAATGCCGCGGGTGGGCTGGCTGGCAATCAGCAGCCTGGGTACCGTGGAAAACTCTCTTGCAGCCACCACCTTTTGAATATTTCCGCCGGACAGCGTATCAATATCTGCCTGGGGGCCGTCGCAGGCCACCTGATATTCACCGATTAATTTGCTGCTTTCATCCGTGATCACACGGTTGTCAACAACTCCCCTGCGGTTATATCCGGTGTGAAAATAGCGGTCGGCAAAAATATTCTCTTTAATCGACTGTTTTTCAGATACTCCGTAAATCATGCGGTCCTCATGGATTAGGGAGGTGCCCGACTGGCGGATCTGCCGGATCGACATTTTTTTAATGTCGTTTCCGTTCATAAGCACGCTTCCTTCGGAGACCGGAAGCAATCCGGACAGGATATCGGAAAGCTCCGACTGCCCGTTTCCCTCCACTCCCGCCACACCCAAAATTTCCCCCTCCCGGACATCAAAGGAAATACCGTTCAACACCTGATTTCCAAAATGATTCTTCCAGCTCAAATCTCTTACTGATAAAGTCGTCTTTCCCGGAACTGCCGCTTTTTTATTCAGATGAAGATCCACATCTTTTCCTACGATCATATGTGAAATATCCTCCTCCGAGATGTCCGCCACCTCCGCCCTTCCGGTCACACGGCCTTTTCTCAGAACTGTAATTCTATCACAGAGTGCTTTCACCTCATTTAATTTATGGGATATAAAGACAATCGTATATCCTTCTTTTTTCAGCTCCTTCAGCCTGGCAAACAGCTCCTCTGTCTCCTGCGGAGTCAGTACTGCTGTCGGTTCATCCAGCAGAAGTATTCTGGCCCCCCGAAGCAGTATCTTTAATATCTCAACACGCTGTTTCTGGCCTACGGAAATATTATTTACTTTTTCCTGTGCATCTACAGGCAGTCTGAATTGTTCTGCAATCTCAGCGGTCTTTTTTACCGCTGTTTTATAGTCAAAGAGAATACCTTTTTTCGGCTCCATTCCCAATACCATGTTCTCCGCCACGGTCAGAGAGCCAACCAGCATAAAATGCTGATGAACCATACCAATTCCATATTCCAGGGCTTTTAAAGGGCTGTCTATCTGTATTTCCTTACCGTCGAGCAGAATCCTGCCTTCCTCCGGCTTTTCCTGCCCGAATAAAACCTTCATTAATGTCGTCTTCCCCGCGCCGTTTTCCCCGAGCAGGCCATGAATTTCTCCTCTTCTGACAGAGAAAGTCACATCTTTATTTGCCACGAACCCGTTGCTGTATATTTTGGTGATGTTTTCCATCGACAATACTGCATCTTCTTTTTCCTTACGCTCTGTCACGAAACTTCGCCTCCTGTTTTTAGAGAAAGGGATCCGTGGTTCCCCGGGATCCCCCCTCTCCTTCTGTTAAAACGGAGCTGCCTCCGCTTTATATTGGTCAATCTCCTCCTGCGAAGCCCCTATGGCCGTGCCAACCTTGATTTCTCCGGCTGCAAGTTTTTCCGTGATTGCATAGTACTGATCCTTGACCTCCTGGGGAACCTCTTTTTCAAAATATTCGTTATCAACCAGCTGACAGCCCCCGCCCGCATAGTCATATTCCGTGTGGCTTCCCCATTGGATTGTGCCCGCATCGATGCTGTCCAGTTCTTTCATCATGATCGTATAAAAGTCCTTTACTGCAGATGTAACCACATGCTCCGCCGTATCCGGATTCGTCGTTTTAATGGATCCCGCCACATCATAATCGACTCCTATATTATAAGCATCGGCCTGTTTTGCCGCCTCGGCAACGCCCAGGCCGGCCGCTCCGCAGACAGAAAAGGATACATCCGCCCCCTGCTGAAACTGCATCAGTCCAAGCTCCTTTGCCTTGGCCGTATCCGACCAGTTTCCCACAAAGGAATACAAAACATTGATGCTGCTGTCCACATAGTTTACTCCTTCAATGTATCCCACCAGGAAATCCAGAATCGCTGTATTTTCCGCGGCTCCCACATATCCTACCGTCTTATCCGGATTGGCAAGCTCCGCATCCGATTCCGTAAGAAGCGCGGCCAACGCCCCGGCCAGAAATGCGCACTCGTTCTGCTTGGAGGAAACGCTCCTTACATTCACGTTCTTTCCATCCGTGTAGTCGGCCTCCGTGTCATACAACAGTATTTTCTGATCCGGATATTTGGCCGCCGCCTCCTCCGCTCCCTCCAGCATGTTGTAATATCCGGTAATTACCAGATCGTAATCCCCGGAACCGCAGATATCCAGCATAGCCGGAGTCAGCAGAGACGCATCGCTGTTGCAGTCATACACGTTATATTCGGAACCCGTGCGGCCGCAAAAGTCCTTCAGTGCGTCGACTACAATATCACTGATACTGGCATCCCCCTGGGTGCCGTAGTTTACAAACATAATTTTGACCGGTTTTCCCGCCTCTGATCCGGGCGCGGCGGATGTCTCTGCGGTTGTCCCGCTTGCGCTTCCGGCGGCCGTCGTATCCTCTGCGGCGGTTACCGCGCCGGTTTTACTTCCTCCGCATGCAGTTAGTGAAAAAGCCATCATCGCAGCCAGCGCCGCGCTTAAAATTCTTCGTCCCATTCTTTTTCTCCCTTCTCTTTAATCCAGGCGTGAAATTGCCCTGCTCAAATTTGCAACAAATGCGTTTCTGTCAACCGCGGTAAGAAATTTTACGTTTTTCTTCTCATCTTCCCCGAAGATTTTTGACAGATAACCGATCTTATCAATTACAGTCATTCCGCGTGTCAGTGTTCCGTGAAGCTCCACATCCACATTACAGTTTACCGATTCAAATATCTCCGGATGGATCAGCGCGGCCACCGCGCAGGGGTCGTGTAGCGTACAGCCGGGGAACCCCTCAACTTTATAATGGTACTGCCGGTAATATTCAATCAACTGCCCGACATAGGCGGACACCCTGCCGCCCTGCTGTTTCAGGATGTCATTCTCTTCATCTGTTACATACGCTTTCTGCGTGACGTCCAGCCCTGCCATGATGATGGGAATTCCGGACTGAAATACAATGTTAGCAGCTTCCGGATCATCCCAGATATTAAATTCCGCCGCCGGAGTCCAGTTACCATAGGTTCCTCCCCCCATCATGGAAATCTGTCCAATCCTTTTTTTCAGGTCGGGTCTGACAAGTAAAAAACGCGCCACGTTGGAAAGCGGCCCCAACGCGATAATCGTAATCTTTTCACTGCTTTCCTCAATAATCCTTTCCATAAGAGCAATACTGTTTAACGGCGACTTCTCAAAACCCGCCTCCGGACGCGGCGGCCCATCCAGGCCGGTCTCTCCATGAATGACCGCTCCGTCATGGTTCTTTCCCAGCAGCGGTCTTTCAAAGCCCTGGCCAACGGGGATATTCTCCGCCCCTGCCAGAGTCAGGATCCGAACCGCATTGTCCGTCACCTTCTCAATGCTCTGGTTCCCTGCTACGGTTGTCACCGCCCTCACCTCCAGCTTTGGACTTGACACGGCCCACAAAATCGCAATCGCGTCGTCATGGCCCGGATCGCAGTCAATGATTACAGGTATTCTTTCCTCCATTTCCTCCTCCTTTTTTTGAACGGTTCTCAGGAACTCACGAAAGTACGGATTCCTGCTCTCCCTTTCCGGTTACGGCATTCGGTAATGCTGTATTGGTACCTTTGTCTAAATCAGGCTGGGAAAAATGTTTCGTCAACACTTTTCCTATGTCTTATCATAACACGCTTTTGTGTTTTGTCAATACGTTCTCGTGTATTTTTACAACTTTAAGACGTATTTTTTTATTTTATTTTCCATTTTTACCATTATGCAAAGTGAATCAGAGGGATCACGCTGTTACCGGCGGAACGCCATCAAAGTAAAAATAACTCTCATGCTAAAATCTTAACATCTTAACTTTGATTGGAAGCCACTTTTCCATTTATAAAAAAAGAGAAACGTGGAAGAAAAGCTTTTTATACTTTTCTTTTTCGTTTCTCTCTTTTCGTTTTATATTCTTTTATACTGGCCATGCGGGCTCGAAAAACACCTTTTCGCAGTTCTCCAGGCAAGGTTCTATCATGAGGTTTTCCTGGGTTATCTCATTTTCAATCGAATAGTCCTGAACCTTAACACAGCACGCCTCCCTCGCATAAATCCAGTACAAGCGGCCTTCCGGCACCATTTTTTCCATCTTTCCCGGCAGGAAATCCATCCTGCCTCCGAAAAACTTCCGGTTAGGCGCGTCAATGAAGCGGAGACGAAGATTGTAAAACCTTACATCGTGAATATTGCCGTGCTCTCCCGCCAGCACAATCCCATTTTCGCAGGAAGCCGTCACATCCCTGACAGTGATATTTTCAATATTGTACTTTCCCGAAACGGTATCATACGGATCCCGGTAATTGTGATGAAGCTCATGATCCAGTGCCGATATGTAGATGGCTTCCCCGATTCCCCACCAGCCGCCGGCCCTGCTCATGGTATCAATGATCAATCCGGACAGAACCACATTTTTCACGTATCCGCCCTTACAGGCCGTCATACAGATTCCCCGGTTGGACCGGTATATGGTGCAGTTGTGCACCTGCACATCATTGACCTTGCTGCAGAAATAACCAATTCTGACTCCTGCCGAGGATGAGGACAGAATACAGTCGGATACGATAATCCTCCTGCTCTCTCTCATCCAGTCATCAATGCCAGAGACGGCGATGCAGTCGTCACCCGCCACAATATCGCAGCCCGTTACGATCACATCCTGACAGGAACAGAGATGAATTCCGTCGTTATTGGGGATTCGCTGGCCAAACCGTATGGTAATTCCTGTAATTTTCACTTCATCACACGCGCTGAATACAATCCCCCAGCACGGGGCATTGTAAAATGCAGTATCACGGATTCTCACGTTTCTGCATTTCCGGAAAAACATCAGCTGATTGGGCCGCTCGTCGAAATTAACCACAAACTGGTTTTTCTGAGCTTCCGTCAGGCTCTCCAAGTCAAGCCCTTCCACCCGGGGCGTCGTATAGTCGAAGAAGGCATCTCCGTTGAAATCGATTTTTCCGTCCCCTTCTATCACAATGTCTTCACAGTCTTTTGCATAGAATAAAGAGAATATCTCTCCCCATTCGTTCTGTATATGATCAAAACTCTTATAATCGGCCATGCTTCCTGATCCCAGCAGGACCGCGTTCTGCGCCAGATGAAGGGTTATATGGGATCTCAGCTGCAGTGTCCCTGTTAAATACGTACCCGCTCCGATCTCTACGATGCCGCCCGTCTCGCCGCAGGCATTAATCGCCTGCTGAATCGCTTCCGTGCACAGACTGCCGTCTGCCCTGGCCCCGAATTCTTCAATGTTATATCGTTTCACTGTGTATGCCCCTCCAGACTGTCCTGTTTCTCTTTCTGATCCCGCAGCATTTCTTCCCATCGCTTTTTCTGCTCCGGCGCAGCCGATTCTAACTGTTCCAGCCGATATGGAATTCCCAGCGTCTCCCATTTCTTTCTCCCTGTGGAGTGGTACGCCATGATTTCCACCTGCCTGATATTGGTGTATGTGTCTCTGATCCGTCTGATCTCTGCAAAATGGTTTTCGCTGTCATTTACGCCCTGGATCATGGGGCATCTCAGGATCACTGGCCTTCCCATTTTTTCCAGGAATGCAAGTGTTTTTAAGACTTCCTCCGATCCCATTCCAGTCAGCTCTTTGTGAAGCGCTGAGGGTGTGGCTTTATAGTCGATCAGAAACAAATCCACCGTCTCTGCAAGCCGCCGTCTCTTCTCATCGCTTAAAATACCGTTGGTTTCCACACAGACATGAATCCCCTTCCCCCGGCACGCCCCGATCAGTTCCATGAGAAAATCAAACTGCATCGTCGGCTCTCCGCCGGTAAATGTCACACCGCCTCCCGACCGCTCGTAATAGATCCTGTCGCTTATGATTTCATCCATTACCCGGGAAACTGACATTTCTTTCCCATAGATTTTCAGAGCCTCCGCCAGACAGCCTTTTACACAGCTTCCGCACGCGGTACAGCGGGTAAAATCAATCCTGTGGGCGCCATCCGTGAAATCATGGGCCTGGTTTTCACACCGCGCTTCACATTCCCGGCATCCGATGCACAGGCTGCTCTCAAAAGCCAGCTGCGGCTTACTCTTTATGGATTCCGGATTGTGGCACCAGATGCAGGACAAATTACAGCCTTTCAAAAAAACAGATGTCCTGATACCCGGTCCGTCATGTACGCTGAACTTCTGTATATCAAATACAATTCCCATCGTTCTTCCCCTTATCCGTCAGCTTTCAAACGTAGTTCTCTTGATGATCTCGTTCTGTATCACCGGATTCAGCGTCACAAACCGGGCCGAAAAGCCGCCGATTCTGACGATCAGATTCTGATATTCTTCCGGATGCTTAACGGCATTTTCCAGGTCATCTCTTCCGATCATCATCAGATTCAGCTGCGTTCCGTTATTTTCCAGAAAGGTACAGACAAGAGCCTTCACCTTTTCATAGGAATTCTGAAACAGTTCTTTGCTGATTCTCACATTGTTGATCACGCCGGAATGGAGGCTGTGATCATACTTGCTCATGGAGTGGAGAAGCGCTGTAATTCCGGACTTATCGGCTCCGATTGAGGCTCCGTTGGCATTAGCCAGGGGATCTCCGTCTTTCCTGCCGCAGGCGGAAGCCATCGTATACTCTCCCCAGTCCGCGCTGGCGCTGTTGTTCACGCTCACAATTGTGTAGTGGTCAAGTCCTACCGTCTCCGTACATTCGATAGCCGCCCTCGCCACATGTTCATACACCTTTAACACCATGGCATCGGCTTCCGGGTTGTTATTCCCATATTTGGGGGCATTTAAAAACAGTCTGCGCTCCTTTTCAAAGCCTTCAAAATTGCAGTCCAGCATATCTTTCACCTGCCGGAGCGTAAACCGTTTTTCGTCGTATACGTACTTCTTAATTGCCGTCATACTGTCCGCAGCAGTCACCATTCCCACAATCTCGGGGGCTCCGTTCATATAGCGGACTCCGCCTGAGAGCATTGCCTTACCGCGTTCCAGGCAGTCGTTCATCAGAAGGCTGAGCTGTAAGTAACCCGCGTTTTCTGCTGCAGTGTAATAACACTCCGCCTCTCCCCAGGCTTCCCGAAGCATTTCCGGTTCCACCTGTCTCCGGTATGCCTCCCAGAATTGCTCAAAGGTCCCCAGTTCTTCCGGTTCCCCGGTCCTCGGACCCGCCTGGCACTTCATATAGGCATCGTCTCCGTTGTGAAGGACCAGTTCTACAGCCTTCTGAAGGTTGAAACCACAGTTTGGCGTCCCGGTGCTGGTTGCTTCGATGACGTACTCCCCGCATCCAGCCGGAATATACTGTTGGGCCTCCTCCTCGGTAATGCCGTACAACTTCATGACAGCAGGAATGTTGGTATCATCCCCGTAAAGCAGAGGGAAGGAACAGCCTTCTCCCACCACCAGAAGCGCCTTGTTTAAAACTTCCTCATTCATCCCCCTGTAATATCTGAGGGTAAGCTGGGGAACCACATCCTTCACTCGTCTGGAGGTCTCCAGGACTGCAAGCGCCAGGCGGTCGGCATTCGCCTCGTTCCTTCTGCCTTTTCCGCCGATAATGACTCTCGTATCGTGCACCTTATTAATGAACAGATACTGCTGATAGAGACTGGTCAGCAGGGCGATGGCCTCCTCTTCATCGAGAATACCAGCCTCCAGATCATGCACGTATAAATCACCCAGAAATACATCCATGCGCCCGGTATTCATCTGATCCGAAATAACCGAGTAAAGCCAGTACAGCTGAAGGCCTTCCTGAAAATTCTCCGGCGCCTGGATCTGAATATGTTTCAGGGTATGAGCCGTCTTTAAAAGCGCTTCCCTGTATTCCGGTTCTGCATCGGCCAGCCGTTCTGCCTGCTCCCTGTAGGTGTCTGCGGCAAGGCAGACCGTATCCAGCATCATTAGAAGCGCCGTATAGAAACTGTTCTCTCCGTTCTCCTTTCGTTTACACTCCACTTCTTCCCGCAGTCCTGGAATCCCCATGCGCACCAGCTTATCATCATCCGGAATCGTCAGTGCGATTCTGGCTGTCGGATAAGAGCCGACGCCAAGGCTTTTTATGACCTCCGTCTTTTCCCCCGGCAGGGCACGCACATCATCCATACCAATATTGGGTCCATAGGGCTTATAATCGACTTCCAGTTCCCCGTGTTTCTCGGTAAAACGCCGCTGCAGCTTCTTAACCGTCTTTTCCTCCTGCCAGAACCGGTAACACTCCCATACCGCTTCCCGCTCCTCTTCGGTTAAGCAGTTTCCCGCCTGCTCCATCATTTTTTCCACCTGCACGTTGTGAAAAAAGTATGTATAGAGACCACCGTACTGGGGGCTGAAGCCCACTACTGTATGCCTCACCCGTCCGACGATTCTCTCCTCTTTTGTCATCGGGACGAGTATTTTCCGGATCTGGCGGTCGAGACACTTCGCCTCCCTGATATACTTATCCGTTTCCGAACGGTATATTTTTGTAAATTCAATCAGATACTTCAGTTCCTCTGTCATTTGTCCCTTCTCCATAAGATTCACCTCTCATTTATTTCTTAACAAAATCCATGATCTTCCGTAACCTGTTTAAACCACCGGCCCGATTTTTTAATTGAAAGGGCTCCGCCATTTTTAATATCCACCCGGATCATGCCATATCTGTTTTTATACGCGTTTCTCCAGGACCAGCAGTCAAATGGCGCCCACAGATGGTATCCAAAGCAGTTGCAGCCCTCTCCGATTGCCTTGTTCAGCCAGATCAGATGGTCACGGATAAATTCGATTCTGTAATCGTCTTCCACGATACCGTTTCTATCCAGGAATTGTTCCTCGTCCTGCACTCCCATCCCGTTTTCCGAGATATACCAGGGAATATTTCCATACTGATCGCGGAGATTGACGGCGATCTCATAGATAGCCGGCTCATAGATCTCCCAACCGCGGGAAAAGTTCATTTTCTGCCCCTCAAAGGTATACTCTTCAAAGTATTTTTCCGGCATCAGGGGGCCATCATATGGCGTGCTCCTTCTGGTGACCCGCCTCGGATGGTAATAGTTTACCCCCAGGAAATCAACCGTGTTGTTTCGTATGATCTCTAAGTCTTCTTCTGCTGCCTCCGGGCAGATTCCCTCTTCCTTTAGGAGCTCTACAAGCTTTTCCGGGTATTCGCCCCTGATCGATGGATCCAGGAATGATTTATTAAAGAGCAGATCCGCGTTTTCCGCGCTTCTTCTGTCTTCTTCGTTATCCGGATCTTTGCAGTAGGTCGGCGTCAGATTCAGTACGATCCCGATGCTGCCCTCTCTGCCGCTCTTTCGAAATTCTCTTACCGCCATGCTGCTGGCAAGCTGAATATGGTAGCCGACCAGCGCCGCCTTCTTTGCGTCACAGACGGCGGGATAATGGCGTTTATAGATATATCCGCCCTCAGCGATCACAATCGGTTCATTAAAGGTAATCCAGCGTTTTACCTTCCCGCCAAACAATTCAAAACATTTAGCCGCATAGGCCGCGAAGCCTTCGGCCGTCTCACGGTTTTCAAATCCGCCCTTCTCCATCCAGTACATCGGCATATCGAAATGATGAAGGCAGAGAACAGGTTCAATCCCCTCTCTTAGAAGCTCATCAATAACCGCCTGGTAGAACGTTACGCCTTCTTCATTGACCGTTCCTTCACGATCTTTAAAAATGCGGCTCCACTGAATTGATGTGCGGTAGGAATTCATTCCGATTTCCTTCATCAGCTTTACGTATTCCTTATATTTGTGGTAAAAATCCGAGGTCACGGAAGGTCCTACTCCATCGAAAAACTGCTCCGGCACCTGCTTAAACCAGTAATCCCATTCCGTCTCCGCTTTTCCGTCTCCCGGAAACGTTCCCTCTGACTGCGGCCCTGAGCTGGCGGCCCCCCATAAAAAATTGTCGTTGAATTGATATTTCATGATTTCCTCCATTCATTTTCCAAATTTGATTGTTAATCAGAATAACCTCACTTTATATTGCTTCATTTCCTGTAAATGGTGAAACAGCGCTCCATATAAGTTTGCTTTATTGCCAAAGCGGCAGGGAACGATCTTCGGCGTCAGAAAACCAAACCGGTCCTCTTTTGCCATTTTCTCCATTCTCTTATAGATTTCCGGTATAACAAAAGGCGCTTCGCTGATCCCGCCCCCCAACACGATCAATTCCGTGTCCAGGGTAAACTGAATGGAAAACAACCCAACCGCCATGGCCTCATAAAACTCCTCCGTGAGCTGTAAAGCCAGCGGATCTCCGCCCTCTGCCAGTTCAAACAGACCTTTTCCGTCCGTTCTCTTTCCGGTTGCCGCAGTATATTTTGCCGCCTGTTTTACCATGGTATAGGAACTCCACGTTTTATAGTGACCATCCGCACGGTTCACCAGACAGTTTCCGAATTCTCCGCAGTTATTAGTCCGGCCTCTGCAGACGGCTCCATTTATGACGATCGAGCCGCCAATTCCGGAGCCGCACACCACGGATACAATGTTGCGTTTTCCTGCCGCGGCTCCCTTCCACAATTCTCCCAGAGCCGAGCAGTTACCATCGTTCTCAATCGTGACAGGAAGTCCGTCTAACCGCCGGCTGATCCGTTCAGTAAGGGAAATCTCATGGATATACGGAATCGCGCTGATTCCACCGACAATCCCTTTCACAGGATCGACGGCTCCCGGAGAGCTTAAGGCAATACCAGTAATCTTCTCCTTTACCGAGTCAAAGACCCGCCTCATCTCATCGAGCATCGCCTCCAGCCCATCCGACGGCGTAGGAAATGACCCGGTGTCTTTTAAACAGCCCTCCTCATCTCCGCAGGCGTACTTCACGGAAGTTCCGCCCATATCAAAAATCAGATAAACGTCCATACAGCTTCCTCTCTCCTATGCTTTTACCGCCCCATCCACAAAGCCTTTGTAAATGTGCTTCTGGGCGATCAGGAAAATGATAAAAATCGGCAGGATAACCACCAGAATTCCGGCGGCGATCACGTTCCACTGGGAAGAATACGGTCCCATAAACCGGTAAAGCATCGTACTCATAACCGCCTTCTTTTCTCCCGGCAGGTATAAAAACGCAATGTAAAAATCATTGTAAATGGATGTAATCTTTAAGATGGCCACAGTCATCATCGCAGGTTTTAAAAGAGGCAGAATGATCCTCTTGTAAATGCCAAAATACGAACTGCCCTCCAATAGCGCTGCCTCATCGAGATCATACGGAATCTGGCTGATAAACTGCATAAACAGGTAGAGACTCACCACGTCCACACCGGCGTAAATGATTATGGGGGCCGCCAGCGTATCCACCAGCCCGATCTTTGAAAATACGGTAAACACAATGAGATGAACGATTACAGACGGTATAAAAGATGCGATCAAATAAGCCGCCTCGATGATTTTCCGTCCAGGAAACTGAAACCGTCTTAAGACGTAAGCCGTCATGGTTCCGAACAACAGTCCCAATACCAGCGATCCTAAAATAATGATAACGGTGTTGACCATTCCCAGCAGAATCTTGCCGTCTGTAAAGACTCTTATGTAGTTATCGAAGTTTAAAAAGCTTTCCGGGGGCGTAAACCTCGGCGTTTTCAAATACTCCAGCTTTGTTTTAAAGGAGGAGAATACGACGCTGATGCTCGGCACAAACACCACAAGAGCCATGAGAATCAGAGAAATATATTTACCTGCCTGTATGAGATTCTTTTTTACTTTCGCACTCATCACTCATCCTCCTTGAATACGATATTTTTCACTGCCATAACGATTGCCACGAAAATCATCAGGAGTACGGCCATGGCGCATGCCACGCCATATAAGTTGTACTGGAAAGCCGTCTCTATTAACGTGGTCGTAAATGTATTCGTCCCGTTAGTTCCCCTTGTCAGAATATACGGGATATCAAAAACCGCCACAGACCCTACAATCGCAAAGGTCGTCAGAAGGCCGATAATGGATTTCATGCCAGGGAAGGTGATCGCCCAGAAGGACTGCCAGGAATTGGCCCCATCGATGGAAGCCGCCTCGTAGTAATCGCTGGGAATCGACTGCATGGAACCTAAATAAATCACGAAACTGTATCCAATGTTCTTCCAGAGATAGATAAAAGCCAGTGTAAACTTGACAAGCTTCGGGTCTGCAATCCATTTAAGCCCTGTCTCCGCCATGCCGATGGAAGCCAGAATCGAGTCGAAACCGCCGTTGATTTCAAAAAACATCTGAAAAATAAAGGTAACCGCTACTGTATTCATGATAAACGGGAAGAAGATAACCCCTTTAAAGAATCCGCCTCCCCGCAGTTGTCTGCTTAATAGTGTGGCAAAATAGAGCGCCAGGATCTGCTGAATCATGCCAGCGGCCAGATAGTAGATTACATTGTTAAATACCATACGGTACTTTTCTGTTGTAAAGATTCTCAAATAGTTGTCAAAGCCCACGAACTGCTCAGGCGACGAAAGCCCGTTCCATTCCGTAAAGCTGTTAATCAGCATCACCGCAATCGGATAAAAGGTAAACAGCAGAAGCAGAAACAGCGGTATCGCAAGAAAGCTGACAATCAATATTGTCTTTTCCCTTTTATAACGTTTTATTGATTTCATCAGAGCCCCTCTTTCCTTTATCAGGCCGCCGTGAAGACACCGGCGGCCCTGTCTCTCTACTAATTAAAGTTCTTAGCCCACTCCCCATTTAATCCGTCAAAATTCGGTTCCCCACCGGCCAGACACGGTTCAAGGACATATTTTGTTATGTAGGAGCCCTGTGAAAACACGTCGATCTGAGCGTTGGAAGCCATCTCTGATATCCGGATATCCTTTGTGGGGACGCTGTATAAGTTGATATAATCCATGGTTTCAAAGTTCTTTAAATCGTCTACCACTTTTCCACCGTCTCTCATAATTTCATTCATACCACGGTTTAAAGAAATTCTCTCACAGAAAAACTTTGCAAATTCAGTTGCCAGTTCCACATTGGGACTGTTTTTATTCACGACCACGAAGATGTCCTCAGAGACTCTTACATTCAGCTTATTATCCGGTCCCACGTCATTCTTATATGGAAATGGCGCAAAGCCAATGTCATCCCGGCTTCCCCCCAGTTCCTCCGCCGAATCCTTCATCTGAGGGATGGCCCAGGAGCCGGTAAGCATAAAGCACGCTTCCTCAGAGGCGATGGCAACCTTGGACTTATCCCACTGCTCCGTAACCGTATCCGGTTCGATCTCCCCGTTTTTCGCCAGTTCTCCGACAAAGGAGAGCACTTCGTTAAGCGGTGTTCCGTCTGCCCATGGCGCTTTTGTCTCCACAATGCTGTTGGCATAATTGATATCCTCTGACCAGGTAACCGCCAGATTATCCCAGAAACGCATCGTCCACTTTGCACCCGCGTTGGTATAGAATGGGATCACGCCGTTATCTCTTAAAATTCCGCAGCACTCTTTTAATTCGTCCAGGGTCTTCGGAACTTTTCCGCCGTAATACTTGTCCAGAACCTTCTGATTATATAAAATTCCTTCATAGACAACACCGATTGGCATTGCATACGTCTGACCTTCATAGGACATGTAGTCTCCGTAAAAATACTTCTCATTCAGTTCCTCCGCATTTCCCAGGGAGGCGAAGTAATTCGGATACTCCTTGATGGAAACAGCCATTGGCGCTGTCATAACATCCTCAAACTTACCGCTTTTCATCATCGTAACTACCTGTTCCTCCGTTCTCTTGGAACAGTTGACATACTCAAACCCCTTCACTTCCGGATGCAGCGCTTTAAATTCTTCCAGAATTGGTTCCACCATTACCCCGTATTTATCCGGCGTGTCTTCCACATTAAATGCAAATGAAAGTGTAATTCCCTCCTTATTTGCCTCTGCCTTTTCCGTCCCGTTACCTTCTCCGCTGCTCTTTCCCCCGCAGCCGGCTAAAGCTGCCGCCAGAGCCGAAATAAGTATCATTGCCGCTAAACGTTTTCCTGCTTTTTTCATCTTACTTTCCCTTCTCCTTTTGTAATAATAATTTGTGTATCTCTATGGGTCTATCGTATACTTTTGTCATTCATATATCAAGTACTTTAATTCAAAAAGTATATACTTTTATCATTTTCGTCATTCCTTCCAAAATAAGTATATACTTTTTGTATATTATAACAATACTTTTAATTGTATAAGTAATTGCTTTTTAAGTATGCCTGTGTTAGAATGAAGCTATCTTAAAAGGGGACTTATCTATGAATAAATACATTGAAATATCGAATGAATTGAGAAACCACATATTAAAAGATAATCTTTACCACCCGAACGACCAGCTTCCATGTGAAAAGGACCTCTGTATCCAGTATGGAGCCAGCAAGATGACCATTAAAAAGGCGCTTGACATTCTGGTCGACGAGGGGCTGATTTATAAAAAAAGAGGGCATGGAACCTTTGTAAAGGGGTTATCGCAGCAGCAGCTGGATATTATGGAAGAGAACTTATGCAACACCCAGCAGGCCCTGACCGGTTTCAGCCGGCAGTATGCCAAGGAGGACGTGACCTCCACCGTCCTGGAGTTTTCCGTCATACCGCCGACGCCGAAGATCGCATCCAATCTGCATATCACAGAAGAAGACTTCGTCTACAAGATAATCCGTGTCAGGAACAGGAACGGGGTTCCCTGTGTGATAGAAGAAACCTATATGCCCATTGATCTGATTCCAGGTCTCAAGATGGCGCATTTGGAATCGTCCATCTATGCCTATATCCGTCAGACGCTTCATTATGAGATTCAGAGTTCCCACGTCCGCATCCGCGCTAAGGGAGCCTCCGAGTTCATCGCCAGGAATCTCCAGCTGGAACCAGGCAGCCCGGTAGCCGTCGTGGAGCAGATCGCCTTCCTGGACAACGGCATGCCCTTCGAGTATTCCTTTTCGACGCATAAGGCAGATTTATTTGATTTCTCGGCCGTTATTGTAAAAAAGATACCTTAGATATGGTTCAAAACTTCGTAAACAGAAGCAATCTGGAAAATGATTCTAATCCTATTTTCAGAGTGTTTTTTATATTTCATCCAATTTCATTCATACATACGTTCGTTTTATCGGATTAATAGTGTAGCGCTACTGATTCAGGCACCAATTACACGCCACTCTTGAAAGGAGGAAGAAAGCCTGTAAGGAGGAAACTCCATGGATATCGTCTATGTACATTCCCTGATTAAGAGGAAAGCCTCCGGATTGCTGAAGGGCGTGATACCGGGACTCACCACAGGGCTGGAGACAAAGTTTGGCTATAGCTATAGTATGGAGACCACAGACGATCTCCGGTACTTTCTGCCGCGTCTTTTCAGAAATCCGGTAGGGCTGGCCTTGTTATTCAAAATAATGAAAACCGTGGTCTCTGAGCCTCCTGCTTCTCTTGCAATATCTTTTGCGGTGATTTTCGAAATGCTTTTTATGCTACGTAAATGATACTTTGTAATTCAGACGTTTTAATTTTAAAGATAAGCTGCGATCTCATCATCAGAACTGTTAGGATACTGATTAAAAAAATTTATTACTTTCTCCACATATAGTTCATCTAAATCCAAAATATCTGCTATCTGATCAATTGATAAATGCTTCTTGTATTGTTTCCGGATAAAACTGATTTTTGTTTTTTTCATTCCTATTAATTCGCCGCGTTTCTCACCCCGTTCTTCTCCTCGCAGTTCCCCATCCGCAATCAATTCATCGATCGCCTGGCACATATCCATCTCCTCCTCCGTCTTAGTTTCCAGTATTTTCAGCAGCCGCTTCTGTTCTCCAAGAAGAACAAGGGCCGCTGCCTTGGACTCACGGTCCATACCATTAATCTCTGCTCTGTGAACTCTGGTATATTCATAGAGTTTTTGTTTATTTTTATTATATTTTACCAGCCCGAAAACATGTTGTAAGCTGGTCCTGTATTTTTCATGTTCGTCCTCTTCCCTGATATCGATCAGGTTAATCTTATAGTCAGGAAGACATTTTTTCACCACATCTATCTCTTCCCAGCCCTCATCGATTCCCATCATTTCATACAGACTCGTGGGTCCATCCCAGGCCTCGTTTCCATAGTAAAGTGTCAGCGTCACAACAGGAATGATTCTGTCTTCCTTTGTAAAATGTGACAGGAAATCCGCCCCCTTCAGTCTATCTCCTTCTGCCCTGTGTCTCTCTTCGATCTTCCTTATCTGTTCTGTATAATCGAGCGCATCGTACATCATTTCCCGAACAGCCATGCCGTAATGAACCTTCCCTTGATTTTCACTTGCTACAACGCAGAAATATGCCCCAAACTGTGCTTTCATAACTACATCGCGCCGTCTCTGAATCGTCCGCCTCGTCCCAGCCGCATCGATGACTGCAATTCCCGCTTCATTCGGGAGTAGACTTAAATCATCTGCTCTCAGCACCTGTTTTCCGTGAAAAACATTGACATTAACAAAGTCGGCAAACCTGGCTCTGTCCTCCAGCAGTTTTTTCATATAGTAATCCTGTTCTGCCACTTTTATCACCCTCTCATTATCTAATTTTTAATATTATCATGGAATAAAATTGGCAGACCTGCCAGATTGCATAATTTTCACAGAATCGGAGTTTCTGTAGAATAGATATAGTATAACATAATAGTTGCTGTTTTACAAGTATAGGTTGTTTTTTTTACTCCCAATTATCATTTTTATAGTTACTGCTCATATCATGGAGCGAACCTTATCACAGAAAAAAATCAAAGAGGAGATCACACTTATGTCTCCTCTTCGTCCTTTTATTCTTATGCACAAGCTTCCAGCGCAATTTTCATCATTGTAGTAAAAGACTTCTGGCGCTCCTTTGCGGAGGCCTTTTCCCCTGTCGGGAAGGAATCGGAAATTGTCAGAAGGCAGGCTGCATTTTTATTCAGTACCTTAGCGTTATGGAACAGTGCAAAGCTTTCCATATCGACACAGGTACACTGGTGTTTTCTGTTAATCTCTCTGTAATCGTCCATGTTCGCTTCACAGTAGAAGACATCACTGGAGTGAACGCGTGTGGGAGTAAGCAGATAACCCAATTTCTTAGCCGTCTCCAGAATCCGGTCATTTAATTCTCTGCTTGGATATAAAATGTCATCAGAAGAGCCATTCTGTGTTCTGGCAAAGCTTGATTCGCTCCAAACACTCTCCGCCAACACTACATCATACAGATTTAAGTCCGTTACGTAGGCGCCGGAAGAACCGATCCGGATAATATTATTCACATCATAAATACTGAACAGCTCGTATGAGTAAATTCCCATGGAGGGCATCCCCATACCGCTCGCCATTACGCTCACTTCTTTTCCCCTGTACATTCCCGTATACGCATATGCGGCACGCACTTCGTTCACAAGGCGGGGATTCTCCAGGAAATTCTCTGCGATAAATTTCGCTCTCAGCGGATCTCCGGGCATTAATACATTTTTAGCAATATCGCCTTTGCAGGCCTGGTTATGTGGTGTTGACATTATTTCTACCTCCATTATCGTTCTCTCTGCCTGACTTCCTCCACCCCCGGAATCGACGGCACCGCCCCTTCTCTCGACACTGCGATCCCGGCCGCACGGGCGGCCATATCGAGCGCTGCCTTCACATCACCTTCCAGTTCATACGTCCCCAGAAAATACCCCAGAAACGTATCGCCGGCCGCAGTCGTATCCCTCACTCCGAAACGATAGGCTTCCTGCCGCAGGATCATGTCCCCCTGACAGTACATGGAGCCATCTTCTCCCAGCGTCAGAATAACAGCCATCCTGGGATACCGGGTAATCAGACTTTTCACAATCTTCCCCGGTTCCTCTTCTCCGGTCAGGCCATAGCCCTCCGTCTCATTGATAATGAGCCAGGAAACTGGAGACAAGTCCATGTGCAGCACCGTATCATCGATGGGCGACGGATTAAAAGCGATCCGCATCCCCCGTTTTCCCGCCATTTCAATCAGATATGGAACATTGCTGATCTCATTCTGGGATACGAGAATGTCTCCTTCCTGGAAATGGGCCAGGACCTCGTCGATCTCCGCCGGACTGATCTCTCCGTTGCTTCCTGCGTAACAGAGGATCGCATTCTGGCCGTCTGTGTCCTTCTGTATGATGGCGCTCCCATTGGGGCTTCTGCTGTTTTTCAGCCATGTACAGTCCACACCGTCAGCTACCAAAATCTTTTTTAAGAATTCACCGTCATTTCCAATCTTTCCGGCGTGAAAGACCATGGCTCCTGCTCTCGCCATCGCCACCGACTGGTTTAAGCCTTTCCCGCCCGGGAAATCCTTAAATCCCACGGCGGAAATGGTTTCTCCCGGCCTGACAATGTGCGGAACCGAGTACACGTGATCTATATTCAGCGATCCATAATTTAAAATCCGAGCCATGTTCTGAAACTTCCTTTCCTGTTTCTTCCAAAATCTCACCCGTTCAGTTCCTTCGCCACCCTCTCAATCACCTGTTCAAAGCTCCCCTCATAAATCTTCATGGAGCTTCCGAACATTAAATTGGCCGGATAATTGAAATTTTCCACATTGCTGCCTGTCATATCGCGGAACTCTGCGACCTCGCCCAGATGTGGGATTTTCTCGATGCATGGCCTTGCGTCTTTCATATAGCCGAACAGCTTTTTCCCCATCTCAAACCCCATACCGCATTCGAATCCCACATCGTTGGAGCACTCATAGCCGCGGTAATCACTCAGATCGGCGATCACTGCATCACAGCTTCTCACCAGACGGCAGTAATTCTCCGTCAGGGCCGCCGCTCTCACATAGGGGTTGAAGCCTTTCGTCTCCGGAAATCCTTCCGCCCAGTCGCAGGGAGTGACAGCCTCCAGACCGTAAGAAGCGCAAAGCTCCTTAAGGCGGCCGTAAACCTCCTTCGCATCCTCTTCATACCGGATCACATCGGATAAGTAAACTCTCGGCTTCGCCGGAGCATCGGCCGGATCATGTGTCTCATTTATCCAGCCTTGTGCCTCATTTGCTCGGCCTTGCACCTCATTCGCCCAGCCTTGTGCCTCATTCGCCGCCCCAGACGCTTTTCCATCCCGCGCAGCGGCCATACCGCCCGTTCTTCCCTCTGCCTTCCACTCCTCCTCTAAATCCGTCATCAGCATGGCGAGACAGTCGTCGAAATCGCCTTCCACGATCTTCGTCGAACCTACCACGGCCGGTGAAAATGGCAGCTCCTTGTAAGGCGCTTTTTTCCCATTTTCATCGTAGACAACGCCCTCTTTCATCACATACTTCTGATCTTTCCATGCCAGCGGGCGTTTATCTCTCGTGTAGCCGTAGCATTTTATCCCATCCGCATACGCCATTCCGATCTCATAGATTGTTCCGCTGTCCGCTTCGGAGCCGCGGTACGCCTCCAAGTCGGCGATGATGACAGTTGTCTCCTTCATGATCATTTTCAGATCCTCGAAAATGCTGTCTGCCCGCTTCTGAAGATCCGGATTTCCCATGTCCAGCGGATGCTCGTTGGGAAGCGTTACGCCGAAGCCCAGGCTCTCCGCCCTCCGTCTCATTGCATTTAAAATGTCCGGGCCGCCCTTATAGAAACACTCGGGTCCCGCTATATAGATCTTTTCTTTTTCAAACATACGCAAACCTCCCGCTTAAGCCAGCACAAGCTTCATGAGAAGCTTTAAGAATCTCTCGTAATCGGCGCTCTCTCCGATTTCCACAACCGGCAGAGATTCCCATACGAAATGGTGTCTCCGGTCCAGAACCGTCATTCCCAGCGTCAAATCACTCTTCGTCTCAATACCCACATGGCCGGAAATGGTTTTTACCAGGGTAGCATCGATGGCGTATCCGACCGCCATACAGTCGATTACCGCACAGTACGCCTCAAAGCCTCTTTCATTTACAAAATGAACGGCCTGCAAGAAGAACTTTGCCTCCGGCTTGTCGCTCTCCTCCAGCATGCGGATATCTTCATCCGTCAAATTCACATCGAAATGAGTCGCCACATCGAGGCCCAGAGCCACCAGCTTCACACCGGAATTGTATACAATATCGGCCGCCTCCGGGTCCACATACACATTCCATTCGCTCTGCGGTGTATCGCCTGTAGCATTGGTATACGCGTAACGGTTCAGACCGAACGCTCCGGATATCGCATAGATCCCGGCAATCATCTCCTTGATCTCAGGCGCCTTTTTCATGGCCATGGCCACATTGCTCATGGGACCGGTGCAGAGGATGTAAATTTCTCCCGGATTTGCCTTTACCGTATCTATGATCAATTCCACTGCGTTCTTATCGCTCAGCGGCGTCACCGGATCGGGAAGGTTATTTTCCGCCTGACCGTCTTTCCCATGGGTAAATGGGTCCTTCGGGCACTTTCTCACCATCGGCTCCGGCATTCCCTTGCCAACCGGGATATCCGTTCTTCCGATCAGCTCCAGCACTTTCAAGGCATTTTTGCTGGTTACATCGACGCGGTAGTTTCCATTTACCGCGGTAATCGCCTTTACCTCCAAAGCGTCTGATTTACAGGCCATAATAATGGCCATGGAGTCGTCCATACCCGGATCGCAGTCCAGGATTATTTTCTTTTTATCCATTTTATTCTCCTCTTTTCTCAATCTGAGTGCTCCTTCTAACTTCTGCCAGATCTGGGAGCGTTTCTACGCATCCGCCTGAATCTTCACAAAGAATTCCCGGTTTCTCGGTCCGTCAAATTCCAGGAAATAGATGCCCTGGGACCCGCCGACCAGCAGCTTTCCCTCATGCACGATAAAATTCCCGGAAATGCCGAGAAGCGCCGATTTTACATGGCCTGCCGCATCCTGCGGGGTGTCGTGCTGGTGTTTGAAATCGATCCGGGTGGGCACCAGCCTGCGGATCTCCTCGTCCAGATCCAGAAATCCGTCCGGATCCCATGGAGAAAATACCGCCAGACCAGCTGTGGAATGGGGATTGTAAACGAGGCAGGTGCCCTCTCTTACTCCGCTTTCCTCCACCGCCTTCTTGACGTGTTCCGTGATATCGTAAACCTCATTATATTTCGTCTTTATTTTAAAGTTTTTCAGCATTTTCCATCCTCCGCTATTTCAAAACGATCTCATTATTCTGAACACAGAAGCCATTTTCGCAGAAGCTCCATGGCCCTTCACATCCGCGCCCATACTGCTCTCCCAACATGGCGGAGAGGTAACCGGCGAGAAGAGACATCGGGACGAACTGGGTCACCGGCATATTAATCGGATACTTGGGAGCCGGCACGGTTACACAGGATACGCCTTCCGCTCCGTCTCCATCGGTGATGACTAACATCGGCCGCCCCAGCTTCTTTCCGTAACGAATTACGTCCTTTGTCCTGCTGAGTCCCGGATTCGTGGTATTGGACACCACCACGGTGCCGATGTGTTCCGGGTCCTTAGCGAAACAGTTCAAATGGAACCATTCCTCCGAGTTGATATGCATGGAATATTTCCCTGTGGCCTCCAGCATCTTCGCCTGGCCAAACCACGCCGACGCGTAGTCGAAGCCCGCTCCCACAAAGTCAAAGCAGGGGAAATCCTTCCATTCTTCCGCCGTCTTGGCACAGGTTTCCGCCATCTGCGGCAGAAGCGCTTCCAGCAAATCCCCCTGATTTTTCATATCATAGCGGTAGTCCATGGCCTGATCCATGGTGTACATGCCCCGCACCTCACCGATACGGACAGCCAGCAGAAGGAGCGCCATCACGCTGACCATATAGCTTCTCGTTCCCGGCGCACTCTCAAAGGGCGGAATATCCAGCTTCAGCACCTTATCCGAATTCTGGGCCAGCGGGGAAGACAAATTCCCTGTGATTCCAAGAACGAAGCAGTCATGGAATTTCGCCCGCTGCACCGCCTCCGAAATCCTGGCCACACGGCCTGAGTTACTGACTGCAATTACCAGTGGATTCTGACAATCCACACCCATGTGGCGTTCACTGTAATACCGTCCGAAATCGATGGCTGTCACCACCTCAGCCTGAATGCCAGTCAGCATCTCAAACACATGCTTCGTCGCCATACAGGCCGCATAGGAATCTCCGCATCCCGTCAGTACCACACGCTGAATATTAAATATTTCCTGAAAAGAAAGGACTTTCCTGGTCTTTACTTCCAGGTCCTCATACTGGCTCCGGATCAGCTCCGGGAGGCTCATCGCCTGTCTGCACATGGGGTTGTCATACTCTTTCGTCAACATTTCACTCATATCACTGCTTCTCCTCTGCCTTTTTCTCGTTATTTTCCTGAGCTAGTGCCTCCCGGCGTAAATACGCCGGTATATAGTGCCTGATATCCGCGTCAGGTGTGCGTCTGCGAAGCGACGGCGTAGTGGGCGCTACGACTAGCTTCGCAGGCGTGCACCTGATGTGGAGAGCGGGTGCTATATAGTGGCGTATTTGCGCCGGGCGGCGCTAACCGGTTTAAGACCGCACAGCCCTCCAGTGCGATATCAATCGCAAACTCATGGCCGCCGCCCGCTTCAAACTTCTCTCCGGTGCAAAGATTATCCGCAACGGAACAGATGGAACCGCCCCTGCGTCCAAACAGCGCGGCCAGAGTCACGATCGCCGCAGATTCCCGGTCGCCGTTCAGCACGCCGGCCCGGTTGTAGATTCCGGCGATTTCAATGTTCCACGGCTGTAAGTATCCGCCGACACCCGGTCTGCCGCCGCCCACAAAATCGCTGTCCACAGACAAGGTCACTCCCACATGGTATGGCGCTCCCAGCGATTTGGCGGCTTCCACCATGGCGCCTACCACCTCATAGTGGCTGACCGCCGGATATCCTGCCGGTATGTACGCTTTCGTCATGGCCTCTTCCCTGACCACACCACTGGCGATCACCACGTCTCCCGGCTTCACCTCATCGCCGATTCCGCCCGAACCGCCGACCCGCAGAAACGTTCCCGCGTCCGTATATTCCATAAAATCATATAAAATCAGTTCCATTTCCGGCGATCCGCTGCCGCCGCTGACCACGGTGATCTTCGCCTCTTTATACGTTCCGGTATAAGAGGTAAACATCCCTGAATTGCCGATCAGCTCTGCATGCTCCAGTCTGTCCGCAATCTTCTTTGCCGGATCCACATCATAGGCGCACAGGGGATCTCTCACCGTAATCAGGACAAAATCCCCCACCTTTTCGTGGTCAATCTGGGTAAGCGCCGGGCGTCCTTTGATCATGAGTCCGCGCTCCGGTACATTTTTATAGTATTCATACTGCTCATGAATCCGTCTGATGGACGGTTTCTTTCTGATTTCCTCACTCTTCATTCGGGTTATTTCCTTTCATTGCTGCTAAAAGTCTCTGTGCGGCCTCCCGCTTCTCCATTCCAATCTCGTCCGGAACACCGTACTGTTCCAGGCACATGGCGGCCGATATACTTCCCATCAGGCCGCACTCCTCCGGGGTATGGCCGCTGCACCAGCCGTAAAGCACCGCGCCCGATGAGCTGTTGCCGCCGCCTGTGGGATCCACCACATTTACGTGATCCACCGTGGGCACGTATACCGCCTCTTCCGGCGTAATCATCACCGCCCCCTTAGAACCTCTGCGCAGAAAAATCAGCTTCAAATGATTTTGTCCGGCAAAAGGAATGGAACTGTCCATCCAGCCCCTGAATTTCCCAATTATCTCGTCCAAAGACTCTGTACCGAATAAATTCCGGGCCTCTGTTAAATTAATCGAAAAGATATCTACATTTCCGGCGATCCGTCTCACCTCTTCCAGGCATTCCGGACAGGTGGAATCGCTGGCAATCTCCCACATGACGGCGGCCGCCCGGGAGCGTGTCTGAAAACTGCTTTCCATCATGGGAAGAATCCCGTTCCAGAACTCCGGGGAGGTATTTTTAAAAATATAGATCCCCTTTGCCGTCTGAAAATACGGCTCCAGCTCTTTTGGCGCCACCTCGATCTTCCGGTAATGATCCGCCCCGTACAGGGCCGTCTCACTCCGCTCTCCGTCCTCAAAATACTGGATTACATTGTAAGGCGTCTTCTCGTCCTTTTGGATCAGGCCATCCATAGAAATATGATTCTTCTTATACCATTCTCCAAACATTTCCGCATAGTCTTTTCCAACACCCGTCACAGGCATGACGCTGTCGCACCAGAGCCGGATCCCGCACAGCGCATAGATCCCTGCTCCGCCCGCCTTCTTTTCCACTGTCTTTTTATCAGCAAACCTTATCTCATCCGTAACAACCGTCGATGCTATGATATAATCCATGTTCTGTCTCCTATTTGTAATGCAGCCGATTTCTTATGAAACAATAAAGCTGTCGCACGTCATAGTTCCTTTCGAAATTGTAAATCCGGCTCCGCCGCCCGAGTAAGTGGCATCCGTCACCTCGATCAGCTTCTCCCCGTTCACCGAGAATTCCAGCTTCTCCTGATGGGCCGCAAAGGTAAGCGTATATCCCACATCCTCCTGATAGGAGTAGGGTACCTCCGCCAAAATCACCCGTTCCCGGTCCTTCTGCACGTATACCACGGCGCGGCTGTAATTCATGAGCGCGGCTCCATAGTACCGCTTATGGCCCCTGCTCCTCACCACCAGGCCTCCGGCCTTATGAAGGCTGTAGAAGACTGTCGAGGACACGGTATAATCTTCCCACTCCCTGCTGCCGATCGTCACCAGACCATCCGCTTCCACATTGGATACACAGTAGGTATGTTTGAAATCTGCCGCAAACTGAACCGCGGAGCTGGCAAAGCCGGCCAGCCAAAGCGGATTCGTATTCCAGATGGAGGTCATCAGCATGCCTCTCTGTGCGAAGTCCGCGGGCGCTCCCTTCCAGTCGATGCTGTAGATAACCACGTCCCCGTCGAAACGTTTCCTGCCCGCAATCTCATATCCCAGATTAAAGATGGACATGCCCTTCGTATCCGGCACGGTCCATTCAAATGTCTTTTTCGTTTCATCCAGCAGAACCGCATCTCCGTACATGGCTCTGACCTGATTTTCAATATCGTAATAGAGAATATACGGACGCAGAGTCACTGCCTCCTGTGAACCGGTGCGGGGAGAACCAGCCAAGCCCGCCTCCGTCACCACCTTCTGAGAGGAGTAAAGCGTCGGAGACGCCACGGTAGAGAAGTTCTGCGCCAGCTTCGAGAAATCGATAAATGTCTGGGTGGAAACGTCCGCGGTCACTCCGTCCGCCACGTGGCGGCAGCGGATCAGCAGACCGTTCTCCTCAGATATTTCATTATAATTGGAAAGCTCGATACATGCCTGATTGCCGTGGCCGTAGTCACATGCTGCAAAGCCCTGAAGAGAACCGGGGTATTCAAAGGTGTACCGTTTGTCCGATACGGAAACTGATTCCCCGTGCAGTGCGGCCGCAGCCTGAAGAACCTTTTTGCTCTCTATCACCGCGTCGGAGACAACAGACCCGCCATCCGAGGTAACGACATACATCAAATCAGCCACCGGCGTACGGAAGTCCGCTCCCGCATTGATTCCATCAAGCCCCAGCCGGATGCCGTTGAATGCGCCTACATTGCCCGCATTGCAGTCCGTATCCCAGGCAGCCGAGGAGGCGATGGAGATGGATTTCTGGAAATCGTCTCCGCCCAGCAGAATGGCCGCGATCACCATAGCGTGGTTGGGAATCATGTGACAGCAGCCCGGAAATACTTCATAGCCGTATTTCGGATCCAGATATTCACGGACCTTTCTCCAGTCAGATTCTCTTCCGCAGATATCCCGGACATCACCGATCATATCCTTTAAAACCTGGTTCTGCACATAGGCCCCCGCCCGGTCCAGAAGCACGTTCACGTCTTTTTCCGTAAACGCCATCGCTTCCAGCGCCGCTAAATGGCAGGCCGCTTCGACTGCAATGCCGTCATGGCTGACGCTGGCCGCTTTTCTCACCAGACTTACCGCCAGATCCGGATCATCGGGGCAGGCCATGGCGATCGCGTCGATGAAAATCTGTGCTCCGATCTGCTCCGCCAGCGTGGTTCCATTGGTCCCGATCGCTCCGCTCTCCGGCGCCTCCATGCCGTTCTTCAGATTCAAATAAGCCGTATGCTCGGTTGACCGCCCCAGGCCGCCCCACCATAGAATCGTCCGGTTCTCAATGATATAGTTCAGCCACGTGTCCCCAAACGCCTTCGCAGGCAGTTCCCTGTCATATCCATTGTCCTCCAAAGCCCTGAAAAATGCGAACGTTCCGGATATATCGTCATCCGCCACAATTAACGGAACTCCCACCTTCTCATGAACATAGTATTTCACCTCATCAAAGGTTTCCCTGATCTTATCGTAACTCCAGCCTTCCACAGGGCGGCCTAAGTAGACACCGATAATCTTCCCCAGCACGCCCGCATAAATCTGTTCTCTATATTTTAATACACTCACGCTTTTTTCCTCTCAATCCTTCTTATTCCTGCGGGAGCAGATGCGTTTGACCTCAAAGCCATCCGCCAGGATCGCTCCGGAATCCACTACAAAGCCCGCTCCGCCGCACAGGTAACTCTCATCCTGTCCGCTCACCGCTGTTTTCCCATCCACTGCCAGAGACAGTCGCGGGCCATCCAGAGTAAAGGTAAGCTCCCGGGTATCGTCAATTTCAAAATCAAAGGCAGCTTCCTCCACTACGGTGCGTTTTGCATCACACTGCTTGTAGATCACAGCTTTTTTGTCCTTCAGCACTGCCCCGTAATACCTTCTGTGTCCCTTTGCCCGGGCCACAAGCCCTGCCGCATCCTGCTGAGAAAATGTAATCACCGATTTCACAGAATAGTTATCCCAGTCCATGGTCCCTGTCGTCACAACACCGTTAGGCGCCGCATGGGAGATGGAAAATGTCGTTGTATAATCCGGGCAGAAATGATCCGCAGATGAGACAAATGTCTTCAGCCATGATGTGGTCGTCGTCCACGGCGTCAGGGTCGGCGTCATTTCCATGGATCTTCCCATGCGGCAGCACTCCGGCGCCCCCGACCAGTCGAGAGATTTGATTATTACGGAACCATCCAGACGGGAACCGCCTGCCGCGCCGCTCATCCCTTCCATCGGACTTCCCGGCCGTTCTCCGCGTGCACCGCTTCTTAAGGACATACCCAGCCGATAGATGGCGTGGCCGCCCACATCGGGAATCCGCCATTTTATCTGATTATCTCCGTCGTTAAGCTGGAAGGCGCTGCTGGATAAGGTCTCCAGCTCATCTTTCTCATTAAAGTACTCGATGAAAAAAGTAAAGGCCGGGCTTACCGCTCCCGCTGCTATAACGGCCTTCACTTCCTGGCCGCTGTACAGGGAAGGGGAACAGAGTACGTCAAAGTAGCTGGTTCCTTCCTTTCCCTTCGGCTGAAGGTCAATAAAGGTATCGATACAGGCAGTCGCATGCACCCCAGGCCCTAAGCCGCGGTAAGAAAGGCGGCATCCATACTCTTTTGTCTCCTCATTACCATTCTGCTGATCGCAGTGCCTGGGACTTTCCACCAGATTATCAATTCCGCACAGTACCTGTTCTTCCGTATTCTTATCGTAAGGAACAATCCCCTGAACGGCGCCCGGATATTCGAAGGCCAGACGCTCCTCCGGGAAATCAACCGGCTCATATTCCAGACGGCAGGCCGCCTTTAAGATTTTCCTGGTCTCCTGCACCGCATCTGAAATGCAGGAACCTCCGTCGCTGGTGACCACATATAACCGGTCCGCTACGGCCTTCCTCAAATCCGTGCTCGTGCCAAAACCGTCCAACCCCAGCCGTATTCCATTCAGACAGCCGACATTGCCGGAATTGCAGTCCGTATCCCAGCCGGAACTGCAGGCGATCATACACGCTTTGTTAAAATCATCGCCTCCCATGATAAATGCCATCAAAAGAGTCAAATGGTTTGTCACCATCGGACAGTTACCGGGATACTTCTCATATCCATGATGATCTGCGATCCACTGTCTCACTTCCCTCCAGTCAGACGCCTTTGCACACTGTTCCCTGACCGCTCCGACCAGCCGGATAAATTCCGGATTTTCTATGTAGGCAAGGCCCGCATCCAGCAGCTTGTCGATATCCTTCTCCACAAAGGCCAGTGACTCCATAACAGCCAGATAAACCGCTGCGTCGATGGCGATTCCGTCGTGGCTGACGCCAGCCGCTTCCCTGGCCATCTTAGCCGCCCGCTCCGGATTGCCCGGATTTGCCATTGCCCATGTGTCGATAAAAATCTCCGAACCGATCTGTTCCGCCATGCTCCGCCCGTTTAACTCGATGGAACCGCTCTTCGGAGCCCTGATTCCATTTTTAAGGCGCAGATACGCGGTGTGCTCCGTGCTTCTTGAGAGGCCCCCCCACCAGAGGATGGTCTCATTCTCAATAATATAATTTAACCAGCTGTCCCCGATCTGCTCCGCCCGGATGTCCGGATCGAACTTGTTGTCCTCCAGACTCCTAAAGAACGCAAAGGTTCCCGAGATATCGTCGTCCGGAACGATTAAAGGGGCTCCGGTCCTGTGATTTTTATAGTAGTTGATCTCACCAAAGGTGTCCCGGATGGCCTCGTAGGTCCACCCCTCTACCGGACGTCCCAGGTAAACGCCGATAATCTTTCCCAGTACGCCGGCGTAGATGTCATTTTTGAAACGAGCTATGTTTTTCACGTTGAGTTCCTCCATTTTCTGTCAATTTCAGGTTCTGACACTTCCATGCTTATTCGTTACCAGTCGCGGTTCCACCGTGACTATCCTTTCACTGCGCCGCTTACCATGCCGTCTACAAAATACTTCTGTGCAAACAGGAAGAACACAACGACCGGTGCAATCAGTATGACGGCCGATGCCATTAATGCAGGCATATTGGTACCGTAGCTTCCTTTCATAGACAGGAACCCTAAAGTTGCCGTATAGTTCTTCTGTCCCTGAAGAAATGTACTGGAAATCAGATATTCATTCCATGACTGAAGCCCAACTAAGGTTCCCACTGTAATCAGACCTGGGGAGACCACCGGACGCATCACATGCCAGATCACCTGCGCCGTATTGGCTCCGTCAATTCTTGCAGCATCCTCCAGTTCCGCCGGCACATTTAAGAAAAATGTCCTCATTAGAAATACAGCCAGAGGCATGTAAAGAGCCGCTAGAATCAGGCTGATCGCTGGAATATTGCCAAGTAAATTTAATTTAGCGTACACATAGTAAAGCGGGAATAAGAACAGCTGAATCGGCACAGTAATGGCCATCATAAAGTACGCAAGTATAAAACCTGTCCCCTTAATCCGGTACCCGGATAAGACATAACCTGCCAGAGTCGAGCAGAACAGTATGACCAGAATCGTACAGCCACTCAGTTTAATACTGTTAATAAAGCCTCTCGCGAATTTACCATATTTCCAGGCAGATATGTAATTTTCAAGATGAAGCACCGGCGATATTGCCAGCGGATTACTTACCATTTCCTGATTCGTTTTAAAGCTGTTTATGACCACCATCACAATCGGGAAAAGACAAATAACAACCAGTACCAGCAGTATAAGATGAATAATCACATTAACAGTAACCCGTTTTTTCATTGAAGACGCACCCATCATTTTCCTCCTATCTCATAGCTTCTTTTTTGCTTACTCTTGCATACACAACAGAAGCAAGAAGACCAAAGAAGCTCATAAACAAACCAACTGCCGCCGCTTTTCCTACCTTCATTTCATTGAATGCAAATGTATAAGCGTATGTTCCGAGTACCTCTGTGGAATGTGCCGGACCGCCTCCGGTAAGTAATTTCACGTAATCAAATGCCAGGAATGAACCAATCACGATCATGACAAACATCAGGCTGACCGTGGCCTTTATATTGGGAAGGTAAATATAATGGAATAACTGCCAACCGTTACAGCCGTCGATCCTGGCCGCCTCCACCTGATCCTCCGGCGTCTGTCTGAGCGCGGCTAAGTAAATTACGGTAAGGTAACTCCAATAATGCCAGATATCAACACCCGCACATGCATAAATTGCTGATTTCATGCTGGCAAGAGGCGATCCCAAATCAAAACCCAATGTCTTTAAATAAGATACAAGTCCAACCACGGGACTAAAAATAACGTTGGACCACACCATGGCATTAACCGCTGGCGCCAGGATATAAGGAATCAGGAATGCCACCTGATAGAAGCTTCTTGTTTTCTTTCTGGAGAGAAGCAGCATGGCCGCAAGCATGCCAATGCAGACGGGAATGGTTAAAAACATAACGCTCCATATCAGGTTATTGCGAATCGATATAAAGAATATCCGATCCTGAAAAAGCTCCCTGAAATTTTTAAGTCCGACGAAATTAACGTTTGAAGAAATTCCGTTCCAGTCCGTGAAGGAGTAACCAATTGTCATAAGACCCGGAACCAGAATAATCGCTACGCTGATGAGCAATGCCGGAGCAATCAGCAGATAGTTCCAGTTTATTTTTTTCTCTTTCATATACTAATTCCTTTCTCACTTTTAAGAAAGGCCGAAATGTTTTGAACATATCGGCCTTCTCCTGATTGTCACGGTAACTCGTGCACAGAGCATGCGAGCGCTCACTGCTTTTTGTGACTCGCAATACCTGCGAATATACATTATTTAGTTCATTGCCGGTGCAGGAATTGCCGGAACAAGCCCTTTTGCAAAATCTTCTTCAAATCCTTTATCCACTTTATCCAGATAATCAGAAACGGTCACGGTATCATACCAGACATCCTCAATATTAACCATGTCCTGTTGTGTAGTCGCCGGGAAAAATACATTATCATAATAGCCGAAATTTCCGTTATTGACTGCGCTAGAAACACTCTTAATTACGTCCACAAAAGATTTTGATAAATATCCCATATTGCTGGTATCGATCGCCGACAGATCCTTAAGCGGCGTTCCCCAATATCCGGGCCATGCCGTCGTTATCTCCTGTGTAAATTCAGGCTGCATCATCATATCTATAATCTTAGCAGCCTCATCCTTATGATCCTCCTGTGCATTTGCATTAATGGAAAACGTACAGGCCGCTCCCAGTGTATACGTCTCATCAGGCACTGTCTCTGTAGCCGGAAATGGAGTAAATCCAAAATTTTCTATCTTGTCTCCCGTGAAGAAGGAGGCCGCCAACTGGTATACGATAGACGGCCCGATAAAGAACGGAGCCTTCTCATCAGCCAAAAGCTGCAGAGATTCACTGAAATTTAAGTTAACATAGTCTTCGCCTGCCAAATACCCCTTATCCCACCACTCTTTTGATTTCTCAATGGCAGCAGTGACCTGCGGATTATTCCACTTTTCTTCCCCGGTCAGGCACTTGTAAACCGTCTCCGGACCTGCAATATGAGTTAAGAACAGAGAAGCATAGTTTTCATTTACCGGTTTCCACTCCTTATTACCAGTAACTGAAGCATACATGCCCTTTGCCAGGGCTTCGTCCATAATCTTTTCCAACTCTTCAATCGTCTTCGGAACTTCCCAGCCATTATCCTCCAGTACCTTCTTATTATAGAAAACTCCCAGGGTACTGATCCCATTCGTCAGACTATACAGCTTTCCGCCTACCATTCCTGACTCATAATAAGCCTGAAGCAGTCTGTCCTTCCAGCCATACTGTTCCGAATACCGATCCATAGGCTCCAGCTTTCCAGACTCTGCAAAGGGCATTACGAAAGAAGGTCCGGACCCATATACAATATCAGGCCCCTGATTAGCTGACAACGCTGTGGAAATGTCAGTATCAACCGTGGCTCCCCGGAATTCAATGGAAAGTACATACTTATCCTGCGAACTGTTGTACTTATCTGCCAAAATCTTCTGCATTGCCTCCTGAGCATATGGTTCTGCCCCCCAGAACCACAATGAGATCTCTTCGCGTCCTTTCAAATCCTTCGCTTCAACCGTTGTCTCTTCCGCCTGCCCCGCTGCCGTCGTTCCTGACGCATCGTTCTCCGGCGTGCTCGTCGTGGATATGCTGCACCCTGACAAAAGAGTTCCAACCATGGCAATTGATAAAGCTGCTGCAAATAATCTTTTTTTCATTTACTTTTCTCTCCTTTTTCACTGATTTTTTCACGGTACTATTTTCCTTTTGATAAATATATGATAAATATTTCTGTAATTTCATTATATCATTTTATCTACTTTTGTCAATACAAAAAATAAATTCAGAATTTTCATTTTTAGCTTCACGTCCAGTAGTCAATAGTACTTATTTATCAGTTATTACTTTGTGTTTTTTGTACATATAGCCCAATTATGATTAGATAAACGAAAGTTAAATTATATCCCCAATTAACCTTGGTATATTTTTTCAGATCATCTACGGTAAAATCCGCAAAAAAATAAAGGTGGAAAACGATTCGCTGTTTCTCGTTTTCCACCTTTTCGGCACATATTATTTATCTATTCTTTATCTGTTAATTATCTATCAATTTTAAACCGTTAATTCTTCCCACCGAATCACGCTCCACCACATACGGCGTGAAATAATAGTTTCTGGCCGGTTCCGGTTCATCCGCGGCCGGCTCCTCGATTCTTCGCAGCAATACTTCAACTGCCTTGGAGGCCATCGTATCGGTATTCTGGTCCACACTCGTCAGCGGCACGTCCATAAGGCCGCACAGCTCCGTATTGTCATAGCCGATCACCGATAAATCACCGGGTATGGAAAGGTGATGCTCCTTTGCAAAGAGATACATGCCATAGGCCATCAGATCATTGCCTGCAACCACCGCGGTAACGCCTTTTTCCCACAGGATCTCCATTCCGGCCCGTCCTGACTCTATATCGTAATTCCCGTAATAAACAAGATCTTTATCAAATGGAATCTTCGCCGCGGCCAGTGCTTCGCGGTATCCCTCCACACGCTTTCTGGAGGTGTAGACATTTGCCTCGCCTACGAGGCAGCCGATTCCGGTATGGCCGTGCTTAATCAAATATTCCGTGGCAATCCGCCCGCCGTGTTTGTTGTCCGCCGTCACAAAATCACAGAACACCGCATACGCCGCCCGATCCAGCAGCACCATGGGAACTCCGCTCTTCTGCAGCGATTTTAACAGCTTCACATTTTCTTTATCCATCGTTCTGGGCGGTATGATGATGATACCATCCACGTTCTTGGCCATCAGCCCCTCGACCGCCATATAGAAGCACTGGATATCGTCATTAGTGTAACACTGAAAGACTGTGTATTCCTGGTAAAACGCATGTCTCGATGTTTCCTCCGCCAGCCTGTGATAAAAAGAGCTCATCACGTCCGGCACCACCATGCCGAGCGTCTTCACCTTCTTAAACTCTGAAAAATCTATTTCCGATTCCTTCTGAAACTGCATTTCTCTGGCGACCCGAAGAATATGCTCCTTCGTGTCCTCCGCAATTCTGGAAGGGCGGTTATTTAAAACCAGTGACACCGTGGTGGGCGATACCCCTGCCGCTTTTGCAATGTCTTTTACTTTTACTTTCAATGTTATCCCTCCCAATGGTTAGTTGATAAATATATTTATCAATAATATATAATATTTATCAGATGACGTCAACTGTTTTCTTCTTTTCTCATGATTCTTTACATGCAAAATGAAAATATCCGGTAAATCCCTGCAACAGGAGATTTACCGGATACCAAAACAGCATGTCGCCTTACTTGCAGGCCGCCCCGGAGCGCACCAGCAAATCAATAAATCCCGGAGTATTCATGTTGAATATTACTCTTACATTTTTCTCTCCGCCCAGTATATCCTCGTAGTCACAAACCGTCGCCCCGTCAAACAGTTTTCCATCTGTCTGAATATCCACGTGCATATAAGCAGCTTCTGTCACGAGATCAGGGGCAATAACGCCGGCAACCGCACAGGCATCGTGAATCGGGCAGACATCCGTGAGTCCCAGCCATCGGAAAGCGTGGTTATGGCGGTACATGAACGTATCCAGTAAGTCCGCGACCATCAAAGAACTTTGATTGCCATTACGGCGCATCCGTTCGATGGCTTCTTTGTCATAAAGTACAGAGTACGTCACATCATAACCGTACATATCAATAGGCAGTCCGCTTTCAAAAACAATCTTGGTCGCTTCCGGGTCAACAAAGGTATTAAATTCCATATATTTTCTTGTAAAAACAAATTTACAGGTACCGCCCATCATAGAGATCTTTTTAATCTTCGGTTTCAAATCAGGATAACATTTCAGTAAAAGCGCCACATTCGTGAGCGGTCCCGTTGGAATTAATGTTACTGGTTCTTCTGATTCCTTAAGGATCTTCGCCATATACTCAACAGCCCTGATTTCTTCTGGTTTTTTCGGGTTGTCTTCCGGGAATGTAAATCCATCAAGTCCTGATTTACCATGCGCACCTTCTGAAATAGCGCCGGTATTGCGGCGCATCTCCGCAAGCAGGGGATCCACATGATTTTGTGGCCGCACAAGAGGGCTGTCACATCCAACCGCTATCGGGATATCATCCGCTCCAATATAGTGCATTACATTCAGACAGTTCCTGGTCACCATTTCAAGAGGCTTGTTCCCAGCCACCGTAGTAACAAGTTTTACATCCAGCGCAGGACTTCCTATCGCCAGCACCAGAGCCATCATATCATCATGTCCGGGATCACAGTCAATAATCACAGGAATTTTCTTCATACTATCTGGCCTTGCCCTTTCTTTAAATACTTATTATGTTTTGGCAGGATTCCTATTCATGCCTTTTATTTACAGTTACGCACAGCTTCCACCAGCATGGAAAGAAACTTCTCATTATCCATACGGTATACCACCTCCACATTCGGCTCCAGGCCCAGTGCGCTGACATAATCGCATACTGTAGCGCCATCAAAATATGTACCGGATGTTTCTATATCTACATGGATCATTTTTGACTCAGTAATCAACTCTGGATCAATGACCCCCGCTACAGCACAGGCGTCATGCACTGGACAGGAATCTTTCAGTTTCAAATGATTAAGAGAACTGTTGTGACGGACCATAAAGGTATCCAGCAGACTTTTCACCATACCGCTGCTTTGATTACCAACCGCTTCAATTTGATCTATTGTACGCCTGTCATAAAGAACAGAGTAAGTCACATCATAACCGAACATAGTAATTGGAATACCGCTTTCAAATACAATCTTAGTTGCTTCCGGATCAACAAAGGTATTAAACTCCATAAAGGGACGACTTAATATAAACTCACAGGTTCCTCCCATCAGGGATATTCGTTTGATTTTATGGGTAAGGTCCGGAAACGCTTTGATAAATAGCCCTATATTTGTAAGCGGCCCTGTAGGAATCAGAGTTATGGGGGCCTCGCTTTCTCTCACCACTCTGGCAATCATCTCAACTGCCCTAATTGATTCGGGCTTTTTCGGATTGTCAGGAGGAAATGTAAATCCATCAAGGCCGGTAATACCATGAACCGATGCTCCGGTAATATTTTCCGTATTTTCTCGGCTCTTCTCCGAGTTATTGGTTGGTTTTGGCCTTCTGGCTTTCAGCCGATCCATAGACTCTTTATGACTTCGAACAATAGGATCCTGATAGCCCATTGCTACCGGAATCTCGTCTGCACCAATATAATGAAGTACGTTCAGCGCATTATTAGTAGTATTGCTGATCGTGTTATTACCCGCGACAGTAGTAACTGCCCGGATATCCAATTTTCCGGAACCATAGGCCAGAACCAGTGCCATCATATCATCATGGCCCGGATCACAGTCAATGACAACCGGTATTTTTTTCTCTTCACTCATAGTTCTGTTTTCCTCCATTTGCGGCCCTTAAGACCGGTAAATAAGCAATAGTTCCAAGAATCGCCAGAACCGTACAAATACCGAACATCGGTTTCATCCCCACATGTTCAATCAGAACACCAGCCAGATAATCCCCCGTAACGCTGGCTATTGCCAGATAGACTCCCGTAACCAGCGTAATCGCCGTAGATCTTAAATACAGAGGTGTGGTCTGACGTATAGATTCTATCATTGCAGGCTGTAAAAATCCGTATGACAGGGAATTAATAATTTGTACGAAGATAAGCGGCCATAATGAATTCACCATAGCCAAGCTGGCAATTCTAATCACAGTAAACAGACAGGCCCACAGATAAATTACTGCATTACTGATTTTCTTTTTCCGGTACAGCCAGCTGTACAGCACCATCATCGGCAGCATTCCAATGGTATTGACCGCCATGGAATACCCGTTATGGCTGCTGTTTCCTCCGAAATTATTAATCATCACCGGTGTAAAAGTAAGGCCGGCCTTCAATCCTATATTTAGCAGGACCGTACTAACAAATACTGCCAGGAACAGCCGGTTCTCCGATAATTCCTTCACGGCCCGTTTCAGTGTCATATCTTTTTTTCTGGTCACATTTCGCCGGATATCTTTGTTCTCCGGATATCCTTTACCTGAAAAAATAATTAGGCAGATAAGCGAAAATCCAACAAGCGCACCGTGAATTACAAAAGCCCAGTTTATACCGTATTTGTACAGAAAATTTCCGGCCAGAAGACTGGCAATTGCACTGAAAAATGAGCCGCAGCCCCTGGCAATGCCATAGACGATGTAACGGTTTTTCTCTTCGCTTATATTTGTGATAGAATCCAGAAGTCCCTTAACCGGATTTTCAAAACAGGAGGCAACAATACAGCCAATCGTTAAAAGCAGTGTTGACCGCAGCAGCAAAGGAAGCACCAGGACCACCGGAATCGATATCCCCAAACAGATAAGAGTCACTGCCTTGATATTCCACTTCGCATCTGCCAAATATCCCCAAAACGGCTGTGAGATCAGGTTAAACAGGGACATAAAAGTTACAATTAATCCAATTTGAGACTCCGTATAACCATTTTCAATCAAAAAGGTAACCAGAAAAGAGGAAAATACCGTAGCCCCTGCCCAATATCCGGCATGAGCGCCCGAGATCAGTACGCTGTCCAGTTTTGCTCTGAATTTTGTCATCATTCATCCCTTCCTAGTCCAGGCCTGCAACGATTTTTTTCTTCTTATTAGAAGCCGAAACCGACTCGCGTGCACTGTTGACTACCATAACGACCAGCGTAATAACGTAAGGCATCATAGCAATAATTTCCGCAGGAAGCTGTAATATCTGAATGGTATTGGCAAACGCCTGCGCCAGTCCGAACAGCATAGCTGCCAGTAATACGTAAAGCGGGTTGTCTCTGCCGATTGCATTGGCTGCAACCCCGATAAAGCCTCTGGCTCCTGTCATACTTCTTGTAAACCAGGAGACATATCCCATAGATAAAAACATACCGCCCATAGCCGAAACTGCTCCGGCAATTATAAGGGCTATGATCTTAATCCTGTCCGGATTCTCTCCTACCGATTTTGCTGCGGTGTCGTATTCACCTACTGCCCGAATCCGAAGCCCCAAAGGTGTTTTGTAAATCAGCACATATACACCAATTACAGTTAAAAAAGCCAGATACGTAAATAAGTTATGACCCGAGACAATCGTTCCCAAAATCGGAATATCCTTAATAAATGGTATATGAATTGTAGGGAAGCTCAGACTCTGCAGTTTGGAGGTAGATCCTTTGTCTCCCGCAAAAATAACACATAAGAATACGCTGAAACCATTGGCAAACAGGTTCATTGCAACACCGGTTGTATTGGACGGAGCATGCATCTTCACATGGAAAAATGCCAAAAACCCTCCCATCACCATGCCTGTCAGAAGACCACCCAGGCATCCTAACAACAGGCTTTGTGTATATGCGCTGACAAGAACGCCTATAAGCGCGGCCATAAGCATTGTACCGTCAATGGTAATATTCACCACACCGGCTTTAGTGGAGATTAAAGCCGCCATACTGGCAAATATAATGGGAGTAGCCACACGGATTATAATAAAAACAAAGCCTGCAGATAAAATATTACTTAAAAATAGCTCCATTATGTTCCCTCCCCGCTCTTTTCTTCCTGCTGTGCGCGCAGTCTCGTCTGTTTTTCAATCATCCTCTGCTGCGATTTATTCAGCATGGCCTTAGACGCGATCAACAGAATCATAACAGCCTGTATTGCCGAAATCAGTTCAAGAGGTATGTTACTGTATAAATTCATAATATTGGCTCCGGTTCGGAGATACCCTAAAAACAGTGCTGCAAATGGCACAAGTATAGGATTATAGTAAGCCAGAGTAGCTACCATAAATCCATCCCAGCCATATCCAGGCAGAGCCGTCCAGGAAAAACGCGGTGCTTTTCCGAGAATCTCTACTCCACCGCCCAGGGCCGCTACAAATCCCCCAAGAACCGCCGCAATCAGACTGATTTTAACGACGTTTACGCCTACATACTTGGCAAAATGCGGATTGGACCGCAAAAGTTTTGCCTCATACCCCCACTTCGTTTTATTGCTGAAAACCCATGCCCCCACAGCCAGCAGAAGGCCAATAAAAAAGCCGACATTAACACTTGTTTTCGGGATCAGTGAATGCAATACGGCAAACTCAGGAAAAGGCGCCGTAGCTGTACCACTTTTATAACTATAATCGTGCAGTTTATAATTCAGGAAATAGCTCCCTATGTAAAGCAAAACATAATTAAATAATAATGAAAAAACGAAAGAATCTACTTTAAATTTATTTTGCACAAAAGCAGGGAGTACTGCAATTAAAATACCCACTAATGCCCCTGTCAGCAGCGCAATTATTTTTAAAGCATCATTCTGTATAGGCAGCGAAACAGCAACTGCCGAAGCAACAAAACCGCCAAAATATACGGCACCTTCGCCTGCCAGTGTGACATCACCCGCCGAGAATAACAGACAGGTAGCTACTCCGGTAAACAGTACAGGTGTTGCATTTTCTATAATATTCCCCATATGTCTGACCGAATCAAAAGGAGAAAGAAAGAAGTAATGCATTGTGGAGAATGGTTCATCCGCACATAGAAAGATTACAACAACTACAATTAAAATCGCAACAAGAAAGGCCAGAGACAGCTTTAAAAAATTAAATATTGTCTGAACATTTTTCGCGGAAATGCTATTTTTATTAAATCGCCCCATGGCACACCCCTCCTACCTCTTCTTCTGTCTGCCTTTTTACTCCCAGCATATACTGCCCCAATTCCCGTTCCGTCAGCTTCCTTGTATCAGGAAAGTATCCTGAGATTTCTCCGTCGTATAAGACAATGACCGAATCGGACAGTTCGAGAATTTCATTTAAATCTGCTGAAATCAGCAGCACTCCACAGCCTGCATCACGCAATTCCAGAAGTTTCCTGTGAATAAATGTGGTAGCACCGATGTCAATTCCTCTGGAAGGCTGATCTGCCACAATAAGTGGAGGTATCTTGCGCGTTCTGTCCGAAAGTTCTCGCGCTGCGACCACCTTCTGCATATTGCCTCCGGATAGCATTCCTACATACTGTTCACTGGAATCACACTTGACAGAGTAGTCCTTCGCCACCTCGTCTGCCAGCTTTTTAAGTGCCTTTGTCTTCATTAGTATGCCATTTCTATACTCTTTCCGTTCAGTCAAAAATGGAATCAGATTGTTTCTGATATCCGTACCGGAAACCACGCCGTAGGTAAGCCGGTCCTGTGGTATATAGGATAACAATTCCGTTCTGATCTGACGAATAGTCTTTTCTTTAATGGAGATATCTTCAATCGTTACGTCTCCCTGATCAAGCGGCATCATACCGGTAATCATAGACACCAGTTCTGCCTGTCCATTTCCTTCTACCCCTGCTACTCCAAGGATTTCTCCTTTTCGAACGGTGAAATTAACATGGTTGACCCGCACTTTGCGTTCCAGATCTACACTGAGAGCCCCCTTCACTTTGAGCACAATATCCTTTGGCTCTGCCGGAGTCTTATTCAGCTCCAGGATAGCAGACCGCCCTACCATCAGCCTTGAAATCTCTTCCTCCGTGATATCCTTCGTGCCTTTCAAAGCATCTCCATGTATATTGTATACCCCCATGCTTTTTCCCGACCGCATAATAGTCACACGATCACAGATTTCAATTACTTCCCGAATTTTATGAGAAATAAAAATTAATACATGTCCATTATCCCGCAGATTTTTCAGCTGCTTAAATAAGACTTCTGTTTCCTGCGGCGTAAGCACAGCCGTGGGTTCATCCAGTATCAGTATTTTTGCCCCCCGGTACAAAGCCTTTAAAATCTCAATCTGCTGCTTCATACCCACCGACAAATCTTTCACCCTTGCGTCAGGATCCAAAGCGAAATGGTATGTCTCTGAAAGCTCTCTTACCTTCTCTCTGGCCTGTCTTAAATCAATCAAAGCGCCCTTATGAGGCTCATTTCCAAGGATTAAATTTTCCGTCACCGTCAGGGAGGGCACCAGCATAAAATGCTGGTGCACCATACCGATTCCCATAGACAGTGCAGATGCGGAGTTTGGTATTGATACCTCTGTGCCATTCAAAATAATTTTGCCTGACGTGGGTTTTTCCATGCCGAAAAGAATTTTCATCAAAGTCGATTTACCCGCGCCGTTTTCTCCCATCAGCGCATGAATTTCCCCCTGTCTTAAATAAAAATCGACATTGTCATTAGCAAGGATTCCATTTCCGTATATTTTCGTAATGCCTTCCATGCGCAGTACGTCCTGCTCCAAAGTTTCACCTGCTTTCCATTTCATAACCGTTTCTGTCAGCTTGTCCCGCCTCCATTATTTTTTCGGTTCTTTTGACACAGCCCATGTCTTCATCTCTGCAATCTCATCCTGGGTAGCCGTTAATGCTGTCCCTACAACGATTTCACCAGATGCAATCTTCGATTCAATATCTTCGATGGTTTTGCGAACCTCTTCCGGTACCAAAGTCTGGTAATTTCCTGTTTTCACGATCCCAACTCCACCCGCTGCGATTCCCAGCGCCTCTTGTCCGGTCTTTAACGTTCCATCAGCATACATGGTTATTGCACGGTATACTGCGTTATCCACACATTTCAGCTGTGACGAAAGAATTACTGCTGCCCATTCCGGGTTGTTATCTTTATACTGGGCCTCCCTGTCGATATCAACACCTATGGAATAAGCATGTCCTTGAGGAGCCGCTTCCATAACACCTTCGGAAGACGGTCCAGCCGCTGGAAATACCACATCTGCTCCCATATTAATCTCTGACAGAGCAAGCTCCTTTGCTTTTGCAGAATCATACCAGTCATTTGTAAACGAAATAGCTATAGTACCTGTTGGATTCACGTATTTTGCGCCTTCTATGTATCCCCACATAAAATCAGAGATATTAGCTGCTTCCATACCTCCAACAAAACCTACGGTTCCTGTCTTACTCATGCTCATAGCCAATGCACCCACAAGATAGGAAGCCTCGTTCTGCAAAAAGTTGGCACAGTATAAATTGTCACCCTTATAAGTAGAAAAATCCAATACAGTGTCGAACAGCATGTATATGGTATCCGGATAGTCCGGGGCAGTGCTTACGAAATAGTCGGAGTACATGCCTGTCGATAAAATGAAATCATAGTCCTGCTCCGAAACTTCGATCAGACTCGCCTGCAGTTTAGAAGCATCTCCGCTTCCATCACCTTCCACGATATCATAAGACAGCCCGTATTCTTCTGCCAGTTTTTCCACGGCTGCGCAAGCCATATCCACTGTACCGCTGTCTCCTCTCGGGCCCGGGAATATTGCACAGACTCTCATATCTGCAAGACTCTTTTTTCCTGTGCTACTTTCCTCCTTCTGTTCGCCGGAAGCTTCAGACTTTGTCTCAGCCTTCGCCTCAGTCTGTACTGTCTTTTCTCCACTGTCCCCAGTTGGTGCCTTACTGGAATTACCGCAGCCTGTCAATCCTCCGATCATTGTAATTGCCATTACCACCGCTAACAACTTACTGTTCTTCATCATAAATACCCTCCTTTTTTTAAACTGCCAGCCCTTTCTTTAAGCAGCTGTCCAACTCTTCTCTTGCAGGCAGCGATTCCTGCGCCCCTTTTCTGGTTACCGCAATGGATGCTGCCGTATTGGCAAACTCCAATGCTTCGCCTTCTGTTTTTCCTTCCGCCAGCGCTACTGCAAATGCCCCATTAAAGCAGTCACCTGCAGCTGTTGTATCAACTGGTTTCACTTTCCGTGCCGGATATAAATACTCTTCTCCTTTCTTTACCAGCAATGCTCCCTTATCCCCCAGTGTTACAATTACGCAGCCCACTCCTTTATCCAGAAGCAGCTCCGCCCCCCTTTTCATACTGCTCATATCACAGTCGGTTATCCCGCTTAGCTTCATAAGCTCCGTCTCATTCGGCGTCAGATAATCAACGAGACGATATAATTCATCCGGCAGTTCATTAGGCGCCGGCGCAGGGTTTAATATTACTGTCTTTTTCTCCTCTTTGGCTCTTTGAGCCGCATAGAGCACAGATTCATACGGTATTTCCATCTGCAAAACGACCAGACCACACCACCCAAACAATTTATCCTGTGCTTTTAAATATTCCGGATCACAGTCTTTATTGGCGCCTGGCACAACGGCGATATTATTATCGCCATTGGAATCCACATAGATGACTGCGGTTCCTGTTGGCTGATTTTCACTTCTCTTTAAACAGGATGTATCTACACCAGCCCATTTTAAGCTTTCAATCTGTTTATCACCGAATTCATCCCGGCCAAGGCAGCCAAGCATACGCACATCTCCCCCCAGTCTTCCGGCTGCACATGCCTGGTTTGCTCCTTTTCCTCCGGTTCTGTAAAACAAATCATTTCCAAGTACCGTCTCACCGACAGCCGGTATGGAATCAAGGCTTATAGACATATCCATGTTCAGGCTTCCTACAACCAATATGCCTTTACTCATCTTTTCCTCCTTTTATGCTATTTTCATTAAAGAAAATGTTTTCCTAAATCTTTTTCTTAACTTAATATTAGCATCTTTTTTATTCTTGTCAATAGTTTTTATGCAATTTATTTATAAAAATATTTTCTTAAAATGTTTTTTTATGCACATTTTATTTTGTTGTATTATTTGGCATTGACAAAGTATACTATCTATTACATAATAGAAGCAAGCAATTACCAGATAGTGGCAAAAATTATAAAAGCGCGAGGACACTTCATGACTATTAAAGAAATCGCCAGATTAGCCGGTGTATCCATATCAACCGTATCAAAGATTGTAAACAACAAAGATGAGAACATTAATGTGGAGACAAGAAACCGGGTATTAAAAATTGTTAAGGATTATAACTACACTCCATACGGAACTGTTAAAACTACTTCCGAAGCTAAAACATTCATTCTGGGAGTACTTTTAAGATCTATTCCAAAGACAAATCAGTTCCTGAACGGAGCTCTTTTTGCCGCGCAGAAAAATGGATACAGCCTTCTTCTATATGACAGCGCCGACAGTATTTCATCTGAATTAAAAAATATCACTTCACTGTGTAAAAATAATATTGACGGCGTGATCTGGGAACCAGTCAACGAACAGAGTCTGGAATACCGCCGCTATTTTGATGAACAGGGAATTGAAGTATGCAGCATCAATACAGGATTTGACACAGCCGCCTACTCCATCGATTTTAACCAGATGGGATATGAAGCCACTCAAAGTCTGATCCAATACGGACATACAAAACTTGGTTGTCTCACCAAGGAAAACAGCGTCCGTTCCGACATGGTATTTGAAGGCTTTAAAAAATGCCTGTTTGACAACGGTCTCCCTTATCATGACACAATGAAGCTTTCCGCAGAAAATCAGGATTGGTACAATGGAATCCTTTCCCATACGCCAACAGGAATTGTCAGTTCTCATTATGCATCGTCTCTGTTTTTGCTGGAACAACTGGCGAAAATCCAGTATCGTATTCCGTATGATCTGTCCTTAGTCAGTCTGCGGGATGATGTAAGGGAAAACCTGCGTTTTCCCGGGATCTCAAGCATCAAAATTCCCTATTACGAGTTTGGGGCTTTTGTCTGTGAACGGCTAATAGAAAAATGTGAAAAAAAAGAACTGACTGCCAATATCTTTCAGACAGAATATCCTTTAGAAAACACATTCAGTCTCGATGTCCCCTTCTCATCTCATGCAAAAAAAATTGTCGTTGTCGGAAGTATCAATATTGATGTTACATTGAACGTGGATGAATTGCCTCAGCCTGGCCGAACGGTCAGTACAGGCAAACATTCTGTCATACTTGGAGGAAAGGGAGCCAATCAGGCTGTAGGGGCATCGAAGCTGGGCAGTGAAGTCTCTCTCATCGGAAAAGTAGGCAACGACTACGATTCCACGATTGTATACACCTGTATGGAAGAAAATCATGTGGATGTGCAGGCTGTCAGAAGAGATCCTCACTCTGAAACAGGAAAAGCATATATCTATGTTCAAAATGACGGAGAAAGTATGATCACGATTCTGACCGGGGCCAATCAGAACCTGACTGCCGGGGATGTTCTGCCTTATCATAAACTCTTTGAAAACGCAGGCTACTGCCTTCTTCAGACTGAAGTACCGGAAGATGCCGTCGAGGCCGCCGCCAGACTGGCTCACAGCTACGGTGTATGTAATATCTTAAAGCCGGCCGCCATGAACCATATCAGTGATACACTCATGGAACTCATTGACATCTTTGTCCCAAACAGAAAAGAAGCCGAACTTTTGTGCCCGGAAGTTCCGGATATCGAAGGAAAAGCCGATGCGTTTTTAAAGAAGGGCGCAAAGATTGTCATTATCACGCTCGGTCATTCCGGCTGCTACATTAAATCACCTGAATTTACAGGATATCTGCCGGCCGCGGATTTTACGCCGGTCGACACCACAGGAGCGGCGGATGCCTTTATCGCAGCACTGGCTGTCTATCTCTCCTCCGGCTTCCCGATTGCGAAGGCTGCCAAGATCGCCACCTATGCGGCAGGCTTCTGCGTTTCGAGGCAGGGCGTTATCCCGGCGCTTATCGACCGCAATTCGCTGGAGACCTATATTAAGAGGATTGAACCGGATATACTGTAGAGAAACTTATACGCTGCAAAAAAAGACAGGAATGCATAGCCGCTTTCATCAGCAGCTCACACATTCCTGTCTTTCTTTTCGGGCAGAAAACGTATCCGATTATCTCCGTCATTTATACCTCAATCGCCTCATACGTCTCCGCAATCCGCCTCTCATCCCCCACGATATCAAGCGGTTCCATCGGCCTGCGCACATTCCTATACGCCGCCATAGTAAGATCCTGGGCGCAGTTTCCCGGTGTCAGAGCCATGATATACTCTTTCAGCACCTCATAGAATTCCGGCGTCAAATACCCCTGTTTTACCACGGTAATCCGGTAATCATATGCGCTCAGTCCGTACGAATTCAGCACGGCCTCCGAGGTGATCGGTCCGCGTTCGGCCAGGATCAGCACGGTCACCGCATCTGTTTTCACGACTGCAGCCGTTGCTTTTCCGCCCTGCCGGAATACCTCCACCAGCTCGGCGTCCGTAAGCACCGTTCTCACGCTTCCCGCCGGATCGATCGTGCCGCCCAGGCTTATATCAAACCGGTCCCCCTTCTCCTTTGCGGCGCAGAACGCCACAGCGGGGCCGTCGATAAAATGGGCGACGAGAACACCTTTAATCCCCTGTTTCAGGATCATATCCAGCATATACGCGTTATCCCCCGCCGCGCCAGCCGTCACATTATCCGCCGAATCCGAGAGAAAGGCCGGATAATGGCCGCACCGGTCCAGCGTGAGAAGCGCCTTAAGCGGCTCCATGGCCGTACCCTGGAACTTGAATTCCGCCCTCCGCGCCCAGATTCTCCTGCCCAGTTCCACAGCGGCCTTCACTCCCGGGCGCTTATCCCCCACTCCCGAGATCACGATGGAGGAGCCGCCCTGCGCACAGTCCACCCATGGCATTCCGGCGAAATACGAGGAACACCAGACACCCGGAACGCGCTCTAAATCCGCCACCATGGAGATCACTTCTTTTCCGAATCCGGATTCCGTCATCATGTTTTCTCCCGGCATCATAAAGGGCAGACGGACTAACTCCGTCCAGGGCTCTTTTCCTTCCTCGATCGCCTTTATCAGAAGCTTTGCGGCCCGTATGCTGGTCTCTGCAATGTCGATGTGAGGCGCGGTACGGTATCCGTAGATGATATTCGACAGCCTTGCGAGAGTATAGGTATTATTGGCATGAAGGTCCAGCGCCAGGGCAATCGGAACCCTGGGACCCACCCGTTCCCGCAGCATGCTGATCAGAAACGCGTCCCCGCTCCCGATAAACTCCACCTCCAGCGCCCCATGGGACGGGAAAAGGATGCCGCTCAGCGAACCATCCAGCGGAAGCCGCTCCAGGATCTCCCCCACCATCCTGCGATAGTCCTCCAGCTTTAAAATCCCCCCCGGCCAGGCACTGGCACAGAGCCCGGGAATCACCTCATAACCGGCGTCCTCCAGCTCTTTGACGCCAGGCGTCTGAGACGTCAGTTCCTCCCCCTTCAAATACGTCAAAAAATCTTTTTGCTCTGACATGAGCGGAGAAAAGGAGTTGCTCTCCTGATAAATACCTGCCACGAATATTTTCTTTTTCATCTTACTATTATTCCTTTGCAATTTGTTTCATTTCGTTTATAATTAAATATACTTTTACAGGGAGGGACATCATGGGAAACGATAAAGCTTACAACAAGCCTGTCTATAACGAACTGATCCGGGTTTCCAACTTATACTATTCCAACTGCAGCCTGTCCGACCTTCTGGACTATCTCGCAGGTGTCTCGGGATTTACATTCATTCTGACCGACGCCGGCTTTCATCCGGCAGCCGCCAGACTGGCCTTTTCGAGTCACAGGAACACCTTCGCCGCGTCTGATCACGCGTTCGGAGAGATTCCTCCTCTGCAGATTTCCCTGCTGTCCCCTGCCTGCGAACCGGAATACGATACGGCCGAATTTTCCGTTTCCGGAGAAACAGTTGTATGTAAGGTACTTCCGCTTCCCAACTACAGCTATTTCCTCTGCATCGATAAAAAGATCGAACTGACTGACAGCCGCTTTCTGGCCATTGTGGAAAACGCGCTTCCTTTTCTTGCCCTGACATTAGATAAGGAGACCGCATTTACCGCTGCCGGTTTTTCCAATAATTTTTATGCGCCGTTTCTCCAGGTTCTCCACAGCAGCAGCTCCAAGACTCCGGATGAAATCAGGAACATCTGTAATATTTACAATTTCAATCCGGACTTAAAACGGGTCTGCATGACGCTGCAGCTTCAGGATTCGGAGGATAACGAGGATGAGCTTCGTGAGCTCATCTCCAGACTCCGCAATTACCTCACTGCCGACAAGTACTTCCTGGTCTATAACCACAATTTCGCCAGCGTCTTTCTCCTCTATCCGTACAAGGACCAGGATCTGGATATCATTACAAAAAGCTATGTGCTGTCCAACAATCTGTACAAGGAACTGGAATCCCGCTTTTCTCTGAGAATCGGGATCAGCAGCGCGCACTTCGGTGCGGAGACCATCGCCCTCTCCTTTGAAGAGAGCTTCAAATCCATCAAGGTTCAGAAGCAGCTGAACTTATTAAACTGCGCCTCCTCCTATTTTGAGCAGAGCATTTACCACATTCTCAACATCCCGGAGCTAAAGGACTTCCGGAAGCTAAGCCGCGATATTATCTCGCCTCTCATCGAGTACGACGCGAACAACGATACCAACTTTTTTGAGACCCTGCAGCAGTATTTTCACAATTCCTTTAACATCCAGAAGACCGCCAGGGCCCTGTATATTCACCGGAATACCCTGACCTACCGGCTCCAGCACATCAAGGAGCTGCTGAAATTCGATTTTGACTTTGAACACAACACAGATGCGCTCTTCACCCTGTATTTGTGCATCTGTGTCTATCAGCTTGGATATCATAAGGATTTTACCTCGTAGACTTCTAGTGCCAAACGGCACTAGCCTTTCACCCCAGAGCTCATGCTTCCTTCCACGAAGTAGTTCTGTAAAAAGAAGAACAGGATTATCATAGGCAGGATCGCTATGGCGGAAGCCGCCATCAGGAGCGCCCAGTCCACTCCGTATGTATTGGTAAACTGGCTGAGTCCCAGGGAGATCGTCCATTTCGTGGATTTCGTCAAATAGATCAACGGACCCATGAAATCGGTCCATGACCAGACGAATGAGAAGAGTGCGACAGTGACGATGGCCGGTTTCTCCAACGGCAGCGCGATCCTTGCGTAGACCCACAGTTCACTGGCGCCGTCGATTCTGGCCGCCTCCATGAACTCGTCCGGCAGATTCCGGTAAAACTGGCGCATCAGGAAGATAAAGTAGGCCGTACCCAGGAAATCCGGCAGAACCAGCGGAATATACGTATTGATCCAGCCCAGCTTCGAAAACAGGCTGTATAAAGGAATCATGGTGACGGTGAAGGGAAGCATCATGGTGGCAACCACAAGCATGAACACCTTATCCCGTCCAGGCCATTTTAACTTTCCAAAGGCATAGCCGATCATGGGGGCCGACAGCACATTTCCCAGAACCGCCAGCGAAGTGGTTTTCATCGTATTCAGGATATACTTCAGATACGGAATCGCCTCGAAGGCCTCCCTGTAATTGCTGAATTTTGCCGGCTTCGGAATCCATTTGGGCGGATACGAGAAGATCTGGTCGGAACTTTTTAAGGATGTGCTGATCAGCCAGATAAATGGCACCAGGAAAAATAAGCCCGCCAGACAGAGAGGAATATACTTCAGCCCCGATTTGATACGTCTTTTCATTCTCATTCACCTCCGTAGTAGACCCATTTTTTCGATCCCTTGAACAGGAAAAAGGTAATAATGATCATTACCACCAGCATAATGGTCGCCAGCGCACTGGAATATCCGAATTTCAAATACTTAAAGCCTTCGTTGTAAATGTCCACCGCATAGAATAAAAGCGAATTTTTCACACCGCCCAGCGTACCGTTTCCCTTGGGAGCCGAGGCCGCCACGATATAGGACTGTGTAAAGGTATTAAAGCCCATGATTATGCCGTTTACGACCTGGAAGAAGGTCACATTTGAGAGCATCGGCCACGTTATGTAGCGGAACTTGGAGATCGGGCCGCCGCCGTCTAAGTCGATGGCCTCGTAATAATCTCTGGGAATATCACCAATGCCTGCAAGGTACACGATAATGGTATTTCCAATTCCCCACAGGGTCATCAGGATGATGGCCGGTTTGGACCACTCCGCCGAAGACAGCCACAGCGGCTGCGGCAGATGAAAGAACTTCAGAACCGCATTTACCAGGCCGTACTGAGGGTTGAGCATCCACATCCAGACAAGGGAGCTGGCCACCGGCGGCACGAGAGTCGGAAGATAAAAAAGGGTGCGGAAGATTCCTCGCCCTTTTACGTTCATATTGAGCAAAACCGCCGAAAATACCGACAGCGCGATCTGCAGGGTCACTCCAATCACCACAAAATAGAGAGAGTTATAGACCGCCTTGTAAAATAAATCGTCATGGAATATTTTCTTATAATTTAACAGGCCGACAAACTTCGGAGCCTTCATCAGGTTGTATTCCGTGAAACTGTAATAGACCGTCGAGACAATCGGATAAATATGGAACAGGATCAACCCAATCACCCATGGCAGCAAAAATACCATGGCCAGACGGATCTGAGGTGCCTGCGAATTATATTTTTTCTTTTTCTTCATCTGTTTTTCACCTCTGATAGAAAACAGGGCCGCTTTTCCACGGACAGCAGCCCTGTACTTCTTATTAAAATTTATCTGGCATTTTTCCATTCATCTGCAAGCGGCTGCAGCTGTTCATACATGCTCTCCACCGCTTCTTCCACCGTCTTGTCGCCGGAATAGACAGCCTGCTCCTCAAGCCCCTGAATGTCGGAGTATTCCGCGCTGAAAGGTACCGCCGGGAAGGCCTTCGCTTTGCCTTCCAGCACACTCTCTATAAACGGTTCCAGCTGAGGCGCCTGTTTTACAAGATCTTCTGATTCCAAAGCAGAGTACGCAGTCGGAAGGTTTCCAATCAGGGAACAGAATTTAACGTAAGCGTCACCGGAGGTAAGATAACGGATTACCTGGAAGGCCGCATCAGAATTCTTGCTGGTAGACGGAATAGAAAGGAGACTTCCCTGCAGTCTTCCGCAGCCTGCGATCTCTGGCTTTGCCTCGGTAACAGGAACCTGCACCGCTCCCCATTCGAAATCATCCGGCGCGTATAAATTGATGAAATTCTCAAACCACTCACCCTCGATGGAGAATACGATCTTCCCCTGGAATAAAGCGTTGTCATTGGAAGCGTAAGCGCCGAAGCCGCTCTTGAACTTGGTTACTTCCGGAATTCCATATTCGGTATAGAACTGCGCCTTATAATTCAGCGCGTTCTTAAATTCGTCACTGGTACATGTCACCTGGTCACTTTCAAAATCATAGAATTCCGCTCCGAACAGATACGGAATCTCAACTCTGTCGATCCACGGATAATCCGGAACGTATCCCAGCCGTGTGTACTCTCCGTTTGCATCCTTTACCGTAACCTGCTTACACATCTCCGCCATCTCTTCCAGTGTCTTCGGCGGCTCCAGCCCCAGTTCGTCGAGAACCCCCTTATTATAGAAAAGCATGTAGGAATCCATGGTATACGGCAGGCCGTACTGTTCTCCGCCATACGTACCGAGGGCGTATACGGAAGGGTAAATGTCATCGACATTCACATTTTCCGAGGTAATATAGCTGTCCAGTGTGCTTAAGAGACCGGCCTGCGCCCATTTGCTGCACGTGGTGTCTGAAGTATGTACAATATCCGGGCCGTCGCCGCTGGGAATAGCAGTCAGCATCTTCTCCTCGGTCTGAGACGCCAGGACCTCAACCTCAATCTCATCCTGGCTGGCGTTGAAATCATCAATTACCGTCTGAAATGCCTCGGCCTCGCTGCCGCTCCACATATGCCACATGCTGACCACCGTCGCAGAACCGGAATCTTTCTTTTTCACACCGCTGTCTGAAACCGTAGTCTCGCCGCTGACCGCCGCCTGGCTGTTATCCGTCTTTTCCCCCGACGAACCGCAGCCTGCCAGAGACGCAGCCACCATGGCCGCCATTGTAAGAGTTGCCAAACATTTCTTCCTTCTCATAATCATTCCTCCTTGGTTTTTAAAAATAGCGGACCGTCCCCAATCCAACGGTCCGCCTCTTTGCCGACGTTTCACTGAGATCAAGTATATCGGATTTTTTATTTTATGGCTTCGTTACCATGCACATGGTTTTTTTTATATTTAATGCGTTTTGCACAATTAACGCTCTATATTTTAAATATTCTTCAATTAACAGTCAAAATAAGGAAGCAATCTTCTTGATTTTCAATTTTCACTATACTATAATAACTCAAACCTAAAACAGTGATTAATAAGGAGGTTTTCCTAATGGTAATGAAACAACTTCTCGAAGTTTTTGATATTCTTGACGACAGTGCGGCAAGCGGTGAGCGCATGAAAAATTATCTTCTGTCCGTCAATCCACAAGCAGACATTGAGGTCTTTCCTCTCACCGGACCGAAAGGCAGTACGGATGTGATCCGTATTCTCATTCCTGGTAAGAACGGCAGATCAGCCGGAAAAACAGCCCCCACTCTGGGTGTCATCGGCAGACTTGGAGGTCTGGGCGCACGGCCGGTCATGACAGGCTTTGTTTCCGACGGAGATGGTGCGTGCACGGTTCTTACTGTTGCTGCCAAGCTGCTGGATATGCAGAAAAAAGGAGATATCCTGGAAGGCGATGTCATCGTCGCCACCCATATCTGCCCCGACGCTCCCACAGAACAGCACGATCCCGTTCCATTTATGGGTTCTCCAGTACAGATGCATCAAAACAACGAAACGGAAGTTCTTCCCGCCATGGATGCCATCCTGTCTGTTGACACAACAAAGGGAAACCGGATTATCAATCACAGAGGGTTTGCCATCTCAAATACCGTAAAATCCGGTTACATATTGAGTGTATCAGACGATCTTTTAGACATCATGCAGACGACCACCGGACAGCTTCCGCACATATTCCCCCTGGCAACTCAGGATATCACGCCATACGGCAATGATTTATACCATATCAACAGCATCCTTCAGCCGGCCACAGCAACAGATGCTCCCGTAGTCGGAGTCGCCATCACAACGGAAACCATGGTAGCCGGCTGTGCCACCGGCGCCAGCCATCCTGGCGATTTAGAGGAAACAGCCCGATTCGTCCTGGAGACTGCAAAATATTACGGCTGCCGCAAGTGCAGTTTTTACTGCGAAGATCAGTTCCGCCGTCTCACAGAATTATACGGCGATATGAAACACTTACAGACCCTGGGAAACGCTTCCCGCTAGGAAAGGACTGCCTATGACAGAATACAGAAAAGCCCGCCGCGGCGAATTGCCGCAGATTATCGAATTCATCAACATGGTTTTCAGCCTCTCCGGAACACCTCACGATTTTGCCTCCCTGATCCCTAAGTTATATGGAAACGGGAAAACTACCGAACCATACCATTTTCTGGCTCTCGAGGAAGGGAAAATCAAGGCGGTCGTCTGTTCCCTGCCCGTAACGCTCCGTTCTGACAGCCATTCCCTTACATGCGCCACCATTGGCAGCGTAGCGGTCCATCCGGACAGCCGCGGGAAAGGCTACATGAAACACCTGATGAACGACGCCATTTGCGACATGAAAGAAAACCACATGGAGCTCAGCTGTCTCACCGGTTTGAGACAGCGTTACCGCTACTTCGGTTATGAACCGTGCGGCAGTATTATAACTTATAGGTTCAGCCGTGATAATTTCCGTCACTGCAAAAACACTTATCTTCATTACGATTTAAGCCTGCGTGAAATAACCGGAGTGTACGATCAGGCATGGGAGGATATCCACCGCCTGCATAAAGCCTTACCATACCGCACGGATCGCTTATCTGCTGATTTCAGAGACATCTCAGGCAGCTGGCATCATAAAACCTATGCGGTTCTTCATGACGGCGCCTTCGCCGGCTGTTTAACGGCAGAACGAAACACAGTCTCCGAGCTGCTCCTGGACGACGACTCCATGGTTTTATCCTGCCTGGAGACGTATTTCCAGGAAATTTCAGCCCAAGAACTTTTGCTGGAAGTATATCCCCACGAAACCGGGCGTATGGAGACACTGTCCCCATTTTGTGAGAGATGGCAGATGAGACAGGATGACAATTACCGGATACTGGACTTTGAAACCGTGCTGTCATTCTTTCTGTCTCTGAAAGCGGCTTCGGAACCGCTCATGGATGGGAGTACCCTCCTGTCGGTCAAAAACAACGGCAATTACCAGCTGACTGTGGCCGGCGGAGTTCCCTCCGTCTCCCGCACCAGTGAGAAATCCCCCTGGCCGCTATCCGAGACAGAAGCCATACGCTTCCTGTTCTCTCCTGATTATCAGGAAATCCGGGCCCGGCTGAACAGAGACAGCCGGATCAACTGGTTTCCACTCCCTCTGTCCATGTGTTGTCTGGATAAATGTTAGTAAATTCCCGCTCCCGAATGCTATAGTAAAAGCAGGCGCTATTCAATTTAAGTAAAATTTTTACTGTTTTCGTAGAACAGCGGAAACTCATGGATTTTTTCCTGCCTTCGCGCTATAATTTGGTTATAATACCGGTATTATACCGCCATCGGTAGGAAGGAGGATATGCGATTTCCGCTTTTGCGGTTTTTGTATGCAAACTATGGATGATAACTGTAATTCAGCCCTTGAACATAGCAGTTCCATGACATCAGCGCAGATTAATGAATTGATGCTTGAACTGAAAAAAGCCCAGAAGGAACTGGATATGCTGTCTGAAACTGTGCTTGGAGGAACCGCCCGGCTGTCTGTCGACGACGATTTCCGCATCATCACCGCCACGGACGGCTACTATCGAATGATTGGATATACAGAGGAGGAAAGCCAGTCTCCCCCCTTCTGCGCAAAAGGTATGTATCTGGTGGTGCCTCAGGACCGTCCGATCGTCACAAAGGCGCTTCAAAAGCTTCTTGTAACGAATGAGCCAACCACGGTCACCTATCGGATACAGAAAAAAGATAAGTCGATTGCCTGGAATACGGCCTACTGCGCACGGGTGGATGAGACAGGCGGAGAACGGACGGTTAATGTCTTTTTCATTGATATCACAGATAAACGCCAGACGGAAACTACGCTGGAAAGTCTGATCAATACTATCCCGGGCAGCCTGATCCGCCTGCAGCTGGGTAAAAAGGCTACGATGCTCTATGTAAACAAACAATTCTATCGTCAGACAGGCTATGAGCCTGAGCACCTTTCTACCGGGAACCAGCTTTCTCAATTATTCCGCATCGTTTACCCTGCTGACCGCCAGATGGTGAAAGCACAATTTTTCGACTATGTGAATTCCGGGTCAGACAACTGTGTCATGGAATACAGAATCCGTACCAGACAGGGAGAGGTCAGATGGATGCACGCCAGAGCCTTCCGCTTCCGGTCTGACACAGAGACCGGTCAGATCATTCAGCTTTTTATTTCTGATATCACGGAGGAGAAGCTTCAGAGGGAAGAGACCGCACTCAATGAAGAACGCTACCGTATTATCTCCGAGCAGACTCGGGATACGGTATTTGACTGGGATATTCTTAAAGACAGGATTCATTTTTCCCCTGTCTATGAAAAGATGTTCGGATTTCTTCCGCCGCCTGATATTTCCATAAAAAATCTGACCGAGTACGATATTGTATACGAAGATGACAAGCAAAATGTTGAGGATATGATCTCTGCCATACTGAGCGGCGCTCCCTACGCGGAGACAGAATACAGGGCAAAACGCGCAGACGGCACCTATCTGTGGTGCAGGAACCGGGTAACCACTATCTTTGACAGCAAGAAAAGGCCCATTCACGCCATCGGTCTGCTGAGTGATATCGATGACTACAAACAGGAGACCGCGCTCCTGCAGGAAAAGGCCATGCGCGATTCCCTTACCAGCCTGCTGAACCGGATGGCACTGCAGCGGCAGGTGGAACGCAGGCTTAAAAAGCATCCAGACCGGCTTCACGCATTTCTGTTGTTTGATATCGACCATTTTAAGGAGATCAACGATACTCAGGGACACAGCACAGGAGATACCGTGTTAAAAAATGTCTCCACTCTGCTCTCCCGGCATTTCCGGAACACGGATATCATCGGCCGCATGGGCGGTGACGAATTTGCCGTCTTTTTAACCGACCTTCCCTCCCCTTCCACGGCCCGTCGGAAGGCCAGGGAATTAAAACAAAAGACCGTTCAGTTCTTCGAGTCAGCCCCTCTGTCCAGACCACTTACGATCAGTATCGGAATTTCGCTCTATCCCTATTGCGGAAGGGACTTCCAGACACTGTATCAGAGTGCCGACGAGGCGCTTTATCAGGTTAAGAGAAACGGCGGGAACGGTTACTTTATGAATCCGGCCCAACGTCCCCACCGGGATAGAGGCAGGGAGAAGGGCGACAAAACTGATAACCGCTTTTGAAGGGGCTGTAAAATCACCAATTGAATGATTTTACAGCCCCTTCCGTCTATCTTACCATAATTTCCAATATCTTCGCATCGGTCACAATCATTCCCTGCGATGCAATCTCACAGACGCTCTCAATCGTATTTTCTACGGTGTCCTTTACGATCCCGTCTCCCGGCTGGAATTCCTCCGCCTCCATCGACAGGCAGTGCGCCATAATCGCCGCATCCACGGCGGTTGCTATCTTGGCCGCGCACGATGGCTTGGCACCGTCACAGATCATTCCTGATACGTTGGCTAATGTATTTGTGATTGTAGCACAGATCTGCTCATACGATCCCCCTGAAAGATATGTAATACCGGCGCCTGCGCCGCACGCCGCGCTGACCGCTCCGCAGTATGCCGACAATCTTCCGATTCCGGTCTTCTGGTGAATCGCAATCAGATTGCTGAAGACCAGTGCACGCACAAGCTTTTCATGGCTGACGCCCATCTCTTTTGCGTATTCAATCACCGGGACCGACACGGTAATGCCCTGATTTCCACTTCCTGAATTGATCACAACCGGATAAAGACAGCCGCTCATCCTTGCATCGCTTCCGGCGGCCGCCATCGCACGGGCTCTGACCTGAACGTCATTGCCGTAGTATTTCATAAGGTTGGCGCCAACAGAAACGCCGTACTCATTTTTCATGCCCTCCTGCGCAATTCTTTCGTTATATTCAATCTGGCGGTCGATCAGCTCCTGTATATCCTCCATCTGAACTTCATCTGCAAATGCCAGAATATCAAGGACATTCAGGCAGCTCCTGTTCGTCAGGGATTCGTCAAAGCTGCCGGACTGATACGGTTTTTCGTACAAAGCAAGACCGTCTTTCTCGATTCTCACCAGATTGGTATGCTGATGTATCAATTCCACCTTTGCTTCATGGCCATCACGCGTCCCGGTAATTCTCACATGCAGGTTCGCTGGGGAATTCATAACCCTGACTTCACAGAAATCGCGGTCTTCAAGCAGTTTTTTCGTTAATTCAATCGCCGCTTCTGTTACTCCGGTCAATACTTCCAGTTTTAATTCCGGATTACCTCCAGCCGCCCCCAGCACCGCCGCGGCCTCAATCCCTTTTAATCCGCCGGAATTAGGAACTACGGCGCCTTTCACGTTCTTAATAATGTTTCCGCTGCTCTCCACCACCAGATGATCCGGCATACCGCCAAGGCATCCGGCCGTCAAAGCCGCCGCATAGGCGATACAGGTCGGTTCCGTGCAGCCAAGGGCCGGAACCAGTTCCTCCTCCAGCACGGCAATATACTGCTTGTAAATATTCTTGTCTATCCTCATACTTCTCCATCTCTTTTTTATCCGGAGAGGCTTATTTCTACGGCCCGAGAATTTCATTCCACAGGCATTCAATATCTTTTACCAATAGTTCCTCCGCCAGTTTTCCATCCCGATGACGGATAGCTTCCATAATTTGTACGTGGCCATTGGCATCTGTTGGATTACCTGTCTCCCAGGACTTATTAAAGTACTGACTTGCCCCTCTGGAACAGAATTTTAACGCATCGTTTAACGATTTATACATAAACTGGTTGGAACAACACTCACACAGCATCAGATGGAACTCCATATTCGTTGACCAATGGGTCGTAATATCACGCTTCTGCGCCAAAGCTCCCGCATGCTTTGCATGAGCATTTAACTTATCAATCTGTTCCCTTGTAATGATCTTCATCGTCTTTCTAAGCGCACCTGTCTCCAGGACGATTCTGTATTCGATTATTGCATTGATCTCAGAAGGTGTAATTACAGGAAGCTGATATCCGTATCTTGGAATATTCTTTAAAATCCCCTCACCGCATAACTGAACCAAAGCCTCTCTCACCGGTGTCTTGCTGACACCATACTTTTCTACTAACGTCCTCTCATTCAAAATTGAATTAGCCGGGTACACTCCCTGAATAATATCATTCAGGATTCCCTCATAAACAAGTTCTTTGATTGACTGATTTTTTGCTCCATCCATACCCTTGTTTCCTCTCTGTTGTCCTTTTCCTGCAGGCAGTCCTGCCTCTCGGAATTTCTGTACTAAATATACCACAATAGCAGGAATAATAACAAGTTTATATAATGGCAAATTCCTTTGAGGCCTTCGTGAAATTTTCAAAACCAGTCTCTGTTATAACTCCCATATCTTCAATTCTAATTCCAAAATCATGTTCCAGATAGATCCCCGGCTCCACAGTCATCACCACATTCGGACAGATCATCTCCTGACAGATTTCATTAAATCTTGGGTTTTCATGGCCCTCCAGGCCTATGCTGTGACCTAATCCGTGTTCAAAGCAGCCCTGATATCCGTTTTCGTTAATATAATCTCTGGCTATGCGGTCAATATCGCAGCCTCTGACTCCCGGACGGATACTGATCAGTGCTTTCTCCTGGGCCCTTCGCACAATTTCATAAACTTCTTTTTGACGGTCCGTGGCGCTCCCTACCGCAAATGTCCTGGTACAATCAGAATGATAGCCTCCGATTACCGCCCCAAAATCAATCATGATCAAATCACCGGATTCCACCACCTTATCACCGGTCCCGCCATGCGGCAGTGAGGTTTTGCTTCCGGAAGATGATATATAGCCGATATCGAAATTTTCCGATCCCTGCCGGATCATAAAGCTTCCCAGTTCAATCCGTATTTCAGACTCTTTCATGCCCTTTTTTACGCGTGTTAAAATATACTCATATGCACGGTCGGTGATTTCCTGAGCCGTCCTCAGACAGGATAATTCGTATTCATCTTTTCGTTTCCGATTTTCCTTAATGATGGAATCCATGCAATACGTATCGTCGAGGCAAATCCCCTCCAAAACCTCTTTTAAATACAGATACCTTTGATGGGATATATTTTTTTCGCAGCAGACAGAGGACAGCTTCCGGTCTTTTATGAGCTGTCTCATATCTTCTCCGATATTTTTACACAGCCGTACCTCGCAGTCCCGGACTGATAATAACGCCATCTCATAATAGCGGAAATCCACCAACAGTACTGCTTCCTCCTGAGTGATCAGCATACTGCCTTCCCAAATATCTGTATAAACCAGATACTCCCGGTTTCTCCGGTTCTCAATCAGAGCGGCCTCTATCCCTTTTTCTCTCATCTGTTTCTGAAGCACTTCAATTCGATTTATTTTTCCCATAGCTTTTTCTCCATTTTTATCTGACAGTCCGTTCTCCGGCTTTCTGCTACCCCTTTACAGCTCCTGCAAAACTGCCACCCTTTTGGAATCGTTCCAGAATAATGTATAAAATTATGATAGGAATAATGATGAGCGTCGTTCCAGCCAGGATTACCGGCCACGGGGTGGATAGCCCTTCACTGATCGGAAGCAGCGATATCGTCACAATCAACGTGTATTTGGCCTGTTTCCGCAGATAGAGCAGCGGCCAGAAGAAATCGTTCCATCTGGAAATTAATGTGACCGCTCCCCACGAAGCCAGAGCCGGTTTAATGATGGGTACCACCACCTTCATAAAGATCCCAAAATCATTACAGCCATCAATCTTGGCCGCCTCTACCAGTTCGTCCGGCACATCTGAGATATACTGATTCATATAAAAGATTCCGATTGCGGTGGCTATTCTTGGCACAATCAGGGACCATAAGCTGTTTACCAGATTTAATTTTCTCATTATAATAAACAGGGGAACCGCGCCGACTTCCACCGGAACCAGCATTGTCGCAATAATAAAATAGAATAAGAATTTTCTTCCTGGAAAACGGTACTTCGAAAATGCAAAACCGGCCAGGGCACAGAAAAACAGTGAGGTTAAGGTTCCTGCCACCGTAGTGAACACACTGTTAAACGTATTCTGGGCGATCGGGATCAGCTCGAACAGCCTTTTAAAGTTGGACAAGGTCGGATGCTCGATCCACAGAGAATGAAATCCTGTCATGCTTTCCGATGTGCTCTTAAATGAGATCAGACACATCCATAAGATCGGAAACAGGCAGAAAGCTGTGATAACGATCAAAATCGCGTGAACCATGAAGGACTGCCATTTTTTCTTACCTGTATTTTTCATGATACGGTCTCTCTGCCTCCTTTTCTGACGATGAACTGCACCAGTGAAATGATGGTCAGCAATACAATCAATATAACACCGATTGCCGACGCATAGCCCATGTTAAATACATTAAAGCCCGATTCATACATGTACTGGAACAGCGATGTATTGGACGTTCCCGGACCTGGAAGAATATAAGGTTCATTAAATATTTTCCACATGTCTACGGTCAGCGTAATGGAACAGAACAACAGGATATTGCTTATGGAAGGCAGCGTAATATAGACAAATTTCTGATAGGTATTGGCCCCGTCCACAGTGGCAGCTTCATAGTAATCCGGCGATATATTCAGCAGACCCGATAATACAATCATGGTATACCATGGGGTATTTCTCCAGACAATCAGGAGGATTACCGGTATTTTCGAATACGTTGTACTGGCCAGCCAGGGAATTTTCTTTCCCAATACCTCGTTGACTAAACCGACATTCTCATCGAACAGCATTCTGAAGATTAACCCCATCGCTACGGCCGCGCAGATATTAGGCAGGAAAGTGGCCGTCTTAAAGAACGCCTTTCCCTTTAGCAGCTGACTGTTCAGCAGGGAGGCTATCAGAATCGCAAGAAATAAGATAAGCACAAGTCCGGTGAGCCAATACACTACCGTATTCCATAGAGCTTCCCAGAACATGCCGTCGATCAGCATCTTTCTGAAATTATCCAGCCCCACAAATTCCGGTGCTCCGATTCCTCTCCATTTCGTAAGGCTTATGTAAAAAGTCCATACCGTGGGAATTAACTGAAATACTAAAAACAGAATAAAAAATGGGAGTATAAACAAATAAGGTGCTTTATATTTTTTTATTGTCTTAATCATCTTCTCACCTATAAAGATATGACAGCAGAAATAGCCGTCTGCCGTCATATCTCCCTCTGCTGCAATAGAAGTTATTTTACAATCTCAGCTTTTCCAATCTTAGCCTTCAGATTTTTATCCATATTGGCAATTGCCTCTTCCATCGTCTGGTCTCCAGCTACATATTTTTCAATTTCGGCGGAAATGATCTCGTCTCCCTCCGCATCCTGCGGCGTTACAACCATATTATCTGCACCATTTTTAAGAGTCAGTGCCTCCCATTCACGGAAAGACTGTCCTCCATAATAATCAGAAGGTTCCTTCCAGAAATCGTCCTCTAAAAGCTCTAAGGAGATCGGGTTCGTATACGGCGCATTCTGCTCTTCCATCGATTTTACCCATGCTTCCTTCGATTCCTTATCAAAAGTGAAATCTTTCCACATCTGTTCTACCAGTTCCTTATAAACGCCGTCTTTTCCCTTTTCAAGCACGCATAAATAACTGGAAACAGGGGCACCCGCCCTGCCTGCACTGTCAAATACCGGTGCCGACATAATTCTCCACTGTCCTGCTACGGCCTGACAGTTCTGCCTCATAAACTCGTCCCAGTAGGCGCCAATATCAAAGGTAGCAATCTTCTGGCTGTTGACCGCATCGTACAACGCGGGATCATACATCTCCACACGCATCAGGAGGCCCTCCGAATACATGGTATCCAATGCCCCCAGGGCTGTCTTTGTCCCTTCATCGCTGCCTATAATGACATTTCCGTCATCATCCCAGACCTTCGCATTCGCCTGCGGCATGAGTCCGCGCCTTCCCCAGCACTTCCAGGTCATATTATTAGAGCCTATCCAGGATAAGTAAACCTCACCGCTGCTTTTTTCTTTCAGCTGTCTTCCCGCCTCAATATAGCCATCCATCGTAGACATCTGTTCCGGATCTACGCCGTACTTGTCGAAAATCTCTTTGTTATACATCAGCAGCTGCGGCCTCACGGAATCCGGGAGTCCGTACATCCTGCCGCTTACCATGCCGTCTGTAACAGCGCCGTCAACCATTTTCTCTACAAACGGCTCCAGAAAATCGGTCTCATCAACCAGTAACCCGGCCTGCACCAAATCCATCAGATTCAGCCTGTCTAAGAACACTGCATCAGGCAGATCCTCCACCGCCCCGGCCAGGGAAGTCATCGTAATTTTTTCTCTGGCATCCGCGTTGCTCTCCACCTGCACGAACTCTACAGAAACTTCCGGTGCAATATCCCTGTGATTATCGAGCCACGTCTCAAAATACTGCTGCCTGTACTGAGGATTGCCGTTCATGTAAAAGGTTACAGTTCCTTTCGGAAATACTGTAGTTTCTGCCGCCTTCTCTGTCTCCTCCTTCTCTGCCGTTTTACTCTCAGCTGCCTTCGTATCCTGGACCGCTGCCGTTGTCGGCTGACTGCTTTCTTTTGCTCCGCATCCCGCCAGTAATGATGCTGCCATGGAAACCATTAATAAAGTTGCTGCGCCTCTTCTTCTCATAACATTCTTCTCCTTTTAAATACTTCTTACTGCGTCTACAATTATCTTAATCCTTTCATATGGAATCTCTGTTGGAAGGGTACAGTCAGCCCCCATGATGAAACCCTTTTTTCCAAAATCCATAACAACTTTTTTTGCTGCCTCTGCGAGCTGTTCTCCGGTACCATCTACCATGACACCGCTTCGGTTCGCCAGTCCCCCCATGACAGCGGCGTTCGGAAATAACTGTCTCCCCTCTTCAAGAGAAAATCCCGTTTCATAAACTCCCCAGTTCACGACATCGGCTAAATCGCCATACGCCACATACCGGTTCATATTCAGATTGTTTTTACACATATGCAGAAATGTGTACCCATCCGCTCCTTTCACTGCACGTAAAATCTGCTTGTCATACGATTCTATACACTCTGCAAACTCGCCGTCCGTAAAGTAATGCTTCTCTCCGCCTAAAGCCGCATAATAGACACCGTCAAGTCCCATCTCGATGTACTTCCGGGACAACTGGCACATGCCGTCGGTTATTCGCTTAAATGCCTCGATTACTGGTTTCTTATTTTCCCTGATGTGAGTGCAGAACAGTTCTCTGACAGCCTCGTATCCGTATCTCGCTTCAATTGGGTGGATTGCCGAAGCGCAGATCCCGTGAATGGTGCCTAATTTGAAAGCACTGGGATCACACTTTTGAAGAATCTCATCTGCCAGGCGAATCTGATCCTGCATAAAGGTGTCTTTTAAGGAATACGACGGAATCTTATTCCAGTCCTCCGGAACCCGTATCTCTCCGATATCCGGAACGAGATTCTCGTTCATAATCTTCAAAATATCTGTATCAGTCCTTTCAAAAAACTCCAGATGTGACTTTACAGCCTCCTTTCCAAATGCGCGTTCTGCAGGAAAATGCAGAGAAAAGCCAGTCGGAACATAATCGGCCTCACCCCCCTGAATTGCAGTGATTACCCGCTCCCTCTTTGTCATTACCTACCTCCATACTCTTTTTAATATTATTTCTATTACTACCACTGATAATATCACAGGACTTATCAACAGTCAATACGTTTTTAGTTAATTTGTATATAATTCATCATTTTACTTTTCCTTTTTATTCATTTATTACATATCAAGCAGATAGGTCCTGCTTTTCAACGCAAAATAAAACAGAGTGAACATACCAGGGCAGCCTTGCCCTCCCAGTATGTTCACTCTGTTTTTTCTGCTATATTTCAAACACAATCCGATACGTCCCGGACCCGGCTTCCGCCTCCATAAATCCCTCCCCAGGCCTAAAGCACAATCCGTCGTCTTCCACCACGCGCTGCGCACGGTCAAGACGTATGGCCGCTCCGGTGTTGGCCGGGATATCTGCCAATAAGGAGATCCTGTTTCCCTCCATCTCCCAGCGCACGCGGATCGTGCCGTAGATGGTCTCATGCCTGGCATCGGTATAGCTTAAGCCTCCGCCCATGCGCGGCCAGATCACCGCATGTTTAAAGCCCGCCCCTGTGAAAGCGGCCTCATCTGTCTCTATTCCAGCCATAACGCGGTACATCCACTCGCCGATGGCTCCGTAAGCATAGTGATTAAAGGAATTCATTCCCGGGCTCCACATGGTTCCGTCCGGCTTGATCCCATCCCAGTGCTCCCAGATGGTGGTCGCCCCCATCTTCACCTGATACAGCCACGAAGGGTAATCTTCCTTTAAGAGCAGGTCGTAAGCCTCCTTTAAGCATCCATTCCGGCTTAAGGCGTGGCAGAAATACGGCGTTCCGATAAAACCGGTTACGAGATGGCCGTCTTCTTTATCCAAAAGGCGTTTTAACCCGTTTACGGTCTGTTCAGTCCTGCCTTCCGGCACCAGTCCGAAGTAAAGTGCCACGATATGGGCGGTCTGCGTCTGGGCCTTTAAGCTGCCGTTCCCGTCAAAAAAGGTATCCTGGAACTTCTTCACGATATGCCCGTATAAGTCCTCATACTCCGCCGCTTCATCCTTCTTCAGAATTCCGGCGATTCTGGCAAATAATCCTGTGGAATAGGCGAAATAGGCCGTGGAGGTCAGGTCTGTAGGCGTAGCTCCGAAGAAGCTTCCCTCCTCGGCATCCAGCGCCACCCAGTCGCCCAGCTGAAGCTTGTAATTCCAGATGTAATCCTCGGAGTGTTCCCTCATGAATTCGATCCATTTCCTCATACTGTCGTACTGCCTCTCCAGAATCGCCGTATCTCCGTACATCAGATACATGGTCCATGGAACGATGACGGCCGCGTCCGCCCATGCGGAAGCGGAGTGAGGTCCCTGCTTCAAAAGCCAGTTGCCTTCCGCGTGCTCCTCCTCGATGTTGGGAACCACATGGGGAACTCCGCCTTCCGGCGTCTGATCCGCCTTTAAATCCCAAAGCCATTTCTTATAAAAGGTATAGGTATTCATCAGATAACACGCCGTGCGGCAGAAAATCTGAGCGTCTCCCGTCCATCCCAGCCGCTCGTCGCGCTGCGGACAGTCCGTCGGCACATCTAGGAAATTGCCCTTCAGACCCCAGAGATAGTTGTGATGAAGCTGGTTTAACAGCGGATTGGAGCAGGTGATCTCTCCGGCCGGCTCCATCTCGGAGTGAAGCGTCTCTGCCGTAAATACTTTCGCCTCCGGCGTTCCCGGATACGAGACCACCAGGGCGTACCGAAATCCCATATAGGTAAAATGCGGGTGGTACGTAATCTCGCCGTCCCTCCCAAAGATATACTTCATGGTGGTTCTGGCCTTCCGCAGGTTATCCAGATAGACATTGCCTTCTGTGTCCAGAATCTCGAAGCAGCGCAGCTCTATGACATCGCCCTTCTTCCCGCTTGCCGTCACGCGGATTCTTCCGGCCATATTCTGTCCAAAATCGATGACGGTCTCCCCTTTGGGTGTGACGAACACTTCTTTCGCAGGAATCCGGTCAATCACCCGGACTCTGGCGCCGCCCTGTGCGTGCAGGACCGAGGTGTCAAACGGAACGGTTTCCACGGCATGCCAGCCGCCGGCGGTATGATCTGCGGCAGTCCTGTCAGCCCCGCACCAACCCGGAAGCTCCAGAGAGGCGTCATACGTTTCCCCGTGGTATATTTCAGAAAATACCACCGGGGCGTCCGCCCCCTCCCAACTGTCTCCGGTACAGACGGTCTCTTCCCGTCCGTCTTCATATCTCAAAACCAGCTGCATGGCAAATGCGGTCTGGTCTCCATAGTTATTGCGTGATTTCGTGAGGCCCATAACGCCTTTGTACCATCCCGCCCCCACCATGGCGCCCGCGGTGTTGACGCCTTCTCTTAAGCATCTGGTGACATCGTATGTCTGGTACAGCAGGTGGCGGCGGTAGGATGTCCATCCGGGCGTCATCTCATCCTCTCCCACCTTTTCTCCATTCAGATAGAAATGGTACAGACCCAGCGCCGTGGTAAACGCATATGCCTCTTTTAAACCGCTGCCGACAGAAAAACTTCCTCTCACCAGGGTTCCCTTCGACTCTTCCCGGCAGGCGGGCACGGATTCGGCCGATACGAAGGGCGCCTTCCACTCCCCGCTGCTTAACAGGGCTGTCACAAAGCTTCCCTCACACCAGGCGCTCTCCTCACATTCCTCCAAAGCGGCGGGGAGGACATCTCCCGCTCCTGCCCATACCCGGACACGGACACCATACTTCACAGCGGATTTCAGTTCCACGTGAGGCGGGCGGATGTGGGCGGATTCACGGCTCTCTGTCACTCCGCTGTCGTAGACAGGTGTATCAAAGCCACTGTTTTCTGCAATCTGCAGCTGGTACGCCGTCTGCACGACACCGCGTTTATCCGACTTCAGCTCCCAGTTAAACTGGGGCATCTCTTCGACACCAGCCGGGTCTTTTTCGTAATCCATTAAGATTCTTACGATCTCTAACATGATGATTCTCCTTTGCTTCCTTAGACACGCTATGATCTTCTTAGGGCTTCAGCACCATTTCCACGGCCGCCTTCCATCCCTTCAGCTTTTCGTTCCGCTCCGCGGGATTCATTGCAGGCGCGTACAGGATGCTTGGAAGCCTTCCATACAGGGATTCATCGTAAATCCCGGCGCCAAGGCCGGCCGCATAGGCCGCTCCAAGGCCGGAAAGCTCCTCCACCCCAGGCACTTTGATTCTGCTATCCAGTATATCACTCTGGAACTGCATCAGGAAGCTGTTTTTTGTTGGACCTCCATCGACCCGAAGCTCCACCTCATCGATTCCGGCCGCTTCCTTCATCAGCGCCACAATGTCCGCGATCTGGTAAGCAATGCTGCATAAACCGGCCTTCACCATTTCGGCGCGTCCGGTGGTCCTGGTCATGCCGACAAAGGCCGCAGACACGTCGCTGCGCCAGTACGGTGCCCCAAGACCGGAGAACGCCGGAACGAGGTACGTGCGGTCTGCCGGATTGGCCGTTTCGGCCAGTTCCTCCGATTCCGCCGCATTCTGCAGAAGGCCCACCTGATCTTTCATCCAGGTGATGACGGCGCCCGTATAGTTAATATTGCCTTCCAGCACGTACTGGACACGGCCGCCCGTCTTCCAGGCCAGGGAGGTGACAATTCCCAGATCTGAGAAGATCGGCTGCTCTCCGATGTTCATCATGATGGAGGAACCAGTGCCGTACGTGGTTTTCATCATGCCGCGGGTGAGACAGCCCTGGCCGAACAGCGCGCCGTGGGAATCGCCCATCACGCCGTGGATCGGCACCTCGGCAGGCAGGATTCCCTCAAAATCGGTCATTCCGAAATATCCATCGGAATCGGTCACTTCCGGCAGGCAGGCGATAGGAATTCCAAATATCCCGCACAGCGTCTCATCCCATTTTAAATCACGGATATTGAAGAGCTGGGTTCTGGAAGCGTTGGAATAGTCGGTGCGGAATTCCTTCCCTTTTGTCAGACGGTATACCAGGTAGCTGTCCATGGTGCCGCAGCAAAGCTCCCCGCGGGCGGCCAGACCGGCAGCCCCTTCCACGTGTTCCATAATCCAGGCCAGTTTTGCCGCGGAGAAGTACGGGGAGAGCTTAAGGCCGGTTCTCTGTCTCACGTCTTCGGCCGTACTAAGATCGGCTTTTTGCCTCACAGCCCCTGCCGCACTAAGATCGTCTCTTTCCCTCGGATCCCCGGCTGTGCCAGGGCACGCTTCCAATCGGCTTCCCGCAATCCGCCTGCATATCTCCTCTCCCCTGGCGCACTGCCAGACGATGGCGTTATAGACGGGTTTCCCGGTATTCCGGTTCCACGCCATGGCAGTTTCCCTCTGATTGCTGATTCCCACGCAGGCCACGGCTTCGCGGTCCACACCGCTCTTCTTCAGCAGTTCTTCCACCACCAGAAGCGTATTCCGGTAGATTTCTTCCGGATTGTGTTCCACCCAGCCGCGTTCATCGACCAGCTGAGCGTGGCTCCTGTCCGTCCGGTGAAGCAGGTTTCCATTTTCATCGAACAGTATCGCCTTCGTTCCCTGGGTGCTCTGGTCTATTCCTATGATAAATTTCTGTTTCATGCCAACAGCTCCATCGCCTTTTTCGCAATTCCTTCTGCGTTCAGGCCGTAATAGTCAAATACTTCCTTCGAGGTTCCCGTAATCACCGGGGCATCCGGCAGCGCGAGGATATCCATTTTTCTCGGACAGTTTTTGGCCAGCACCTGGCTGACCATAGCGCCCAGGCCGCCGAACGGCGCATGTTCTTCCACTGTAATTACCGCCTTCACGCCCTCTGCCGCGGCGATCACCGCTTTTTCATCAAGGGGTTTTAAGCAGTACATGTCGAGAACCGCGGCGGATATTCCTCTTTCCTTTAACAGTTCCGCCGCCTGCATGGCGGGCCGGACCATCTCCCCGCACGCAATGATCGCCAGATCGGTTCCCTCGCTGATCACAGTTGCGCGGTCCATCTCAAATGGAACACGGTCTTCCCCGTATATATCTTCCACCGGATTTCTTCCCACACGGATATAGGCCGGCTTCTCATCCGATACCAGAGACTCCATCAGTTTTCTCGTCTGATGGCGGTCGCTGGGCACATAGACTCTCATATTCGGGATCGCGCACATGGCCGCAAAATCCTGGGCCGAATGGTGGCTCATTCCCAATGCTCCGTAGCTGATTCCTCCGCTGATTCCGATCAGCTTCACATTGGTGTTGGAGTAGGCCACATCCACCTTGGCCTGTTCATAGCTCCTGGTGCTTAAGAAGCAGGCCGGAGACGCGGCATACGGCTTTTTCCCCGCCCTGGCCATGCCTGCGGAAATACTGACTAAATCCTGCTCCGCTATTCCGGTCTCCACAAACTGTTCCGGATAGCCCTCCGTAAATGGCGTCATGGAGGCGCTTCCCCTGGAATCACTGCACAGCACGACGATGTCCCTGTCAGTCTTCGCACGCTCCATCAGCACATCACAGATTACCTGTCGGTTTGGTATTTTATTCATTGCGTTAAGCCTCCTTGTTATGAGCACTTGGCGGTCGTCTTTTGACCGCTTACGTGCGATACATGTCACTGGCACTTAGCGAGGTCTTTCACGAGCTTAGTGCAGTGGCTTGTTATGCGCGCTGAGCGACCGTAACTCCCGCTCACTCAACTCTTTTACAGCCGCCTGATACTGTTTGGCATCCGGCACCTTGTGATGCCACCCGGCACTGTTTTCCATGAAAGAGACGCCGCATCCCTTCGTAGTATTGGCAATCACTACGGTAGGGCATCCCTTTGTCTCCCTCGCTGCTTCAAATGCAGCCAGAAGAGCGTCGATCTCATTGCCTGCCACACTTAAGACGTTCCAGCCAAATGCCGCGAAACGGGCCGCAAGATCGTCGTGGTGCATGACCTCCTCTGTGGAACCGGATATCTGAAGCCGGTTTCTGTCGACCACGGCGCACAAGTTATCCAGACGGTACTGGGAAGCTGCCATGACGCCTTCCCAGACGGAACCTTCCGCCAGCTCTCCGTCTCCCATAACCGTGTAGACGCGGCTCGGACGGCCGTCCATCTGACACGCTTTTGCGATGCCCACGCACACAGGCAGGCCGTGTCCCAGGGAACCGGAATTCATCTCGATGCCCGGCAGCTTGTTGTTGGGATGACCGATATACTTTGAACCGAATGTGGAAAAATTCCGGATGACGTCATCAATATCCAGAAATCCCTTCGCCGCCAGAACCGAATAGTAGGCCTCCACGGAATGGCCCTTGCTCATCACGAAGTAATCCCGGTCAGGATCATCCTGGTTTTCCGGGCTGATGTTCATTTCCTTCAGGTACAGGCTTACCAAAATTTCCATGACGCTGAAATCTCCGCCGATATGGCCGGTTTTTGCCCTGTATACCATGTCCAGTACATTTTTGCGAAGCGCGTAGGACAGCGCCTTTAGATTTTCATTCATTCCATATACCTCCTTACCTGCCGGACGGACTGTAGATCGCCGCTTTTACCTCTTCCTCGATGGGATCATATAAATCCGGGGTAACTCCTATGTATTTGCATGCCTCATATAATACCGGCACTACGTCTTTGTGGATTCCCACACAGTGATGGATATAGGGGCCGCAGACCAGCTTGTTCTCGAGGCGCTTTAAATCCTCTACCTCCACCCACACATACGTGCCTTTCGTGTATGGTCCCTCGATTCCCCTGGCATTCCCAAGAAGCAGGGAATACTCTCCGTTGTCGCCGTCGAAGCGGCACAGGGTCATCTCACCGTGCTTCGCTTCGGCCTCCACTGCCCCCGGATAGTCGAAGGCCAGAGGGTAGCCGATGGTTGGCTTTTCCTTCGCCACGGAGATCGGCCACGGGCCGCAGTGCTGAAGCAGCTCCCCGTTTTCGTTGTCCGGATGGCGCACCGTCCAGTCCGCAAAGAAGGTTCTCGCCTCGTCCATCCCCGCCGCTTCCGCCATCACCGCGGTGATCGCTCCATGTATATCAGTCTCACAGACAACGGGAATTCCTTCTTCATTTAATAAGGAATTGGCCGCGCAGGGCATGATTCCGATCTCGCTCTGAAGTGCGTTCCAGCACTGGATTGCGACCGCGTTGCAGCCGTACTTTTCGGTCAGGCGTTTCATCGCTACCTTGAGGGCGGCGACATTTTCCAGTTCCCCATCCTTGATCTTGACGCACATGCCGGTTCTGCAGTAGTCCATCACGGCCCGCACCTCCACGCCCTCCTCCTTCGCCCGCTTCATCTCGGCAGTCAGCTCCGGAATCGGAATCGGGGATAGCTGAATCTGAAATTTCTCCAGCAGTTCTCCTTCGTTGCACATGGTGGACCAGAAATCAAAGGGTCTCGGCCCGATTTGAAGAATTCTCGTATGGCGGAATACCTTCACCACGTTGCAGACCGCCAGGAAGTTACGAGTTCCGCCCTCAAATTCCGGATCCTCCAGGCGGCAGTTTGTTAAATAGGTAAAGGGCACTCTGAATCTGCGCAGGACTTTTCCGGTGGCAAATAAACCGCACTGGCTGTCCCTTAAACGGATTCCATTCTCATCCGGCCTCTCATCCCTTGGTCCCCATAAGAGAACCGGAACATTCAAACGCTTTGCAAGCCTTGCACAGACGTATTCTGTTCCGAAATTACAGTGAGGAAGAAACAGTCCGTCAACACCTGCCTCCTCAAAACGTTTCACAATGGCGTCGAGATCGCCGTCATCGTATAGCAGTCCCTCTTCATTGATCCCGTCGAGACCGACAAACTCTACCCCCAGCTCTTCCAGACGTTTTTTCGTTAACCCGGCAAACTTTAACGCATCCGGAGCGCTGAATATGCTTCTTCGTGTAGGCGCAAACCCCAGTTTCAGTGATAACATACGTTTCCTCCTTTTAAATCGCAATTGAATTATATTAAATTCTATCTTTATTATTAACTTAATTATATTAAATCTTATTTGAAATGTCAATTGAATTTAACTTAATTTTCTTTAAATTATATAGGAACAATCTATTGACGAATTTAACTAATTCCTGTATGATTAAGTAAACAGTACTTTTTTATTTTTAAGCTGTATTTATGCGTTTGATATTTGTGTCAGAGGAGGGCCAAGTATGTCAATTTCAGCGAAGGAGCTGGCTCAGAAGTTAAATATATCGGCAGCCACGGTTTCCATGGTATTAAACCGCAAACCTGGCATCAGTGAAAAGACCAGAAACCTGGTCCTGGATGCCGCCAGGGAATACGGTTACGATTTTTCAAAAAAATGGGATACCGCCGAGGAAAAAGGCAGTATCCTGTATGTCATTTACAAAAAGCACGGAACCGTCGTCGCAGATACGCCGTTCTTCTCCCAGCTGACAGAGGGAATCGAACAGGCCTGCAAGGGAAAGGGATTCGAACTTCAGATTACTTATTTTTACGAAAATAAAGATATCGGCGCGCAGATTCAGGAGCTCTCGGAAAAGAACTGCCAGGGAATCCTCCTGCTGGGCACGGAGATGGATGTGGAGTACTTCCAGCCATTTACCAGGCTGAAGGTGCCTATGGTGGTGCTGGATACGTACTTTGAAGAGCTGGACTGTGATTCCGTCCTGATCAACAACGTGCAGGGCGCATACCTGGCCGCCAACTACTTAATCGACAAGGGCCTGGGAGAGATCGGCTACCTCCGTTCCTCCTATCCCATCGGCAACTTTGAGGAGCGGGCGGATGGCTATTACAAGGCGCTGCGCCACCACGACCTCCCCACCAGCCACCCCTACGTCCACAGGCTGACGCCTTCCATGGAGGGCGCTTACACGGACATGTCGGAGATTCTCCGCGAAAAACCACCGGTTGCTCCGGCCTACTTTGCCGACAACGATCTAATCGCCGCCGGTGCCATGCGGGCCTTTAAGGAATTCGGCTACAAGATCCCGGAAGACATCTCCATCGTCGGCTTCGACGATACCCCGATCTGTGATTTCCTCGAACCGCCGCTCACGACCATGGAGGTTCCAAAGAAACGCCTCGGTGAACTGGCCGTTCTAAGACTCCTGCAGAAGATCGCGGGGGAGACGAAGGTGATGATTAAGACGGAGGTTTCGGTGAAACTGCATGAGAGGAAGAGTGTGAAGAGTTAAATATACGTTTAATTATTTAGTGAATACAGGTTTTTAAAACAGGCAGCTGCTCTCAGGAAGGATTCCCCGGAGCAGCTGCCTGTTACTTTTTTATGTTGTTTTCTGTACCATGGTTTGTTATAATAATATTGCCATTGCTGACACTTGAAGGTCTGATCGCTGCTCTTAGTCTCTTACTGACAGCTTTTGGACTTGGCTCTGCCATAGAAGGCAATCATAATCACAAAATAACCGCCCTGTCCTGAGAAAACAAGCGGTCATTTTTGATTAGGCTATTTTCATGGGGCCAACCGTACAATCGGCAGCGCTTCTTTAATATTATATATTATATAATAGTATCTTTAAACATATAATGTCAATCCCAATTCACTATAATGAAAGCAATGCCGGTTACAGCGTTGCAGTTCACAGCCCCGTCGTCCTCTGCTCCCCGGTCTGCCCCGTCTGGCTTATACGTGGTTTCCAGTGACTTTGCAGGGGATTAGCAATTCTTAACGCGCAGGATTTTTCGTTCAGGGGAAATTCCCACCTGTCTGAGCGCAGCGAGTTTGGGAATTTTCCCTGGTTTTTAGAAAAATTCTGCACGTTTAGAAGTGCTTATCCCCGAAACTTGAACTGGAAACCACGTATAAGCCAGACGGGGCAGACCGGGAAGCAGAGGACGACGGGGCTGTGAACTGCAACGCTGCAGCACAGCGATAAATTCTGCAATTTAATGCCGAAGGAGGCCCCTATGCCAATCAACCACCAGACCACCATCACCCTTAACGGAGTACCGCAGTACGTATCAATCCGGGCTGAAAGAGACCATCTGCCCCTTCTCCTCTATCTTCACGGCGGCCCCGGAGACGCCGCGCTGCCGCTGGTTCTGAAATACAACGGCGAGCTGGAAAAGCATTTCACCGTCGTCGTATGGGAGCAGCGCGGGGCAGGTAAATCCTATTACGATTTCGGAGACAGCACCGTCACCATCGCTACCTTTCTCGAGGATCTCCATGCGCTGGTGACACTCTTAACCGAACGTTACCGCCAGGAAAAGCTCTATCTCGTCGGACATTCCTGGGGAAGCGTCCTGGGGCTTACCTATACGGAGAAGCATCCGGAGAAGGTACGCGCCTATGTCGGATGCGGCCAGGTGGTAAACATGAAAAAAACCAGCCGCACGGGCTGCGAGTTCGCTGCCGCGCACGCCAGTAAGAAGGCTCTTGCACGTCTGAAAGAAGCGGACTGCACTTACACCGGGGAAAACTGGATGAACGATCTGCTTTTCGTAACAAAACAGATTGTAAAACACGGAGGCTCTCTCTATGGCAGGACAAATTATAATCCCCTGGTGACACCGTTCCTGTTTTCCAGGTATTATTCGATTCCTGATTTAATACGGCGCCAGAAGGGCAGTCTGCAGGCAATCAAACGGCTGTGGCCTGAGCTTATGGAGGTTAATTTTGAAGGCCGGACCGAGTATGGGGCGCCTGTCATATTCGTGGAGGGGCGTCATGATGTCCACGTCTCATCCGCGCTGGCAAAAGAATACTATGACACCATACAGACGGAAAAGCAGTTTCACTGGTTTGAGCGCTCATGCCACTTTCCGCAGTGGAGCGAACACGAAAAATTCCATACACTCATGGTGGATTTACTCCACTGATTTTTGAGTACTTTGCATGTGTTGTCATTGACCTTCCCGGGATTTCATATACTGTAACACTTATGCAATCCCGGAAAGGCAGCGTGGCCCCATGACTCATACCCTTTTTCCCCTCACCTCTTCCCAGCGCATGCTCCAGCAGGCCCTTGAAGAATTCGGCACAGCCCAGATTTTAACCATCGGAGTGTGCGTTTCCTTACATGCTCCCGTAGACTTTTCCCTGTTAGAAAAATGCCTGAAAGAAGAAGTCCGGCGTCTTGATTGCCTGCGGGTCCAGTTCACGCCGCCGCACAGAGGCGGTGGAATCCGGCAGTATATTGTCCCGGAGACTTCCCCTGACATTACATATGAAAACTTAAAGGATAAAAGCGCCACGGAAATTAAGGCCCTGATGAATCATTGGAGCACTCTTGGCTTTGACGAAGCAGATTCCCCCCTCCTGCGTTTTGTTATGGTATCCCTTCCGGGCGGCTGGAACGGCCTTTACCTCTGTATCGATCACCGCATCATGGATTCCTGCGGATTAATTTTCATGATGAATGATACGTTCCAGCTGTACTGCCACTATCTTTACGGATCACCGCCCCCAGACAGCCCGGCGTGTTATGAAGAGGTTCTGCGGTCAGATTTACGCAGGGAACAGGATCCGCTGCGCAGGGAAAGGGACAGTGCCTTCTGGAGGCAGCTGCTGTCTGCAGGCGAGCCCATCTATACAGATATCGGCGGTTCCCGGAAACTGATGAAGAGCCGGATCAGCCACGGCCTTCCCGGCCTGCGCGCTGCCGACCGGATCATACAGCCCATGGATGGCGATATGGAGAAGTTCACTCTGCCGAAAAAGGAGGCTGCCCGGCTGGAAGCATACTGCCGGAAGCATTCCGTGTCCATGGCTAATCTGCTGCTCATGGCCATGCGCACTGCGCTGTCCTTTGCCAATGACGGAGAACCGGACATCAGCCTCCGCAATTACGTATCCCGCCGCTCTTCCAGGCAGAGCCGTACCTGCGGCGGCTGCCGGATTCACTGCTATCCCTGCAGGACCGTGGTTTTGCCGGAAGCCACTTTTCTGGACGGTATACGGCAGATAAAAGCTTATCAAAACGGCATATACCGCCACGCCGACTTCGATCCGGAACAGGTAAATGCGCTGTTTGCCGATACCTTCGGAATGCCGCCGCTTACCACCTATGAAGGAGCCGCATTGACCTGTCAGCCCCTTCCTCTCTCCTCTCCCAACCCATTTTTAAAACACATCCCGCTGAACATCGAGTGGTTCTCAAGCAGGGCGGATATTCAGAAGCTTTACTTAACGGTGATGCAGGCGCCTCAGAACCGCGGTCTGGATTTTTATTTCAAATATCAGACGGCAGAGCTGGATCGGACAGAGATCACTCGTTTTTACGAGGTGCTTTCTGAGATTCTTACTCTTGGAACGCAAAAAGAATCTCTTAGTACAGGAGAATTGATGGGGCAGCTGGCACGTCTCTGATACGTAAAATACATTCATCAATTTTAGGTTCTTTCTCGGCTTTGGGTGCGGGGCCGCGCAGGGAGACTTCATATCCAAGTGTGCCGCCGTCTGGATACGAACCATAAAAATAGCCGGGAATGGCGAACACATGCTTTTTGTGTCCGACAATCCCGGCTATTTTTATGGCGAGTAGGAAGCGGGGCGGACACGGGCTATGAAGTCTCCCTGCGCGGCCCCGCACTCAAAGTCGAGAATGGACCCCATTTTTTCTCGGATATCTGCTCCTTTTTAGGTTTTCTCATCTGTTTATTGCAGAAAAAAAGTTGTATTCTTATTATATATAATTATTTTATGATATGATAGAAAAGCGGGGGCCGGAAGGCCCCCGGTCTGAAACCCCGGCGAGGTTTCATTCCCATATCTGCAAAAAAGCGGCAGGATAAGGAGCGAATCATATGGAAAAGCATCAGGGGCGAACCACAAGCCTTCGTGCAAGGCTGATACTTGCATTTATCATTACCTCGATTATACCCGCAATCATCTTAAATCTGTTCTCTTATTACAACACCTCAGGTATCGTAAAAGATAATGTGGATGAGATGACCCGATCCAATTTGTCGCAGACCCGCGGGAGTCTTGATGTATGGCTGGAATCCTATGAAGATATCCTGTTTCAGATTTATACAGATGATGACATCGTAGCCCTGCTTAAGAACTTAAATGAGAAGAAGGATAGTTCGGTCAGCCGCAGCCAGCTGCGCCGGACGCTGCACGGATTGTTTTATACCAAGGAATATATCAAATCCATTTCTGTTTTCACACAGGGCGGTGAAATGGTATTCTACGACCTTTTAACCGGTTCCTCCACGCAAAGTTCCTGGGTGGATAATCTTGGGATAAGCAGGCAGGAGCTGTATCAGGAAGTGTCCAAAGACAATCAGACGCATGTATTTTCCACCAGAGAGACAAAGGAATCCAATAACAGCAAGAATTATCTCTTTCACATAGCCCACCGGATTATTAATTATAAAAATCTGAATGAGGAGCTGGGAATTGTGGTTATAAGCATCGATGAACAGCTTCTTCAGGATATCTGCAACAACTCCGGGCGGGATTCCGGCAGCTTTCACTTTATTGTGGACAGCCAGGGGGACATTGTTTCTCATCAGGACCGCGGGCTTTTAGGACAGCATATCATAGACTGGTCAGAGGATATTGCCGCCAGGGAGGCGCAGTACCAGGATTATATTGCCGACCAGTTTGGATTTTCCAGCAAAACCGGTTCTGTTTATGTCATACATGATAAAAAACTGAACTGGGATATCGTCAATGTTTCAAACAGAAATCAGGTGATTGAGCGTTTGAATGCACAGCAGCAGATCATGATCGTTGTCATGGCGGCTTCTCTGGGGGCGCTGCTGATTCTGATTGCAGTGCTGATTAAAAGCCTGACCGGTTCCTTAAAGAACTTGTCACAGGCTATGAAGCAGGCGGGGAAGGGCAATCTGTCTGCCCGGGTGAACATAAGCAGAAATATGCCTACAGAGATCGCAGGCATAGCCGGACAGTTCAATCAGATGCTGGAAAAGCTGGGAGAGGCAATCGAACGTGAAAAAAGAGCCGGGGAAAAGCAGAAGGATGCGCAGATTGCCGCGTTAGAGGCCCAGATCAACCCTCATTTTCTGTATAATACCCTGGACACGATCAACTGGATGGCCATAGATAATGATCAGTTTGAAATCAGCAATTCCATTGGTGCGCTGGCATCTATCCTCCGGTATGGAATCGATGGCAGTAACCGCCTGGTGACGGTACGACAGGAATGTGAATGGCTGAAGCAGTATTTATTCCTTCAGCAGACAAGACTGAAAAATGGATTTTCCTGTCAGGTGGACGTGAGGCCGGAAACCATGGAGTACCGGATTCATAAGCTTTTACTTCAGCCATTTGTAGAAAACTCCATCATTCATGGTTTTGACGGTGTCAGCCGGAAGCATGAACTTCTGGTGAAAATAGAGGCAGCGGATCATGAGATGCTTCAGATCTTCATCTATGATAATGGATGCGGAATTTCAAAAGAGGTGGTAGAGCAGATGAACCGGGGGATATTCAAAGAAACAAAAGAGAAAAATCACATTGGTATGGAAAATGCAATCACCAGAATTTATATGTACTATGGGGAATGTGCGAAGGTGCAGATAGAAAGTGAAGAAGGATCCTTTACCAGAATCAGTATCTGCATTCCAGTGGAGAGGGATAATATATGATGAGAATTGTAGTGGTGGAGGATGAAATCCGTATACGGGAGGGAATCAGCCGGCTGCTGAAAAAACTGAACGAGGAATATGAGATCGTAGGCGCCGCGGAAAATGGACAGGAAGGACTTGCTTTAATCCGCGAATTGAAACCGGACGTGGTGATCACCGATATCCGAATGCCGGTTATGGACGGCCTTGAGATGCTGGACCGGCTGTATCAGGAGAACACAGGAACCAAGGCAATTGTTCTCAGTGCCTATTCGGAATTTGAATACGCCAGAAAGGCGATGCAGTCAGGGGTTACGGAGTATCTGCTGAAGCCCATATCCTTTGGGGAGTTTTCCAGGGCGCTGACCAATATAAGACATCAGCTTGAAAAGGAACAGGATGAGCATTTAGAGGGAGTCGGGACCCTAGAGCAGGCAATCGGCGGACTGATCTGGGGTGGGATGAAGCCGGATCCCCAGCTCAAAAAGTATATGGAAAAGAAGTTCGGTCTGGCAGAGACCGCCCCGTTGATTCAAATCTGTGTTTATCTCGGATGGTATTTTGATGAAAACAGGGAACGCGCAAAGAAAAATCTGGAGCTGATTATGAAACAGAGGCCGGATGTGAAATGGTGCATGATCGAATCGCCTTATGAGAAGTCGCTGATGTTAATCCTGTACGATTATCCGGATGCCCATCTCTTAGAACGGTGGTTTCAGTATCAGATTCTGCAAAATCAGATACGTATGGACTTTCATGCCACAATCGGCTGGATACAGACTGAAGGATATGCAAAAGTGAAATCAGGCTTTGATACGCTGTACCCTTATATGGACTGGAATATCGTATTAGGGGAAGAAATCATGATTTCCTATCCCAAGATCACCCGTGTTCAGACGGTTCCATGCGTCTATCCCGTAGAACTGGAAAATCAGTTAAAGATAGCAATCTGTGCCAACGATATGGATAAGACCAGAAACTGTATCAGCCGCTTTCATCAGTATTTCCGCAATGGAAAGGTCTACACCCCCAAGGAAGTGAAGGAATGCTATGTCCGTTTTCTGTGGGCATTTATCAACATTGGAAAAGAGGTTGGATGTCTTGAGTATCAGAAGCTGGAACAGCAGAAGATGCTGGAATCAATCATGGATGCGAAAAACCATCAGGAGCTTGAGGCGGTGTCGGACAGTCTGACGGAAAAAATCCGGCCAGCGTCAGAGGATAACAGGGAGGTGATCCGGCTGACGGTAAAAAGAGCCAAAAGCATGATACAGGAATTTTATCAGACAGGCATCACCTTAGATGAGATTGCAGGAAAACTGGATATTACACCAGAATATTTAGGCAATCTTTTCCATCAGGATATGGGGATTACGTTCAGCGGATATATCCGCGATTTCAGAATTAACAAGGCTAAGGAACTCTTAATCGGAAGTCAGCTAAAGCTTTATGAGATTGCTGAACAAGTGGGATATTCCAATGCGAAATACTTCAGCCGTGTATTCCGTGACAGTGTGGGACAGCTTCCGGCGGAGTATCGTAAAACACACAAGTAGTTTAGATAAGTGGTCTTTTTGCAGAAATTTTCCGTTTTGTACAGCTTTCAACTATATTATGATAGGTGTATCAAAGAAAGGAACACACAGGAGGGAAATTTATGAAATTAAAAAAGATGGCGGCTTTAGGAGCAGCGGTTGCAATCGTGGCGGCAATGACGGCAGGCTGTGGGAATGCAGATTCCAAAACAACGAGCGGCAGTACTGCGGCAGGCCAGGCAGCAGGAAGTACTGAGGCTGCAAAGGAAGAGGCAGCGGAAACGGCGGCGGCCGGTGAAGAGATGACGCTGTGGTATTACTGGGAGAATGAAAGTCATCAAAAAGCGTTAAACGAGATGATCGATCAGTACAATACTCAGCAGACGGGGTATAAGCTGACAGCCAAATACGTACCGTTTGCGGATTTTAAGAAGCAGCTGTCCATAGGCGCATCAGCCAGTGAGCTTCCGGATCTTGTATTGCTGGATTCCCCGGACCATGCCTCCTATGCAACCATGGGAATATTTGCTGATCTGACCGGAAAATTCGATGTAAGCTCTTATTATGACGGGCCCGTGGCTTCCTGTACGCTGGAGGAGGTGCTCTACGGTGTGCCATTTGGAAGCAACTGCCTGGGACTTTACTATAACAAGGATATGTTTGAAGCGGCGGGAATCACAAAAGCGCCTGAGACATGGGATGAATTAAAGGACACGGCCCAGATACTGACCTCCGGTAATGTGGGCGGATTTGCTTTCTGCAGTCTTCAGAATGAAGAAGGCACGTTTAATTTCATGCCATGGGTATGGTCTACCGGAGCCACCTCCTATGAGATGAATTCAGAAGGCGGAATTAAGGCCCTTACCTTTATCAAAGACCTGGTGGATTCCGGTGCGATGAGTAAGGAATGCATCAACTGGACACAGGGCGATGTGATGAACCAGTTTATCTCCGGGAATGTTGCCATGATGATCAATGGGCCGTGGCAGATTCCTACCATCAGACAGGAAGCGCCGGATCTTAACTGGGATGTGGCATTGATACCAAAGGATAAGGAATTTGCTTCTGATTTAGGCGGTGAAAACTGGGCCGTGATTGCAGGCGGCAATGAAGCGGGGGCGCTGGACTTTTTAAACTATGCAACACAGCCGGAGCAGGTCAGCTTTATGATGAATACCATGGGATATATTTCGGCAGATAAAGAGATTGCCAAGACACAGTTTACAGCAGACGAGGACGCGGTTTATAGAAAATTCATCGAAGAGATGGAGTATACAAAAGCAAGAGGTCCGTTGGCTGAGTGGCCATCCGTATCGGATGCAATCTCCCTGGCATTTAACCAGGTCATGACAGGAGCCATGGAGCCGGAGAAGGCGGCGGCCGATGCCCAGACGGCGATTGATGCCATTGTAAAATAAGGAAAACCGATTGTGCGGAGTATACGGAAGCCCGTATACTCCCTTTTTAACCAAAAATGGAGGGAGCCTTATGAAAAGGGCAAAGAAGTTTTTCCGGTATGATAACATTGGGTATCTGTTTGTTCTGCCGGCATTTATATATATGATGATTTTTGTTGGATATCCCATTGTGGACAATCTGATTTTAAGCTTTCAGCAGGTCACAATCCAGACGCTGACAGCGGCCCATAAGCCGTTTGCGGGCCTGGCGAATTACACGGAGATTTTTAAGGATCCCGTTTTTCACAAAGCCCTTATGAATACCCTTATTTTTACCGTGTCATGTCTGGTGGTCCAGTTTATGATCGGTTTTGTTTTGGCCGTATTCTTCAGTCAGAATTTCCGGCTTTCCAAACCCATACGCGGACTTTTAATGATGCCCTGGATGATACCGATCACGGTGACCGCTTTAATTTTTAAGTTTATATTTGGAACGGATGTTGGAATATTAAACTTTATTCTGCACAGCCTGGGGCTGATCGGTAAAAATATAGACTGGCTGACATCTGCGAATACGGCTATGTTTGCAATTATCTGCGCCAATGTGTGGATTGGAATTCCGTTCAATATGATTCTCATTTCCACGGGGCTGACCACCATTCCAAAGGAATTGTATGAGAGTGCATCCATTGACGGCGCAAATAAGATACAGTCCTTTTTCAGAATTACGCTTCCCCTTTTAAAGCCGACCATAGAATCGGTTCTGGTGCTTGGTTTTATCTATACCTTTAAGGTGTTTGATCTGGTTTATGTCATGACAGGCGGCGGCCCCGTTAATTCCACCCATATGCTGTCCACGTATTCCTATAAGCTGTCATTTGAGCTGTTTAAGTACAGCAAAGGCTCTGCGGCTGCCAATGTCCTGTTGGTGATTCTGCTGATTGTCGGCTTATTTTATTTAAAGATTACAGATGAGGAGGAAGCGTAATGGATGAGGAAAAGAAAATTACCGGGATAAGGAATATCATGCTTAATATTTTATCGGTACTCCTTCTGTGTCTGCTGCTGTTTCCGCTGTTTTGGATTGTGGTCACATCGTTAAAGACAGAAAAAGAGATCTTCCAGATACCGCCCACCTTATTTCCCAGGGTACTGAATACAAAATCCTATGTGGCTCAGGTGGCCACCGGCGATTTTAACATGTTTCAGTCTTTTGGAAACAGCCTGGTTATCTCTGTAGGCGCCACATTGATCGCCGTTGTCCTGGCGGTTCCGGCGTCTTATGGAATTGCCAAATATCATTTTAAAGGGAAAAAAGCAATTCTGCTGGGCTTTCTGGTCACCCAGATGCTTCCGGTTTCCGTATTGCTGACGCCAATGTTTATTCTGTTTAAGAATACGCATGTATACAACACGCCGGTGGCCGCGATACTGGCGGATGCGACGATCGGGATCCCATTTTCTGTTCTGATATTAAAAAATTATTTTGCATCCATCCCAAAGGAACTGGAGGAAGCGGCTTATATCGACGGCTGCAACCGGTTTACGGCTTTTATCCGGGTGCTGATCCCCATAGCGAAGCCGGGAGTGGTCGTGTGTTCCGTGTTTTCCTTCCTGTATGCGTGGGGGGATTTAGCCTATGGCATGACATTTATCATCGATCAGACAAAACGTCCGATCACAGCGGGTATCTTTAATTTTATGGGGCAGTACGGAACGAAATGGAGTTATCTGACTGCTTTTGCAGTTGTTACAATCATACCGGTTGCTTTGATTTTTATCTTTATGCAAAAATACATTATCAGCGGAATGACAAGCGGAGCCGTAAAGGGTTAGTCAAAAACAGGAGGACGACAGATGTTATCATCAGAAGAAGGAAAATTACGGTATTATTACGATTCGGAGACAGTGATTTTGGAGGCGTGGGGCGATAATTCCCTGCGCGTCCGGGCATTTAAGGAGAGCCGGATGCCGGAGGGGGACTGGGCTTTGTTAAACGTTCCGCCAAGTGCTGCCAGTATACGGGAATCTGAAAACGGGATGGAAATTACCAACGGTAAGATCCGCGCCAATGTATCGCAGTTTGGAAAAATCACGGTTTTTAACAGCGATGGAAAGCTGCTGTTAGAGGAATACTGCCGTAATCGAAAAGATGTATGCGATCCAAAATGCGGTGCACTCGAAGTGGAGGCCCGCGAATTCAAACCGAATATCGGTGGTCTTTATCACTTAACCTGCCGGTTTGAATCTCTGGATCCAGACGAGAAAATATACGGAATGGGGCAGTATCAGCAGCCATATCTGAATTTAAAAGGCACAGATTTAGAGCTTGCCCACAGGAATTCCCAGGCAAGCGTCCCCTTTGCCCTCTCTTCCAGAGGATATGGGATCTTGTGGAACAATCCGGCAGTGGGACGGGTGGTATTCGGTAAAAATATTATGAGTTATGAGGCCTATGCTTCCAGAATCATCGATTACTGGATTACTGCCGGAGACACGCCTTCCGAGATAGAGGAAGCCTATGCTGCCGTAACCGGAACGGTCCCCATGATGCCGGAATATGGCCTGGGATTCTGGCAGTGCAAGCTGAGATACCAGACACAGGAGGAGCTGTTGACGGTAGCCCGGGAATATAAGAGACGAAATCTGCCCATTGATTTAATCGTCATTGATTTTTTCCACTGGCCAAAGCAGGGAGAGTGGAAATTTGATGAAACCTATTGGCCGGACCCGGATGCTATGGTCCGGGAATTAAAGGAGATGGGAATCGAACTGATGGTATCGATATGGCCCACCGTGGCCCGGGATTCTGAAAACTATCAGGAGATGCTGGAACAAGGCTATCTCATCCGGACGGAACGGGGTTTTCGGGTTGGTCTGGATTTTGAAGGGGCCACCGTACATGTAGATGCCACCAATCCGAAGGCCAGAGAATATCTATGGGAGAAGGTGCGGAAAAATTATTACGAAAAAGGAATCCGGGTATTCTGGCTGGATGAGGCAGAACCGGAATATACCGCCTATGATTTTGATAATTACCGGTATTATCTGGGAACGGACTTGGAAATCGGCAATATCTATCCCTATGATTATGCAAGGGCTTTTTATGAAGGGATGGAATCACAGGGGCAAAAAGGAATCGTGAATCTCCTGCGGTGTGCCTGGGCGGGAAGCCAGAGATATGGCGCGCTGGTGTGGTCCGGCGACATTGCCTCCAGCTTTACAAGCATGAAAAACCAGCTGGCAGCCGGACTGAATATGGGGCTGGCGGGAATTGCCTGGTGGACCACGGATATCGGCGGATTCCACGGCGGAAATCCCGACGATCCTGATTTCCGCGAGCTGTTTGTGCGCTGGTTCCAGTGGGGAGCGTTCTGTCCCGTCATGCGTCTTCATGGCGACCGGGAACCCAGGCAGCCGCAGGTGGGAACGACAGGCGGCGCACACTGCTGTTCCGGCGCTGCCAATGAAGTGTGGAGCTATGGGGAAGAGGTCTATGAAATCTGTAAAAAGTACATGGAGCTTCGTGAGAAAATGCGCCCTTACACCAGGAAGCTGATGGAGGAGGCGCATGAGAAGGGGACTCCCGTCATGCGGACCCTGTTTTATGAGTTCCCGGATGATACAAATGCCTGGAAAGTCGAGGATGAATACTGCTATGGAAGCGAGATTTTAGTTGCGCCTGTACTGGAAGCGAAGGCTAAAACAAGATCGGTATATCTGCCGGGAAATGAAATATGGACAGATGCAGAGACCGGTAACGAATACGAAGGCAGTCAGTGGATTGAAGTTTCGGTTTCCCTTGCTTCCATGCCGGTATTCCGGCGTGGAAAGAAAGACAGATAGATAGACGAATATAAACCGGTGCGGGTTGTTAAAAGAACCTGCACCGGTTTATATTCGCTTTATATTTGCTTTATATCAATTCTCTTCTTTCCGCAGCATCAATTCAACCGGCATATCCTTCCGGATGCTTGGCATGAAACAGTGCCAGCTTCGCAAAGAAGTCATCCAGGATCAGCCTGCTGTCGATGGAATGGTAAATCCGGATCGGTCTGTTCAGTTTCGTATGAACATAGGCCATATCTTCCGTCACCAGCGGCGCTTCGACCCAGTCAAACTCAAATCTGTGCTCATATAAGAGCAGGCCCACGGCCGGGCTGTCTCCGACGACCCACGTCTCCCCGGTGCGGAAGGCGCTGTTTCTCGGCCCCTCCTCCTGTGCGTGTTCGTCCAGCTGCTGCAGAAGGTACTCTCCGATTTCCCCGTACGGAGCCACCTTGTATTCCAGTTCCGCCAGTGACAGCGGCATCATCTCATAAACGTTCTTCGGAACCTGCCAGATCTCCATTTTACTCTGGAACACCACATTGGCCGCATTGATGTCATTACCCAGGTTAAACTCCGGGCCGCCGGCCGGATACCTTCCGCCTCCGATCCAGATAGCCGTCATCCGGGAAGCAATCTTCGGTTCCATGAGAAGAGCGCTCGCCAGGTCCGTAAGCGGGCCTAAGAAGATTGCGAACAGCGGACGGTCATCGTCCTTCATGGCTTCTCTGACAATCAGCTCCGCCCCTTCACTCACAACCGGAGTCGTCTTGTCGGGAATCGCATGAGGCGCGCCGTGGAAAATCATGTTTTCCTTCGGGAAATGCATCTTGTCGAAGATAACCTCCAGCTCTTTAAAACTCCGCTCCATGGAATCCTCATGTCTCGTTCCATAATGAGCCGCAATCATACCTGCATTTTCAAATTTCGGGCTTAGCAGCGCCTGAACGATCGCAAACTGGTCGTCCGCCTCGTTCTTTGCATCGGTATTCACGATCAGCCTTACAATCTTTTCTTCCGGTACGTGAAACTTATAATCTGTATATCTCATTCGCGTTCCCTCTCATCATTTTTTATAGTTAAACTATCCCTTAACCGCACCGTTCGTAAGTCCTGATACAAAGTATTTCTGGAAATACCCGAATACCAGCATCAGGGGAAGGGTGACCATGCAGATTCCCGCGGTGTACTGTCCCCATTCAACGCCCATCTCCGTCTTGAAATTCAGAAGGCCGACGGGAAGTGTCTTAATCAGCGCGTTGGAGGCCGTCGTAATATTGGCCCACATGAGTTCGCCCCAGTTTCCGATAAAGGTGAATACGATGATGGTCGCAATCGCCGGTTTCACCAGCGGAAGCATAATATGGAAAAACGCCTCGAATTCCGTACAGCCGTCGATTCGTCCGCTCTCGATCAGTTCCTCGGGTATGGTCTCAAAGTACTGCTTGATGATATACATGGAAAATGGAATCTGCCATGCAATATAAGGCAGAATCAGGCTGATTCTTCCGCCCGTCAGATGCATCTTGCTCATCATGGAATAGAGGGAGATGTAGATCGCGATGCCGGGAATAAAGTTAAACACCATAAACACATCCATGATCAGGTTTGCCTTCGGTATGTATAATTTCGCCAGCGCGTATCCGCCAAGCAGTGAAACAATCGTGGTAACCGCTACGGAAACTCCGGTGACCACTACACTGTTTCCAAAATAGGTACCCAGTTTTCCCACACTCCACGCCTTGGCGTAGTTCATGATCTCCACGTTCTGTGGAAGGCCGAACAGGTTTACGAAGAACTCTTTATTTGATTTAAATGATGTAAAAAACATGAATAAAATCGGGTAGGCAACCACGACCGTATAAATGCCCAGAACAGTATAGGCAAGCACCTTCATCCATTTATTCATGCCGAACATTCTATCGCTCATAGTTACCTCCTCTTACCAGCTTCTTGACCACAACCATGCCGATTAAAACAATGACAACAAAAATCATACTCATGGCGGAACCATAACCGTAATTGTTAAATGAGAACGAGTTCTGAAGAATCCATAACGGCATAACGGTCGTTGACTTGGCCGGTCCTCCATTGGTAAGTGCTACTACGGTATCGTAAATCTTAAGACCGCTCATGACTGCAAATATTGTGGAAAGCTGGACAAACGCCATGATAAGCGGCAGAATAATCTTCTTAAAGATCTGGAAATCCGTCGCCCCATCCAGTCTTGCAGACTCGATTAAGGAGTTGTCGATTCCCTGCATACCGGCAAAGCAGAGCACCATGGTAAGTCCCACCTGCTTCCAGGCCGATACGAACAGAATACAGTTGAGTGCCGTTCCCTTGTTGGTCAGCCACGCATGCTGTAAATTCTCCAGGCCGAGAGTACCCAGGATATTATTTAAAATACCAATCTCCGGCTCATAGACGAACGCAAAGATCAGGGCAGTGATGACGGCCGGAATCATGCTGGGTGAAAAGAGGATGGTACGGAAGAAGCCGCCCCATTTTTTCCCTACATAAAGAAGCAGCCATGCCATAAGAACACCTATGATCACGCTGAAAAACGCCGATGCCACACCGAGATAAACGCTGTTCCTGATAGCCAGGAGGAACGTCTTATCGCGGAACGCGGAAAAATAATTCTTCAAACCAAGAAACGTTCTCGGTCCAAAACCGCTCCACTCCTGAAATGACAGAATGAAACTGTCAAAAAACGGGATGACGGCAAATATAAGATAGATCACAATAGCAGGCGTTAGGAATGCAAAGCCTGCAACCATATATTTTTTCTCGATATTGCTCATTTTTCTCTTTGATTTCTGCATACTCTATACCTCAATGTAAGGAAAAAGGGAGCGCTGTCAGCACTCCCTTATCAGCGCGTATTTACTGCTTTCCTTATTCGCCTTTCACGGTTGCCTGCTTTAAATCTTCCAGCTGCTCCAGTGTGTCTTCCACGCTGGTTCCTGTGCAGACCATACCGACCATATCATTCTGAAGGAAGGAATTGATCTCGGAAGAAAGTCCCTGCATCTGCTTGTACCCGACTACATTGTCGCCTACCGTGGTTGCAAGAAGGTCTTTTAAGATTTCGCTGTCCACCTTATCCTGCATGGAGATAGTAGCTGGCAGTCTTCCGCTCTTGATGATCTCTTCGATGCCTGCGTCGCTGGTATAGTACTTCATGAAACGGACCGCTTCCTCCGGATGCTTTGCATTGGCCGGAATGAACAGTGCGTTTGTTACCGTGTTAAGTGCATACTTTCCGCCTTCTGCTACGTATGGGAATGGAAGGATGCCAACTTCAAATTCACTGTTCTTGATGTATTCGCCTGCGTTGGAGCCTGCGTCAAACAGCATGGCTACCTTACCCTGATACCACGCCGCCTGAGTCTGGTCCTTGGTGGAGGTTAAAGCACCCTCGCCCGGATACCAGTAGCCTGCATCGTAAACGGATTTCCAGTTTTCAAGACATTTCTTTAAGCCTTCGCACTGTGTAAAGTCGCCTTTGCCTGCCACGTATTCTTCCAGCGTTCCGTCATTGGCCATATACTGGTATGCGAACTGAAGCAGCTGGTGGTTCTGGCCGTTCCAGTTGCCTACGCCGTATACACCGTTGTCCTTGAACACTTTACATGCTTCTACAAATTCGTCCCATGTCTTCGGAATCTCTACATTATACTGAGTAAATAAATCCTTGTTATAGAAAATGGTCTCGATAACCGGCTGATAGCTTACGGCGTAGTACTTACCGTCAACCATGCCTGCGTCTATGTATGCCGGAACAAATGTATCTTTCCACTCATTGTTGTTTTCTGTTAAGTATGGAGTTATGTCGTATGCCATGTTGTCATCTGTAAATGCATTGATCTGGCTGCCCCAGAAGAAGCTTACGTCGACCGGATCACCGGAAGCGATACCTGTCTTGATGATCTGCTCTGCGTTATCGAAGTCTACCGGTACGATCTCAACCTTGATATCCGGGTTCTCTGTCTGGAAGCCCGCCACGATATTCTGATTGTACTCAGAATCTGATCCGTAGAAACGAATGGTCGTTACCTCTCCGCTCTTAGCCGCCTCTGTGGCAGTGTCTCCTGCTGCTTTAGTATCTCCTGCTGCAGTGGTATCTCCCGCCGTAGTCGCTGCACTTTCCTTTGTCTCCGTTCCTGAATTAGAACTGCCACACCCCGTTACCATGATCCCCGCTGCCAGTGCAACTGTAAGAACTGCTGTTAATTTCCTTTTCACGATTCTCCTCCTTGTTAAACACTATTGAATTTTTGTTTAATTAACAATTAAATTATATTTAAAATATACACTAAGAATTAAGTTTTGTCAATATGATTTTACTAAATTTTACAATCTTTCTGGTGTTTTTCTCGCTGGACTCTCCCTTTTACCCTGCGGGCTGCCGGATACATTTTAATTACTTCATGAAAAGTACTGAATTTTCGTTTAATTATTTTAATTATGCAATTGAAGTGCCCTCTTTTCCCGCCGTCTGAACTGTTACAGTTTAATACATAGTGCACAGGTATGGATGAGGTAATACTTTCCAACTTTGATTTATAAGGTATTGGTAATTTCCTTTTCCACACAGAAACGGCGGAGAGGATTTCTTCTCCTCTCCGCCGCTCACCGTCTGCTCATGAGAACTTATATTTCACTTCGCATCCATAAGAAACCTTATTGCAGATGTTCACCACCCGGTCCATGACCGCGCTGAACTCCGCGGAATCCGCGTCGATGTCCATCTCCCTTAAGTCCTCAGAAATGTCCACCTTCTTTACCCCGTCCATTTTTCCGATCTCGCCGACAATTCGCTGTGCCTTCGAGGGGTCTGACAGGGAATACACATGATAGCGCCTGCTCATACCTTTTCCTCACTTTCACCAGTTGTTATTAACAAGTATTGGCAGAAGAGGGAAATTTTAAACACGGGGCGCGGCGCCGTTATTTATCAGAGCCAGATCTTAAATGTCCGAATCTCAAACGGCTGTAAAACCGCTGTTATTTCATCGGTTTCCGCTGCGCCGCAGTCCTGTTCCAGCAGGTTGCAGACGGTCCATTTCTTCACGGGGTAATCGGATCGGACGGATACCGTCTGCCTGCTGCCTGACACTTCATGAAGACGCACAATCAGGCATTCTTCTCTTTCTGCCTTCTTTACCGCATCCACAAATACCGACGGATTATCCGTCCATACGATCCGTTTGCCTGCTGTCTGCACCTTCTCTCTGCCTCTTGCCGAGCCGACCGGCACATTTAAATTCAGACTCTCCGGAATGGTTCCTCCCTCCGTCACCGTTCCCATATGGGGATAAAGCGCATAGGTGAAGGTATGCAGTCCCATGTCGGCCTCCGTATCCGGGAATTTCGCACTCTTCAAAAGAGAGAGTTTAAGCGTGCTGTTCTTGGCATTATAGCCGTATTTGCAGTCATTCATCAGGCTGACTCCATAGCCGCTGTCGGAAATGTCCGCCCACTTGTGGCCTGCCACCTCGAACCTCGCCTGATCCCAGCTGGTATTATAGTGAGTCGGGCGCTCCACATGGCCAAACTGGATATCGTATACCGCCCTGGTACTCCTGATGTCCAGCTCGAAAGCCGCTTTTAAGAGCCGATGGTCCTCATGCCAGTCCACTGTGGTCTCAAAATCAATGCGGCGGCTGTTGCCATACAGGATCATGTCCTGCACGATGGTTGATTTCCTGTATACGTAAGAGAACCGGATCACCGTCCTCAGTTTGTTATTTTCCAAAAGCACCGGCGGATCTGTGAGCTCCGCGGTCTCAACCTTTTCCATGTAAAAGATGTCGATATCCCAGGCGTCAAACCGCATAGGCTTGTCCTCGAAGATCTCCAGGCGGTTTCCTTCGCCCTTCAGCACCTCACGCTCGTTTTCCTTATCATAGACAGAGGTCAGCTGTCCCCTGTCATTCCAGCGGATCCGGTAATACCGCGTCTCAGCCGCGTTCTCAGAGACAACAGCCGAACGATTCCAAACCGCCTCTTTCCGAACGTTTTCTTCCCGTCTGCCTGTTTCCTGTCCATCTGCTTTCTGCCCGGATTCTTTCTGTCTGTCTTCTCTCCATCCGTCGTCTTCCTGCCTGGCTCCAATCGCCCCCGGCAGGAAACAAATACTCCGCATCTCCAGTCCCCGCATACTGGTCTGCAGCCAGTAACCGCTACTGTCACGGCATGCGTTTATCAGTGTTCCGTCGAGTTCCGTAAACCGGCCCTCTCGCGGCTCTTCGATCCGGACCAGATCGTTTCTGCTATAGCTGCTGAAATTCCAGAGCGTCCAGTGGTTGTCGCTGTTGTCCGTAAGACCGGCGAGAAGAACAGCTCTCGTCTCGTTAAGCAGCCGGTCCGCCTCCCGGTATTCCTTTTCGGAATCTTCATAGACTTCATGGATGGAGGATCCCGGAATGATATCGTGGAACTGATTGCGCAGAACGATCTCCCATGCATGATGGAGGGCCTCCTGCGGATATTCCTGCCCGTCCGCAAGGCTGCTGCTGGCCAGCCATTCCGTCTCCGCCAGCTTCCACTCCAGTTTCCTGTTCCATCTCTTATTTTTCGCCTGAGACGTATAGGTGCCCCGGTGGTATTCCAGATACAGCTCGCCATCCCATACCGGCTGCTGGCTCTTCCGTTCCTCCATATGGCGGTGAAGCTTCTGGAAATAGCCTCCTGCCGTGTCATTCACCACATGGGGAACTCCGGGAAGCAGATCCATGGACCGCCTGCTCTTTAACATTCCCGTTGTCACTCCACCGCCGCCATCCCCATGGCCAAAGGGGATCAGCACATCCTTCGTTAAGTTCTTATCCCGGAACCGCTCCCAGCTTCCAAATATCTCGAACGGCGTCAGCTTTCCGTTATACGTCGCTCCGTGCTTATGCTCTGAGCTTTCATACGGCGTTGTAATGAAATAGGTCAGTATCTCGCTTCCGTCGATTCCCCGCCACCAGAAGAGGTCATGCGGCATCCGGTTCACATCATTCCAGCTGATTTTCGTGGTTGCAAATGTCTGAATCCCGCACTGCTTCAGAATCTGAGGCAGCGCCCAGCTGTATCCGAACACATCCGGAAGCCACAGATGCGTGCAGTCGCGGCCAAATTCCTCTTTGATAAAATTGCAGCCATGCAGGAACTGGCGTACCAGCGCCTCACCGGAGGTGATATTACAGTCGGCTTCCAGCCACATACCGCCGTCCACTTCCCATTTCCCTTCCGCAATCCGTTTTTTGATCTGTTCATAAATCTCGGGACAATCCCGTTTGATATACTGGTAAAGCTGAGGCTGGCTCTGCAAAAACAGGAAGTCCTCATTCTGTTCCATGAGCCTGAGAGCGGTGGAAAAAGAACGCATTGCCTTTTCCCTGGTATGCTTTAATCTCCACAGCCATGCCACGTCGATATGGGTATGGCCCACGCAGTGCACCGTGATGCCGCTTCTCTTATCCATCTGTTTGAAATCATCTTCCAGATGCCGCAGCGCCGCCTCCACCGTGAAATAAAATCGGTCCTGATCCCAGTCAATGAGCGTGTACGCATCGTTTAAGGCAGTCAGGATGGCCTCCTTCTCGGTGCCCGTCTCCGGCATCAGCGCAGCGCTCTTAACAACAGCATCGGAATGGTAGAAAAAACGGTCCACGGCCAGATTCAGATATCCGATTCCCGCCTTCTTAAAACGGTGGATCTGCTCGGTGCGGACACCGCCGCCCTCCAAGCCGGTCCAGAGCAGAAACGTAAGCTCTATAGTCGTGCCGGCAAACGGTTCCAGAATCACCTCATTGTGGAACGTGTCCACGCCCTGGTACGGCTTCCCGTCGACAAACAGCAGGGACTCGAAACCACTGTTGAACCCCTCCCCCGTCTTGCCGAAGTCGAAGACTCCCATAATCTGACTTCCCTCCCGTTTCTCCGGTACCGCAGTATCAGCCTGCAGCCACAGATAGCGGTCACGGCCGATAAAAAAATCTCCCTTCCGGACCAATTCCCCACCGGTCAGGCGCCCCGGATACCGGGAGAGAACCTCATCGGTCTCACAGCCGGCGTCTCTGGAGACAAAGGGGAATACTTCCACGGTCTCCTCATATCTCCTGCTCCATATTTCCTCCGTATAAACGGTTAATTTCTCATGAGTTAAAAACATCTCGTTTTCCTTTCTGTGATGGAATTCCTTTCCGCATCATGATAAATCGTGTGAAAATAATACATTTTTCAGCCTCGTGACAAACATTCCTGCCTCCTTTTTCTGCTGCATCACGAGAAAGGTAAGCCGTTCCCTGGGACAGTTCACAAAGTTGCAGCCGAGCCATCCGTCCCAGCAGTACTCCATCTGCCGGCCGAGAACAGAGGCCTGTCCCGGATTCCACAATACCCTCATAAAATTTCCGTAGCTGAATCCGCGCTGTCCGAACCAGCGTTCAAAGCTCCCCTGCGGGCTTTCTGACAGCGTATCTCCGAAAAGGCGGCCTCCGGTCAGATATTCCACCGTCCCTGGGCGCAGAATCTGCCTCTCTTCAAAACTCCCCTTTTGAAGAAGCATTCTGGCAAACCGCTCGTAATCATCGATGGTGGATACCAGCCCTGCGCCTCCGGATTCGAATCCTGCTTTTCCCTTCATACGGTTGTTGATTCCCAGGAAATTGCCGGTGTACTCCTTCAGTCTCCCGTCCGTTTCCGTCTCATAGGCCATTGCCAGGCGGTGCTGCTTTTCCTCCGGCACGTAAAAGCCGGTATCCGTCATACCCAGCGGTTCAAAAATCTCACTCCTCATGAATGCTCCCAGCGTCTGATTCGTAACCGTTTCGATGACTGCCCCCATAATATCGGCGGATATACCGTATTTCCACGAGGTGCCGGGCTGATACAGAAGAGGGATCGCTCCCGCCTTTTCGGCAAACTCCCGGGTCGTCATCGGTGATTCCGTGGTCAGACGGCGCTCCGTCTCGCAGAAGAGCTCCCTGGTCCGCCTCTCTGTCTCCGTATCCGAATCCCCGTAGGACAGCCCCGATGTCATATTCAGCAGGTCATGGATCGTTACCGGGCGGATGGCCTCTTCCAGACGGCCGTCACGCCACACCTTTCCGCCGGAAAATGAGGGGATATACTCGTAAACCGGTGTCTGCAGACACAGCTCTCCTCTCTCCAGCAGGATCATGGCGGCTACGGCGGTAACCGGCTTGGTCATGGAATATAAGCGGTAAATCGTATCACGTTTTATCTTCCTGCCGGCCTTCCTGTCCGCATAGCCTGCCTCCAGGCGGCAGAGTGTTTTTCCGTCTTTCATTACCAGGACGCTGGCCCCGCTCATCTCCTGCTGATCCAGGGCGTCTGCGAGAACTGCTTCCATTCGATACTGCAAATCACTGTTCATTCCTTTGTATCTCCTGTTCCTTTTTCTGATTCTGAACCCGTTCCATATAATCGGAAGGGCTGACCCCCACCACCGAAGCGAAAATTCTGCTGAAATAGAACTGGTCGTTATAGCCCGCTCTGGCGGCTACATCCTTCACATAGACGGAGGTTCCCTCATCCATTAAGTCTCTGGCGCACTGAATCCGGGCCAGAGTCAGGCACTTATTGAAGGAGCTGCCGGAGTATTTGCGGAACAGCTTATTTAAATACGTCGGCGACAGGCCAAATTCTTTACACAGTCTCCCCATGGAAAGTTCTTCTGACAGATGGCGCTCCATGTAGCCGGTGATCCTTTTAAAGAATTCCTCCGTGTCCATTTTCTGCTGTGCCGGTTCTTTCTTTATCTTCTGCATCAACATGTTTTGAATCGCGTCTGATACCTCGTCCAAATCTTCCGCATAGAAAAAGAGGTCATCCAGAATCCGCTCCGTACTCTGCTCCATTCCGGAGAGCAGGCCGGATTTATCCATCAGAATCAAAAGGTATCTCACCTGGGCTTCCACATACATCTGCGTTCTCTTCGTGCGCTTCCAGCAGTCAAAAAGCTCTGCCACCGCCGATATGATTTTCTCTCTCTGACCTTTTTGAATATAGTTTTCCAGGGCCTGGAATTCTCCGCCCGTCGTTTCCTGTCCTTCCTGTCTCTTCCGTTTTTCCTCTTTCAGTTCCTCTGCGATCAGGATCTGGCTTGCGCCGATCACGATACTGCTGTCGAGAAGCTGGTACAGCTCTAAAAAGACGTCGTCCGCACGTCCGATGGAAAACGGCGTTTCCCGGATAATACCGGTCACATAGTTGGAGTTGCCATGCTCCCGCCGGATTGTCTCGGAGATGATCTGATAGAAGCTCTTGTAAAACAGAATATCTTCCGGATAGAGATACATCGCCTCCATCTCATCTCTTCCATAGAGGTAGATTTTCTCATCCCTGCCGGAAAATATCTCAAAGCCGGAATTGCCGGAATACCGCCGCGGCAGTCCATTTCTCCTCACAAGCGCCGCGTAATATTTCCCCGCCGGGAAGCAGCGCTCCAGCAGTTTCCTATCGACACTGTTCTTCTCGCACAGGCTCTTCATCAGAAGATTCCGCTTTCTGGCATACCGCTCAGCCAGCACCTCCTCCATGCTGTTTAATGCATTCTGCAGGGCAGACGGCTTAATCGGCTTTAGCAGATAATCATAGACCCCCGACCGTATGGCCGCCTTCGCATACTCAAACTCCTGATACCCGCTCACCACCAGTGACAGTACCTCGGGATAGCGCTCCTTCACACGTTCGGCCAGCGCGATTCCATCCATGACCGGCATTTTCACATCCGTAATCAGGATATCCGGCGTATCCTCCTCCATCCGCTTAAGCGCTTCCTGGCCGTGCTCCGCCGTGGCGGTCACTTCGAACTGCGGGCATTTGATGGCGATAATATTACAGATATGCTTGATGGCCGCCGGTTCATCATCCACTACTAAAATACGGTACATATTACGACTCCCCCTCCATAGTACTATAGTACAGCACTGCGTAACTAATGGTGAATAGAGTGCTTGATATCTACGTCAGGTGTGCGTCCGCGAAGCGACGGCGTAGTGGACCCTACGGTTAGCTTCGCGGGCATGCACCTGGCGTAGATAGCGGGTGCTATATTCACTGTTAATTGCGCAATGGTGTACTAGATTTGCGAACTCCGAAAAATACTTCCGCTCCCTGTTCATAATTACCTGCGCGATAGATCAGCTGTTCCGAATACAGCAGATACAGGCGGGCAAAGCTATTGGCGTTGCCCATGCCCCCAATTTCCAGCTCCACATTTCTCTGTATGGAGCTGATCTGCATCCTTAATTTCATGATCTCGTCCCGGACATACTGAAGCGCCTCCTCCGAAAAACCGTCCCCGTTGTCCCGAATCCTGATATACCAGCCCTCATCGTCCTGCCATCCTGTGATCTCCAGGCGCATGGTCTCATAACCATTTTCATAACCATGGGAAATGCTGTTCTCCACCAGCTGCTGCAGCACCAGCTTCGGCAGAATACAGTCCTTTATCCCGGGCTGAATGGTAATCTGGTACTCCAGTTTATGCTCATAACGGCACTTTAAAAGCTTAATATACGCCTCCAGATAATCGGCCTCCTTCTCCACAGTAGCATACCGCTCCTTCGTATTGGTGGAATAGCGGAGCATGGACGCAAGACCGTCGCAGATCTCACAGATAACATCGTCATCATTCAGGACGCCTCTGCTGGAGATGACGTTTAAGATATTATAGATAAAATGCGGATTCACCTGCGCCTGAAGCGCGTCAAACTGGGCCTGGAGCTGGATCATGGAAGTTCGCTTTTCCTTTAAAATAGCGCTGTCCAGACGCTTCAGCATGTTTTCATAGGACTGCCGCAGCAGCTCGATCTCATTGCTGGAGGTCTTCAATTCCACATTTTCCGTGATATTGGTAAGCTTTGTGCGCTCCATTAAGTCCGCCAGTTCCTGCACTGGCCTGGCCAAATGATTGGAGGCCGCCACAATATAGAGAATGGCCACTCCGATAAAGCTTGCCGCCAGAAGCAGTGTGCTCATAAAAATGTACCGAAGGTCACTCTGCACCGTGTCGTACCGTTCCGCTACCAGAATCGCAGCGCCGGTCTCCGCGGACACATTACCCGCCAGAAACTCGTCATTTCCCGTAATGGAATTGCGGTATCTCCTGGCAGTCGTATCCCCCTGCGCTAAAAAATCCTCATAGCCCAAGTCTCCTTCGTACCGTTCATTGCTGAACAACAGATTCCCCTTTTCATCGAAAAGGAGGACCTTTATCTCCGGATTGGAGATGGCAAACAGGGTCCGCAGCGAGTCTTCCGTCCTCTGGACCTCGATATAGCCCAGATTATTCCCCTGGATTTCCTTTACTACGGAAAAGACATTCTGCTTCTTCTCCCCCCAGTCGTCCTCGTGAGGGCCTATGACTGCAAACTGCCCGTATACGACCGAATCCAGCTGGTCCTTCCATGGCAGGGCGTCCAGATTCATTCCCGCGTTCATCTTCCGTTCTTCGTGGGTTGTCGCTATCACCACTCCATTTTTATTGTAAAAAAGAATCCGGTAAAAATTACTGATGAAGTAATCGGTATTGAGTATATTTCGCACCACTCGGGCCGCCTCGTTAAAATACAGGGAAACGTAGTCGGCATCCTTTGGAAATACCGACAATTTTCGTATGGCCTCCAGGGCGTCCACGTCGCTTAAAACGTAATGGCTTACATTTTTCATCGCCTTGATGGACTCCTCGTACTGCTGCGTCAGCTGTCTCGACATATCTTCCAGATTCCGCAGTTCCTGATTAACAGAACGCTTCACGCTGGAGTAGTAAAAGAATCCGCCCAGCAAAACAGCCGCCGACAAGACAAACGCCGAATAAACCAAAATCATACGGGTGCGAAATTTCATAAAAGTAACCTCTTCCTAAAATTCTATCCAAAATAAGTAACTTAAGTTTACCTATCCTCCTGCAATTAATCAAGTACCAGATTATCCTTTGACCGAACCGGCCACCATACCATCCACAATTCTTTTGTTGAAGAACAGAAACAGCACCAGCATGGGGAGCGTAATCATGATCACGTTGGCAAACAGCAGATTGTAAGAACTGGAATACCGTCCGATAAAATTAAACAGCGTCAGCTGGATCGTGGCATTTTTCGTTCCGGGCAGGAAATAGAGGGGATTGGTGAAATCATTAAATACGGCTACCGCATTTAAGATGATGACGGTGGAGGTTACCGGTTTTAACAGGGGAAGAATAATCTTCGTAAACATCTGGGTTCTGGTACATCCGTCGATGTATCCCGCCTCCTCCAGTTCCAGCGGAATGGAGCCCACAAAGCCCCGGTAAAGCATGATGGTAAACGGAATCTGCAGCGCGCATTCAATCAGCATCATACCCGGAAGCGTCTTATATAAGTGCAGTCCCTTCATGACCCAGATCGTTGGCAGAATGGCCGGCGGTACCATGAGTCCTGATAAAATAATGCTGTTTGCAATGCCTGTCAGGCGGTCCCTTCTTCTCTGGAGCACGTATCCGGCCATGGAGCAGACCACAATCAGAAGAACGACTGAGCCCGCCGTGAGCACGGCGCTGTTTTTAAAGGACCGGATCAGCAGATAGTTGTTGGCCTTTATCACTTCCAGATAATTTTCCCACTGAAACACTTTGGGAAGGGACAGCTGCAGCAGATTGGCCTCCCGCCGCTCTTTTAAGGAGCTGACCAGCATGAAGACAAACGGAACTACAAAGATGGTTCCCGCCGCCAAAAGGCCTATCACATCGCCAAGCAGTCTCACTCTTTTTTTACGTGTCATATCAGTCCACCTCCCTGCTCAATAAGAATTTCTGAAGCGGATAGGCCAGAACCGCGATCATCAGGAACATAATCACATTCCCTGCCGTCGAAAGGCCGTAATACCCCGCCGCATACTGCTTATATACTGCGGATGCGACCACCTCCGTCGCATATCCGGGTCCGCCTCCGGTCATCGCCCAGATCAGGTCAAAGCTCCTCATTCCGCCGATAAAAGATAACATGATGACCGAGTTCATGGCCGGACGGGCCAGAGGAAGCGTAATATAAAGCAGCTGTTTCCATTTATCCGCCCCATCGATTACTGCAGCCTCATAATACGTTTTGTCGATCGCCTGGATACCAGCGATAAAGATCACCGAGGCCACGCCGAGGCCCTTCCATACATCCGTTCCGATTACGGAAAACAAAGCCAGCTTCGTATTGCCCAGCCAGTCGATGCCCTGGATTCCGATCAGCCCCAGGCACTTGTTGATCAGGCCCTTTGACGGATGCATCAGAGCGGTAAACGTAATTCCAACCGCTATGGTAGATACCAGGTTTGGAAAAAATACAATCGACCGCAGCAGATTCTTTGTCTTGATGCTGCTGGTTAAGAATACACCGATCAAAAATCCGAGCACCACCTTGGCCCCGCACGTCAGTACCGCATAGATCATCGTATTTTTCACACCCGTATTCAGGGACCGTTCGGAAAAGAACATCTTAAAATTCTGCAGGCCGCAGAATTTCACCTCGTCGAAGTTCCAGATCGTCAGGCTGAAATACAGGGAAAGAAGCAGGGGTATCAGAAAGAATACGGTAAAAACGGCCATAGCCGGCACCAGAAACCACGTGGAATATATTTTTTTCTTATCCATACTATTCTCCTGTCTAAGAAAGAACGAAGCGTATCACCGGTAGTGAACGCTTCGCCTTTCGCTCTTCTCTATTCCCGCAGGCAGCGGGGCTTTGATTACCAATCCAGTCCCAGCTGTGCCGCCTGTTTCTTACAGTCTTCGTCGTAAGCCGCAGCAGCTTCCTCCGGAGTCGTCTGTCCCGTACCAAGCTCCTGGCAGATTGCAGGGCAATCGGCGCCCTTTACCGGCGTGATAAACTCCAGTGCAAGTCCGGTCTTTCCGGAATCAAAGTACTGCTGCAGATCGAATTTAACAGCGTCGTAGGCGTTATCCGGCAGCTTGTATCCCTTGACGCAGTACGGTCCTTCCGGAAGCAGAGCCGCCGTATAGACATCGAGAGCCTCGTCGGAAATCATGAATTCCATTAACCGCTTGATATCGTCTACCTTGCCGGAATTCTTGTTGCCATACCAGGAAGACGGCTCCCATACCGTCAGGCCCTGTTCCTCCGGATCGTCGCCCGGAATGGCAAATGCCCTGACATTGTTCACTTCATCCCCGTACAGCTCGTAGATATTGGAGAGTGCCTGCGAACTTGAGAAATAGTGCGCGCCTTCGCCTGTCACGATCATGTCACAGGCATCGTTATAAGTCGTAGCCATATAGTCATCGTTGTAATACGGAGTGGTATCCGCTAATTTTTCCCAGCTGCGCAGTCCCGCTTCGTTGGTAGCAAACTTGATTTCACCCTTTTCGAATTTCTCTGCAAAGTCCGGTTCCTTCACCATAACGTTGTAGTAATCCCCCAGGAATGGGAACTGAGTCGTCCACTGATCCGCATAGGAACCAATCAAAGCCACTTCCCCGGCTTCTTTTAAGACGTCACAGTTATGTAAGAACTCGTCCCATGTCTTAGGAACTTCCAGGTTGTATTTTTCGTAAACGTTCTTATTATATAAGATTACGCCGCCCTTTGCCGATGAGGTTGGGATTCCGTATACCACGCCGTCAATGGTGACCGCCTGCTTATACGTGTCATCCAGCCTTTCCGCCCAGTCCTCATTGGTGATATCGATGAAATACTCTGCCGGGTTGAGTGCGGAAAGCAGTGCTCCCGAGTTGGTTCCGCAGAGATCCGCCATATCGCCGGAAGCCAGCCGTGTCTTGATGATGGCGTCGCCGTTGTCTCCGCCACCCCGCACTTCTACTTCCACGTGAATTCCAAGTTTCTCTTCCGCCAGATCGAATACTGCCTGGTATCCCGCCGGCGCCAGATCGGTACCGATGGATGCGGTCAGCGTCGCTTCTTTATATTCCCACTGGCCGTCCTCTGCCTTCGCTTCTGTCTCGCCCTCGCCGGACGTTTCTGCCTCTGTGTCCTTCACCTCCGCCTTTGCAGTTGTCTGCTCTGTCTCCGGATTCGTCTGCTCTGTCTTACTGCTGCCGCATCCTGTCATACTGCCTGCAGCAACCGCTGCCGCCATCATGAGTGCTATTGTTCTGCGTTTCATCTTGTGAACCTCCCTTTTGTGTTTTATGACCAAATTCTATCATAACTGTCCCTGTTTTTAGAATGGAAAAAGCTGCCGCGATACGGTGAAAATTTCACACTAAAGAACGGGAGTTCCGCCTCCTGCATTCATTTCTCCATCTGTTGTGTCCGATTTTCCATGGACAATTTTACTCTCATTATACTATGATTAACAAAATATTTCATGGATTGGAGGAAGATATGGAATTAGGAGATACGGTAACTAAAGATATAGAACTGGAGGATATGAAACTGAAAAATATGAAACTGAACGATATAAAGCTAAAAAATATGAAACTGAACGATATGGCATTGGAATACGGAAATCTGGATAATGAAAACTGGATACAGGCCTCCGGCCCCTGTGACGCCCCATACTTTCGAAAATCCTTTCAGGTCAAAAAACCTGATAAGGCGTCGATTGCCATCTGCGGCCTCGGATTTTACGAGCTTTTTATCAATGGCCGGAAAGTAAATGAGGAATGCTTTATCCCGGTGACATCGGACTACCATCCCAGGGATATTTCCAACTTTTTATACCCTATGAAAGGGACGTTCACCCACCGGACCTACTATGACGTCTATTCCATCGGGGAGTATCTGCTGGACGGATACAATACCATCGCGGTCGCGCTGGGAAACGGCTGGTATAATCAGAAGGACAGGATTGTGGAAGGCCGTCAGTCCTTCGGTGAACCGCGGCTCACCTTTCATATACGGATTACAGGGGAGGAAGACAGGATCATTGTATCGGACGAGAGCGTGCGCTGGAGCCGGAGCGAGGTCACATACAACAACTTGTTCTTTGGAGAGAAGCACGATCTTCGCCTGAAACAGCCCGGCTGGCAGCTCCCGGACTTCGATGATACCGACTGGCAAACGGCAGCGGCCGTCCCTCCGATTGAAACACAGTTATGTCCTTCCGACTGTCCCGGCGACAGGGTGATCCGGACTCTGGTTCCCAAACTGCTGTATTCAGATGAAAGCCGGGCCATCTATGATGCCGGTGAAAATATAAGCGGCTGGGTCGTTATAAACGGCATTCTGAAAGACGGGGAGACGATAAAAATTCTGCATTCCGATGAACTTTCTCCCACCGGAGAATTGGACTTTCTGTCCAGCGGCGGCGACAGCCAGATTCAGGCTGCGGAATATACCGGCAATGGTCTCCAGGAGACCATACACCCCAAATTCAGCTGGCAGGCTTTCCGCTATTTTGAAGTAACCGGTCAGCGGAATGTCAGCGGCGGTTCTCCATTTCTATGTGCCGTCGTCCATGCCGATGTTGCACAAACGTCCAGTTTCCGATGCAGCAATGAGACACTAAACTGGCTGTATGATGCCTACATAAGAACACAGCTGTCCAACATGCACTCCGGCGTCCCCTTAGACACTCCTAACCGGGAGCGTTTAGGCTACACCGGCGACGGCCAGCTGGGGTGCCGCACCGTAATGCTTACGCTGGATGGAAAGAGACTGTACCGCAAATGGATTCGTGACGTCCTGGACTGCCAGGATCAGACGAACGGACGGGTACAGCACACCGCCCCATTCCAGGGCGGCGGCGGCGGACCGGCGGCCTGGGGCGCCGCAATTGTCGAGGTCCCCTACCAGTATTACGTCCACTATCAGGACATTGACATCCTGAAGGAAAGCTTTGGCCCCATGCTTCACTGGTTTGAGTACCTGGAAAGCCGAAGCGAAGACGGCCTTGTCTCCTATGGGGAGCCCGGCGGCTGGTGCCTCGGCGACTGGAACACCACACAGGAAATCCTTCTTCCGATCCCCTTTGTCAACACGTATTTTTACATCAAGGCACTGCGGACTGCCGCAGAGATTGCAGAAATACTGGGGCTGCCTGAGGAGAAAAAACGGCTGGAAGAGACGGCAGAACAAAAGAAAGAAATCCTGGTCCGCCATTACTACAGCAAGGAGGAAAATACCTTCTGCGGCGGTGTTCAGGCCGCAGACGCCTATGCCGCGGATCTCGGTCTGGCAAACGACGGGATGCTCGATGCTCTGAATGAGAAGTATGCCGCTGTGAACGAATTCGACACCGGCATCTTCGGCACAGATATCCTCATTCGTGTTCTGCTTCAGCACGGTTATGCACAGACGGCCTATCATCTTTTAACGGCAGACGGCCCCTGCTCCTTTGAAGCGATTCGGAGAGCGGGCGGCACGACGCTGTGGGAATCGTTTCTGGACATGAAAGAATCGAAAAACCACCCCATGTTCGGAGCTGTGACCCGTTATCTGTTCTCGAATCTGTTAGGGATTCAATACTGCGGAAAAAACGAAATACGAATCAGTCCGGCCATCGTCGATGGCCTGGATTACGCGGAAGGGAAAATCACCACGATTTATGGCGTGATTGAAGTGAACTACGTAAAACGGGAAAAAGAGATTGAATTTGTGATTCGCTGTGATGAAAGGATTTCCCCCACACTGGAATACGGCGGACGAGTAGTGCCGGTTTCTTCTGGGGAAAGGATTGTGGTGGAGCGAATTTAGGAAAGATAGAATAAATTTAGGAAATAAAAACTGTACAGCAACGCACAAAATCCGGCGGCCTTGAAGAATATTTCAAAGCCGCCTGACTTTCATAACGCCTTTCTGTTAAACACCATAACAGACAGCAGCAGCAGTACCGCCGACAGAATTACGGTAAGAATCCCAGGAAATATAAACTGGGAAGCTGCCGCTTCTCCGGTGAGCAGATCTACATTTTTCATGACAAGAAAAGATGGGCTGACGCCTTCCAGCAGCGGCGTCATGCTCAAAAGTCCCATCACGACGGTGAACACCAGCAGAAACAGTATGGCGGTGAAGGCCTGACGTAACATCACACAGCCCAGCATAAGAATACATAAGTACAGCAGCGCGGTGAGCCACACCACAAAGGCTGACAGCAGAAGGTGCTTAAAGCCCTCGCCCGGCCACAGATATGCGGTATATGCCCAGGCGACAGCAAAACTGAGCCAGTAGCTCACCGTCATAATCACCGCGGAGGAAATAAATTTTGAAAGCACAACCGCCCTTCGGGACAGACCCTTCGTGAACATGATCGTCAGCGTGCCCTTTGCGTATTCTCCGGACAGGCTGCTGCTGAACAGAATGATCATCAGGCTCAGGCCGAGAGAGGACACATTTTTATAGAACTGCATCCACGCGTCCGCCGCGCCTGGTTCCTTCACCGTTATCTCCATATTCACTGCAAATGTTTCAATGAGAAGAGGAGTAAATTTCGCCAGCAGCGGGCTCGATACTCCAAAGAAAAAGAACAGGGCTAACATCAGAAACAGACGGTAGGTGCGGACATTTTCCACCAGTTCTTTTCTCGTAAACGCGGCCATCCCACTCATTTTACCACCTCCAGGAATAAATTTTCAAGTGTCGGCTCCATAAGCTCCATTTTGAGCGGACAAATCTCCGTCTCTGCCAGTGCCGCAATAACGCGATGCTGAATCCGGTCCATGTCCGTTCCATGCAGGATCATTTCCCGCTCTTTCATCTCCGTGTGTTCCAGCAGAGGAACAATCTGCTCATTGGCCGCAAATGTACGGATATCATCACAGCCGGAAAACTCCAGCAGCAGACTGTCCCGCCCGTGCAGCGCCCTGATCTCGGGAAGCGTTCCGCTGACTGCAATGCCGCCCCTGTGCAATACGGCGACACGGTCGCAGATCCGCTCGACATCCGACAGGATATGCGTCGAAAATATCACCGTCGTGGTGCCTTTTATCTTCATCAGAATATCCAGTATCTCCTTACGCCCTACGGGATCGAGGGCACTTGTCGGCTCGTCACAGATCAGCAGGCGCGGCTGTGACAGCAGCGCCTGCGCGATGCCGAGACGCTGTTTCATGCCGCGGGAGTAACCGCCGATCCGTTTCTTCACGCCCTCCAGTCCCACAAGGTTCAGGAGTTCATGGCTCCTGTTTTTCGTTTCTTCCTTTGGAAGCCCCGAAATCTCGCCGCAGAGCGCCAGGTATTCAACGGCGTTCATGTACGGGTAAAACTCCGGGACATCCGGCAGATAGCCGATACTGCGGCTGGCCGCTGTCCCTCCATACTTCACCGGCTCCCCGCAGACGGTAATACTCCCGCTGTCGGCTTTCAAAAGACCCAATACCATTTTCATAGTCGTTGTCTTTCCCGCCCCATTTTGGCCAATAAATCCAAATACGGCCCCTTCCGGCACGGAAAGCTTCAGACGATCGATCACCTTCTGTCCTCCGAAGCTTTTAGACAAATCCTCTATCGTAAGAATATTCATTTTTCCTCCCCTCGTCCCAGAACGAAATACGCGATCGGTCCGATCACCTGAATGAAAAGCACGATCAAAGCCCACATGATTTTATTTCCAAACCGGTAATGCGGATGGCGTAACACATGAATGAGCGCCGTGACTGCGAGAATCACTTCGGCAATGATAAGCGGGATAAAAAGCGGTAAGTTGGCCATGAGTACATCCATAAAATATCCTCCATTATTTAATATCATCATGATACTATCATCACTTTTATAATATTATCATATTGATAACAATAAGTCAATAGAACGGCTCTTCCAAAAATTTCCGCCTCTCTGCTGTCAGCATGATGCGGTGTTTCCTGAAAGAGCCGTCTCTGATTTACTCATTATATGTTTCGGGTGGTGTCACGATAAGGCCGATGGTTCTCAGCCTTCTGCCCGGAGCCGGCGGGTTATGATGCAGCGGCTCGATGATTCGCGCGAACTCCCCAACCGCAGCTTCCAACTCTTCATTGGTTGCATAGACAGGGGCCATGGTAAAGGCTGGATGATCCTCCATAATATCGATATCCGGACGTCTGCAGTACTCCTGAAACTGCTTGACGAGTCCCAGCATATAGTTCATAAAGAGCAGCATAAACGCCTCCCCGGAATTGGAGCTTACGATATCCTCTATCCCTTCGCCTAAGGGGATAGCCAGGGCATAGGTCTTCTCCACAGTTCCCCTGACCGGATTCTCTCCCACGATTTTTAAGATCCCTTCGTCTGTCATCCGCTTTAAATAGCGGTACAGCGTTGCCTGCGGAATATCGCTGTATAGCTCCGACAAACGTTTTGCGGTCGTCTGACCGGAAGCGTATATTTCCAGCAGCAGCTTACATTTAATCGGATTGGCGAAGCAATCCATTATTTTCTGATCCATTCCGCATCCTCCTCGCATTGCTTACAAGAATATTATCACTGTGATAATAAAAAGTCAATGCTGCATTAGTCATTCATGATCCGCACCCATACGGCCCCCACTAGTTTTCCGTCCGCCTCTGCCGCCAGCGCCTGATCCGCCGTCTGACTTCCAAAATCTGCAGGGTAGACCTGCAGCTCCGGTGTCTGAAGGATTGACCTTGCAGGCGGCTTCACGCCTTCCGGCACAAATATCGCCTCGTATAAAAAATCTTCCAGCAATGGATATTCCGATTGTTTCATTTTCCGTATTGTGTACTCCATATTTGACCTCACCTGCCTCTGCCGTCTGCTTCTTCCTCACGCCCGATACCAGATTCTCTCTTTTTTATTCCCGCTCCCGACAGATACTGTTCCAGCAGCTTCTCCAGCGCATTCACATCGATCGGTTTGGAAAAATGATCATTCATGCCTGCGCGAAGCGCTTCCTGTCTGTCGTCCTCGAATGCATTGGCCGTCATGGCCACAATGGGAATCCGTTTTGCGTCCTGCCGCTCCAGATTCCGTATGGCTTTCGTCGCCTCGTAGCCATTCATGACCGGCATCTGAACATCCATCAAAATCAGACTGTAGTATCCTTCTTCCGAACCGATTACCTTCTGGACCGCTTCTCCTCCGTCACAGGCGTCGTCCACCTCAGCCCCCATCTCCTCAATCAGAGTGTGGGCAATCTCCCGGTTCAGCAGATTATCCTCAGCCAGCAGAACCCGTTTGCCCTGAAAATCGCGGCTGGCTCCTATCTCCATGTATTCGACAGGATTTTTCTCTTCCTCCAGCTCCCTTAAGAGGTAGCAGATCTTGGAACGGTAGAACGGCTTCGCCAGAAATGCCGTCACGCCCGCCTCCCGGGCCTCGTCCTCGATATCGGACCAGTCGTAGGCGGTCAGAATAATGATCGGCACCTCATTCCCGGCGATCTTTCGAATCCGCCTCGTGATCTCCACCCCGTCGATATCCGGCATCTTCCAGTCGATAATCATCAACTCGAACGGATCCATGCTGTCCATGGCCTGGGCCGCCAGGCTTACCGCCCTCATACCTTCCGTCGTAAACTCCGCGCGCAGTCCAATATCCTCGAGAAGCTCCGTGACATTTTTACAGGTCTGCATATCGTCGTCCGTGATCAGACAGTGGATGCCGAGCCATTCTCCTGGAATCTCCTCCTGAGGAGCGTTCTGCAGCCGCAGCGGCAGGGTCACGGTAAAGGTAGAGCCCTTCCCCAGCTCGCTCTTCACCTGAATATCGCCGCTCATCATATCTACGATATTCTTTGTGATGGCCATGCCGAGACCGGTTCCGGTGGCTTTGCTGTGTGTGGAATCCTGTACCCGTTCAAACGGGAGAAAAAGCTTATCCAGGAATTCCGGGCTCATGCCCAGTCCGGTATCTATACACTCAAACACGTAATTCTGATGCTCCCCGCGTCCGCTGCTTTTCTGGTATACATGGATCCTGATGCCGCCCTCCAGCGTATATTTAACTGCATTGCTCAAAATATTGAAACAGATCTGGCGGATTCGAAGCGGATCACCGATCACCATCTCATCCTTTAACTCCAGCAGACTGATGTCCATGCGAAGATGATCCGCATCGGCCTGCGGGCGTATCAGCTCCGTAACCTCAGCCACCAGATCCGCAAAGTTAAACGGCTCCTCCCGAAGGGATATCTTACCGCTCTCAATCTTTGACATATCCAGGATATCATTAATCAGGCTTAACAAATGCTGGCTTGACAGATTAATCTTTCTTAAACATTCCCGCACCCGATCATGGTCCTCCATGTGGGAAGCAGCGATCGCCGTCATCCCAACAATGGCGTTCATTGGTGTCCTGATATCGTGGCTCATATTAGACAGGAACTGGCTCTTAGCCACACTGGCCGCCTTTGCACTCTCCAGAGCGCTCTGAAGAGCCTGCCGTTGCTGTTCCTCCTCGTGCTTCTGTTCGTCAATCCGGCGTGATAACAGGATGGCGAGCTGATCGCTGGAATACGGGTTTTCCACGTATATAATCTGTGTGGAAGTCCAGTGATACTGACCATCCGACAGCATAAGCCTGGCCTCCAGGAATACCTCCTGTCTCTGGATACCCAGGGCCTTTTTAAGGCTCTCCGGTGCCAGACGCTTTCTGAATTCATCCTGAAAGTCCGGATGCACGCAAGCCAGAAAGTCCTGGTACAGTCTGCTGAAGGATTCCTGTTCTCCCAGGTCAGCCATGAGCCCCGGCAGTACATAGATGAACTTAAGCGTATCACAGGTTAAATTCAGACTGATAATGACCGGGAACACGTTGGAGACCGCACTGATCAGCATCCGACGCTCCTGCAGTTTCTCCCGCTCCGCCTCTTCCGCCGCCAGCTTCTCCAGTGTAATGTCGTGGAAAGTAGCTATAAGGATCGGGGTTCCGTCTTCATTCAGCGTTTTTTCCACCAGCCCCGCCGACCAGAAAAAGCTTCCGTCTTCCCTCATGACACGGTTCTCAAAGGATTGCTTCTGACCGCCTTCGGCCGCCTCCCGGAAGATGTTCACAATCATCGGATAATCCTCCGGATGGATAAATTCCATGATTTTCATTCCATTGGGCGAGCTGTTAGATGCCTCCTCCGGGAAATTAAGCAGACGCAGCCCCTCCTGGTTCAGCTGAAGCAGTTGGAATGGGGCCTCTACGGTTATGAGAGCGATTCCTTCCGGTATTGCATTGTAGAGATGCACAATGTAGCTGGCCTGCCCTCTCAGTTTTCGGTTCATCTGTTTGACGTACCGCAAGTAGACGATCACCAGTATGGCCAGTCCGGTCAGGATAACCGCAATCAGAAGAAATGTGCGGATTAAGATCTGGTTCGTCTGCGCCTCAACAACGTTCTGCGGAATAATCGAGATCAGATACCAGTCAGAATTCAGCCCCAATGGAATATAACAGAATACGGTGTCCTCATCCTGATACGTGAAGGTAGCCCATCCCGTCCTTTTATCAATCAGAGACTGTGCAAACTGTTCCAGTCTTGCGGAATCATTCTGAGAGTCCGGAAGCATGTCAAACAGGTTCTGCACCGTCTTGTTGCTGCCCGGATGCGGCGGACGAATCAGCACATCTCCACTGGTGTCCACCACGTAGGAAAAACCGGCGCCCTGATAAAACGAGACGGTGAAGCTGTCCACAATCTCTCCCACTTCGTACGATTTCAAAAGGTATCCCGCTGTTCCATCCTGCAGGATCACTTTTATATACAGGTTAAATTCATTGACTCCTGTACCGCTGCAGATGTGAGGATCAATGATCCCCTTTTCCTCAGAAGCTGAGGCCAGAAATTCTGCTGCCACCGTATCACCGGAATTACCGGACGGAAATATGGTACCGTCTTCCAGATATAATACAATCCCGTTGTCCATGCGGCTGTAACTGCTGATCAGCCCGTCCAGTTCTTTCGTCTGACCAGCGTCGTATTGTTTCAGATAATCCCTGAGTGACTCCATAACCCTGTATTCTTCCTGCAGCTGGACCCGCAGCGTATTAATTCCCTGCTGGGTACTCTCCCGAATGGTGCCGATGGACTGCTGCCAGAGCTGTTCCCTCACCGAACTCACAAAAAGGATACTGATCAACGCAATCGTCACGCTGACGAGTAACGCTACCAGAGCAATTTTTATCCTGGCCTTTCCGGCCTGTTGCTTCATCATGGTACAATCCTTTCCTGAGCCTGCTGATCCAGCCAGCTCATGGTAGATTTAAGGCTTTCCCCTGCCAGCAGCTTTTGGGAAGCTTCCGCCGTCAGATCCCATATGGGCAGCTTCAGAAAATCATCGGTTCCAATCACCGTCCGCCCCGATTCATAACAGGAAATCAGAGGCTGGATCTCCATAACGCTGGAGGGGTTCCCTCCCTTTAGCGGACTGAAGGAAGACTGCTGATCGGCAAACCTCTGTATATTTTCAGCTTTCGTGAAATACTCCACAAACTTCATGGCCGCGTCAAAATGTTCGCTGTCGCCATTTACGCTCAGACGTGTATCGGGATTGATCACCAGCATACTGCCATCGTCGAGAATCGGCAGCGGCGCCACCTCAAATTGGAAGTCTGGATTCATACGGTCCACACGCCCTGCTGCCCAGGCTCCGGTCAGCATAAACGGAGACTCGCCCAGAATAAATTCCTTCAGATCGTCGGAGGTCTTTTGGGTCTTCAGCGCCTTATCCGCGTCCAGATACCCCTTGCTGATAAACGATTCTACAGTTGAAAATCCATCCGTCAGATATTCGCTCAGCTTCTCATCACCGCTGTTAAGACGTTCCAGCACCTCCGTCTGGCGCTTATCCTGGTATACCTGATAGAATCCCCGGCCAATCGCCAGTGTCTTCAGGGAAATGTCATTGTTAGCAATAACCGGAGTTATTCCTCTGTTGACAAAATAGTCGCAGACGGCTTCCCATTCTTTCAGTGTACCGGGAACCTGCTGTTTATGCTCCTTCAATAAATCCAGATTACAGTAAAGGCCGAAGACGGACACCGTTGTAGGAACCCAGGTAATCCTTCCGTCTCCCATCTGGCGCCTCATCTCGTCCGTAAAATCAGGCAGCGTGGAGAGGCCCGACAAATCCGCCAGCTGTCCCTTCTCTTCCAGCTTCAGCAGGCTGTCGTGGTTCACCATAAATATATCGTCCCCCTTTCGGCTCTCCATGCGTTTCTCAAGGGCGTCAAAATATGCGGTTCCCTTCAGACTCTCATAGGAAACGCGGATATTGGGATTTTCCATCATGAATTCTGACATAATCTGTTCGATCACGATTACATTATCGGGCTCATATTTGTTTCCAAAAAAGGTGATTGTCACAATCTCCCCGCTATTCAGGGTATCTTCATTCACCACTCTGTTCTTACCGCCGCAGCCTGTGAGGGCCGATATCGTAAGGGTAAGAAAAAGCAACAGTGCCGGGATTTTTCTTGACATTACAGTTCTCTCCTGTCTTTTGCAATACATGGTATTTCCATCTCTGTTCACATACTAATTGGAGTTTACCACAACCTGACTTCGAGTGCAATCGAATCTATCCTTTTAAACGGTACTGTACCGTTTCATAAGCTCATGGTATAATAAGGCAGAGGTGAAAACATGAAAGGCAGCAATGAATTATACAGACTCGTATACGACTATTATGCAACCAGAATCTTGTTTGGCTTTTATACTTATGGGGATGCGATACCGTCCCTCCATAAAATATGTGTTCAATTCAAACTGGCGGTTCCAACGGTTCGGACAGCATTTACTTATCTGGAGCGGGACGGATATATACAGGTCGAAGCGTCCAGAGTGGCCCATGTGGTTTACAAGGCGGCTCCCGCCCGGATCAAGAGTAACATTGCCGACTACTTTCTGCCGCGGGAGGACGGATTAAAAGACATCGGAGTGGCCGGACAGGTTCTAATCGAACCGCTTTTCGCACTGGGTCTTCAGCGCTGGGAAAAGGACAAGTGGAATCAGCTGCGTGAATGGCTCTCCAATCCCGCTCCGGACGCGTTTTTTATGCAGATTGAGCTCTATATACCGGCGCTTTCTGCACTGGATAATAGGCTACTGCTAAATCTTTACTGGGAGATGGTCCGCTACCTCTGCTTCCCGTATCTGGCCAAACACCATATTGTCTGGAAACGCTCCCTGGAAGAACTGGGAAACTGGACAAAAGAAGAGATTATCCACTATCTAAAAGCTGAACATTTCACTATTTATCATAAAACAGTTGATAATCTATTTTCTTTTCTAAAAACTGTACGACCAAACTATGTATCAAACGAACCGGAGCCTATCCCTTTCCAGTGGAGCATCTACCGGCAGCGTCCCCAGATACGATATTCCCTGGCTGCCAACATCATCCTGGGAATTTTCTCCGGAATTTACACCATCGGAAGCTATCTCCCCTCTCTGCCGCAGATGGCCGAAAGGTATGGAACAGCGCTGTCTACGATACGCCGTACGGTCTCGCTCCTCAATGACCTGGGAGTGGCCTCGTCCCAGCACGGTAAGGGCGTCCTGATCTGTATGACACCGCAGGCCATTGATTTTTCCAGTCCTGATGTGCATGAGATGCTGGATCTCTATCTGGAAAGTTTCCAGATGCTGGTATATACCTCCCGGTCGGTATCCCTGTTTACACTTCAGTCCGTCTCCAAGGCGGCTCTGGAGATTTTAACCGAGCAATTCAGATGCATCAGGAAGGAAAACCGAACGTATCTGTATTTCGAAATCTATCTGGCCTTCATCGTGAAAAACTGTTCCTCTGCCATGGTGCGTGAGTGTTACGACAAATTAAAACTGTTTCTGGCCTGCGGCTATCCGGTCACCCTGATGAGGCTGAAAAAAAGCAGTCTGGGGCAGGAATACGAACCTGCCGTCCTCCAGGCGGTCGCTTTACTTGAGGCCGGGGACACGGAAGGTTTCACCGATCAGTGGTGTGAATTCTTAAGCCGGCAGGAGAACGAGGCGAGATCATTTATCATGGAACATTGGAGGCATTCACCCAACAATCAGAACATTCACCAGAAAGCAGGTGACAGTCATAGACGGTAAAATTTTATTGGCAGACGACGAAAAAGATATTGCAGACCTTATGGAAGAAGTCCTGCGCCAGGACGGTTTCCGGGATATCCGAAAGGCCTGTAGCGGCGCGGATGCGGTGAACATCTGCCGCGAATTCCAGCCGGACGCGGTCATTCTCGATATCATGCTTCCGGATATGGACGGTCTGGAGGTATGCAGGCAGATTCGGGAGTTCTCCTATTGCTCCATCCTGTTCCTTTCTTCTAAAAATGATGATGTGGATAAAATTCTCGGTCTCGCCTCGGGCGGAGACGATTATATCACCAAACCATTCAGCCCCCGCGAGGTTGTGTTCCGCGTCAAGGCGCAGCTTCGGCGCCAGCATTATCAGGCTTCCTCCTCCCAGGGCGCGGGCTCCGTCTTAACCGCCGGTCCCCTCTCGCTGGATAAGGAAAGCGGGCGGGTCTATAAGGATGGACTCGAAATCTCCCTGACCGGACGCGAATTCCTTATGCTCTCCTATCTCATGGAAAATGCAGACAAGATCATACGCAAAGAACGTCTCTATGAACAGGTCTGGGGAGAATCCAGCAGCATCTGTGACAACACAATCATGGTACACATCCGTCATCTCCGGGAAAAAACAGAGACGGACCCGTCGAGACCGCAGCAGCTCATCACCGTAAAAGGCCTGGGCTATAAGCTCAGGAAAAGGATTGAATAAATGAAGAAATCCGGTTACCGCACCACATTCCACATATATTTTATCTTCCTGCTGACGCTGATCGGCACGATCCTGTCGGCAATTCTTCTCTTTTTTCTGCTGATAACAGTTCGAAAACCGGACGGGTCTTACGTCAGAAGTGACTGGCCAAAAGCCTTTACAGAGAGTTTCGGCAGACAGATCCAGTTTACGGACGGTACGCCCCGGGTTACACAGGCCGGAATCGAGCTGCTGCAGGACAACGGCGTGGGCCTCCAGATCTTAGCTCCGGATGGCCTGGTGGCATACAGCTACGGAAAGCCGGATTCCGTCAGCGGCTCTTATTCCGCCTTTACCGGCACCGTTCAGGACGCCGGAGAAGACTGTGTCTATATCCTCTATTTTCCCATGAAAATATCCGCCATCACCATGTATCTCAACGGAGATCGTTTTTCTGGCGGCCGGCCGGTCATTCTGACCATTTTATGCGTGCTGTTCCTGGTTATTCTCATCTCCGGCGCCCTCTACGGCTTCTGGACCTCCAGACAGTTAAAGCGGCTGACTGCCTCCATTCAGGACATCTCCCTCCGCCGCTATCTTACTGATCACAGCCGCGGCGCATTCGAAGATCTGTACGCCAGCCTGAACACGTTAGATGCCGAGATCCGGGCCAGCGACCGGCTGAGGGAAGAGACGGAGAAAATGCGGGAGGAATGGATATCCAACATCACTCACGACCTGAAGACGCCCCTCTCCCCGATTAAGGGCTATGCGGAGATCATAAAGGAGGGGGACGCCGGGCAGGAGGAATCTTACAGGCGGTACGCTGCAGTCATGCTGAAAAACGCAGCCTATATGGAAGCGCTCATCGATGATCTGAAGTTGACGTACCAATTGGAGAACGGCCTGATTCCCGTCAGCCGGGAGAATCAAAATATGGTCCGCTACCTGAAAGAGCTGGCGATCGATATTTTAAACACGCCCGAGTACGAAGACCGCGTCATCGGTTTTGACAGTACGGAAGATGCCATATTTTATTCGTTTGATGAAAAGCTGCTGACGAGAGCCTTTCGCAATCTGATCATCAACGCCTTTGTACACGGAGGAGAAGCGGCGGAGGTCACGCTCCGGATATCCAGCTTTGCCGGCACGCTGCTGATCCAGGCGGCTGACACCGGAAAGGGCATAGGGCCGGAGGAAGCAGAGCACCTCTTTGACCGCTACTACCGCGGCTCCGGCACCGATACCGGTACCGGAGAGAAGCCGGAAGGGACCGGCCTGGGCCTGGCAATAGCGAAAAGCATTATCGAGCTGCACGGCGGAACGATCACTGCTGCCGGCACCCCTGGCGTGGGAACCGTGTTTTCGATTGAATTTCCTGTTTCTTAAGGTTAATTAAGGTTGTCTGAAAGTCAGATTAAGGCTGACAGTTTATCATAATTTCTATGATAGCTGTCAGCCTTTTTAAAGTAACAGTTCAGCCTTCGCTTCCAGCTGCCGCTGCCCGGCCCGGTGTTTTCGTTTCCTGGACCTTTCCAGTTCCGGTTTCGGGCATAAGAAGTTCTAAACGTGCAGAAATTTTCTAAATCAGCTGATTCCACAGAAAGCAGGTGTCACAATGAAGATCATACTAAAATATATTCTCACTAATTTAAAAGAGCGAAAGCTGCGGACTGCAGTCATGTTCCAGTCCATTCTGCTCTCCTCCATGCTTCTGTTCGTATCCTTTTCCATCGGCGCTTCGTATGAAAGTGCGCAGCAAAAAATGGCCAGAGGCATGGCGGGCAGCGCAGTTTTCTCTGTAAAAGCGGCAGACAGGGCCATTGGAACGAACGAACTTCCCCTGCTTTCGTCCGTCGAGGCAGGAGTCGGCGTGCTGAAGGGCACGGCCCTCTATCATGAGAACGGCTACTACGAGACCATCGATTTAGTTGCCGCCGATTTAACAGAGCTGGAGAAAATCAATCCGCCTCATCTGGCCAATGGTGGGAAAATTACTGATTTCACCGGCTGCCAGGTGATCCTGCCGGACCGATTTACTTTGAAGTACGGAATAAATAAAGGCGATACCATTCATTTACAGATTCATGACGCCACGGTTCCGTTTCAGGTTGCAGAAATTGCCAACTATGACACGGTTTTCCTCCGCCACACAAGGGGGGCAACAGCCCTTCTGCCTCTTTCCACCCTGGCCGCACTCTTAGATCAGACGGACGGGTACAGCGAAATCCTGATAAAGCCCGCTGCCGGAGCGGACACCGCGGTCTTGAAAAACGAACTTGCCGCTGCTCTGCCCTCCCCTGCTTATGTCGTATCCGAGGTGGTCAACGAGGCACAGATCGCAGCCGACGCAAGGCAGAAATCCATGCCGTTTTTCCTCATCAGCTTTTTCTCCATGACCATGAGCGTGTTCATTATTTACAGCAGCTACAAAGTGATTACCCTGGACCGCCTGCCGGTGATCGGAACCTTCCGCAGCATCGGCGCAGAGAAAAAGACCGTGACCCGCATCTTCCTTCTGGAAAGCCTCCTGTACGGAAGCGCAGGCGGCCTTCTGGGAATTCCGTCAGGCATTGTGGTGCTGAAACTGATTCTTCACGGCATGGGACAGTCTCTGTCTCATGGCATCGAAATCCCGGCAGTGATCTCCCCGCTCAGCGCCGCGCTCTCATTTACCATGGCAGTAACCGCGGCATTTTTCTCCTCCTGGATTCCAATCCGCCATGCGGGACGCATGCCTGTGAAGGACATCGTGCTCGGCCTCCCGGAAGAACCGCACACTTCCACCAGCTTCGTCACGAGTGTCTGTGTAATCGTGTTTCTGATCTCTGTGATACTGCCCCGTCTGGTATCCGGCCCCATGCTATACCTGGCCGGCGGCTTCTCTCTGCTGGGAATGATTGCCTCGGCCGTGCTTCTCGTTCCCATACTCACCAGCCTCTGTTCCGCGGCACTCACACCGATATACCGCTCCCTCCTGGGAAATGAGGGCTGGCTGGCTGCACGGAACATGAGGGGCAATAAAAATACGGCGCAGAATATCACGCTGCTCTTCATCAGTATCTCCGCTGTGATTGCCATCACGGTTGTCGGTGATTTTGTCACAACGTATGTCAGCGATGTCTTTAACGGGGCGGAACTTGACGGCTTTGCGGACGGTTATATGGAACAGGAATTTGTCGATAGGGTAAAGGATATGGATGGTATGGAACAGGTTCTGCCGCTTTACGTATATAAGAATCAGATAACAGCGGACGGCCTCCCCCTAAGCCGTATGGAGGCAACCGACCGTCTCGACTGGTACGGTCCCATGCTGGCGCTCCATTATACGGAAAAGGACATGGAAGCATCCGCCATTTCGGCCTTTGCCTCCGGGCGGGCCGTCATCCTGAGCACCGACTGCATGAAACGCATCGGCGCTTCCATCGGGGACAGCCTGTCCCTTTCCGACGGCTCCATCCTGCAGGACTATCTGCTCGTCGGCAGCTTCAAATCGAGGGCCACCAATGTCGAGGCCGTTATTCCCGCTGCATGTGCGGTTTCCGATTTCGGAGCCGTCTCCTACGGCTTTCTCGCTTATACCGCGGCCGATCCGGACGCCATCATGGTACAGCTTCGCAGCCTGTTCGGTGAAACCTCCAACTGGAGCCGGACAGTAGAAGAATTCAACACGGACGCCCTTTCCACGGTCGGAACCTTTTTGAAGCCCATGCGCACCATGACCTGGTTTATCCTGCTGCTGGCCGCGGTCGGCGTCGTCAACAACCTTTTGATCAGCCACATTCAAAAGCGCCGCAGCACCGCCATGTATAAGTCCGTGGGGCTCTCAAACCGCCAGATGGCGTTGGTCACAGTGATCGAAGGCTTTTCATCCGGCCTGATCAGCTCGGTCCTTGCCGTATTTATCTCTTATATGGAAATCCAGACCATCTTCCTTGTGGCTGGTCCAAAAATACAGATCGTGCCGGAGCTGGATGCTTTTACGTTTCTGACTTCCGGCATCCTGGGAATTGCGGTCACTCTGCTGGGCTCTATCGTACCCATCATTAAGTGCCGGAAAATGAAGCTTGTGGAAGAAATCAAATTTGAATAGCTTACAGAACTGGAGGATAAGAAATGAAACCTGTTATAGAAACTGCCGCCGTAGAAGGGCGTCATATCGTTAAAAATTTCCGGCTCGGTGATACCGTGACCGAGGTGCTAAAGGACGTATCCCTGCAGGTAATGCCCGGGGAATTCGTCTCAATTATGGGACCATCCGGTTCGGGAAAAAGCACGCTTCTCTATATCCTCGGCGGTCTGGACACCCCGACAGGCGGCCGCGTGCTGCTGAACGGAACCGATATCTCCAGCTTCGGAGACGAAAAAATGAGCGTTCTCCGCCGTCGGAACATCGGATTCGTCTTTCAGTTTTACAACCTGATTCCCAACTTGAATGTGGAAGAAAACATCATGCTCCCGCTTCTTTTGGACGGTCAGAAAATGGAGCGCTGCACAGACCGGCTCGACCGGATTCTGGATATGGTGGGCCTGTCAGACCGGCGCAGACACACGCCCCGGGAGTTATCCGGCGGTCAGCAGCAGCGCGTGGCAATCGCCCGTGCGCTCATCGTCAATCCAGGAATTCTCTTTGCCGACGAGCCCACCGGTAATCTGGACACGAAAGCCGGTGCCGATATTATGAGCCTGCTGCGCGAAATCAACCGCAGCACCGGGCAGACCATCATTATGGTAACCCACTCCCCGGAAGCAGCCAAAAGCAGCAGCAGAATCATTACGGTGCGGGATGGGAGCATCGTGTGATGCGGCAGAACCAGGCTTCCGATTCCGCTTACACTACATCAGTCCAAACAAATTCCATAATGGATACATGACAACAATAAATCCCACAAACATGATCAAAGTCTTTAGGCCTTCCTGTTTGATAAAATCCTTCATCGGCATCATTCCGTATTCGTACATAATCAGGTTTCCGTTGGACTCATACGGCAGAAACAGCATTTCACACGCGTACACCAGGATCATACAGGCCACCACCGGGTTAATGCCCAGGGACACGGCGATCTGCGCAAATGGAATAGACAGCCCGCCCAGCATCGCAAGGGGCGTCATGAAGAAATTGGCAATCATTCCAAACAGCATAAAGGAGATGCATACGACCAGCACGCTCTTTCCGGAAAGAAACGGCACGGCGATATTCGTCAGGAAATCCCCGAATCCGACGGAAGCTCCCACGACACCGATCCCCAGGCAGGCCGCTACAAGGAAGATCATGGAGAAATTGATTCTTCCGATTATCTCCTTGTCCCCGATTTCAATGCCCGGAACGAACATCAGATACGGGATCGTCATAAATCCATAGGCCGCCGGAAGGCCGGTAAAGTTTGAGGAAAACAGCCAGGCGAACAGAAGCACGATCATGGCCACCGCCTTTTTCTCTTTTTTGCTCATCTTTCCCAGCTGCTCGTATTTTTCATCGAAAATCTTACGGTTCAGCTTTCCGTCCATCTTCTTTGTCTTATAAACCTTCATCAGGATAAACAGCGTCAGCAGGCACCAGATAATGAAGCAGCCGTTGTACAGGAATGTGGTGAACATACCCATGCTGTATTCCGGCACAAACTCCTGCAGAGATGTCTCAATCATGGAATAGTAGCTTGGATAGTACAGAAACACCGTGCTTCCTGTACAGCCTATGGTACCTGCGAAGCACACCAGCGATGATTCCCTGGAGGGCTTCAAATCCATGGCCTTGCACACACCGAAGATCAGTGCGCCGGCAATCACCCAGCCATAGCAGAAGGTGACCAGATTTAGAAGAATCCCAATGACAAAGCAGCCGTAAACCACACCGCCGTAGGTTCCGCCGCATTTTCTTATGACAAAGTAGGCGATCCGTTTTAAAAGACCGCACTCATCCAGTACCGTACTGAAGATAAGTCCCCCCAGGACCATCCATACCGTCGTATTGGACCAGGAACCAAAAGCCGTCGCGGCCGGAACGATTCCGCTGACAATATACAGTGACGGAAGCAGAATCGCCGACACCAACAGCGGAAACAGCTCAAAGGCAATGATCATAATCATAAACAGCGTAATCATAAAGAACCGCTTCAGACTTTCTGTAAAATCCCCCGAAACCGGAATAAAAGCAATGATGACAGGAATCAATATGCTGACTGCCCATCCGATCCGTTTTTTCTTATCTGCACTCGTACTCATTCTAGTGTCTCCCCGTTTTATAGTTTCTCTCAATATCCCCATGGATATTGTCTTTTTTTTGTCAATCAAAACCGAAAAAGTACATCCCAAATGCCGGATAACCATCGGAACATCTGGGATGCCCTTTACAACACTCCTATTTTATAATGCTTTCCTATAAAGTTCCATAATATCTTTTACATTTGTCTGCCTCGGGTTGGCCGGAATGTTGCCGCTCTTCATGGCATCCTCCGCCATAGCCGGAATCAGCTCCTCTTTGACTCCTGCCTCGGAGAGTGATTTCGGAATGTCTAAGTCCGCGTTCAGCTTTTTAATCTCTTCCACCAGCATCTCCGGTTTGAAACCATTTAATACTTCATTGCCCTGGCGGATATAATTATAAATCACTTCATAACGGCCGTCGTCGGCAAGGGCGTTGTATTCCAGAACCGTTGGAAGCAGAATGGAATTTGCGACGCCGTGGGGGACATGAAAGTAGGCGCTTACCGGGTGGCTCATGGCGTGTACATTGCCGAGTCTGGCCCATGCAAATGAGATTCCGGCAAAATTGCTGCCCGCCATCATGGCGCTGGCCGCCTCCTCATTCCTTCTGTTTGCGACAAACTGACGGAGGTTTCCGCCGATTAATTCCATTGCCTTTTCAGCCATTGCATCCGAAAACGGGGAGGCATTGACGGAAAGATACGCCTCAATGGCGTGAATCAGTGCGTCGACACCGCAGGCCGCGGCGATGGACGCAGGCGCCGTCATAATCAGTTCCGGATCCAGAACCGCGTATTTCGGCAGGATTTCATAGCTGAACACCGACAGCTTGTAATTTCTGGTTTCGTCCGTGATAACTGCGGAAGCGGTTACCTCACTTCCGGTTCCCGCTGTTGTAGGGATCGCAATCATCGGCACAATCGGGCCGGGAACCTTGTGATTTCCCTCATAGTCCGTGATGCTGCCGCCGTAGTTCGCCAGCACGCCCACAGCCTTCGCCACGTCCATCGAGCTGCCGCCGCCAAGAGCGACGATGCTGGTCGCTCCGCATTCTTTATAGAGAGCGGCCGCTTCATTGACGATATCGGTGGTCGGATTCGGAATGACATCCAAATAGGAGGTATACCGGATTCCTCCCTCTTCGATGATGTCCTGTATCTTCCCTACCACGCCGATTTTCTCCAGACCGCGGTCAGAGATTAAAAACACGTGCTCCGACTCGTTTTCTTTCAGGATCTCGGGAAGCTTTTTTAAGCTTCCCATTCCAAATTCAATATTCTGAGGTATTTTAAAGCGAAAATCTTTCATTGTTCTTCTCCTTTTTTACAAAACTGCCATCAGGCTGGTGATCAGCATGTTTGCGCCGATAAACAGAAGTACTAAGTATACGATACGCAGGAACTGCTCACGGTTAATTCTCTTTAAGAAGCCCATGCCGAGGAAGAATCCGATGGCGGCACAGGGAAGGCCGATTGCCAGGGCGCTCCACATGCGGGGGGTAAATGCGCCGTTGCGGAACTGAGTATAGATGTTCCAGGTATTTAAGACCACCCATACCATGTTCATCGTGTTGCGGAATTTTTCTTTATCCTTTACCGCCTCGATGGTGTAAACCGTAATCAGCGGGCCGCCGATGGTAAATGCGCCGTGAACGATACCGCCTAATATGAGACAGCCGTAGCGGAAAATCTTCCTGCCGGTTGTGTCGGGCGCGTCTTCCTCATCTGTTTTTTTCAGAACCAGCGGCCTGATGATGTGCTTATAAATATTCATCAATGCGATGATGGTAACCATGGCGCCGATACAGATCTTCGCGGTCGTCGGGCTGATCTTGTAAAACAGATAATTGCCGATCAGGATTCCAGGCGCACACAGTGCGACGATTTTCACTAAATCTTTCCAGGAAACCTCACGCCAAGCCTTCACGCCCAGATAGTATAGGAATGGAATTGTGAGGAGCGTCCCGTACGGTACCCCCTCCGCGGTTCCCAGAAGTCCGTTCGTAACCGCCGCGGCAATAACGGTACAGCCAAATCCCGTACATCCCTGTACAAAGAATCCAAAAATCTGCATCAAACCAACCAGTATAAAATCAAACTCAAAAGTCATAATATCCCCCTATGTATATTCCGTGTATTTTAGAAATGAAGCTCTGTACGCTGAATCAAATCCTTCTGCAGCGGCTTGCCCAGTTCGACAAAGTACGCGCTGTATCCGGCGACACGCACAAGCATGTCTTTGTAGTCCTCCGGCTTCTTCTGCGCCGCCCGCATTGTCGCGGAGCTCATGATATTGAACTGGACATGCATCGCCTGCTTTGCCATATACTCATCGATAAATCCGATCAGAGTGTCTCTTCCCTCGACACCGGCCACGGATTCCTCCGGGAATCTTAAGTTCATCAGCGTGCCGTTGGACGCCAGGGAGTGGTCTACCTTTGTCAGGGAATTCACAAGCGCTGTGGGGCCGCAGATATCGTGGGAGCCGCCGTCGGTATGAACCGGTCCCATGTTGTCGGAGATCGCTTCGCCCGCTTTACGGCCGTCTACGGAAGCGTTGGTATTCAAGCCCATGGCCACGTTGGCATTGACCGAGTAGACTCCCGGGCTGAACTCGCCGCCTCTCGGATTCTTTCTTCCTCTGATATGTCTGCAGTAGCATTCGAACATGTAGCGGAACAGTTTATCCGCATAGTCGTCGTCGTTGCCGTAGTGGTGAACCTTGGAGCTGTTTACAAGAGCGTAAAGCTTTTCATGGCCTTTCCAGTTGTCCTTCACCGCTGCAAGCAATTCAGAACCGGTACAGCGCTTCTCATCAAACACGAGCTGCCTGATCGCAGCCAGGCTGTCCGCGCAGGTTGCCATGCCGCTGGCCTGCGGGCCGGTGCCGTTATACTTGGCTCCGCCTTCCGTCAAGTCCCTGCCCGATTCCATGCAGTCCTCATAAAATGCAGATACGTAAGGTACCGGCTTTAAGGCGCGGTGGGCGTTGTCGATGATATTCAAGCTGCTGCACATCTGATCGGTCCAGTAAGCAAACTGTTTATCTACACTTTCGAGAACCTCGTCGAAGCTCTGATAGGTATCCAGGCTTCCGGTATCCGGTCCCAGATGGCCGCCGAGGGCGCCGCATTTCTCCCATCTTGCACAGTGAGGTCCGCAGTCCAGACAGCGTCCGCCGTTTAATACCATTTCCATCATCTTCGCCGTGTTGACGTAGGCGGCGTCATGCCAGCCGTATTCCTTGCCGGGAAGATCGATCTCCACACAGCCTACGACACAGTAATCTCTCGCTTCTTCCAGGGTCATGCCTTTTCTCATCATGCCTTTAATCGCCGGGGCATCGTTGAAAAGCTTTGGATGGCCGTAGCCTGCGCGGATACATTCCACGGTCTTGACCTTTAATTCATAGGGGGTATTTTCATGCATACGCACGCAGACCCACGGATTCATCATGCGGGTATGGGCGGAGCCTTCCAGCATCAGCATCGTCAAGTCATTGGTGGCGTCATTGCCGTCTCTGTCCACGCCGCCTATGGTCAGGCTCTCGCCTCCGAAACCGCGGCCGTTGCGCACAGCCATACTTCCCTTATCCTTTAACTTGGTCGGGTTGTTCATCTTTACGTATTCGACCTCGATCAGCTCCAGGACAAATTCCTTTGTGATGGTGCCGTTTTTCATGTCCGCCTCATAGTACGGATACAGCCACTGATCCATACGGCCGTAGGAAATGGAGTGGCCGTTGCTCTCAACCTGAATGAGTGTTGTGGCTATATTAAATAACTGCATTGCCTGCCAGAACGTCTTCGGCACACCGCCTGCGATCTGACGGCAGTTATCTGCCATGGCTTCCAGTTCTTTCTTTCTCACCGGGTCCTGCTCTTTGGCGGCATACTCATCAGCCAGCTTCGCATAGCGCATGATGTATTTTTTCGCAGCCTCATGCATGATAATCATAGCCTGGTAGGTATCCCGCTTGTCGCCGTATTCCGGATCTCTCTTATCCAGCTTTTTCAGACCCGCTTTGGCATTTTCGATCAGGCCGTTGTAACCGACCTTCATCAGCTTCGCGTAATCGATGGCCAGATGGCCGGCGCCTGCGAAATGGTACAGGTTTGTCTGGAATATCTTCTTTCCTGCTTCGGAACCCTTAATCTGCTCTTCCTCCAGCCGCACATTGATTAAATCATCCACGGTTCTGCCCTGCCAGTATTTGCACAGCTCGATAATTTCTTTTCTCTCTTCGTCATTTCTTATGTAGAACTGGTCGTGTTCGCGCTCCTCAAACGGGGAGTGAAGGATCTCTTCGATGATCCAGTTCACGGAAAACTCCGGATAGATCGGCGATGCCTTGGGCGGCGCGGCGATCTCACCCAGAATCAGATCTCCGTCGTCAATATACAGCTTCGTATTCAGCAAAATGTTCTCAAAGGCGTAGGCACACTGAAGCTTGCGGGGACAGACTTCATGCTCTTTATAGCTTTCCGTCACCAGCCTTAACCGCTCCACATCGACCTCGTAAGGTCTGTCTAAAAACGTCTGTCTGAGCATGTTTACCCTTGGAAATGGGGACCAGTCTTCATGGTGAACCTGGTAACCCAGACTGTAGACATGATCGAAAGGTTCTGTTCCACACGCGTTTGTGTGATTCTCGTTCATTGCAATTCCTCCTGAAAATATGATATAAATTGGTTTACTGTTTTTCCTTTGTTCCCACCAGGCAGTGAATTCCCCGGCTGTTAAAATACTCTGCAAGCTCGCCCACATGCTTCTGAAAGACCTTTCTGTTGATCTTCACGTCCTCCATTTGATAGGGCATTCCCAGGGAGGCGTATTTCTCTTCCCCAAGACGCATGAAGCTTAAAAGCTGCAGCGTTCTGACGTGGCCGCCCAGCTCGTTTATGATAAAATTGGCTGTGGCTTCTATGTTGGCCATATCATCGTTGACATTGGGGATCACCGGAATCCGAAGGATCAGTTCCCGGTCCCCGCCGGCCAGTCTCTTTAGATTTTCCAGGATTCTTTCGTTGCCTGCTCCCGTGTATTCTTTATGAATCCTGCTGTCCATGTGCTTGATATCGGAGATAATGAGGTCCGTATACGGCAGAACCTTCTCGACTTCCTTCCAGTCAGCGCAGAATGTGGATTCACAGCAGGTATGGATTCCCTCGTCCTTGCACGCCTGAAACAGCTCCGCCACAAAGTCGCTCTGAATCAGCGGTTCCCCGCCGGATACGGTAACGCCCCCGCCGGAACGGTCGTAATAGCCCCGGTCCTTTCGGATCTCCTTCATGCAGTCTTCCACGGACATCGACTGCCCCCACTGCTTGATCGCGTCCGACGGACACGCCTGATAGCAGGCCAGGCAGTTGGTGCATGTACTCCGGTCGATGAAAGTCAGCTTCCCGCGCGTAAATTTAAGCGTGCCTTCTGCCGGACAGGCTTCCTCGCACGAACCGCAGTTCCTGCGGGAAATGCATTTGCTTTTATAGATCCCCGGCTGGATATGCGCAGTCCAGCTCTCGGGATTGCTGCACCATCTGCATCGCAGCGGACATCCTTTTAGAAACAGTTCCGTCCGCATCCCCGGTCCGTCATGGATTGTGAAACGCTGGATATTGAAAATAATTCCCTGTTGTGACAACCGGCCCCCTCCTCCCAATGGTCGTTCTCTCCGGCACTTCTGCTTGATTGTATCTCTCTTTCGTTATCCGGAGTTGTTTTTGTATGTTAAAATTATATCAAACCTGAGATGCTGAAAAAAGTGGCCATCTGTAGTATTTCATATAGGGAATGTTCCCTATTTCGACAGGGAAATGGGAGTCTTTCGGAATCGCTCAGGTGTTTTCCGGTTTATACATAACAAAAAAACAGCTCAATCAGGAAATAAACCATCTCTGATTGAGCCATTCTCTTCTCACACTATTATCTCATTTATACGAAAAAACAATTTTCTCCAATATAGCCCTTACCTGGCTGCAAACCGTCCATCCTCTACCGGTTCTATATTCTGTCTCTCCTCCAGCGTCTTCACCAGTACATCATAAACCGTCATACCAGTATTCTCACTCTCGAGGATAAATTCTTCCGGAACTGTGGTATCCATAATGGCAGCCGTATAGACCTTCTCCTTATCGATCGCTTTTCCATCCGCTGTCTGTATCGTCCCGATTCGCTTTCCCGGTTCCGCCGTGGGGTCATAGCTCATGGAAAGTCCGGAAAAATAGTAAAACCAGCCGGACTGATTCTCCACAACAATCGATTTTTCCAGAGTCTCGATCAGATTTTCTCCGGTTATTTTTACTACACGCATCTCTCCGGTATCGGGACTCTTCAGATCCGGAAGAATGCATTTTAAATCCACATTCGTAACATCGCCTTTATAGAGTCTGCCGCTCAGTCCCTTGCCGTTATATAAGCCGTCCTTCCCATTATCCATGAACAGGGCGATCTCGGCACCGCTCTGCCCGCGCATGGCGTCCGTAACAAAATTTCCCGTCTGCATCAGGGTAAAGTCAGAAGCCGCAGTTCCATAGATCTCCGGATCAGCCTTATGAACAGGCTCTTTATTTTGTTTATCCACCATCTGTATCACGTCTTCTTTCGACTTCTCTCCCCGCAGCATACCCGCCAGGCCTTCCTCCAGCGCTTCCTGCGCATGCTCCAGCTGGCCGAACACCGCGTAGCGGCCGGCGCGCAGTACCGGAATTAACGATTCTATTTCAGGGACATCCGGCAGGTCTACATCATTCAGGCAGGAAAACATCGCTCCGGTGTCCGCCATCATGGCCTCCTGTCCCTCGGGTGTGGAAATGAAATCCATAATCTTCATCACCTGCCCATACTTATCCTGATTTTCAGGCTCCGCCAAGTGCTTGTTTACTCCCACATAACACACCATATAAAGCCTTGCCCAGTCGTTGCTGCTGTCTGGATTGAAAAACGGCATGAGTGCAAACTCATCACCCATTTTGGATATCTCATGTCCTCTTCTGGCCAGAAGGGCAGAGTCCTCGACCATGGCGCACTCTCTGGCATAAAGCATGGTCTCCCGTTTGGAGTACTCAATCTCCAAATCAGCAGGTTTCCAGATTCCTTCCTCCGTCATCTGCTGAAAGACGTCTAACGCCGGGCCGAAATGATCCCCGAAGCTGCCGGTTCCCTTGTTATAATTCGCTATCCACTGCTGATCCTCCGGCCTGCTGAAGCAGCTGCCAAAATTAAAACCGGTAAACGCCGTATTTAAGACCTCCGAATTCTCAAATCCCAATTGAATCGACCGGATTCCGCTGGCTTCTATGGTTTTACAGAGCTCCACAAACTCTTCGTAATTACCGGGAACCTCCCAGCCGTTTTCCTGAAACAGAGTCTTATTATACAGAATCCCTCTCACCTGAGAAGGTCCCGGCAGATAAAAAAGTGTTCCCCCCCTGGAAATACTGTTTAATATCGAAAGCTTATATCGGCTCGTAAAATCTTCACCAGACAAATCCAGGAGTCTGTCCGCCCAGTACTCTTCCCCTACATCCAGTGGCCACGTCATCACGATATCCGTCAGGTCATCGTGCTCCAGCCTCCGGCTGTATTCTTCAATCCCCATATCCGGAGTATAATTACCAATCTGAACAATATCAATATCCGGGAATTTTTCTTCCACTGCTTTTTCAAAGCTGTTGATACTAAACGCATATTTTACCAGAACGGTTACAGCAGTTCTGCCCTCTTCCACCCTTTTCTGAGAAATGACGTCATAACTGCCGCTATCCTTTTTTCCTCCGCATGCGGTCAAAAACAGCATGCCGCACGTGAGGACAATCAATCCCGCCTTCTTAACTTTACTCCGGTTCTCCCAACGGATCACTTTTGCGCACCTCCGCTAAACTTTCACCAAAAGCCTTCTGTTCAAACGATGCAATGTTCATGGGTTTATCAAATATATACCCCTGAATGTAGTCGCAGCCTTCCTGCTTCAGCATCTCCACCTGTTCCCTGTACTCCACGCCTTCCGCGACTGTCACCATCGAAAGGGAGTGGGACATGCGGATGATACCGCCAACCACAGCCTTCAGACGGTCTAATTCCATTGTTTTATCTTTGAAAAATACCTTATCAATCTTTAAGGTATCAACCGGAATCGACTGAATAAGATTCAAAGAAGAGTAGCCGCTTCCGAAATCATCCATCGAACAACCGAATCCCGCTGCCCTGATTTGTTCAATGATCTTAATCAGGCGCTCTGTATCTTCAAAAACCACACTCTCCGTAAGTTCAATCTCAATCAGGCTCCTGTCAATCTGATATTGATCTGCTACGGTCAGATAGGCCTGCAGGAACTTCTCATTTTTAAAGTGAACGCGGGAACAGTTGACAGATATCTTCACCGGCTGCACTCCACGCTCTATCCAGGAACATAAGGTACGGCAGACCTCCTCAAATACCCATAAATCCAGCGTAACGACAAATCCGTTTTTTTCAAACAATGGGATAAATTCGTCTGGATAGATCATTCCCTCCGTGCTGCTGCACCAACGCACCAGCGCTTCCGCCCCGCCGATCTTTTCCTCGGGAAGGCGGTATTTGGGCTGTAAGTACACCTGGAATTCCCTGTTTTTCAGTGCTTCCTCCATCACATCCGACAAATGCTTCTCCCGGAACATGCGAGAACGGGCAGCGTCGTCGTAAAATGCATACCGCAGCTTACTGCCGGCCTGCCTCGGCGATTCTCTCAACGCAAGCTTCGCTCTATCGATCATCTCCGGAAACGGCATATCCTTGTTCTCGATCACATAGACGCCGAATTCGAGCTGCGGCATCCCCCATGCAGGATTGAGACGGCCGAAATACTCCTCGGCGGCGGCCGACCAGTCTTCGAATCGCTTGATCAGCTCCTCTTCACTCCGGCAGGTCAGCATGATACAGAAATTATCGGCAAACAGTCTGCCCATGCACTCGTTTTTATTCAGCACGGAGGAGGAATATTTGTAAAATTGCGTTAAGATCATATCGCAGTTTTTCCGTCCGATCTGCGCATTCAGAATTTTAAAATTTTCTATATTGGTATAGACCAGCGCATACTTCTGTTCCGGGACAGATTCCATCATCTCGGCTGCCAGCTCATAAAACCTCTGTATGGTATTCCCCTCGGTTATCCCATCCACGTAAGCGAGTCTCTCCAGCTTTTTTTTATTCGCACGGAAGATCCAGAACAGGATGGCCACAAGCCCGCAAAACAGAATTACAAGCAGCCCGCAGATACGCAGAGTCATAACCAGCAGCATATCCGACTTCTCGTTCACCGCCTGAAACGGAACAAAGGTCAGAAGATACCAATCGTCCGGCTGAATCGGCGTATAAACCATATATCTATGTACACCGTCTAAAGAAAAGCTGATCTGGTCCGCGACATTATTCTCTATATCACTGCATACTTTCGTCAGGCTCTCTTTTTCATCCATCTCTGCATTCTGAAGCGTGGAAAAAATATTATAACCACTTTTCATGGCAAATGGAAAGACGGCCTTTGTCACAAGCGTCCCCGACTTCGTGATAATCTGAGAATAGGCCTGACCGTTAAAAGAGGTCATGGACAGCACCTGATTCAGCGTATCCGGATCATAACAGGCAGCCAGTGCCATAATCTTTTCCCCGCCAACCACGACATGATCCAGGGAAACCGCAAAAACAAAATACTCTTTATTATCCATAATCTGGTCTTTTGCAATCGCGGACTTATTAGCCAGCATACTGTCGAGCATGGCACCATCGAAGGAAAAAAATACCGATTTACTGTCCGCGATATTGTATGCTTTCCCGGATTCCTCTACCAGCATAATTGTTTCAAACTCGCCAAACCCCTGCTGCTTCTGTAAAAGCCGCCTGACTTCCTCCATAGTCTCAGGCTCTGTCGCCTCCAGGGATGCTCCCATCATATTAAGCATGGCGAAATTATCTTTCGTTATGCGGTCAAGATTGGCTGCACCCCTTCTGGAAACCTCCTGAAGATATCCCCTGCTCTCTTCTCTTATGGTCTTATGCAGGTTCCTGTAATACAAAAAACTGAAGACGCTTGCCAGAATACAGATCACTATAAATACAACAAAAATCCACCGGTATGTCCCGTTTTTCTTTTTATATCCAGCCTTTCTTCGCTCCATACATCAGACCTTATTACCTTTCCCCGCAGGCTTATTTTAATTTATTCCTGTCAATTGCATTGCTTACTGCTCTCTGTTTTCCAGCCACTTATATAACTGGAAGCGGCTTTTTACTCCACACTTGGTATAGATATTCTGTACATGCTTCTTCACCGTATGATAGCTGATCACAAGCTCGTCGGCGATGGCCTTGTAGGTCAGGCCGTTGTACATGAGCTCTGCCACCCGCTGCTCCGCCTGTGTCAGCGGCAGCATGGTTCCGGAGCCTTCCAGCAGCTTTCCTTCTTCTTTCCTGGAGATGGTAATCCAGTGATACCGGTCGATGATTCCGTTGGAATAGCTCTGATCGTACGTATAGATTGTAAAAATATAATTTTTAATTACCCGTGTCTGGACCCGGTCGGCCGTAAAATTGTCCTCCTCGCCGCCCAGTAAAAACGGCAGCCAGCTGCACGGTGTGGTCGTGCTAATCTGTTCGGCGATGGAAGGGCCAAGAATCTCTTTTAAATAGCTCTGAGCCGTCTTGTTATAGCTCATAATATGCATAAAGTCATCCGTGACAAAATAGGCCTTTTCACCGGATGAAATGATCTCACTCTGAATATTTGACACGATCTTGGCCTGCTCGTATTTTTTGAAATTCTTATAGGAATTGGCCACATAGACGTAGATTTCATTCAGTGCCTCAATTTCCTGATCCGTAAAATCTCCGTTCTCCAGACTCTTAAAAAAGGCGACCTGGATATAGGCGTTAATGCCGAATGCCATCGTAACGCTATAATGCGCATGAAAGTTTTCCTCCAGAAAACGGACATAGGCGGAGTGGGTATAATCGACAGGACTGATGACGTCTGTGGATTTATACAGTCTTGGTATCACATTAAAGTAAGTCAGATGGTCACGGACCGCGTCCTGATAAACCACATGCCTGATGACATCATTTGCAACAAATTTCCTGTATGGATGCTCTTCACAGTCCAGCAGGATTCCGTTCCGATTGATCCATGAAAGAAATGTTCCATGTGTATCGAAATAGGATATCAGCACATGCTTTAAGCCGAAATTTCTATCCAGAGAATCCAGCAGAACGTTGCTGAAAAATTCACGTGCCGAAATCTGATGTTCCGCCATTTCCGAGAAAAAATTCATCTGGCCGGCATTTTCGTATTTCATGGTTTCTTTCCCCCATTTTTCGTTTCGGATTGCTCTCTTATGCGGTAAGGCAGCTTCCCTCCACCTTACCATACTCCAAATACATGTAGAAATTATAGCATGAGAACCAGGAACTCTCAAGCGAAATTGATGCTGCCTTTAACATGGAAGTTTGACACCTCATTCATACAAAAATAGCCCGTAGGCCGCCATAGGACCATCTTTTTTTGTCAAGCTCTCCTATGTAGATACCATTGGAAAATCCACAACCAGAACGATCCGTAAACTTGGAACATTAAAAGATTTATTAGTTAAACACGGACCCACACGGGAAACCAGGCCTATATCGTGACACAGTCAATCAGGGAGCCTGCGGCAGAGTACAGGGAACCTGCCGATTTGAGATTGGAAGGAAATATTAGCTTTCGTGGACGGTAGAAAAATTGTGTGTCAATAATATTCCTGGTGCAATAGCGTCTCATAATAGTTTCAATGTTATTGCACATGAAAAAATGGCTGGCATCTGACAACCGTTCAATGTTTCTCATATTTTGCTTGTTGAACACTTTATTCTCTCCTGCACCAATACATACTAATACAGATGGTAAACCAACAGATTATCACTATCTGCTCTCTCCAGATTAGCAAAGAAACACTGCCCCCCTCTCTTCCCGCCTCACCACAATCCTCTTGATAAAATTCACTAATGTATCGACATATTTCATCACAATTTATGGCGACCTAACACTAATTCTTTCTGGATATTATTCACTGCGGCTTCTAACTCATTTAAGCAATGATCTTTTAATAGGCTGACGAAATTCTCATATTTTTTCTTTAACATAATCCAAATTCACCAATCATGGACATATTAAATCTCCTCTTCTTCGGACCGGAAATTATGGTAGTACAATACAAAGCTGTCTATAATCTCTTGACGGGAACCAGTAAACTGCGTTTCAACCCCACCGTTATTCAAGCTGTCAATCCACTCTCCGTCAATCATACAGCCAACATCCATATTGATGCCATACTTAGCCTTTTCAAGCAGAGGAACATCCGAAATATCACCAAGACAATATAAATAGCCACATATTAATCGGATATATTCAGAACTGCCCGGCTGATAATTCGCTATTTCCTTCTGTAATAAATCAATTATCTCCTGTTTGGGTATATAGTTAAATTGAAAACCATATTTTTTTATAATCTGTTCTGCCCGCTGTTCATTTGTCATATTAAAAATTCCTCACCAGGGTATCATTTTGTCTATTCTTGAATTAGTCCCACACAATTTCTAAACAATTAAAATGTTCTGGAATTGATGGTATGCATGAATAAATATCTAATTCTGAAAGCTTTATTTCAATTACACCGTCAGAACATAACCATTTGCAATTTACCATTTTTTCCAATTCGGACGGTTGTATGTTCGTACATAACACGATTGAATCTCCCGCCAGAGTTAATACCTCATTCTCATCATCGATTTGAGTGTCATCATGCAAAGTTACACGAACCCATGCTATATCAGGCATTAATTCAATTTTTTGCAACATATCCCATATTTCAGCAAGCGCTGGGCGCCCCTCATTTTCCAGCTAGTCCGCAACACGAGCATACAGCTTAACGAATCCTTCATCCTGCATTACTTCAAAGGTAATCTCATCACCGTATGCGATGTGGGAATATCCACCATCCGGATAGCCATAATATGTATTTTCTCCACCAGTAAATTCTAAATAATACCCAATGCTTGTGGGGTAGGCGCAGACACTGGCTACTACCTGCCCTCTGTTTGTAAACACAACATGGGTCATGCCCTCACTGACACTTTCTTTCAATGCGGGACTCTTTGAGCCGGTGACCCACTCAATGCGGTCGATTGATGTATAGGGATCAAATGTGTATACAGTTGTCCATTCAAAGGGAACAATCTCCTCCAAAGTAGCACTGTCACTGTCCAGCGTGGATAGTGCTTTTTTCAGTTTGGCGTTATTCAGATAGATTCTGGGATCTCCGAAAATGAGATAGAAAACACCCAATACCACGACAATTCCTAGAATAATACTATGCCACAGGTTTGATTGTTTCCATGCTTTCTCATCTTCTGCGCTTAAAACCCCTGAACCCCACTCACCATTTTCCATACGCAGCCGTTTATGCCTTGAAACATACCAGCACAACCAGATCGCATATCCCAACGCTATCAGCAAAAGTCCAATCAAGATAACTCTGAGCAACGTTGTTACGGGACAGACCACAGCCAAAAGGCAAGCTAAAAAGATCAGGAAAAACGGGATATCTGCAGCAACGTATGCAAATTTCCCAAACAGGTCACAATACAAAACTTTTCCTTGCTGCGCCTTTTTCACATCCTCGTCATAGGCTTCCTGAGAAAATGCCGTGATCAGTCCTTTGACGGACAAATATCCAATGAATATGATCCAAAACAAATCCGGCAGCCCATCAAAGGTCATCACTTTCATAACAACAAATGTGCAGCCCAGCAGAGATGCCAGCAAGGTTTTCGGACTAACTAATTTCATGAAAACACCTCCTCGCAGGTTTAGTGTCACTACCACAAATTCCGATTTCTCACTCTGTATGGGGAAATGCCCATTCACTGCCGAAGTCTTGCCTGTATTGTAAGTTTATCCTCTCGCCATAAACCATATAATTCCTCGTTTTCTTCCCATAGTTCTTTTAATTCGGAGTCGCGGGAAAGAACAGCGTCAATCGCCATTACAGCTTTTTGTTTGAGTGAGGAAAAATCAAGCGGCTTTAGGGATTTTGTCCATTCAAAATAATCTTCTTCATCGCATCTATGATGAATGTCATTTATAACACTGTCAATAACTGCAGCTGACACCAAGGCATAATGTCCTTCATCATAGCCAACATACTCTGCTTGTATAACCTCATCAAAGTACCTTTCCATATCAGTGTTAATTTCAGATGATGCTCTAAGGTCATCTAAAGCATCATACGCAGTATCATCATCAAATACAGCATAATTCCATGCACCCATACATTTTCCCTCCTGAATTCCGATTTGCATCTACTACCGCATCATATAAATGATTATAAAACATTTTTCACTATATTGCTACCTCTCCTAACCTCCTTCCAAGTATCGTATGGCCTTCTCCCTCACAATCCCCTTCACGGCAGCTTCGTCCCCATAGGGAAAAGCACAGGTTCCTTTTAAGTTTTCATAAATGGCGTCCTCTAATTCTCTCTTCTTTTGGTTATGATCCTTTAAAATGCCCCTGCTGCGGGTGCATCATGGAGGTAGTGGAAGTCTATACAACCACAAACCGGTCTCTCTGCAGGAACTATACGAAAGGGCTATGAAGAAATATAAATGCCGGCCGCCTGCACAAAAAAACTATACAGCCCACTCCTCCTATGCTAAAATCAGAGCATCTTAACTTTGATTGGAGGTGGCACTATTACAAACAAAGAACTCGCAGAGAAACTTCGCATAGAATATGCGAAAAATTCTCCGAACGGTATGACCGCTGCCGAAATACAGCGCAAGAAGGATGAAGACCTTCTTGATATGGATAACTTTCCTGTTACATAAAAAAGGCATTATAAGCCGAGTTTGACTTATAACACCTGTAGTACGCATTTTTCTAGTTGATAGTTACAAATTCCCTATTTTTATTTACGCCATTCTGCCTCTTGATTTACGCCATTTTTACACCATTTTTTTAATAAATTACGGTATTTTACAGTAAATTACGATACCTATAAATTTTTACCAATATTCCTCAAAAGCCCACTAATACAAGCTTTCACAAGGATTCCCCTCCAGGTCATACGGCGTCGTCTGATACACGTAGAAATTCAGCCAGTTCAAAAATATCCATATCAATTTTCCTTATATTTTAAGCACTTTTTGAGGGGCTTGACACCAATACTCGATGATTTGACACCATTTTGACACCATTAAATTGCTTCCAAGCGAATGATCTTGCTATCCTTCATTTTTTGCTTGTTATATTGCTCATTAACAATACTATCTCCCATGTCATCTATCTTACTCATCTCTTCTTCTAGTAATGCCATTTCATCAACTTGCAATTGTGGGAGTACATGTGCATACAAATTCATTGTCATCTCTAAAGTGGCATGTCCTAATATCTTTTGTAATACTTTAGGCTTCATTCCACTCTCCAGACACCGAGTTGCAAATGTATGCCGAAAACAATGTGGTGTGAGGCGTTCAAATTCATCCAAAACATCTCGGATAGAATTTATCTCTTTTAAAATACGTTCTATTGCATCAATAAAATCTTGTTCGATAACCGGCGTATTGAATTTGGTAGTAAAAATTAAATCCTTAAACTTTTCTTCACAGAATTCTGTTCCGTATCTCTCTCTCAAAACTGCTTTTTGCATAATTTGTTTTTTAAGAGCAATTTCTGCTCTTGAATTCATTGGAATAATGCGAGTACTGGTTTTCGTCTTTGGAGTATCAAGATGAATTGTTTTCTTAGTATCCCCTTCCCATTTCTGATATATAAGTGTATTATTTACTGATATTTTCTTCTTATTAAAATCAATATCCGATTCCATTAATGCACAAGCCTCGCCTGGTCGAAGCCCAGTGTTTACACATACAACAAATAAGTTATCATAAAAAGTCCCTTTACAGCAATCAAAGAATATAGACTGTTCTTCTTTAGTTAAAACTCGCGGTTCTGTCTCTTCATCGCGAATAATTTTAATCCCCTTAGCGGAATTACGATTAAGCATTTCATCTTCCATAGCCTTGCCCAGCATATCTACAAGCATGATACGTGTCCGATTTTTCATCTCAAAGCCATAGCCTGCCTTATCCATTCCGTTAATAATAGCTTTTATTTTCAATTGCGTAATGTCAACTAATTTTGTATTTCCCAGATACGGGCTTATATGCTTTTTATAATGCCTAATATATCCAGCTTTTGAATTTTCTTTTAAAACTCCATATTTATGCACTGTCAGCCATTTTTCAAACCATTCGTCAAGAGTAATTTTATTGTCACATACATTTAACTTCTGTTGGTCTTCGTAAATAGCCCTTGATAAAGCAGTTTTAACTTCTTTAAAATTAAAACTTTTAAATTCAGGCCGATTACCAAATCTGTCAGTAAATCTTCCAATATACCTCCCATCTTTTCTCTGTGACAGACCTTTGCCTAATTCTTTTCCTTTTAGATCCTTTCCCATATTTTCCTCCTCACCGAACGTGAAGAGAGGATATAAATATACTATAACTATAGCATATCATCCCCTCAATCACAACTAAACAAACTCTATTTGATCAATCCATTTTTCAAACTTTTCTCGTTTTATTAGATATTTATTTCCGTTTTTTAATACAAAAGGGCACCGTTTATCTTTAACCAGCTCCCTTATTTTTTTATCACCAAGCCCTGAATAAGCAGAGGCCTCTTCGATAGTCAAATTCATTTTTTGCCAAATTGGTACATTGTTGACCTTCGTAATACTTATTACTCCCTTCTTTACTGTGTTTCATTACATTAAAAGAACGCCCATATTTCAGAGCGTTCATAAACCTATCTATTAAATTTTATTGTTCCTCCGATATCCGCATCAATCGGACTTATCGGATAAATATTTGCATAAATAGTTATCACCACCTTAATTTATTTTTACATTCAGTACCCCTAAGCAATATACTCTAATATTTAGAGAAGTAGATTTTGTTGCGCAACAATATAAACTAAGAATACCATTCTTATCTCTATCAAATAGTATCTTTACTACATTACCGGTTTCTGTAACACCATAACCCGAATACCTCCATTCGCCTTTATTAATCACTCTAAATCTTATTTCTGCCCCATTAAGTTCATTGATACCCCATACATCCACTTTTAAACTTATACATGGATCTCCCGTATGAAAATCATAAATTGAATATTTTGCCTTTCCTTTATAATCCTTAAATTCTGATAATGTACAAACATCAGGAATAATTGTTTGTGTTTGGAGCATGTCCACCATAGGTATCGCCCAATCGCACGTTCCTGCAACGCCTCCAACAGTAGACCCTCTTTTTATGTTTGCTGCAGATAAATTGCTTACTCCATTTACAATCACATTTCCAGTCATGTATTTTCCGTTGCAAGCCACCGTCTGCTGACTAGCGCTGGGAGTAATAGTCTGTCCGCCCATCGTTGCAATACTTTGCGTCACATGTCCCTGTCCATTATGATATCCTTCCGGAATAGTAATATTGCCATTTATTCCAATGCTTGTTCCCCAAGCACCTCTATTCGCAATCGCCTGATCTACATAACCAGAACCGTTGTGATAACCGGCAGGAATTATTGCTTTTCCATTTACACCTATTCTATTTGTCCAAGCACCTTTATTTGGCATAGTACCTAATTCTGCATCGTCATCACTGTCTTTCGTAATAGCTTTACATCCTTCTAATACCTGACTCTTCGTAGCGGTACAGTCATCAGAACTATCACCTGCATATCCGCCTGTCATTATTACACATTGTCCCATTTCTTTTCCTTCCTGCCTATAATACGGGTTATCAGAAAGGAACCGATACATATTGAAGTTGCATTGGGAATTGTTTTATGGAAATATATACTAATTAAAGAAAATAACCAAAGGAAATTAAAAAAAGTCAGAAAATAGAAGGATATGAGCCTGTAAATCATGGGCTAATGCTTGGTATAACCCGTATTATTCGAATATATGTTAAGTAAGATACGTATTGGTTTATCCGTTAATGTCTGCATTAGTTGCACCCTCTACATACACTTTAATCAAATGTGCTCCGCTCAGTGTAGAAGCAAGGCGAATATCTAATGAGCCATCACTTTCTCTAAATATTATCCCACAGATAAAAGCATAACTATTGGTATTTCCCGGTTTATCAGAACCAGAAAAAAACGTTTGTGAAGCCCCACCTTTTCCAAGCGGTCTAATATAAGAATAAAAAGTGTAGTCACCACAATCGATAATTACATCTACCACTAAGTAGGGATACTCTGGGTAGATGGGGCCTGTTGTAGATATTGTGCCTCCATAGCTTCCTTTTGCAACATTATGCAAAGATGATGCAGTGAGATTTACACTTGCTTCACAAACTTTTACACTTTTTATGGATACTGCCCAATCACACGTTCCTGCAACGCCTCCAACCGTAACACCTCTTTTGATTTTATCAGCAGTTAATCCAATTGTATTTGCAACTTCAGGCAATGTACGATACACCCATGAGTTACCAGAATTATCTGCAGGGTACCAGCCAGACGGGATATAGTAATATAAACCTTGAGCATTAACTCCGCTGCTTACACCATGTGCTCCGACTCCTCGGTTATTTGGAATTGCATTGACAACAACATTTTCTAATAATTTGCCACCATCTGGCCCGATCGTTTGTTGTGAAGTAGATGGAGTAATGGTCTTTGTCTGTGCAGGAAGCCCAACTAAGGTATTTCCAGCAATGTAGCCAGGAGTGCCGTTATATCTCAAAGACATACGGCGAACCCCATCTGTATTGTTTCCAATAAACCTTTCATCGGCTTTTATTACTTTTGTCGCATTCCCCGATTCATGTTGGATTGTAGACTCATTGGTAAGGTGATGCATTGTTCCGGCAACAGGTTCTTCTTCTCCGCTCACCCCAGCTTTATACCCTGTTAATATGTGTTCTCTTTTTGCTGTACACTCGTCAGGATCTATGCCCGGATAGGTATTTGTCATTATTACACATTGTCCCATATTTACCTCTTTCTACTCATAATTGTAATTATAGGTAAGTAAAACATAAGACAGTGGTAATAGACGATAGTTAACACAAGTAATCTTGGTAGAGAACAGAAATAAAAGATTTTAAAGTATATATATTAAATAAAAAGAGAATATTTGAAACTCATAATTACAATTATCAGAATCTTAATATTTCAAGTATTTCTACTTTTTCTGATGCAGATAAGTTTTTATAGTTCTTCAATAGTCTGGTTGAATGGTTAAACTAAGATAACCATATACGATAGATATTTAAATTCCCGTTACGCATATAAAACTTAAAGTTTGATGAAATATTATACCCTCCTATATTTAAAGAAAAGGTTTTATTCCCCGTAGCCTGCCAATTTACATCTACAGATACAATGTTTGCAAATGAAGGTTCAGTACGATACAATTCTATTTTTCCACTAGCGGAGTAGCCTGGTCCGACCACATATGATTCAATATTTAAATAGTTATATCCAACTGTTGAAAAAGTTGCTGACATAGTTGCTACGCTGAAATTGCTGGAAGTAGTTACAGTAATTTGACCTGAATCGAATTTTACAGTTCCTTTGCCTTCTGAATCGGAGTGCTGGAAGTTAACTATATTGTTACCTCTCAAATAAAGATCACTTGGAGTGGGAACATAGCCCTCAAAGGTTCCGGTAATGCCCATTATAGAAACCCCTTTTTTGATATTTGCCGCACAAAAATTAAGGTCATCGTGTTGTATCCAGTTAACTCCGTTCAGGTAATACCCATTCCGCACCCCTAAATTAATGGTGCCGTCCCAACATGATCTTTGCGTTGCTCTCGCTCGGTCAGTACCAGATACATCAGCATTTTGATAGGGCACAGATGGGCCAGATACTTTTCCTCTGCCATTGTGATAACCTTCTGGCACTACAATTTGTGAATTCATTCCTACTGAGCCATTCCAGGCTCCTCGATTAGACATTGTTCCTGCAATGACTTCATCGTCACTATCTTTCGTTATTGCTTTATATCCAGTCAACACCTGACTTCTTACTGCAGTGCAGTCATCAGAGTCATCTCCAGCGTAGCCACCTGTCATAATAATACACTGTCCCATATTTACCTCTTTCTACCGATAACAATGGTTATCGGAGGAAAAGAGGTCGTTCAGGGCTAATATATGATTATAGCCTACTAATTTTTAAGAAGTAGCAGCTATATATAGAGCATTTCATATCTAACTGCTATTGTTTTTTGAATAAATGTTTCCGATAACCATTGTTATCAGAACACAGCCGCTTGATTATTTGCTTTTACATACAATAAATAAGTCATTCCAGTTATTACACGGAGCACACACTCTTACTAAATCACCAATTTCACAGGGGATAGAAGAGGAGACCATATATGTATTGCCACAATATAATACCTGATATTTGTCTTTTACTTTGCCTGTAATTTGGCATTTGAAGGTTTTGTCTGAATACGACTTCGTATCTATGCTTTTTTGTACATATGATAGAATTGTTTCTGCAAATTCTTTATAAAATGACGAGTAACTCATAATCGCCTCCTCTAAAAAAGAGATGCTCCGAAGAACATCTCTTACTTAATATTTTTTGAATATGCCTGTCTAAATGCTGGCTCAATGTGTTGTTGGAAATCATGAACGAACTCCTTAACATCGTTAATTCCGGTTAGATTCATATCTTTTATGGTTATATTTACTTCAGGAGTTGTATTCCGATTCTGTACTACCGGTGATGATACCACATTAGTAATTGGTGGTTGGAAAGCGCTCATTGTAAGATTACAAAAATTGGCTTCTACAATACGCTGCTGCTCCGGAGTCAGAACATATTCGCCTAATTCCAAAATAGAAGGAACTTCATTGGTTTCCAATTTCTTTGCAGAGATTGATTTAATAAATTCTGCTACTGGATCTTGTTCAACACAGCCACCTTCGTGATATTTTGGGATTTCTTGTTCGTTAAAAGATGATTTTGCTAATGCTACGCCAGGGCCACTGTTGACAAAGTTTTTATCATTTACATTCGGGCCTTTGCTCCCACCACCACTTGAAGAGGAGTGTTTATTAATAGTACTTACAACCTTAGCTGCTTCTTCTGCCAGCTTTTCCAGTGCAGCAATTTGATCTTTTATATTTTGCTGCATCTCTTCCCAAGATGAATTATATTCGGAGAGGGCATCGGAATTAGCTTTGACAACCTTCATATAGTCTTCAAATTGATTGACAGAAGCATTTGCACTATTCTGCATTTTGTCCAGCAATGATCCTAAATCAGTCGCACCATTGAGTCCCATAATTGCATCTAAATGCTCAAGACTTGAATAACCGTCCTTCATCTGATTTGCTAAGTCTTTAATACCGGCCATAGCCTGATCATAGGTAATTGAGCCATTCTGCCATGATTCCATAAACTGGTTCATCATATCAGCAATACGCTCATTGGAAGCGATCTGCTCTTCATACTGGTTCTTCTGATCGGAGATTGTAGTATAAAGATCTTTGAGGCTATTTAGCATTTCCTCGTCGTTACCAGAAAGAATCTTATCCTGCCAGCCAGCTCCCAGAACATCATTTGCTTTTAAGGCATCGGCAGCTAGTTTGATTTCTTCAACAATAGAACTCCAGCGGTCTTTGATTTCATCGAGCTTTTCGATTTGATCGTCGTAACCTTCGAGTAGTTTGTCACGTTCTTCTTCCAGATTGGAGATTTGTGTTTCGAGATCGTGGACTGTCTTATTATATTCAGCATCGTTTTTTGTATTTTGGGCGGCACGGACTGCGTCCTGATCTGCCTCGTAGTCCATTTCACCTTCTCTTACTACTTTATTTGTCTTCTGCTCATTAGCTCTGTCCAGATCGGATTGAGCCTTCTCCAAATCAAGTTGAATCTTTCTGGCTTCATTCTGTTTCTGGAGAGTATCCAGTTCGTCTTGTAAAGGCTTAATTTTGCTTTCATACTCATCGGTAGTAGCATCTTTCAGGTCATTGATTGCTTTGATCTGCTTGTCCAGAGTTCCCGTTACAGCACTTATTGCAGAATCATAATCTGCTAAAATCTCACTCATTGCAGTTACTGCGTTTTGCAGAACATCACCGGCTTTACTTAACTGGTCTATTGGAAGCTGGAGAATAGCTTTATTCCAATCGTACTGATTCTGGATAAGACTAGATATTTCATTGTCTATATCCTGAAGATCGGATACCGTATCCTGATATTTTGTCGAACCATATTCGTAATCGTTAAGCAAATCACTTAAAAGCTTCTGTTGTTCTGCAAGTTTTTTTAGCTGTGTTGTATTGATTTTGCCCAATTCTTCATACTGCGATAGAGTAGTGGCTTTGCCTAATGCATTTTGCTGATCAATGAAGTTCTGCAAATCTTCTTTGATGAAACCGAGCATTTCCAGAGTACGACTGATTTTTTCTATAGGAAGACGCTTGATCTGGTCATTCCATTCGGCCTGTTGAACTACACAATCGGCAATAGCAGCTTCACATTGGTAAATCTCAGACATGATAGAATGATATTTAGCAGAATCTTCATCTTCTGGGAGTGAATCTTCAAGATCGCTAATACGATCATAATAGTAATCAACTAAGTCTTCCGATAATTGGATCTGCTTCTTTAACTGCTTTTCTCCAACAACTTTTCCTGTAGCCTCCAGCAATTGAATTTCGGCACTAAGGCTGTCCATCTCAGCTTTGGCAATATCAATTTGTGCCTGTACAATTGCCAGTTTCAACTCTTTCTGGTCTTTTAGATGCTCTGTAATTTTGCGGTTAAGTTCCTCGGATTGTTCCAGGCTGGCAGTTAAATCATCATTGGCATCAATAGCAGATTCTATAGCGTCAATCAAATTCTGATCATCGTTATCTGTGATGGTTTGAATCTCGTTTTTGCCTTCCATAATACTGGTAATAATGCCGTGTCCATCTTCGCCTTGTTTGGCAGCCTCCTTTAATATCTTATCTTGAGCTGCTTTCCAGGCTTCACTATATGACTCTGTGGCCTGCTCATTGAATGCCAGTCGTTCTTTGTCCTTTGCAATCAAATCATCAATTAGAGTAATCCTAGTCTGATACGATTTGGTCTCATCGTTTGCAATCTGCTCTTCTTGATCATGTGACTTCTGAAGAAGTTCCTGACGACGTTTGATCCAATCGAAATCTTTTGATTTTGGTTCTTTTTCTTTCTTGTCTTTGCCAGAACCAGATTTATTTGCGCCTATTCCTCCAAAATCCGGAACTTCTACTTCTATATTGGCAGCTTCATTAAGAGCCGAAATAATTTGGTTATACTTATTTTTCTGAGCATTAGCAGCACTCCATGCTTCCTGCACCTTTTGCGGGGCTGTCGTACCATGAGAACCTACATGGCTCAAATCGGGGCCACCATCTAAACTGGCTAAACCCGATACCGAATCAAAAACAATATTATAATACTTTGACCATGCAGACGATAAATTCCGTATTAAAGCCTGATCAATCTCTGCTTTGGCTTGTGCCATTGTCTTCCAGTTCTTAACATCCAAACCATATGCGTTTGCCAGCTCATCAAATAATCCTTGATTATTGTTTTTGATCGTAGAGAAGAAAGTTTCATTACCGGAAAGCTTTGAAGCCATTGCATTACGGAAGTTATCAGCATCGGCATCATACGCGGTTTGAAGCGCGTACATCATGTCTTCAGTAGAGATCAAACCTTGTGTATATGCGGCTGCCTCGTCTTGAAGCTGTGGATATTTTGCGGTAATAGAATTTAACGTATCAAGGCTAATAATTTTTAATTCCTTAATATTCTTTTTAGCCGATTCAATTAAATTATATCCGTCCTGGATACCTGAGATTAAGTCTTTGGAAAGTGTGAAGCCATCTGAAAATTCCTTCATGGCGCTGACAGCATCTTTTGCTGAAATTCCCGTCTGCTGCATTATTTTGGACAGCTCGGAGTATGAGGAGATCGATTTCTCATCAATTGTGCCGGATTTTAGGAGGGCGACATATTCTTCAAGCTGATCTATTGGAAGAGAGGAGAAAAGCTCGGCAAATGATTGTGAAACGCTAGAATTAATGGCAAGATATGTGTTCATTGCTTCAGCAGCTGACTTTGCATTGGCAGCAATTTCATTCCAACGGCTGATTTCTTCTGGTGTATTTATTGAATTTTCTTCAAAGAATTCGTGTAACTGATCCCATAAAGAATCTTCCTTGCCAACGAATAAAGTATCGTGAAGATTATGAATAGTATTAGCAAATTCGTCAGCCTGCTTCTGTGCATCCATGCCTTCGAACATACCCATTTTAATATCAACATCAATTGGTTTCCCAGCTAATAAATCATTAGCGTATGCTTCAAGATCTTCCGGAGATAAAACTTTCCCATCTGGAAGAATAGGTGTTACGACAACAGCATTTGTACCATCTTCATTTGTATATGTAGATGAATAAACCGTAGCAATTCTAGGCTCCTGTTCACCCCAGCCAGCCTTTTCCAACTCTGATGTGTCTATTTGCGGACGGATCAGGAAATCAATAGAACCATCCTGTTCAAGACTCTTCAATTCGCTTGTGGCATTATTTTTAAATTGAGGCCAGAATTTATCAGTAGCAGACGTTATTGCATTTTCAAAGTTTTCTGCCAGTTCATCCAAACCACCAAACCCAAAAGCCAACTTAATTTCTGCTGGAGTTTTTCCTATAATTTCTGCGATGCGATTTATATATTTTTCAATTTCTTTGAATGCCTTATCAGGAGTGACTTTTTCCATATCAAACGAAAATAGCTTGCCATATGCATCGGATAATTTCTTTGAATCCTCTTCCGATAAATACGTCAGCGGAGAAATTATATTATCTCGAATGTAGCTATATGGATCATTCTCTTCCATCTCCTGTGCTACATTCATTTGCAGACCACTAACCATACGAGTTGCAATATCCTGCATAGACTCATCCAGCTCTTTAAAGGACATCTCTGATTTCATACCAGAAACCATGTGCGCTAAATAATCTTTCCAGGCCAATTGAGCATTTTTAGTCTTTTCTGATTGCTCCTGAACCGATTTACCAACTGAGTCTGAGATATTGCCTACTACATTTCTTGATTGGTCTTCAATCATTTTTGATAAGGTTTGCTTTTCATCTTCTGTTAATATACTTGTATTCAAATAGAGATCGAATGCAGTACTTTCAGGAATCATATGGATCAGTTTACTTGTATCCAATGTATCTGCTAATTCAACACGTCTAGCACCACTCAAAGCTTTGTAGAATTCCTGTGCTGCTGAATTGATCACATTATAATAGCTTGAATCTGCTTCATTCAGTAAATCTCCAGAGAAACTGATATTTTCTCCAATCGTTATCTTACCAGATGCCAAATCTCTGAGGCGATTAAGTGATTCTTCAGTCTGTTTAATTTCCTCGTCAAAAGCTTCTTTGCCATTGGTTGCCTCATCTATTTGTACTTTTACTCCACCAAACAAATTGCCAAGGTTTTGGGCAATCTTGTAATTCTGCAAATCCTCCTCAGCCTTTAATAGTTCTCTCAGATCGTCGGACGCTGATTTACCATTTGAGCCTAAATTAAGGATCGCATTACCATTTTCGTCTATAGTGGAGATTAATTGGGGGAATGCCTCTGCAAGCTGTTTATTTATATCAAGGAATTTATCATAGTCCTCTGTACTAAGACTTATATTCTTATTGGAGCTTTTATCTATTCCTTTGGAAAGTTTATCATAAGAGTCTGCTAAATCTTCTACAGTCTTCTTATGGGAAGCATAAGTATCATTGATAGATTTTATATTAGTACTGGCTTCCTGAGCAGCTTCTAAAGCACGTTCTTGAGCATGAACATGTTCATCAACAAATTTTGTAATTAGGGATATTCCTGCCTGAATGGCAACTCCCAATCCAAGGCTCATAGCAGATGTCATAAGCACAGTTTTTAGACGTAAAGCTTCTGTTTCTACTCCTGCTGCTTTGAGTGATGCACGGTATCCTGCTAATGAAGCAGAGCCATCGGTACAAGTGGAAAGGTATTCTTTTAATTGGGTATTGTTCTTGACTACGGATAATCCAAATTTATTTATGTCATTAAATCCAACAGATACTTGCTTATTCCACTGTGAAATAGCGTTGGCAGCTTCTTGCATATGCTTCTTCTGAGCCTTCAATGCAGTAATATTGATACCCATATACTTTCCCTGAAGATCTAGCCTCCCACTCTCAGGATTCACAACTTGAGTGATCCCGTAGTCTTTATTTAACAGCGTATAGGCACCTGTAATTGCAGTTAATAGAGTCGGTATAGCGCCTAGTGTGTCCACTAACTTTTCCGCTCCACCAATAGCCGCATCCATAAAGGATATACCATTTTTAATAGTGTTTTGATCCGTAACATGATTTACAAATGAATCCCATTGATTTTGTAAGGCATTCAAGTGTCCAGACCAGCTATCAGCTGTTTTTGCTGCTTCTTTTAAACTACTTCCCGTCCCTTGTGAAAACTCTCCTAACATTTTTTCATAAGATGACCAATTGGAAAGCAAGGCTGCTAATGCATTGGCATGGTATTTTCCGCCTATGTCAGAAATAATACCTTGTTTATCAACGCTGCTGTCTGGTAAGCTATTATAAACCTGTGCAAGTTCCTTCAAGATTTCCATAGGATTTCTAAGTTTTGCACCTTCTGAAGTCATTGTTTCCAATTCTACGCCTAAACTATGGCATCTCGCTTCTACTTTCTTTAGAGATTCTTCATCAATAATTTCACCGTCAAATTCACCTTTGACTTGCTGTAAATTTAATAGGATTGACCTAAATGCACGTCCCATTTCAGAGCCAGATCTTTTTGTAGTAGCAATCATTGTAGCCTCTGCTGCTGTGAGTTCATCTATCTGTACTCCTGCTTCTGCTGCATAAGAAGCACTTACCCGAACACCATCTGCAATATCTGTCAACGTCGAACTGTTTTTATTCGAAATGTAATTTGCTCCGTCAAGAGCGGCTGTTAGCTGTTCGATGCTTCCTTTGTATTTATAAGCCGCATCCGTTGCTAAAAGATAGTTGTTAGCACTGTCAGCAGTCATATCACCTGCGCTTTGAGCCAAGACAGAAAGTTCACCAAGTTCTTTAGATAATTCATTGTATCCTGACCGACTCATCTCACGAACCCCTTCGAGGTATCCGCTAGATCTAATGCCATACTTTGATGCAACTCCAAATGAGCTATCGCCAATTGCCTGAATCTGCCGCGCTGTCATTTCAGAAGTTTTGGCAATTTCAGTTAAAGTTGTTGAATTATCTTTAAGCGTTTTTAAAGAATCCGAGAATTTACGAACCATTATGGCTCCGACTCCAAACATAGAACCTATTTGACCGATTTTAGATACCATATTCTTCAGTTTTTCTGTGGTACTTGCTCCAGCATAGCCCGTTGCTTGCACTTCTGATTTATACAATCGAAAACGCTCAGTGGCTTCTGTAAAACTTTTTTTATCATTAATTCGGTCAAATAAAGCCTTTAAATCGTCTCCCTCGCTCAGTAAGCCAGAGGATTCACGGATCTTACTATTCTTTGTAAGATATGAAGTCAATTCATTTTGAAGTCGTTGCTTTTTGATATCATAGTCAACAGGTATTGTTATTTTAGGGATATGGGAATTTGCGCTCGAAAGAGCTTTACGAAGTTTAAGATTCAAACTATTTTGATTTATATTTACATCAATATCGTTAAATTTAACATTTTTCAAGGCGTCATTTACAGCCCGTTGTGCTTGCTTTTCATCAAGCTTTGCCGCTAATTTAACTGGTGTCAATTGCGTTTGAATTTGATTAATCTGTTCTTTGATTGCCTTTTTACTATCCCCTCGTAGTAAGGTAGCTGTTAACCTGACCATATTTAATGACTTTTCGATTTGCTTGATATCTGAATTAACTTGTTTCTTTGATTTTGCAACCTGTAACGCTGCAATCAATTGTACTATAAAATCGTGGTTCTCCATGTAAATCTCCTCATATATTAATTTTCTGTATTATAAAAGAGAGGCCATGATAGTCTCTCTTCATAATCAAATATTATTGTTTTATTGTCTTAGAATTCCTTCTTGCAATAATTACATACTCTTTTTATTTTGCCCGAACCAATAAAACCAGTTAAAAGTCCGTACCCCTTGTTCAACAGCGTATACTCTTTACTCCCACATCGAGGGCAACGAATAACAAGACCATCGGGCTCTTGATCCGATTTAAAAGCTTCTGGGACGTAGGTACGTAAAATTCGTTTTACTTCATCTAATCCGCCTGGATTAGTTTCTGGAGGGGCTTTAAACTCTTTTATTAAAAAGAAAGTGTCCCCATGCTGATCTAAATCAAGCTTCTTTTCACTCAGAGTAGTGGTTTTGCCATTATCACTACTAAACCCATAATAATACCATGTAATCCAATCAGAATGATCTTCTTCAGCCTCCAACTTTCCACCACAAACAGGACAAGTAACAACATTCCCCTGCTTGCCCAGTAGAAACATCTTATTAAAAGAGCTTCCACATTGTTTGCATTTTATGTTTTCGTCCATATCCACCCCTCCTCTTACATCCCAATCATACCATAGTTCCCCTTCTCACGCAATGCCAAAGCAACCACCAGTTCGATTATTTTCCTTTGTACTTATGATATCCACCATTGTCATACATCGATAGAAAGTTTTTCTTCACATTCAACATGTCAAAAATGGGCTTTACCTCTGGAACCTGCTTTTCTACTTCATCGAAAATTGTATCACAGAGATCTCGCTGAAAATCATACTGATCCATCATGTGTACACAAAATTCCCGTTTGCTCTCCCGTGACAGTTCGTTGTAATGATTGATCGCATACTCCTGTAACAGTTCGTCCTTATTCTCCACAAGTGATGGAACGCGTTTTAATGCATTAAGCAATAATTCATATGTAATGATACTACTATTTACCTGATCTTTTACATTTTCCAGTGTTTCAGGTTTATTGAATAATCTCTGAATGTCACTATAAGAAAAGGCCTGTAGCATTGCCTCTGCTTCGCCGTTCGGCATTATATCAAGCAGGAGCCTCATTACATCTTTTCTGCTAAGTTCCTGTGTATTCTCCGTTGCTGTGTTTTCCATTTGATTTTCCTCCAATATATTTAATTATCCAGTTGTGATAACCATGTTTCAGATTTAAAGGATAGTATCTTATATACATTATTCAGTTGTGTTTTCTCACTCAGATCAGCTGTCTCAGCGTACCTCTTATTCAACAGTTGCAGTAAATAGGTATAGTTGCTTTCGTCTAATTCTATGTTTACCATATATCACTGTCCCCCAAATTTTAAAAGTTTTTGTTTACACACATTGATTTTCATGTTATAATCCATGTAATTTGGTATGTTTATGGTGTTTTGATAATCATAAAATAAATGTTTGTGATATCACCACATTATCAAGATACCTCTCTAATATCGCTTAAGGCAGTATTTGGTGTTTCTGAATTTTGACAGTTCCTTTGCATCTATGCCCGTATTTCGGGCGATTGCT
>OKVW01000015.1_pt1 | contig 184327 bp, 119 predicted proteins | sample 1606991 | NCBI WGS metagenome assembly OKVW01 (sample SAMN03281021, study PRJEB24777) | human gut metagenome | isolation source: fecal sample PR177 from 1 month old male Malay infant, vaginal delivered... | reverse complement strand
CGGGGTGGAGCAGTCTGGAAGCTCGTCGGGCTCATAACCCGAAGGTCGTAGGTTCAAATCCTGCCCCCGCAATTTTTGGAAGCGCACCATTACGGATGTATTCGGAAGCTCGCTTCCATTATGCTGTAAAGAGGGTGTACAACCCCAGGCCCAGATAGCTCAGTTGGTAGAGCAGAGGACTGAAAATCCTCGTGTCGCTGGTTCGATTCCGGCTCTGGGCATTATAAGACTCATCTCTAATGAATGTCTTATAAGTTGAAAATTAAATATATGGGATATTAGCTCAGTTGGTAGAGCACTTGACTTTTAATCAAGTTGTCCGGGGTTCGAATCCCCGATGTCTCACTAAAAAGAACCCTGTAGGATTAATAATCCTGCGGGGTTTTCTGCATTTAGGCAGAATGAAAGGGTATCTAATAGTATTTTATTAAACAGATATAATTAAATGACAATACAACATGCAATTGAATAAGACTTAAATTTATGGGAAAAATCACAGATACGGGATAAAGAGGATTGCGTTTTGCAGCCTATGAAAGGGTATGGTATGGAAAATGGCGAATGATAGTAAGAAGGAATTACTCCTTCAGGGAAGTATTCTGGCAGTGGCAGGTATTATCGTAAAGTTGATTGGATTTTTATATCGTATTCCAATGGCGAATATGCTTGGTGAAGTGGGAAACGGTTTATATGGAGTGGCCTTTGGTATTTATAATATTGTTTTAACGTTATCGTGTTCCAGTCTTCCTTTGGGATTATCTAAGTTAATATCCCAGTATGAGATTAAAAAGGAGTATCGGAGTGCCTATCGCCTATTTCGTAATTCATTAATATTGGCAATGATTGTTGGGGGGATATTTTGGGTACTAATTTACTTTGGGGCTGATTTTCTGGAAATGTGTTATGCGAAACCAGGTTTAGCAAAACCCCTTCGGATTGTTGCTCCAACTACTTTTGTAATGGCTATTTTGGGCGTAATGCGCGGATTTTTTCAGGGTAAAAACACCATGATTCCATCGGCAGTTTCCCAGATTATAGAGCAGATCATTAATGCTATTATCAGTATTGTTGCAGTTATGCAGTTTATGAGGGTTTATCAGTCATCTGCGGATGTATTTGCCTATGGCGCGGCAGGTGGTATCATGGGTACACTATGCGGTGCTTTGTCTGCATTTGCCTTTTTATTGGTTTTATATTTATTATATCGTCCGGGTTATATCAGAAGAGTGAAAAGATGTAAGAATCGTCATGTGGCATCGGATGGAAGATTAAACAAATTATTACTGATGACTTTAATTCCTATTTCTTTAAGTCAGGCAGCTTATCAGCTCAGTGGTACTCTGGATGACTTAATATTTGGAAATATCCTGAATTTTAAGGGATTAGCTGTTGATTTTGTAACTGCAATTCAGGGTGTGTACAGTACGCAGTATAACCTTCTTATAAATATACCAATTGCGTTCGCGTCTTCGTTGGCGGTGTCGATTGTACCCAGTATTGTTGCTTCTAAAGAACGTCACGATCGAAGAGGAATATTTGAGAAGGTGAACTTTATTAATAAGTTCGTGATGGTGCTTACAATTCCATCTGCTATTGGTTTTATGGTTCTGGCGCGTCCCATTATATCCTTAATTTTCGCAGCCTTGACGGAACACAGAGATTTGTCGGTACACATGCTGCAAATAGGATCGGTATCAATTGTATTTTACTCTTTGGCATCCATATCAACCGCGATACTGCAGAGCCTGAACAAAATGAGAGAGCCTATTGTGAATGCATTCATTGGCTTGGTTGTACATTTAATATTTGTCTGTCCTCTCTTGATTTTTACGGAAATGAACGCTTATATTTTAGTTGTAGGAAATATTATTTTTCCATTGGTGATCTGTGTGTTGAATGAGAGATCTTTAAATAGGGAGTTACATATCCATAAGGATGTGAAGAGGACGTATATTATTCCTTTCATAGCGTCCCTGATTATGGGGATTATTGTGTTTTTGGTCTACTGGATTGTGGATAAGTTTATCGGAAATACAATTGTCTCAGTGGTAGTACCGCTAATCATTGGTGTTTGCAGTTACTTTTTCTTTATTTTTGCTTTTCACTGCTTTTCTTTGGAGGAACTTTATGATCTTCCAATGGGGAGAACAATAGCACGATTTACGGGAAGGTTTTATCGGTAGTATTTTATATATATAATAGTTTGAAAAGCGACTACGGCTATCCAGCCGATACCAGTAGAAATTGCTACTGCAGGCAGCCCAAGCCGGGGGATTAGCAGGAAGGATAGTAAAGTCCGCAAGGTTATATGGATAATTGTACCGATAAATGGAATACTCACATGACCGCTGCCCCGGTAAAATCCCACGAAAGAGTTTCCAATGAAGCACAGGACATAGAAACATGATATTGCCTGTATATAGGATGCTCCGGTACATAACAGTCCGGGCTGTGTTGTAGCTGCAAGTAGGGATATGCCGGGACCGCTGGTTGTATACATTAGCAGAGACATGGTGATACCCAGGAGGACTAAGAGCATTAAGCCAGTATAAAACCCAGAGCGGGTACGTTTTTTATTGCCGGCACCTGTGTTTTGAGCGGTAAAAAGTGAGATGGACTCAGCACCGCTGTCACCAAATGCATTTGCCAGCCCTTCTATGCGTCCAGCGGCAGTATAAGCTGAGATCGATTCTGTCCCCAATGAGTTGACGGCACCCTGAATGAATAGTTTTCCGATATACAGACTGGATTGATGAAGTGCTGAGGCGGCAGCAAAGCGTATAGTCTGGCGGAGTAGGTCAGGGTCCGGGTAAAGGTCTTCTTTTTGAAACAGCAAAAATGGAAGACTTTTTTTAATGTAACAAAGGCAAAGAAAGGCAGATAGGAGTTGAGAGATAACCGTTGCCCATGCGGCGCCGGCAATTCCCAGTCTAAATCCCGCAACCAGAATCAGATCAAGCAGTACATTGGTACCAATAGATATCAGGAGAAATAATAATGCGTACTTTGTATTTCCAATTGCGCGCAGAACAGAGGCGCAGAGGTTATAGAGAAAGGATGCCGAAAGACCGCCTAAAATTACATTTAAATAACTGTATACATATGGAAAAATAACTGGGGGCGTTTGGATCAGATGAAGAATGAATGGAAGCGCCAGAATGGATGTAATACTTAGTGTTATAGTGAAAATTAAACCAAATGTAAGTGAAATAAAGCATTCTTTTCGAAAGTTCTTCATATCTTTGTTTCCAAAAAATGAGGCAAGAATGATAGAAATACCAGTGCAGCATCCTCCAATAACAAACAGAAACAAATTCATGACAGTTCCGGAAATGCCTGCGGCTGCAAAAGCGGAAGTACCACAGAAATGGCTGATTACTATAGAATCAGTCATGTTATAAATTTGCTGAAGTATGTTTCCAATGAGAAGAGGAAACGCCAGGGTTATGAGATGTTTCTTGATATTGCCGTTTGTGAGGGGATTTATGTGTTTATTTGTGTGGGTATGTATGTGCCTACTTGCATTTGATTGTTTAGATGTGTGGTGCTGATATTTGGATGTACAGTGTTGGTATTTGGGTGTGCGGTGTTGATATTTGGATATACAGTGCTGGTATTTGGATGTGCGGTGTTGGTATTTGGATGTGCGGCGCTGGTATTTGGATGTGCGGTGCTGGTATTTGAAAGTGCGGTTTTGGTGTTGGGAGGAAGTTTGTGTCATGGTAAGATCCTTTCATTGTATTGTAATTTGTGTCATTGCTTCTTGGTATAATTGTAAGAGGATTCTTTAAGGTTGTAAAATGCTTATTTTAGAGCTAAAATATAAATAAATATTTATATATAGTTTATAAGTAAAATTAATTTTATAGAGCGGCATGGAATATTATCTTAGAATTATAAATATTCAATATAGTACTCATAAGGTTGTCCGTTTATATTTATAATTTATTAAAATATTATTTTTATAATGGAAAGTGAGATGATTATGATAGAAAATAAAAATAGTATAGAGGATGCAAAGCAGGTGAAAGCGAATAGTATTGTTGCCGCAAAGCAGGCGATTGAGAATAGTATTGTTGCCGCTAAGCAGGGGAAAGTGAATAGTATAGTTGCCGCTAAGCAGGGGAAAGCGAATAGTATTGTTGCCACTAAGCAGGCAATTGAGAGTAGTATTGTTGCAACCAAGCAGGCATTTGAGAATAGTTTTTCTTCTGGAGATTTTTATAATAAACAGACACAAGATGAGCAACATTTAAAATTAATTCTTGAGTTTTTACCGATTAAATCTGGAATGAAGATTTTAGATCTGGGAACCGGAAGCGGTTATTTGGCTTTTTCTATTGCGGAGAAATATCCAAATGCATTTATATTTGGATTAGATATTGTAGAAAAAGCATTAGAGATTAATAGGGTTAAGGCTGAAAAACAAAGGATTAGTAATATTAACTTTATCACTTATGATGGTGTTAACTTTCCGTTTGATGACAGTGAATTTGACATGGTTGTTTCGAGATATGCGCTGCATCATTTTCCAGATATAGAGAAAAGTATATCAGAAGTAAGCCGTGTTTTAAAATCAGGAGGCTTTTTGTTTATTTCAGACCCGGCACCGAATGCTGATGATACCAGTCAGTTTGTGGACGAATATATGCAGCTCAAAAAAGATGGTCATATTAAGTTTTATACAAAGGATGAATGGAAACAGATAAGCTTAGAAGCTGGGCTTAAGTTTGTGAAATCTTTTGACAGTTCTATTCGGTTTCCAAAGAAAAAGGATACTGCCTATGGATTTGATGAATTATTAAAGAAACATGACAGAAAAATTATTGAGAGCTACAAACTTAAAGTCTTGGAAAATGAAATATATATAACGGAACAAGTTAACAATATATTACTTTGTAAGCGATAACAATTTATGAATTTTGGTAATTTTCGGTAAGAACAGGATAAGCCAGCGCTTCTTATAATGAAAATAGGGAAGGTATTATGACAAACTTAGAGATAGAGGGATTTTTAACAATTGTAAAAGAAGGAAGTCTTTCAAGGGCTGCAAAGAAGCTTTTTGTTTCACAGCCGGCTTTGAGCAGAAGAATGAAAGCACTGGAGGATGAACTGGGTTATACTTTGGTGGTTCGGAAAAAGGGGATTAAGAATATTGAACTGACTGAGGAAGGCAGGGCGTTTATTCCGGTGGCTAAAAAGTGGAGATTATTGTGGAAAGAGGCAAGAGATATTTCCAGGCTGGACCGGTCGTTAATTTTAAATATTGCTGCGGTAGATAGCGTCAGTACTTACATTTTACCCGAAGTATATAAGAAATTTTTAAAAGAATATCCGGATATTAATATGTCGGTTCGGATGCTTCATTCTCAGGAGGCATATGAATATGTGGAAAGTGGAATGGTGGATCTTGCATTTATTTCGGATGATATGTATTCACCGAATGTTGAGACCATTCCGGCATTTACGGAGCAGATGTTATTGATTTGTGCTGAAAATGCAAATTATCCCAGAGTGGTGCATCCCTCTATGCTGGATGTTACCAGGCAGATTCGAATGCCCTGGAATCCGGAATATGATATGTGGCATAACTATTGGTTTGACAGCAGGGTGAGGCCCAGAGTGTTTTTAGATAAAATGTCTTTGTTAGAGGAATTCTTATTCTGGCAGGATAATTGGGCAATTGTCCCGGCGTCTGTGGCTCACAATCTGGAGAGTAAGGGAGGTATTGCGGTCAGAGAGATCGAGGATGGACCTTCTGACCGAATAATCTACTATTTGTTGGGAGAAGACAGAAAGCCTGGGACGGTGAATGCTTTTTTAAATTGTCTGAAGGGGTTTCTGGATACGTCTTTGATACCGGATAAACCAGATGAACAGGGCAATTCCTTTTAGGGTACTGGATATTGTAATACTCCACCATATTCCATTTAAGCCTAAGGCGGTTCCAGCAAGCAACAGTGCCAGCGGTATTCTCGCTGAAGTGAGAATAATACCCACTACGGAGGGAGGTATCGTTTTGCCTAAGCCGGAAAATGCACCTGCTGTTGCAATTTCAATACACATAAATAATTGTGAAATACCCAGGATCTGCAGGTAATCGATACCCATGCCTAATACATTTTTGTCGGGTATAAATACTTGAAAAATAGGTCCTGGCAGGCAGATCAGAATAAGCGTACATAAGATGCCCCACACGGTAACAGCGCCCATTGAAACTGCATATCCTTTCTTTACTCTGGTTATGTTGCCTGAGCCAAAGTTCTGTGCTACAAAGGAGTTTACGGCAGCCGCAAAACCATCTGCGGTCATCCAGGAAATGGATTCTATCTGAGAACCAACTTTCTGGACGGCGACGGCAGTGTCTCCAAAGCCTGCGATGAGGCGTGCTATTATCATAGAAATGCCTGTGAATATCATACTCTGTATGGAGGTGGGAAGTCCGATCCGTATGATTTCAGACATATGCCGTTTAGATGGTCTGGATAATATATGTATTTTTTGAAAGATAACGGTATCTTTTAATGCGAAAATCAGAAATACCAGGGTTACAACGGCCTGGGCGAGTACGGTGGCAATGGCGGCTCCGGCAACTCCAAGGTACGGGAACGGACCTAAGCCGAATATAAGTACCGGATCCAGAACCAGATTTAATGCAAGCCCTACCGTTGTGGCAATCAAGGAGTTTTTACTATTTCCCATAGCGGTCATTATTCCGGCAAATATTTGATTCAAAAAGGAGAACAGAACTGCGCCGCAGGTAATAATTAAATAGACCTGGGCATCTGATACAACCTGTGGGCTGTTAAGTTTAAAGAAGCCAATCAACGGTACATGAAAGATTATTGAGGCAAGCCCATAGGCAATGCCAAAGAAGATACCCAGCTGCAGAGCTGCTTTGGCAAAGTCGGAGGCAGTCTGGTACGCCCCGGCACCAAAGGAGTGTCCAACTTTTACTTGTCCGCCCATTCTCCCCAGGGCAGCGAGTCCGTTTGACAGCCACATATACATGCCTGCAGCGCCTACTGCAGCCACCGCATTACTGCTGAGTCTGCCAATCCAGATCATATCGATCATATTGTATGCCATTTGAATTAAAGATGTTGCCATGATAGGTAAAGCCAGTTTTGTCAGTGAGGGCAGAATGGGACCCTTTAACAGGTTGATATTTTTACTCATAAGTACCTCTGAAATTGTTTATTTTATAATTCTTTAAAATCCTGATAGAGCAGACTGGGCTGTATATCGGTATTATTCTGGTATTTGCCGCTGTTATATTGGGCATGGTTTTCGCTGATGGTATGGTAGTAAATTTGACAGATCTCCACGTCTGGGTAAATGATAACAGGATGAGCGCAGTAAATCTCCAATGTCCAATAGCCAGCAAAGCCTACATCGCCAAAACCCGCCGATACATGGATGAAGATACCCAGTCGTCCTATTGAGGAACGACCCTCCAGCATGGGAACAAATGCAGATGTTTTGGTATATTCCTTAGTTCTCCCCAGGTATAATTTGCCTGGTTCCATTAAAAATCCGGATTCAGGTATGACGATTTTCTTTGTGTGGTTTGCTTTTTTCATATCTAATGGAAATTCATCATAAATGAGAAGCTCATTGTGAAGTGAAAGATTGTAGCTATTGGGGTTGATGCGTTCCATTTGAAATGGTTCTATAATGATGCCTGTACCTATATTTTCTTTGATTTCTTTGCCGGATAATATCATAACGTTTCCCTCTTTCCTCTGATTATTATTAAAGATTATATCATAATTAAATCCTGAATGAAATGCATTTATATTGACCATAATAATTGCATTGTTTCTTAGTGATGCAGGTGCTATAATGATCACATAACAGAATCAAGGAGGAAACAAAATGTTGGATAAAAAAGTAGCAGAACTGATTAATACACAGATTAATAGGGAATTTTATTCCGCGTATCTCTATCTTGATTTTTCTAATTATTTTATCGAAACCGGATTAGAGGGATATGCAAGCTGGTTTAAGATTCAGGCTCAGGAAGAGAGGGATCATGCGTTATTATTTATGCAGTATTTGCAGAATAACGGAGCAAAGGTCACTTTTGAAGCAGTGGAAAAGCCGGAGTTTAAGTTTCAAAACCCAGGAGAGCCGCTTCTGGCAACATTGGAGCATGAACAATTTGTAACTAGTTTGATTCATACGATTTATGAGGCAGCATATTCAGTAAAAGATTTCCGCACTATGCAGTTTCTGGACTGGTTTGTAAAAGAACAGGGAGAAGAGGAAAAAAATGCGGAAGATATGATTAAGAAATATAAATTGTTTGGAGAAGATCCAAAGGGTCTTTATCTGATTGATTCGGAGATGGCTGCCAGAGTTTATACGGCTCCGTCATTGGTGCTGTAATGGGAAAATCAAAGTACATCTGTCCCTGCTTTAAGGTTACTTACGACGATATCCGTAAGGTGGTTAATGATGGTGCGGATTCGTTTAAAAAGGTGAAGAAAGCAACAAAGGTATCCGGGAAATGTGGACATTGTGAATGCAGGGTGAAGACGTTCACAAAGGAAATGTTGAAGGATATGGAGAAAAGAACTTGCGGTGATAATCCCCAAGGGAATAAGAAGAGTAATGCTGAAGAAAAGGCAGATAAGAGTAAAGATATTAAGAAGTTAGATGATGAGAAAAAAGCAGCCAAGAAGTTAGCGGACAGAAATGAAGAAGCTAAGAGTACGAAAGGCAAGAAAAAAGAAGGCAAGAAGTTAGCGGACAGGAATGTAGAAGCTAAGAGTACGAAAGGCAAGAAAAAAGAAGGCAAGAAGTTAGCGCATAGAAATAAAGAAGCTAAGAGTACAAAAGTCAAGAAAAAAACAGGCAAGGAAAAGAGTAAAGACAAGAATTTAATGGTGCAAAACCATAACAGCCTGAAAATGAGGGTGATTAAATTAGATGACAAAAATTATAAACTAAAAGATATCAGGTAAAGGTATCTAGTAAATTAGAACACGAAAAGAAGTGGTGAAAAAAGCTGGAGACAGCTTTTTTTCTTGGCTGAGAGGAGGTTGTGGGGTATTCAGGTACAAAATACGAAGAGTTTGAAGGAGGACAGGCCTCATGGTTCCGCTTCTTTTCGCTGTGCTTTTTACGAGGCGGAGCAGGGCGAAAGTCATTTTTTAGTAAAACATCACTGGCATGATGAGATTGAAATGCTGCATTTTAAAAAAGGGAATTTTCATATGGAAATTAATATGGAGTCTTATGAAATTAGGGAGGAATGTATTTTCTTTGTTAATCCGGGAGAACTTCATTATATTATTTCCAAGGAAATCTGTGAGGAGGATGCAGTGGTTTTTAATCCTAATTTACTGAGTTTTGAGTCTTATGACACCATGCAAAACCAGGTGATTCAGCCTCTAATGAATGGGAACCTTTGGCTGCCAAGATGTATAGAGGCATCCCGCAGGGAGTTTCCTGATATCTACATAGAATATGAACGGATTCAAAATGCTTTTCGAATGATGGAAGAAGCTCCAGAGAATACAGGTCAAAAAAATGTAAGTGTATCCGTCTCCCAAATGCTGATTAAGGCATCCCTGCTCAGGATTCTTGCCCTGCTTACCGGGGAAGGATTGCTAACCAGACAGGAGAGCGGCATCAATCATCAGGTTGAGAGTATTAAGAAGGTTCTGACTTATATACGTGAGAACTACAGGGAGAGAATTTATATTCGTGACCTGGCAGGGCTGATTAATGTTAACGAGCAGTATTTCTGCCGTTTTTTTAAGAGAGCAATTGGTAAGACACCTATGGAATATGTGAATGAAATACGTATACGGAGGGCAGCAGAGATGGTGGTGAATACCGATTATCTGATTATGGAAATCTGCCTGGAATGTGGTTTTAATAACCTTGGGAACTTTTTAAGGGAGTTTAAGAAGTATACGGGAACGACGCCCCGCTTGTATAAAAAGGAAAACCGCAATAGTTTTACTGATACGATCACGTAATAGAAAAGGTCAAAATAATGAAGTTTTTGAACAAATAAATGTAGGACTTATAAGAAGTGAAATAGTATAATATGTGCTATAAGAAAAGAAAATATAATTTTGGAGGCACATAGAATGCAAAGAAAATGGTGGCAGGAAAAGACGGCATATCAAATTTACCCAAAGAGTTTTTATGATTCCAATGGAGATGGAATTGGAGATATTCAGGGTATTATCAGCAAACTGGATTATTTACAGGATCTGGGTGTTGATATTATCTGGCTTTCTCCCATATGTTCATCACCGCTGGCAGATCAGGGATATGATATTTCGGATTACTATAACATTGATCCAAGGTTTGGCACAATGGAGGATATGGATGAACTGCTGAGGGAAGCAAAACAGCGTGGAATGTTTATTCTGATGGATCTGGTTGTAAATCATTGTTCCGATGAACATGAGTGGTTTAAGATGGCGATGAAGGATCCGGATGGGAAGTACGGGAAGTATTTTTATCTGGAGGATAAGAAGGACGGGGAACTTCCAAGCAACTGGAGGTCTTATTTTGGAGGACCATGCTGGGAGCCGCTTTCTGATACGGATAAACTTTATCTGCATGTATTTCATAAAAAGCAGCCTGATTTAAACTGGGAAAATCCGGAAGTGCGGGAAGAGGTCTATAAGAATATAAACTGGTGGCTGGATAAAGGGCTTGCAGGATTTCGTATAGATGCAATCATTAATATTAAAAAGGCATTGCCGTTTAAGAATTATGAGCCGGATCGAGAAGACGGCTTGAGCAATATAGCGCATATGCTGGAAGAAGCAGAAGGGGTTGGAGATTTTCTGGCCGAAATGCGGGATCGGACATTTAAAAAGTACGATGCATTTACTGTCGGGGAAGTGTTTAACGATAAAGAAGAGGAGTTGCCGGATTTCATTGGGGATAACGGATATTTCTCCAGTATGTTTGATTTCAATGAAACCATTTTTGGGCAGAATGATAAAGGGTGGTATGCCCATACGGAAATTACCCCGAATGATTATAAGAAGTGCTGTTTTGATGCGCAGAAACGTGTTGCAGATATCGGATATCTTTCAAATATCATTGAAAATCATGATGAACCAAGGGGTGTCAGCCATTACATACCGGAAGGAGAGGTCTGCATTGAAAGCAAGAAGCTTTTAGGAGCCGTTAACTTTATGCTGAGAGGGCTTCCGTTTATTTATCAGGGGCAGGAGCTTGGTATGGAAAATATGGAATTTACTTCTATAGACCAAGTGGACGATATTTCTTCACTGGAAGAGTACCGGGTTGCCCTGGATGCCGGACTTACGCCAGAGGAAGCTTTAAAGGTTGTTTCGAAGTTCAGCAGGGATAATGCGAGAACGCCAATGCAGTGGAGCGATGATGAAAATGCAGGCTTTACAACGGGTAAGCCCTGGCTTGCTGCAAATCCTAATTATAAGAGAATCAATGCAAAAAGTCAGATTCACGATGAAAATTCCGTATTTTCCTTTTATAAACAGTTAATTGCACTGCGTAAAAACCCTGTCTATCGGGAAGCAGTTGTATATGGTGAGTTTATACCGGAATGGGAAGACCAAAATAACCTTATGGCTTATTACCGAAAAGGGGAAGAGAAGACTTTAATGGTGATTGCCAATTTCCAGAGGGAAGGTCAGACGGTGACTTTGCCCGGAGCATATAAAGAATTATTGATTAACAATTATCCCGCTCTTGCTCAGGATGGAAATGATTTAAAGTTAAATGGATATCAGGTAGTTATTCTCGAAATTTAATAGACGGTAAATGCGGCGGTGAGTGATAGATCCGCCGCTTTATACTTAGAAAGGATATATGATGAATCAAAAAGAAAGAATGTTAAATGGTCTTCCATACAAGGCATGGCTGGATGGGCTCGCAGAGGAACAGATGGAAACCAAGAGGAAAATTTATGATTATAATTTATGCAGGCCGGATGAATCGGAGAAGATGGAGCAGATGATTCGCCGGATCCTGGGAAAGGCTGGAAAAAATGTGGTTTTTCTGCCGCCTTTCCGCTGTGACTATGGAACCAATATTGAAGTAGGGGATAATTTTATAGCAAATTATAATTGTGTTATTCTGGATGTTGGTAAAGTTACCATTGGAAATAATACCATGTTTGGACCAAATGTATCGATTATTACAGCCGGTCATCCGATTCATCCCGATTCCAGAAATTCGGGGTACGAATATGGGATTGGTATTACGATTGGTGACAGCGTGTGGCTGGGGTCTAATGTTGTGGTAAACCCGGGGGTTCATATCGGCAATAATGTAGTAGTTGGTTCGGGAAGCGTTGTGACGAAGGATCTTCCGGACAATGTAGTGGCAGTTGGCAACCCCTGCAGAATATTACGGGAAATTACAGAGGCGGACAGAGATTTTTATTTCAAAGACAACAAATTTGATGTAACGGATTATTAATGTAATATGGTGGTTGCATATTTTTTCAACATGTGGTAAGATCAATTTCAGATTATAAAAAGAGCTTTTTACATGCGTCGCCGGATGCATGTAACCAAGAGTGTTTTCAAACACGCTCTAAATAAGCATCGGGCATCTATACCGTTAGGCCATTGGGTATAGATGACTGGTGCTTTTTTTGTGACAATGAAGTCATACAGGCTCAAGGCAGAAAGGTGGTAATGTTATGGAAAATAAAGGTTTGGGCGGAGTATTTGCAAAGTATGTATCTTTGAATATTTTAAGTATGCTGGGGTTATCCTGTTTCATTTTTGTAGATACGCTTTGTGTAGCCAATGGAGTGGGGAGTAATGGACTTGCTGCATTGAATCTGACACTGCCGGTCTATTCGTTTATGAACGGAATTGGTTTGATGATAGGGATGGGGGGCGCGACCCGGTTTGCAATGGCTATGGGAACGGGAAATGAAAAAGCGGCGAAAGCATCTTTTACACTTTCCATTAAACTGGCGCTGCTCTGTGGTGTGTTTTTTACACTGATAGGTCTGTTTGCATCCAGGCAATTGGGTGCTCTGCTGGGAGCAGATGAGGCAGTTATGCAGGACATGATTCCCTATATGAGGACTATACTGCTCTTTTCCCTTGCGTTTATGGTAAATAATGTGCTGGTTTGCTTTGTAAGGAATGATGGCTATCCCCAGACGGCAATGGCGGCGATGCTCACCGGGAGTTTCAGTAATATCGTGCTGGATATTTTATTTGTCTTCGGGTTTCGGTGGGGGATGTTTGGAGCGGCATTTGCAACCGGTATTGCACCAGTCTTAAGTATGTGTGTGCTTTCCACGCACTTAGTCAAAGGACGCAGCCATTTTAGCCTGGTGAAAGAAAGAACGAAGTTTTCGGATGTTGCCCGGACAATTTCTCTTGGTATGTCCTCTTTTATTGGGGAATTGTCTTCAGCAATTGTCATGCTGCTGTTTAACTTCACTATTTTGAAACTCGCCGGGAACATAGGTGTCGCTGCTTATGGTGTGATTGCAAATATTGCCTTGATTGTATGCTCGATTTTCACCGGAATTGCCCAGGGAGTACAGCCGATCATCAGCTCCCAGTACGGGAAAAAGGATTTTGGCGGTATACGTTTCGTGATGATGAGAGGGGTTCTGCTTGCAGCAGCCTGTGGGATTATCTGTTATTTAGGCGGGGTGCTGATGGCAGAACCGATTGTTGGGATCTTCAATGAATCAGGGGACGCCGGGTTTACGAAGATTGCACTGGAGGGAATCCGGATTTACTTTCTTGCTTTTATCCTTATGGGAATCAACGTGGTTATGGCGGCGGTGCTGTCAGCCAAAGACCAGCCGGCACGCTCCATGCTCATTGCGCTGTTAAGAGGTGTAATACTTAATGTGGTTTTGATCCTTGTATTTCCCAATCTGTGGAATATGACAGGGGTGTGGCTGGTTGTACCGGTAACGGAACTAATAACTGCAGCGGTATGCGGCGTGGTACAGTTTCGCAGCGGAGGTAAGGGGCGGAAGTATGCTGCTGCGAAGAACTAACTGATTCAGGAGTAATTATGGGGCAAAAAGCTGATACAGGAACATCAATGGGAGAGAATAGATAGCTTAACATCATCAACATTAAACCCGTCTATCTTTTCTTCCTCCAGGAAACTCAGTATCTGATCAGCACTGCCCTGTGCTAAAATACCATAGATCTGAATGCCGTTTTCTTTGATATATGATTGGATATCCTTGTAAAACCAGGGTCCGATAGCGTTGACATTTGCCATTGCATTTAAGAATTCCCCACGGTCGGCAAGATAGCTTAAAAGTGATTCAAAGTGGGTCTTCCAGCTTCCCACGGGATCTTGATCAAGCTCCTCATTGTGGTTTACCAGGCTTAGAAATGGATAGTTTTTTTCCACTTCTTTGGAGGATTCCATCACACGTCCGGAACCACTGGGCTGGAATCCAACGGTTGAATTGTGAGGTCCCGTCCAAACGGCTGCATAAGAAATGAATATTTCCTGGCCTTCGTCATTGTTCCATTTTTTATAAAGTTTATCTAACTCTTCCAGTGAGAGATTCTTTTCAAAAGTAAAATATGCCGAAACCTGAGATGATTTTGGAAGTTCCTTTAAGGCATCTGCCTGATACTGGATGTCGTCCTGGGGCTGCACGTGGTACTCTACTCCATTTGATTCCTGCCAGACCAGAGTACCTTCTTTAAAGGCAAAACAGTTTGCAGAAGGAAAATGCCAGAAGTTTATGAGTGAGTCGCTGCTGTCCATAAATTCTCCCCGTATTATTTTTCCACTGAAAACAGATTCTTTATTGGTGAAATGATTATTCTGGCGGATTTGAATCTGATAGCTGCCTAGGCCGTCTCTTACGGCTTCAGCCGTATTGGCAGCATATCCCGGGGAATGGACTTCCGTAAATGCCATGGTATCCATCATGAATTGTCCAAAACCGTATTGATCCGTGGGAATCCCGCTATTGGGATTATAGTAGTTTTTATTAACAATCAAGATGACGACTGCCGATATCACAAGCATGCTCAGGATGGAGATAAAAATGTTTCGGCGGATTTTACGGTTTACGTGTTTCTTTACATTTTTGATCTCAGAGTCTTCTGTTTCAGAGAGCAGATCTAAACCCAGATTTTCTCCCATCTGGTCTGTATAATATTCGGTGATGCTTTCGTATTTCTCCAATTCTTCTTCTACCATCCGTTTTTCTTCCGGCGTAGCTGTGTTGGATTTGTATTTTTCTAAAAGTTCATGGAAAATCATGGTACCCCTCCTTTTCTAATATAGAGCGCAGCTTATCTCTGGATCTGCAGAGAGCTGTTCTGGTGGTTCCGGCTGATTGTTTTGTAAAAAGAGCAATTTCTTTTAAGCTGTAATTCATAAAATAGAACATGTAGATTAATTCCCGGTATCGGTCGGGTAATTGTAAGATACAGTGATAAAGTTTTTTTGCATCTTCACTTTGAATCATTTGCTCCAGCACGTTGTCATAAGATGGGCTGCCGATATCTTCGAATGGTGCAACCGGTCTTCTTTTTTTCAGCCTTGCCTGGTCGATAAAAATATTTTTGCATACGCGCAGAAGCCAGTACTTAATGGAGTCACTCTGGATTTCGGCACAGAGGAGAGCTTTGTAGAAGGTATCGCTGGTGATCTCCTCTGCTTCCAGTGTATTTTTACATAGAGACAGGGCGTATAAATATATTTCGTGATAATAAGCTTTGTATATTTGTTCCAGGTCATCCTTTTTCACAGTTCCTCTTTTCCCTCCTTCCCGTTCACTTAATAAACGTTTTCAGCCGCAAAAGGTTACACATTTTTCAGTATTTATTAAATTTCCATAAAAATTTTATACCCATACTCTCCTTTTTATAGTAAAATAAATCTGTTGTAAATTTAGTGACAGAAGATTTAAAAAGAAACTACTAAAGGAGAAAGAAATGAAAGCAAATGTAAATTCAAATGCCAGGGTGGAAAATATCTACCAGCTGAATGGCCGTGTGCCCATTTCCAAGGCGATCCCCTTTGGTTTGCAGCATGTACTTGCAATGTTCGTGGCTAATATAGCACCGATTATTATTGTGACAAATGCAGCAGGCCTTACGCCTGAGCAAAAAGCGATGTTAATTCAAAATGCAATGTTTATTGCAGGAATCGGTACGTTGATTCAATTATATCCGCTATGGAAGATTGGGGCAAGACTGCCGATTGTAATGGGGGTAAGTTTTACCTTTGTGACGATCCTGTGTTATGTCGCAGCCACGTTTGGTTATCCCGCCGCCATTGGCGCCATTTTGATCGGAGGTATTATAGAGGGGACACTGGGACTTTGTGCGAAATACTGGAGGAAAATCGTAGCACCGATCGTAGCGGCGTGTGTCGTTACTGCAATTGGTTTTTCCCTGCTGAATGTAGGGGCGTCTTCTTTTGGAGGAGGTGCCGGCAGCGAAAACTTCGGATCTGCACAGAATCTGATTTTGGGAACTGTAACATTGGTAAGCTGTCTGGTATTTAATATATTCGCTAAATCCTTCTGGAAACAGTTATCCGTACTCTTTGGGCTTGTGGTCGGATACATTTTAGCTATGGCGATGGGCATGGTGAATTTCTCGGAAGTGGCTTCTGCCGGTATTATTGCACTGCCAAAGGTGCTTCCGTTTATACCGGAATTCAATGTTAGTGCAATTATTGCCGTAACGGTTATCTTTCTCGTTTCCGCCACAGAAACGATCGGAGATACTTCTGCCATGGCTGTAACAGGCTTAAAGAGAGACGTGACGGACAAGGAAATATCCGGGTCTCTTGCCTGCGACGGGTATATGAGCTCAGTCTCTTCTCTGTTTGGCTGCCTGCCGATTACTTCCTTCAGCCAGAATGTGGGCCTGATCGCCATGACAAAAGTGGTGAACCGCTTTACTATTATGACTGGTGCCTGCGTCATGATACTTGCGGGGCTGTTTCCGGTTATTGGAAAACTGCTTTCCACCCTACCGGATGCGGTTTTGGGAGGCTGTACAATCATGATGTTCGGTTCCATTGTTGTGAGCGGTGTCCAGATGATTACAAGATGTGGATTTAATCAGAGAAATACCGTTATTACGGCGTTGTCCCTGGGAATCGGAATTGGATTTACACAGGTTCCTGCTATTTTCACAATTTTCCCGAAAATGGTACAGGAAGTTTTAGCGAATAATTGTGTTGCGATTGTATTTATTATTGCGATTGTAATGAACCTGGTGCTTCCGGCTAATATGGAGGTTTCCGGGGAAGGGGACGGCGGGGAGAGTGTTTCTTCTTAAGATTCGTGATTTCGAAGAAAAGCAATACTGCATTCGGATGTGAATGCTGTATTGCTTTTTTTGCATAAATACGATTTTGGACATTTTTATACCAATGAGAGATATTCTGTAGTAAAATAAATTTGTTGAATATGATTATAAAATGTATAAAATAGATCTTTTTATTATGCAAATTTTAGAGTTGGGATTGCTATGAGTACGTTTCTGTATTCATTTCACTATGGATGAGAAAGGAGTGTATGAAATTACCCTTTAGAGAGCGCTTGATATAATTTATCCAGAGCAGCAGAATTGCTTACAGGGGAGCTCATGCGAACATGCTATGATAAATAAAATAAAATCTTATATCCGTACAAATTCAAAGAAAATTAAGAGCCAGATTTTGTTTTCTATGATACTTTTGACAATTTTTATTACAACAGCATTATCTGTGGTAATCTATAGTATTTCCAAGGATAGGATGGAAGATAATTATAAAAAGACATACGAAAATAATCTGAAAGCATTTTCTGATGTAATTGATTTGAAATTATACCATACGATTGACCTTATTCGTATTACGGTGGGAGATCAAATATTTTTAAACACATTGGCTGCCAAGAACCAGGTTAACTCCAAATCCACCGGGACTTATTATGATACTTCTTTAAGCCAGAGTCTGGATAGTATTTTTATGAATGTAGAATCTCAGAGTTTAATGATTGACGGTATATTTATTTTTGATGAGTACGGAAGGTATTATAAGAGACTCAGGGGTGGGAAGAATGCTTCAGCGTATCTGAAGTACTACACATGGGATGGATCGTCATGTTACCAGTGGATGAAGGATGCAGAGAAAATGAAGGGAAAGGAGACTTTTTATGGATATGATATTTTAGACCCGGAAGGGAACCAAAATGTCATATCTGTGGTAAAGGATATTGTGAATCCTTCTACTCTTCAGTCACAGGGGCAGATGGTGATACATCTGAATAAGTCTTTTTTAAGCAGTTCGCTTCTAAAGAACGATGGTAATTTTAAAACGGATACACTTATGGTAATTGATGAAAATGCTTCGGATGTGGTAGTGTACCAAACCGGTGATCCTCAATATGCCGAAGATATCAAAAACCGTTATTTTCATTCAGAGGGGAAGGATGATCCGCAATATCTGTTCACCAGCCGTACAGATGCAGTTACCGGGTGGAAAATTGTAAATGGTATTGCAAGGAGTGACTTAAGCAGGGATAGCTCTTATATCGGAATGGTGAGTCTGATTGCAGCCGCAGCGCTGGTGGTAATCTGTACATTTATATCAAATTTTATTTCCAAGAAGATTAATAAACCACTTGGAAAACTGGAAACGGTCATAATGCAGGTAAAAGAAGGAAATCGTCATATTGTGGAGAGCTTTGATAATAGTGAAATAGGTAAAATCGGAGGGCTGCTTAAAGAGACGGTTAACAATAACCTGGAGTTAAAGGAGCAGCTGCTATCCCTTAAGGTAAAAGAAAGAGAAGCGGAACTGCAGCTTCTTCAGGCGCAGATTAATCCTCATTTTTTATACAATACCCTGGACTCCATTTATTGTATGGCTATGATTGGTAACGAAGATCGTATAGCAGACATGGTTTCTGCTTTATCGGATACATTTAAAATCTCTTTAAATAATGGGAAGCAGGTAATTCCCATCCATGAAGAGATTAAGTATATTGAAAAATATATGACGATTCAAAATATCCGTTATGAACAGCGTTTCGATCTGATTCTGGAAATTGATGAAGAAATCGGAGAACTCCTTATGATTAAATTTATATTACAGCCTTTTATTGAAAATTCCATGTATCATGGATTGGAGCCTAAGATCGGGAAAGGCTATATTGAATTAAAGGGAGAACGGATCGAAAATGATATTTATTTTACTATCAGCGATAATGGAGTAGGGATGAAGGATGTGGAGGATATGAAAAAAGGTTTTGGTGTCACCAATGTGATTGATCGGATTCATCTGTTTTACGGTGCAGCGTATGGAATACAAGTAGAAAGTGAATATGGAGTGGGGACTAAAGTAAAGATCCGCATACCGGTTATAGAAGAATCAAAGAGTCTGATTGGGGAGGAGGGGAAACATGAATACACTGGTTGTAATTGACGATGAACGAATTGTGCTGGAGGCTGTACGGGCTATGATTGACCGGACAGGGCTGGATTTTGAAGTTGTGGCAACGGCGCAGAATGGGATTGACGGAATTGGCATTATAAAGGATAAGAGGCCGGATGTAGTAATTACCGATATTCGGATACCTGGGCTGGATGGGTTATCTCTGATCGAGGAAACCATGGAGGAATTACCCAATACGGTTTATATTGTAATCAGCGGATATCGGGAGTTTGAATATGCGAGAAAAGCGTTATCTTTAAAGGTGCTGGATTTTATAGATAAACCCATAACTCTTGAAAAAGTAGTTAACACGTTAAAAAATGCAAAGGAAAGTCTGCATATGAAAAAAGAATACAGTCAATTTCTGGAGCAAAGAAAATCAGGTTCGGACAGGCGTGTAAAAGATTTTCAAAGACTGACAGATGATTTGACCAATTTTATGCATGAGGGGGACCGCAAAAAGCTTTGCGAATGCATAGAGGATAGCATGGCTGAATGGCAGAACAAGGGTGTTACGCTTGAGGAATTCAGGGACGAGTGTGTGAAGAACATCTATGTGGCAATGGAGATTCTTCACAAGAAAAATCCTCAGTTTGAGATGAAAAGGCAGATTGTCCCATATGTGGAAATAAAACAGATGGAGGAAAAGTCCCAAATCATTAACTATATGCACGAAGCTTTTAATCTCATTGGTGAGGGGCTTGAAATTACCACGGGTATGTCTAAAAATAAAACCATTCCTCTGCTGCTGAAATATATTGAGGAACACTATCGAGAAGACATTGGATTAAATGAGTTGGCAGATACGGTAAAGATGAACCCGGCATATCTAAGTAACCTGTTCAAAGAAACCGTAAAAATGAGTTATATTAAATACCTGACCAAAATTAGAATGGAAAAGGCAAAAGAACTTCTACGGCAGGGTCGGAAGGTGACAGAAGTGAGTGAAGAGGCAGGCTACCACGATTACCGTTATTTTAGTCAGGTGTTTAAAAAGTATGAACATATGCTTCCAAATGAATATAAAGAAATGTATACATCAGGGAGAGAATTCTAAGAAAAGACTAGTGCCATCCAGTACTAGCAAATATAAAAAAATTCAACAATGGATGAAAAAATTAGCACTAGTAAGTATAAATATTAAATGATAACATGAACCTATAAAAATTCCCGGGAGTTAAAAAGCATTAGCATATATACGATAAGATTACTGTAAATTTAAATTCAATATTGGGAGGAAATATTAATGAAGAAAAAGATTTTAGCAGGTATGTTATCAATAGCTATGGTTTCAGGCATTCTGGCAGGATGCGGCGGTACAGACAACAGCACAGAGGCAGCAAAAGAGACAACGGATACAAAACAGGAGACTACATCTGCGAAAGAAGAAAAGCAGGAAACAAAAAGCGCCGACGATGGCGGTTCCCAGGAGGCAAAGACCATAAAGATATTATCGATCTGGCCGGAAGACAAAGATAACGGTAAACTCTTTGTTGATCTTACAAAAAAATACATGGAAGAGGTAAATCCAAATTTTAATTATGAATTTGAATTGGTTTCATCGGATAATCTAAGACAAAAGGTAACTACACTGGCTGCATCCAATGACCTGCCCGATGTATTTGCGTATGACGCCGGAACGCCTTTGGTTGATTTAATTGATGCAGGTCTGGTATTGGATGTTGGATCAGAGTTGAAAAAACTGGGTGTTTTTGACATGGTGGATGAAGGAGCAGTGGACTTTCTTACCGGAATGACATCTACGGAGGAATTATATGATCTGCCTCTTGGAATGAATATTGAAGGTTTCTGGTATAATAAGGAATTATTCCAGAAAGCAGGTATTGACACTCCCCCCTCTACCTGGGATGAGATGCTGCAGGCGGCGGATAAACTCATGGCAGCAGATATTCAGCCCTTTGCAACAGGCGGTGCAGATATGTGGCCTGCTACCCGCTTGATCAATGCCTATGTAATGAGAAAGGGCGGCGTTGATACTATGAGAAAAGCATACAAGGGAGAAATAAAATATACGGATCCTATCATCACAGAGGGAGCACAGATGCTGCAGGATATGGTGGATAAAGGCTATTTTGGAGTAGGTGCAACTACGGTTGACCAGAATACGGCTGCAAGTATGATTCTCTCAGGGGAAGCAGCAATGATCTATAATGGCAGCTGGTATACGGATATGCTAACTGCAGATACCAACCCGGCAGGGGAAGACGGCATTGGCTTCTTTAACATTCCAACGGTAGAAGGCGGTGTGGGAAAAGCAGATGAGTATTCGATGAACTGCGGTACAATTATTTGTTTTAACAAGGATAAATTTGATGATGCTACTGCCGACTGGCTAAAATACTTTGTGTCGAATATTGGTGATTATGCCATAAATGAGCTGGGCTCACTGAAGGGATATAAGATTGAGAACCCGCCGGCATCCTTAAACAAATATTCTCAGCTTGTTGCTGACGAGATGGCAAAGGTGAAGGGAACCAGCACCTGGTTTGAAGCTGATATGTCTGCAGAATTATCAAAAGTTGCCCAGGATAATGTTCAGTCGCTGATGAACGGAAATATGACTGCTGAAGAGTATACCCAGTCGTTGCAGGATATTTATGATGCAAAATAAAGGATAAAACCAGGACAGGTTAATCTGGAATCTGCCTTAAGGTATGGATGTTCCGTAGTACATTAGTGCGAATTCTGCACATCCGGAGAACGGAACATCCATAACCACTGAAGCCTGTGACTATTCTGGTCTTGGCAGGAGAAAGATTTGATGAAAGTAAGGTGAGTAAATGAAAAAAGTATTGAGTAATAAAAAGGCAATTGCATTATTTGTGGGACCTGGTTTTCTGGTATACAGCCTATTTGTGATCCTGCCGGTTATCTGGTCTTTCTACTATACATTCTATGACGGGGTGCCGGGGATTAAATGGGAGTTTACCGGGCTTAAAAATTACATAAGACTGTTTTCTGATAAGAACTTTGCAAACTCTCTGATTGTAAATTTAAAGTATATAGGTATAGTTACACTTGGACAAGTGGGACTGGGGCTGTGTATGGCATTAATTTTTAAGTTCTGGCTGAAGCATTTTGCAACCATTATCAGGACTATTGTGTTTTTTCCGGTGGTGCTTCCAACTGTAGCGGTAGCACAGCTTTTCTCAAAAATATATGAAATCCAGCCACATTACGGGCTGCTCAACAGTTTACTGCAGGCAGTGGGACTGGAAAGCTTGGTGCAGCCTTGGATTGGCCAGGCGTCAACCGCACTGGGTTCACTGGCAGCAATGGATATCTGGGTAGCGGTTGGATTTTATGCAATTATATTTTATGGAGCGCTTCTGGATATACCGGATGATATTATTGAAGCATCCAGGATAGACGGCTGCAGATCTGTTCCAATGTTCCGATATGTACTGGCGCCTCTTTTGAAACCAATGATTATCACATGCCTGATATTTAGTTTTACGGGAACGGTAAAAATGTTTGAATCTGCTCTGGCACTTACGGGAGGAGGACCAGGGTCCGCCACAAAATCCTTGTCTATGTATATGTATGATTCTGCATTTACTTACAGTAAAACGGGATATGGAAGCGTTATAGCAATATTTATCTTCTTGGTGTGCGTGTTTGGGTCCCGTGTAATTCGGCTGCTGGAAGGATCTGAGAAAAAGAATGGGAGGCGCGGAAAATGACATTAAAGGTGAAGAAAAATCTTAGGACTTTGCTTATAGGTATAATTATTATTGCGATTGTTTTAATTAATATTTATCCTCTGTTTTGGATGATAACCGCATCCTTTAAGCAGCCGGCAGAATTTGTTGAAAAACCGGCTTATGCATTGAATGCCGGATTTTTTATCCAGAATTATATTGATGCATGGACCAGAGGAAATATGGCTGTATTTTTTAAGAATAGTCTGATTAATACGGTACTGTCTTTAATTTTTATTGTAATTTTTACAACAACTATATCTTTCGCAGTTACAAAAATGGAATGGAAGTGGAAGAAAAATGTTGAGCGCTATTTTGCATTTGGAATTATGGTTCCTATGGCAACTTCTCTGATTCCGCTATTTCAGATTTTTCAAAAAGCCCATTTGATCAATACCAGAACCTGCCTGATCATTGTCTATACGGCATCGGCTATATCTTTTTCCATCTATCTGGTAACCGGATATTTAAAATCTTTTCCGGATGAAATAATGGAAGCTGCAGTTATTGACGGATGTGGAATATATAACCTTTTGCTTCGCATTGTAGTTCCGCTTATGAAAAATGCAATTATAACAGTTTTGGTAATACAGTTCTTTTTCAAATGGAATGATCTTTTGTATTCAATGACCTTTGTAAGCAGTACTTCTCTGAAGACCGTACAGACAGGATTATTATATTTTCAGGATGAATTTGGATCGAAAAACTGGGGAGCAATCTTTGCATCGGTTTCAATGTGTGTAGTCCCCATGTTGATCATGTATTTAATATTGAATAAAAAGGTAATTGAAGGAATGACAGCAGGAGCAATCAAAGGCTAATCTATAAAAATAAAAAAATATTAGTATAATTTTAAAGGAGATTTTATGGGGGAAGACAGAGCGAAAATTAACGAAGAACAACTATATAAGAGATATGAGGAAAAAATCCGAGAATTTATACAAAAAAATGTAGAGGTGGTTCTGAAAGAACCCAGAAGTTTTATACGTCATCCCTTTATTGACCCAGGATCCGTCTATGATGGTAATGTGTGGGACTGGGATACTTACTGGTCGGTTTACGGCCTGATGGGTATGATGGATTCCTTTCATAAGGATTTGAGAAAAAGAGTTATCACACATGCAAAGGGAAATGTATTAAATTTTATGGATCATCAGCTGGAGGATGGATACATACCCATGATGATTGAGGCTAAGAACTGGGATGAGCCTTATTTGAACCTTAAGCATAAAGAAGGAGTTATGATGAATATGCATAAACCATTTTTATGCGGGCAGATTTGCATGATTAGTGATTACCTGTCTGACTATGATTGGATTATGGAGCATCTAAACGGTTTAGAGCTGTATTTTTCTTGTTATGAACAAAATTATTTCTTTGCTGACAGCGGTTTGTATGTCTGGTGCGATGATATCATGATAGGAATGGATAATGATCCGGCGAGTTTCGGGCGTCCAAAGTTTTCCACTGCAAATATTTTTTTGAACAGCTTTATGGTAAGGGAACTGCAATGTATGGCAAAGATTATGAAGTGTGCCGGTGAGATGAAAAAAGAACAGTATTATTTGGGTAAATCAGAAGAACTGGCAGAAGCAGTACAAAGAGAATGCTGGGATGCAAGGGATCAATTCTTCTATTCAGTAGATGTGGATATCAAAACCAGAAAATATGACTGGTTTCATGAAGGTCTTGGGGTGTTTTGGAAGACTCTTCCTATTAAGATTCGGACATGGTCTGGCTTTATCCCTATGTGGGCGGGGTTTGCATCAGAAAATGAGGCGCAGTCACTGGTAAAGCATTGGATGGATGATACGACTTTTTCTACTCCATATGGGATTACCACGCTGGCAAAGGATGAGAAAATGTTTGATTTGTCTGCAACCAATAATCCTTCTAACTGGCTGGGACCGGTCTGGATTGTGGCGAACTATGTAGTTTTCAGGGGAATGCTTGATTATGGATACCGGCAAGAGGCAGAAGAAATGTGCAGAAGAACGCTCCTTCTGTTAGGAAAGGATCTGGAAAAAACGGGCAGCCTGCATGAGTACTATAATCCGTTTACCGGGGAGCCGGTAATGAACGGAGGATTTATTAACTGGAATATGCTGGTTCTTAATATGGTAAAAGAGTTAAAGGAAAAATAGATTATACACATTCATACATATCCCCGCCATCCATCTTAGCAGATGCCCGAATGCCGCCACTTTATTGGCTCCGACACCGTGCAGCCAAGTGCACGGCACGGTCTGAACAGTAACACTCCGTACATTGTTACCTCTTTTATTCACATCTGACAATGGTAAAGTCTGAAAAATTTTGCTATAATAAAGTTAGTTTGTAACCAGTAGACAGATAAAGAAAGGGATATAAGAAGCCGGAGTGAGTTATGGGCATTGCAAAGGACCGGATTCTTAGGCGCAGTGGATTCCAAAAAAGGAAGATTGATAGAGGTTTACACCCTGAAATGCGAAAATTGGTGCGGTACTGCGCAGATGGAGGAATGTATGAAGAAAAAATCAGTTAAGAAGACAGTTTCAAAGGTTTCAAAACAAAGTGTAAATGTGCAGGAAACATTAAAAAAAGCGGAAGAAAAGCTGACGAAGGAAATGGGAAAGGAGCAGGACGAGGATAAAATGCGGCCGGTTCTGGAAACGTTTTCGGAAAGTGCGGTTGATATGGATCCCTACCAGGAACGGTTTAACAGACATGTGGAGGAATTGAGATGGCTCTATATGGAGCTATATAACAATGATTACATGTTTGATGATCTGTGTAAAAATATGTATGGATTTTATCAGGACCGGAAAGCAGCCCTTAAGAAGCTGGATCAGAAAAGGGAGCAGAAACAGGATTGGTTCAAGCAAAGCGATATGCTGGGCATGATGCTGTATGTGGATAATTTTGCCGGGAACCTGCAGGGTGTAAAGGGAAAGCTGGATTATATTGAACAGTGTAATGTGAACTATGTGCATCTGATGCCCCTTTTGCAGTCACCGGAGGGGCGGTCAGACGGCGGATATGCGGTGTCTGATTTTCGGAAAGTCCAGGATAATCTGGGGACTATGGATGATCTTGCGGAACTTGCAGAGGAATGCCACAAGAGAGAGATGAGCGTGTGCCTTGATTTTGTAATGAACCATACTTCTGAGGATCATGAATGGGCAGTGCGGGCAAGGCAGGGAGATGGCGAATATATGAGCCGTTATTTCTTCTATGACAACTATTCTATTCCGGCGATGTTTGAGCGGACCGTGCCTCAGGTGTTCCCTACAACGGCTCCGGGGAACTTTACGTACCTGCCCGAGAATCGGAATTTTGTCATGACCAGTTTCTATCCTTATCAATGGGATTTGAATTACCAGAATCCTGCGGTATTTAATGAAATGATGTACAATTTCCTTTTTTTCGCAAATCAGGGGATAGATATTATCCGTATTGATGCGGTTCCTTATATCTGGAAACAGATCGGGACGGACTGCCGTAATCTGCCCCAGGTTCATACCATCGTCCGCATGATGCGTATGATCGGGGAAATTGTATGCCCTGGAATCCTGCTTCTGGGCGAGGTGGTAATGGAACCGGAAAAGGTTACCCCGTATTTTGGATCAGTAGACAAGCCCGAGTGCCATATGCTTTACAACGTCACCACCATGGCTACTACCTGGAATTCAGTTGCAACCAGGGATGTGAGGCTGTTAAAACAGCAGATGGAAATTATCGACAGGCTTCCTAAGGAATATACCTTTCTGAATTACCTCAGATGTCACGATGACATTGGATGGGGGCTGGATTATAAGACCCTGAAAAACTGGGGAATGGAGGAGCGGCCGCATAAGCAGTACATTAATGACTTCTTTACAGGCAGTCTGGAAGGCAGCTTCAGCCGGGGAGAATTATACAATGCAGATCCGGTGACGGGCGATGCACGTTTCTGCGGAACAACTGCGTCCATGTGCGGTGTGGAAAAAGCAGGATTTGAACAGGACGAGCAGGGGATGAAGCAGGCAATCCAGCTGGATATCATGCTTCATGCATATATGTTTATGCAGTCCGGGATACCGGTAATTTATAGCGGGGATGAGATCGCCCAGGTTAACGATTACAGCTACAAAGAGGATCCCAACAAGGCTCCTGACTCCAGATATATCCACCGCGGGGCGTTTAAATGGGATCTGACAGCGTATATCGGAGATGATAAATCTGTGCAGGGGCAGGTATTTTCACGGTTGGGACAGCTGGAAAATATCCGCAGGAGCCATAAGGCGTTTGTATCTACAGCGGATACATGGACACTGGAGACCTGGGATAACAGCGTATTGTGCCTGGTTCGCATGGCCGACGGTGAGAAAGTGACAGGACTTTTTAACTTTAGCGAAAATGAAAGAATCGCGTGGATCAACGAAGAGGATGGAATGTATCAGGACTTGGTTACCGGTAAAGAGATGAGAGCGTCCGGTGTTAAGATGCCGGGATACGGTTTTTACTGGCTGAAGAGAAAATAATCTTACAATCTGGCATTGTACTTGTTAAGTGCAGTGCCATTTTTGTGTGATCACGTGGATTCCTCCTTGTGAATCAGCCAGCCCCATGATAAAATAAGTTAAAATTTGCTCAGTTACAGATAGGAGGGGGTACAGTGATGAAATATTTGAAATGGAGTCTGGCTGTTATGATGATGGTGGTGGTAATGACTGCGGTTATGCCTGTACGGGTAGAAGCAAAACAGAACCGACCGGAAAATGTAAAAGCGGTGTTAGGGGACAAAACAGTAAAGCTTACCTGGAAATCCAGCAAAGGCGCCAGATATTACCGCATTTATCAATACGATCCGAAGAAAAACAATTACCGGCGTGTTCAGAAGACAACCGGAACTTCCTATACTTTCCGCAAGTTGAAATGCGGAGTGAGCTATCGTTTTAAAATAAAAGCCTATGCCATAAAAAAGGGGAAGACGATTTCCAGTTCATTTTCTAAAGTGGTAACAGCAGTGCCCAAACCCGTGGTGAAGAAGCCGTCAGGCGTGAGGGCTAAGGCAGATCAGAACAGCATTACCTTAAGCTGGGAAAAGGCGGCAGGGGCAACCGGGTATTCCGTCTATCAGTACAGTGAGAGCCGGAATAAATATGTCAAAATTGCATCTACTACCAAAAGAAGCTATCAGGTGAAAGGGTTAAAAGCCGGAGCTGTCTGTAAATTTAAGGTTAAGACCAGAAGAAAGGCTGACGGAAAGATCTATTACAGCAAATATAGTTCTGCGGTGGAAGCAAAAGTGCCAAAGGTTAAGAAAAAAGGAAAATCCACGCTGAAGAAGTTCCTTAAGACGGCAATGGAGCCGGCAGGCAAGACCATGTATGTATGGGGAGGCGGCTGGAATGAAGCGGATACGGGAGCCGGAACAGATGCCACTACCATAGGGGTCAGTCCTGAATGGGAACGGTTCTTTAACAAACAGGACAGCAGCTATGACTATAACCAGACCCGGTATCAGATTCGCAACGGACTGGACTGTTCCGGGTATGTGGGTTGGTGTATCTACAATATTATGAACACAACCAGTGGAAAAGAAGGCTATGTTATGAAAGCAGAGGATATGGCATCCAATTATGCATCCAGAGGCTGGGGGCAGTATGTGAGCCGTTTCAGCGTCCGTGATTATATGCCTGGAGATATTATGAGTTCTTCCTGCAGTGACTGCGGGCATGTGTGGATTGTAGTGGGAGCATGTCAGGATGGAAGTGTGGTACTGGTGCACAGCAGTCCCCAGGGAGTGCAGATAAACGGCACCGTGGACCGCGATGGAAATACTTCCAGTGAGGCTGTAAATCTGGCAACCTATTACATGAAGAACTATTTTCCCAAGTGGTATAAGAAATATCCAAATTGTATGAGAGGGGAAAGCTACCTGTCCCACTATGCCCAGATGCGCTGGGATGTATCGGGAAATGCAGTTATGACAGACCCGGACGGGTATCGGAATAAGACGGCTGCCCAGATCTTGCAGGATTTATTTTAAGCGTCTTTTGGGATTCTCCAAATAGAATCGTAAAAGTAAGCCTTTTACAAATGCTTTACCGTATGACCAGAAAGAAAGGAATAGAAAATGCCTTATTTATATGACCAATTAAGAGATTACGCCAAATCAGATTATTATCCTTTTCATATGCCCGGACATAAACGGCGTCTGGGTGAGTTTATGAATCCCATAGAGACAGACATTACAGAAATTGAGGGGTTTGATAATCTGCATCATGCTGAGGGAATACTAAAAGAGGCTCAGGAGCGGGCGGCAGCAGTCTACGGTTCTGAGAATACTTATTTTCTGGTAAATGGAAGTACTGCCGGAATTCTTGGCGCAGTCTCTGCATGCACATCCATAGGAGGTAAGATTCTTATGGCGAGAAACTGCCATAAGGCTGTTTACCACAGTGTTTTGATCAGAGAATTAGACGCCGTATATATTTATCCACAGCAGGAACAGGGAATTGGACTGAATTGTGGATTAAGTCCTGAAAAAATCCGGGAAATGTTGATAACTGCTCCGGATATCCAGGCAGTTATAATTACATCCCCTTCATATGACGGGGTAGTTTCGGATGTGGAAAAGATAGCGGATATCTGCCATACTTATCAAAAACCCCTGATTGTGGATGAGGCACATGGTGCGCATTTTGGGTTTCATCCGTATTTTCCCAATAATTCCATTGGTAAAGGGGCAGATATTGTTATTCACAGCCTGCATAAAACGCTGCCGGCATTTACCCAGACGGGACTGATTCATTTAAACGGCAGTCTTGTAGATCGAGCAGTGCTAGAGAGATATCTGGGTATTTATCAGACCAGCAGCCCTTCTTATCTGCTCATGGCGGGAGTGGATCAGTGCATACGGATGCTGGAGGAATCGGGTGACAGGCTCTTTGGTGAGTTCGTAGAAAATCTGGAGCAGTTTCGTAGAAAAGCCGGTGAATTGCAAATGGTGGGTCTGGCTGGAAAAGAGGAATTGGCAGGAGAGAAGGATGTTGCTGATCTGGATCTGTCGAAGCTGATTCTATACATAAAAAATGGCAGCATGAGCGGAAATGAGTTGTATGAAGAATTGCTGCAGCGCTACCATCTCCAGCTGGAAATGGCAGCAGGAGATTATGCACTGGCGTTAACATCCATAGGAGACACCCGGGAGGGTTTTGACAGGCTGTATCAGGCACTGGAAGAGATTGACAGAAGACTGCTGGCACAGGATTCTGCCCAATTAGAAAAAAGGTCATATGCCGTAATGGATAACCAGACGGAAATGCCTGTCTGCCGGGCGGTGGAGAGAAAGATGGAGCGGATATTGCTGGAAAATGCCACAGGGCGTATCGCCGGAGAATTCGTATATCTCTATCCGCCAGGCATTCCGCTGATCGTGCCGGGTGAAAAAATAAGTGGAGAGTTTGTGGAAAACGTATTACAATATAGGGAAAAAGGATTTTCGCTTCAGGGAATGAAAGACTATTGCGGAAAATATCTGGAGGTACTGGAGCGTGTTTGAGAAACCTTTTTTTCAGGCTGAAGTCTTTGCTTTGCGGTATAGAATCGGCACCGCTAATAATTTACAGAAAGAGGATATTTATGGGAAAGATATTTTACATCATGGGAAAAAGTGCAACTGGGAAAGATACGATTTTTAAGGAGGTATTGAAAAATAAGAAGATACATTTGAAAAATGTAATTCTTTATACCTCCCGTCCGATCCGTGCAAAGGAAAAAGATGGGGTAGAATATCATTTTGTAGATGAGTCCAGACTGTTGGAGCTTCAAAATGCGGGAAAGGTGATTGAGATGCGCTCTTATGATACCATTCATGGCATCTGGAGCTATGCCACGGTGGATGATGGACAGTTCGATCTGGATAATGAGAATTTTCTGGCAATTGGGACACTGGAATCTTTTGAGAAGATGAAAGCTTATTTTGGAGAGAGAAAAGTTGTGCCTGTTTATATTGAGGTTGCGGATGACAACCGGCTTGAGCGGGCGCTGAGACGGGAAAGAAAGCAGGAACAGCCCAAATACGAGGAACTGTGCCGCAGATTTTTGGCGGATGCCCAGGACTTTTCGGAAGAAAATATAGCAAATGCGGGTATTTCCAAGCGTTTTTTTAATGATAAGGATAGAGAAGCCTGTGTAAATGAAGTAGTGGAATACATTTATGAAATTATAAATTAAACTGGTTCACAGACAATTCATACAATTTACCCAAAAAAGCTAGGTAAATGGAGCATGTTATGATATAATAGGACTTACTAAGACAGATGGTGCAAAGAGGCAGTGAGGAGTGATATTATGCCAGGATTTAATAAGATTATAGGACACAAACAAATAGTGGAACATTTACAGAATGCAATGAAGATGAACAAGGTTTCTCATGCTTATATATTTAATGGTGAAAAAGGTTCTGGCAAGAAGAGTCTGGCTAATATATTTGCTATGGCATTACAGTGTGAGGGAGATGGTGCAAAGCCATGTGGCATGTGCAGATCCTGCAAACAGGCTGAAAGCGGAAACCATCCGGATATTATAACGGTGAGCCATGATAAGCCAAATAGTATTGGTGTTGAAGATATCAGGGAAAAGCTGGTGGGAGACGTTATGGTGAAGCCCTACAGCAGCCCTTACAAAGTATATATCGTGCCGGACGCTGAGAAGATGACGGTTCAGGCACAGAATGCTTTACTGAAGACAATCGAGGAGCCGCCGTCTTATGTAGTCATTCTCTTACTGACGGCTAACGCAACTTCACTGTTAGCTACGATTTTATCCAGGTGCGTAACTTTAAATATGAAGCCGGTGCCGGATGAAATGGTGAAGAAGTATCTGATGGAACATGTGGAAGTACCGGACTATCAGGCGGATGTCTGCGTGGCATTTGCCCAGGGAAACATTGGGAAAGCGGTACAGCTGGCATCATCGGATAACTTTAATGAGATTAAGGCAGCTGCACTTCATCTGCTTACCCATGTAAAGGACATGGATATCAGTGATATTATTGCGGCGGTAAAAGCAGTTTCCGAATTCAAGATGGAGATACAGGACTACCTGGATATTCTGGCAATCTGGTATCGGGACGTGCTTTACTTTAAAGCAACGAAAGATCCCAATGGGCTGGTGTTCCGGGATCAGGTAAGAGTGATTTCCTCTCAGACGAATATGAGTTCTTATGAGGGGATTGAGAAAATATTAAGTGGATTGCAGAAAGCGAAGGCACGTCTGAATGCCAATGTAAACTTTGATTTAACGATGGAATTATTGTTCCTTATGATAAAGGAGAACTAGCAATGGTTAAGATTGTAGGTGTTAGATTTCGTAATGCGGGAAAGATCTATTATTTTGATCCCAAGCATTACACGATGGAATCGGGGGATCACGTAATCGTGGAAACAGCGAGAGGTGTGGAATACGGAACCGTGGTAACTAAGGTTACGGATATGGATGAGAAGAAGGTGGTTCAGCCTTTAAAGCCGGTGATCCGGGTAGCAACCCAGGAGGATGCGGAAAGAGAGCTGAAGAATAAAGAAAAGGAAAAGGATGCTCTTCGTATCTGCCAGGAGAAGATTAAAAAACACAATCTGGAAATGAAACTCATCGATGCTGAGTATACTTTTGATAATAATAAAGTACTGTTTTACTTTACTGCAGACGGAAGAATCGATTTCCGTGATCTGGTTAAGGATCTTGCGGCAGTATTTAAGACCAGAATCGAGCTCCGTCAGATCGGTGTTCGTGATGAAACAAAGATTCTTGGAGGAATCGGAATCTGCGGCCGTCCGCTCTGCTGTAATACATACCTCGCGGAGTTTGCGCCGGTATCCATTAAAATGGCGAAAGAACAGAATCTTTCTTTGAATCCCACCAAGATTTCCGGCGTATGCGGAAGATTGATGTGCTGTCTGAAGAATGAAGAAGAGACCTATGAATATCTGAACAGCAGGCTGCCAAATGTGGGAGACCGTGTTCTTGCGGAAGATGGATTAAAAGGTGAAGTTCAAAGTGTCAGTGTGCTTCGCCAGACCGTAAAAGTGATCGTAGAAGTTAATGATGAAAAAGAAATTCGTGATTATAAAGTGGACCAGCTGAAATTCAAACCGAAACGCAAAAAAGAGAAGATCAGCGTGGATAAGGAATTGAAGCAGCTGGAAGAGATGGAGAAAAAAGAAGGGAAATCCAAGTTAGATGACAATTGAGCTGTATCCCGGTGAGCGCCTGGACGATCTGGAGCGCAACGGATATAAGATTATTCAAAATGATAAGACATTCTGCTTTGGAATGGATGCGGTGCTGCTTTCCGGTTTTGCCCGTGTAAAGCCGGGAGAGAAGGCACTGGATCTGGGAACCGGAACCGGTATTATTCCCATTTTGCTAAAGGCAAAAACCAGTGGAGCGCATTTTACCGGTCTGGAGATTCAGGAAGCCAGCGCTGATATGGCAAGGCGGAGTGTTCTCTACAATCATCTGGAAGATCAGATTTCTATTGTACAAGGAGATATCAAAGAGGCCCATACATTATTTGATGCGGCTTCTTTTGATGTTATTACAAGTAATCCGCCTTATATGACAGGAAACCATGGCCTGGTCAATCCGGATATGCCTAAGGCGATTGCGAGACATGAGATTCTGTGTACGCTGGATGATGTAATTGGACAGGCGTCCAGGCTGCTGAGACCGGGCGGAAGGTTCTATATGGTGCACCGGCCATTTCGGATGGCTGAGATTATGACGAAGATGACGGCACATCGTTTGGAGCCTAAGCGGATGCGGTTAGTATATCCCTTTGTGGACAAAGAGCCGAATATGGTGCTGATCGAAGGATTAAAGGGTGGAAAATCCAGGATAACCGTTGAAAAACCATTGATTGTGTACAAAGAACCTGGTGTATATACTGATGAAATTTATGACGTATATGGCTATTGATCTTATGCTGCTTCACAGATGCACACCTGACGCAGAGATCAGGCACTCTGCTCACAGTTATTTACGCAAGCCGGTACTCATTTATGGGAATTAGTAAAAGGAGATGATCACATGCAGGGAAAATTATATTTATGTGCTACGCCAATTGGAAATCTGGAAGATATTACGATGCGTGTACTCCGTATTTTGAAGGAAGTGGATTTAATTGCAGCCGAGGATACGAGAAACAGCATCAAGCTGCTGAATCATTTTGACATTAAGACTCCCATGACCAGCTATCATGAGTACAATAAAATTGACAAGGCGCATTATCTCATTGAACAGATGAGAGACGGGAAAAATATAGCGTTAATAACAGATGCGGGGACGCCTGGGATCTCAGATCCGGGAGAAGAGCTGGTGCGTTTGTGCTATGAAGCCGGAGTGGAAGTAACTTCCCTTCCCGGGGCGGCAGCGTGTATTACGGCTCTGACTCTGTCCGGGCTTTCCACAAGGCGGTTTGCATTTGAAGCATTTCTGCCCTCTGATAAGAAAGAGAAGAAGGAAGTGCTGGCTGAGTTAGAAGGTGAGACCAGAACCATGATTCTGTATGAGGCACCGCACAGGCTTGTACGCACCCTGGAGGAGCTCTTGTCAGTGCTTGGAAACCGGAAGCTTACGGTATGCCGGGAATTGACCAAGAAGCATGAGACTGCTTTTGTCACGACTATGGAAGAGGCGTTAGCCCATTACAGGGAAGTGGACCCCAGAGGGGAATGTGTGCTGGTGATCGAAGGCAGAAGCCGCCAGGAGATTCGGGAAGAGGCGCGCAAAGCCTGGGAGGAATTAACCATAGAGGAGCATATGAAGCGCTATCTGGATATCGGAATGGATAAAAAGGAAGCGATGAAATGTGTTGCCAAGGATCGGGGAATCAGTAAACGGGATGTTTACCAGGAATTAATATAGGGCGTTTTAACAATCAAAATAGTCCGATAAGCAGTAATAAAACTGTTTATCGGACTATTTTAGTTTGTCATGAGGGTGTATTAACGCTGCATTGCACAAATAACTATGAATTTAGTATCCGCTATCGTACTAGATTATATTTTTTAGTTTTGTTTCATGCGTATTTAAATAAATATCCTGTATTTCTTGCTTTGCTTTTATGTCGCTGGCAATCCTCACTGCCTCGTTTAGCTTACGGGACAGATCAAGATGTCCTTCAGCAATAACTCTTATATTGCGGTTAGTCTCGTTTTCAAGTGTAACTTTAATACCCGTAACCTCTTTTTGTATGTTATTAATTTCTTTTTCAACATTTTCAAGACGTTTGTTATTATCTTTTACAAGTTCAATCAATGTGTCCAGCTTTTCAGTATCTGTCATATTACAAACCTCCTAATGAAGTGCATATGTCAATAGTTCTTTCTTTGTTGTACAGTATACCACATTGAAAGTGCAAAGTCTATTCAATAATCATGACGCATTTACAAGTGTAGTGGAAAACGGCATGCCGTCAAAAAATCTATTTTCTGGAAATATGAATCAATGCATCTCTTTTTATATGCTGCAATACAAAAACCATATCCTGTTCCGGAATAGCTACGCAGCCGGCAGTGGCGCCGCCTCCGAAGCAATGAAGGAAGATAGCTGAGCCTGCGCCCGGGGTACAGGCAGTATTGTAGTTGATGGAAAGTGCATAGGCATATGCCGTGGCATATTCTGATAAATGTTCGGCACTGTTCCAGTCCGGCGTTACATTTTTTGTACTGACAAATTTGTTGTAATACTGTGAGTTTGGATCGTCTACCCAATAATGGGAAGGATTGATCTTCGTATAGGGAAATGCAGTACCCGGACTTGAGTTATTGCCAAATGCTACCCCAAAACTGTATGTTCCTTCTGGTGTGGTGGCAAGTCCCTCGGATGTAGGACCTACTCCCCGACGTCCTACATATGCCGTTGTGCTTAGGATTTCATTCCAGGTAGTATCATTTTTTTTCTCCAGCATGGTAAATTCTGCTGTACTTCCGGTTGCTTCCACGAAGATCATCTGGCTTGCTTTTTTATAGGAAGAAAGAGATCCGTCTTTTTTCAGGTAGTACCAGTCATTTTTTACCTTTGCCCAGCCGTTCATGAGCTGTCCGTTTTTATTAAAATAGTATTTTTTCTTTTGTATGGTCTTCCATCCGGCAGCCATGACACCTTTGGCACCCACATAATACTTCTGCTTCTTATAGGTAATCCATTTGTTGGAAGCCATTGTCCCGTTTTTATTGAAGTAATACCATTTTTTCTTATAGGAAACCCATCCTGTTGCCATATCTCCGTTTTTATTCAGATAATATTTTTGTCTATTATATGTCTTCCAACCGGTATCCATGTATCCGCTGCTTTTGAAATAGTAATACTTGCCGTTTATTTTGAGCCAGGTATTTTTCGCATAGGTCTTGTTGGCGTAGCGGTATTTCCATTTAGTTCCTCTCTTAACCCAGTCCCCTTTTTTGGCGGGAGCTTTTCGGACGTCTTTTAGCGTTTTCTGGGACGCTGCCTGGGTGGGAATGGATATGGCGGTTGCCATGGTCAGAATCACTGCGAATAGGAAGAATAGTCTTACAATTTTAGAACCTGGTGTAAATATGCCGCATAGTGGGTCGTGGAGATGGCGGAAATGAATTTTCAAACTCCCGCTGGTGCTGTTACAATACTTTTTCATATGGTACCTCCCGTTTGGTATTTCCTGTAAAATGCTGTTGATTTTATTATAGGTGGGCGGTGGAGGTTTGTCAAAAGTAATTTACAGGTTCTGGAAGAAAGTCCGGTTAAGAATATTGTATTTTTTGTCAAGAAAATCATATGTACTTCCAAATAATGTAAGATTATAATCGAATAAACAAAGTTCTGCAAGAAAATTTGTTTGTAGCAGACAGAAGAAATTGGAGGGAAAAATATGGAGGTTTTGAAAAAAGCAGCAGTTATTTTGCTAACCCTGTGCCTGGTCTTTTCAGGGTTGGATCTTGGGGGAATTACTGCATTTGCAGAAAGTGCTGATCCCACAGATGGATCAGATGCAGCGGTGATTAATGTGACGGATTTCGGGGCAGACCCCAGCGGTGCCAGGGATAGTGCCGTTGCGATTCAAAAGGCAATTGAGGCGGTGAGAGCGCTGGACGGACAACCTGTAATATTGAATTTTCCACAGGGGGAGTATCATATTTACCCGGAATATGCGGCAAAGAGGGATCTCTATGTCACCAACACCTGCGGAACAGATCAGAATTATAAAAATAAAACGATTGGTATTCTCTTAGAGGACTTGAATAATGTGACCATTGAGGGAAATGATTCTTTATTTATGTTCCATGGGAAAATGACAACGCTGTCAACCATTGGGTGTAATAATGTTACCTTTCAAAACTTTTCCTTTGACTTTCAGGTACCTACCGTAGTGGATGTCACGGTGGAGGAAACAGGGGACGGCTATGCAGTTGCTTATGTACCGGAATGCTATGAATATGAGATTGACGGGACGAATGTTAACTGGTTAAGTGATATCAGTCCTTATTCCGGAAAGCGCTATTGGACCGCCAGGAATAATATGGTCTATACACAGCGCTATGATCTGGCTTCAGGTGAGACCTGGAGGGGGAATACAGGCTTCAATCCGCTATTCAGAAACGTAACAGGGATAGAAGATCTGGGGAATCATCGTTTGAAATTTACTTATACGAATATGGATTCGGAACTGAAACCGGGCATCTGCTATCAGATGAGAAATACCGTGCGTGATACACCGGGCACCTTTATCTGGGAAAGTAAGGATGTGGCGCTGCAGAATATCAATGCTTACTTTCTCCATGGATTTGGCATGGTCGGACAGTTCAGTGAAAATATCACTTATGATGGAGTAAACTTTAAAACTCCTGCCAACAGTGGAAGAACAACAGCCGGATATGCGGATTTTGTACAGATGTCAGGCTGTAAGGGGCTGATTGACATAAAGAACTGTCTGTTTTCCAATCCCCATGACGATCCCATTAATGTTCACGGAACCTTTTTGCAGGTTGTGGAAAAAATGGCACCGAACAAAGTAAAAGTAAGATATATGCATAATGAAACGGCTGGATTCCCTAATTTCTACGTGGGAGATCAGGTGGAATTTATGACCAGGGGAAATATGGTGCCGATAGCAAATTCTCAGGCGACCGTAACCAATGTAGAGGGTCCGGGACCTGGAAATCTTACCGATATTATCATTACGCTGGATCAGGACATTCCGGCTGAGATTGGTCCAAACACTCATGTGGTGGAGAATATCACCTATACGCCGGAGGTTCATATTACAAATAATGTTTTCCAGGCGACACCAACCAGAGGTATTCTGGTGACTACAAGGCAGCCGGTTTTGATTGAGAACAATTATTTTGACAGTATGAATATGGCGGCTATTTACATTTCTAATGATGCATCCAACTGGTTTGAGTCAGGTCCGGTTAAGGATGTGACAATCCGCAACAATATATTTGATAAATGTGCGTCTCCTGTGATCTACATTGATCCCACCGGGACACCGGATGTGAATAACCCGGTACATGAGAATGTGCTGATTGAGGGGAATCAGATCTATATGGAAAATGGAAATGTATTGTCGGCTAAAAGTGTAAAGAATCTTCAGTTTTTAAACAATACAATTCTCCGCTATGATCCGGGAGTTGAACTAAAGCTTTCAGCAGATCACAGAAAGCTGGAGGTCAATGAGACTGCAGAACTAACCACCGATGTCAGGGGCAATTCATTGAATTCCAATCTGTATTCCTTTGATGCCTGTAATCAGGTGTCATTAAAGGGCAATATCTATGATGGAGGCTTGAATAAGAGAGCCAATCTGACAGGGGGAATGTCAGCAGATGAAAAGTATATCGCCATAGATAAAAGCGAAGGGGTTAAAATAGGTACGGATAACAGGACGCCTGCAGTGGGAACCGTTTACTACCAGAGCAGTGATGAGAGCGTTGTAACGGTATCGGATTCCGGCAGAGTAAGTGCAGCTGGGGAAGGCGTTGCTAAGGTAAAGGCTTACACAGTCCAGGAAGGGCGGAGATTTGAATCGGATGAAGTGACATTTTATGTAGGAGAAGGATCAGGTGCTGTTATGCCGGAACGTATCCGTATTGTATCGGAAGGAGACAGCATTACATCTATAAATGGTACTTTGCAGTTTCGTGCGGAAGTATTTCCTGCAGAAGCAGTAGATCAGTCGGTGACATGGTCGGTTATAAATCCGGTTACCGGAGAGGCGTCGCAGGCGGCTGTAATTGACAGTAATGGACTGCTTACCGCCAGACAGGAGGGAGCGGTCATTGTCAGAGCATCCACCATTAATCAGGTACAGTCTGACAGTCTGGCTGTGATCTCCACACCTGCATCGAGTGGATTAAAAGATAACTGGCAGATTGTAAGAGAGGACAGCAATGGCTGGAAATTAGAAGAAGATAGGGATGCGGTGTCTGTTCTGGCTCAGGGGAACAGCCTGTGGGCTACGGGTAACTCCGTCAAAAATATCATTACTACAGACTTTACCGGATCGGCGGATGATGTAACGGCAGTTGTGAAGTTATCCGGCAAAACCGGAGCTGACTATGACGAAGCGGGCCTTATTTTCTATCAGGATGACGACAATTATACTGCGGTTCAGAGGAAGCATGGAACCGGAAATGCGGTCCTTGCAGTTGTAAATGAGCAGGGCGGATCACCTTCCGAAAATCCAAGTCTGCCGGATATGGAAAATGAAGACATTTACCTGAAGCTGGTGAAGACAGGAACGGATATTACCGGATACTACCGTGTGGATGAAAACGAGGAGTGGACAGCCATCAGAACCGTCAGCAATGCGGGGCTAGGGGATTCTTTCCGGGCAGGTATCCTGGTTGGAGGCGGAAACAGCAGCAGCTGGTTTACCATTTCTGACATGTCGGTCAACGGAATGGATTATGGCTTTAAAAATACAAATCATGCACCAACAGCAGCTGATATTACTTATCAGATGCCCCAATCAGGCCATGCTGCAGCAGGAGATCAGGTATCGGTAAGCTACCGGTATGAGGATGAAGACGGAGATGAAGAACAGGATACGGTGATCTCATGGCTGGTTTCAGACAGTGAGGATGGAATATACCAGCCGCTTGCCGGGCTGACCGGTAATGGAATTACACTGCCGGATAACTTTGCCGGAATGTATGTCAAGGCTGCAGTTATCCCAGTGGATGCAAGAGAAAAATGCGGTCTGATCGCTTATGGAGACGCATTTTCGGTAGCAGGTAAGGGAACGTATGCGAGTAATGAGGTGCATGGGGACAATGAAGTGTCTGCGAATAAAGATGCGTACACGGGTAATGAAGTGTCTGCGGATAAAAATGCATACACGGACAATGAAGTGTCTGGGGATAAAGATGGATATACAGATAAAGAAGCGTTTGCAGATAAAAAGTCCCGGGAAATGGGAATGTCAGCTGAGGCAGGTTTAAAAAAGGCAGGGATTTCCGGTACGGATTTTAACGATTTTCAGAGTGATACCAGATATTATGTCACCACAGCGGGACCGGAAACGGAATTCATAGATCTGGATTTTGAAACTAAGGATCAGAATGCTGTCATTCAGTTAACGGTGAACGGAGTGGTATTGGAAAAGGGGGCAGCAGGCTCAGTATCCTGCAAACAGGTTCCGCTGATTGCAAATCACAATATCATTGAAGCAAGAGTAACCGCAGCAGACGGACTAGACAGGGCTTATTATCGGTTTATCATCATGAGAAGAGGATATAACGATCCTACATTGAGCAGTATTCTGGTGGATGGCAGTGCAATTGATTTTGATCCGGATACGACGGAGTATTATATAAATCAGGAAAGTGAAAAGGAGGTGTCCATTGCAGCAGTCAGGGGAAATGATTCTTCTATGGTGACAATTACAAATGGAACCGACAGAACTGTGGGAACCGAAAAAACAGTGCCGGTGATACCGGGAATCAATCAGATTGTAATTGGGGTGAAACCGGATACCAATGCCGCTTCACGGTATTATACACTGCATGTCAGAGTACCTAAGGATGATGATAACCAGCTCCTTAAGATGGAGTTTTCCAATGAAATTGCAATGAACCGGCAGTTTGATCCGGATATTCTGGCATACTCCGGAACCACGGGATCATCCGCCGGAAGTCTGAAATTGGAAGCACAGGATCTGGGAGCAAAAATCAGGGTGCTGTATAACGGAAAGGAAACGTTGTCAGATGATTATAAGGTAACCGTTCCTCTGGATATCTATAATGGCATAAACCGTGTTGTTGTGATTGTAACTGCAAAAAATGGCGAACAGAGAGTCTACCGGGCAGAGATCGAGGGAAGAGCAGAAACCAGCGCCAATGACCGGAACTGGCTGAGCTATACCATCGGCTGGGGAAGTATCCATATTGATTCTGCAATGAATGGCACGCCAATCACCTTGCTCAATGATAAGAATGAACGGGTGGAATATGCCAGAGGAATCGGAACCCATGCGAACTCCACCATTATATTCCAGGTGGAAGGAAAGGGTTATGAAAGATTCCAGTCATTTGTAGGAGTGGATGCCAGTCAAAATGGAAAAGGTTCTGTAACTTTTAAGGTAAAGGCAGATGACAAGGAGGTATTTAACAGCCAGGAGCTGACTTCTGCTTCTCCTCAGAAGTTTGTTGATATTGATCTGAAGGGAGTGAAAACGCTGACGCTGATAGCGGATCAGGGTGCCGATAACGGCAATGACCATGCAGATTGGGCAGATGCCAAGTTCACCGGAAGGATGGCTGAAAGGGAAGATTCGACACAGTATCAGGTAAATATCCAGACAGAGGGAGCGGGAAGTGTGGAAACCAGCGCCCAGGATGGAAAGATTACAAAGAATGACAGTCTGGTACTTACTTTTATTCCGGAAGACGGGTACGTGGTCGATAAAGCTTATGTAAATGGGGAACCAATACAGGTAAACAGCATGAACCAGTCTGTTATTGCAAACGTAAAGGAAGATATCAATGTAAGCGTGGTTTTCCGGGATAAAAATGAAATAGTATGTACCTGCCGCCTAACCAGCCTGACATTTTCCGGAAGTGAACTGAGTATAGACAAAAAGGGCGATAAGAAAACGTTACTGCTGGAGGCAGCAGCCCGGCTTGAAGGAAGCTGTCAGATAGAGGGACACAGCCAAAAAGAGATTACGTATGCTTATGAAATTATTTCCGATAATACAGGAAGTGCAGTCATTACAGAGGGCAGCAAACTAACCGTTGACAATCAGGGTATTGTTACAGTCCGGGTAAAAGCTTCCGCTGAGGATACAAATGTATTGACGGAAACTGCAAAATTTGTGGTTACCGTAAAGCCGGTTCCCGATCCCGAACCTGTAACCTATACAGTAAAGTTCAACCCAAATGGAGGAACGGTGTCCAAATCAGAGATAACCGTCAAGGCAAACAGCTCATTTGGCACGCTGCCGGTACCGTCCAGAAAAGGATACCGGTTTACGGGATGGTATCATGGAACACAGCTGGTAAAGAATACGGATATCTGTAAAGGGAACATGACCTTAACAGCAAAGTGGGAACAGATACCGGTTAAGCCGTCCACTGTTACGAATTTGAAAGTATCCGGTGCCTCCCAGAAAAAGATAAAAATAAAATGGGGGAAAGTAACTGGTGCGGATTCCTATAAGGTATACCGGTATAATGATAAGAAGAAAAAATGGAATACGCTGAAAACAACAACCGGAACCTCCTATACCGACACGAAACTGGAGCCGGGCGTCAAATACAAATATTGCGTGGCAGCCAGCAACAGTGCAGGTACAGGGAAAAAATCAAAAACGCTGATCACAGCTGCAAAACCGGTGAAACCGGCATTAAAAGTGACTGCAGCAGGAAAAGGTTCTGTAAAAATATCCTGGAAGAAGCAAAAGGCATATAAGATTGATATTTATATGAAGACAGGAGATGGAAAATACAGTAAAATTAAATCTAAATCAGCAAAAAGCACCTCATACGTAAAATCAGGACTTAAAAAAGGAAAAACTTACCGATTCCGTATCAGGGCTTATGCAAGACCTGCTTCTAAGGTGAAGGTATACAGTGAATATTCCGCTGTTAGAAGAGTGACAATAAAATAGTATAAAATTAGAAGGATGCTGCGTATCAGAGTCAGGAGATATGCAGTATCTTTGTGTTTTGAGAGCGGATCATGTGGTAGAAGCAGGGGTGGAATAAAAAGGAGCAGCTGAAATTTATTAGACATAACAGGAATGAAATGTTATAATGAAAACTTATAATAACCGTCTACGGAGGCCTTTGTGGCAGGCCGAATGCCGAAACGGGACTTTACTGCTTTGTGTGGTATGGTTCATTATAAGCTGACTATTGATCATGATTAAGATAGGGGAGAAGATTATGACGAAAAAACAGATACTTAGAATGGTTTGTTTTCTGATGCTTGCAGGTGGTATATTTTATGTGATGAATGGAATATTTGTGAAACCGGCGTCAATTGAGATAAATGACCGCTATGATGCATTTTATAAAAGAGAAGCAAAGAATTCATGGGATGGTGCATTAATCGGAAGCAGTGTGGTAGACCGCGCATGGGCAGCACCGCTTGCATGGAATGAGTATGGCATGGCATTATATCCCATGTCTACGGACAGCCTGCCGTTACCGTTTGTCACAAATCTGATTGAAGAAATACATAAAAAGCAAAATACAAACTTTTTTGTAATTGATTTACGAGGATTAAGAAGCAGTAAGTTAGAACTCCAGGAGTTTAAGATCCGGCGTTTGACTGATAATATGAAGTTTTCTAAGAACCGGATGGATGTTCTGGGAAAAGCTTTTACCTATGCAGAGAAATATAACGAAGATAAGTCATTCCTGGATCATAAAATGTCTTTTTATATTCCTTTTATTAAATATCATCCAAGATGGGAAGAGCTAAATAAATATGATTTTACGATCCCGGAGAGGCAGGTAAAGGGTGTCTACGAAAAAAATGCATTTATGGTGAATGCCCAGAAAAGACCCAAAACAACAGATAAAATAGGTGAAATATCAGAACTGCAGTTAGAGATTTTATTGGAAATATTAGAATACGGGAAAGAAAATAATCTGCAGCTTCTATTTACCTCTATGCCTGGATCCATGTCTCAGAACGCGCAAAAGCAGATGAATAAGGTATTTGAAATAATAAAAGAGTATGGTTTTGATTCTATTAATTTTAATAAACAGGATCTCTATGATGAGCTGGGAATTGATTTTGCAACAGATTATATTGATCCGATTCATCTGAACTCAAAAGGAGCCAGAAAAGTTACTTCATATCTGGGCAGTTATATAAATGACAAACGAGGTGAAGAATCGTATAAGAGCTGGGACGATGCATGGAAGGAATATGACGCCTTTTACAACAGCGGCTGGCAAAATAACGGTAATCCCCAGGCATAAACAGACAGGAGGCAATCCACATGAATATTTTAGTAACACTTTCCATGACGGAGGCACAAAAAATGGAGCTGGAACGAATGGATCCGTGTGCCGAGTATCATTACACGAAGTATAAGTCCGTAACCAGGGAACAGGTTCAGGCGGCAAATATTGTGATCGGCAATGTGCCTCCGGAATACATTGAAGCATCAGCTAACTTAAAGTGGCTTCAGCTAAACAGTGCCGGTACGGATGGCTATTGCAAGCCGGGAGTTCTGGCTGAAGGTACGCTGCTGACCAATGCTTCCGGGGCATATGGACTGGCTATCGGGGAATTTATGGTTGGACTTACCTTTGCACTGAAGAAAAATACCGCCCGGTATATCCGCAATCAATTCAACCACATATGGCATTATGAGGGCGGTGTAAGTACCATTGCCGGGAGTACTGTTCTTGTGATCGGACTTGGGGATATCGGGATGGAGTATGCCAAAAGAATGCAGGCTCTGGGAAGCCATGTGATTGGCGTGAAACGCAGGAGAAGCGAAAAGCCCCCATTTGTAGACGAGCTTTATTATGAAGAGGATGTGGACAGTCTGCTTCAAAGGGCTGATATTGTAGCCCTAACTATGCCCGCATATGATAAGACGATTGGGTTTATGCGGGAAGAGCGGCTTAAAAAGATGAAGGAGACTGCAATCCTGATAAACGTGGGCAGGGGCAGTTTAATCGATACGCAGGACTTATACCGGGCATTGAAAGAGAAGTGGATAGCCGGTGCCGGGATTGACGTGATCACGCCGGAGCCGCTGCCATCTGACCATCCGATGTGGGATCTGGAAAATCTGATCTTAACACCCCATGTTTCAGGCGGATATTCGGTACCGGAGACTCTGGAGCGGATTGTAGGGATTGCCTTAGAAAACAGGAGGCGGTTAGCCGCAGGGGAGACTCTGAAAAACAGAATTGACTTCCAGACTGGGTACCGGTTGTAAGATGGACTTCTATCAAAGAGTGGCAGTGGTATGCAAAATGATTCCGGAGGGCAAGGTGGCAACCTACGGTCAAATAGCTCTTCTATGCGGAAAACCTAAAAATTCCCGCCAGGTGGGTTACGCACTGAGAAATAATCTGTCGGGAGATCATCTCCCAGCGCAGAGAATTGTAAACCACCAGGGATATCTCTCCGGTGCGGGATGCTTTCAGGAGCCGGATAAGCAGGAGGTGCTTCTGGAAGAAGAAGGAGTGGAAGTGAGTCCCGATTTAAGGGTGGATTTAAAAAAATATGGCTGGAAGAATACATTGGAGGATGCCCTTTGGCTAAGGGCGTATTTTGAAAAAACAGGGATATAGAAGTCCCTGTTTTTTGTTTATACCAATAAAGAATCATCCATTTATATAGGAAACAGATTTACGGTACTCGGTAGGGGCAGTTCCAACGGTTTTTTTGAAAATCCGGCTGAAGTACAATGCATTCTGGTAGCCTGTCAGGTCTCCGATCTCGTTTATGGTCAGGTCGGTTGTCTCCAATAATTCTTTTGCTTTGGTCATGCGGATAGAGGTGATATACTGCATGGGTGTCATGCCCATATATTGGCGGAAGGTACGGATAAACCAGCAGGTGCTGATATGGTTTGCCGCCGCATAGTCCTGGATACTCAATTCCTGGGAGAAATGTTCGTTGAAATAGTGCACCGCTGTTTCAATTTCTGATTTTATCTTAGTGCCGCCAATGCCTTTCTCCTGCTGGTGCCGGGAAATCAGGGTGAGAAACTCCCGGAAATATAAGGTCAGCAATTCACAGTGTCCCGGACGCTTTAACTGCAGTTCCCGTATCATTTTATTCATAAGCTGGGTGTATTCAGAAGTAAATCCGATCTCAAGCATATCCTGCTCTTTAAATCCAGCGGCGTCCAGAAGGGCTTCTGCGCCATAACCGGAAAAATGTATCCAGAAGAGTTCCGGGGTATTTTGGGCATAGTAATAATATTTCTGGGGTTCCAAAGGACGGTAGAGGATCAGGGAGCCTGCGGCAAGTTCTTTACGAACGCCGTTTTTTTCAAAATCTGCTTTGCCCTGAGCGACATAGATGAGCTGGTAATCAATACGTCCGTTGGGGCGCAGGGTAACCATTTCCTTTAGGGATATGAACCGGTAATTCCCGCAGCTGTAAATGGACAGTTCATGCTCCTGGTCCAAAATATCTATATCTATATCATTTAAATAGCCTGAGTTTGAGTACAAGGATACACCTCCGTTCAGTAATTGACACGCAATATAATATAATTATAACCCGGTAAGATCGTCGTGACAATATGTTTTGTATCATTTTGTGCATATATTCGTCTATCCTGGATATGGAAATTTACTTGAGTGGAACTTATAATCAGTATCAAGAAGAGCAATTCTAAAACTGCGCTGGTAGTCCTGAAATTTATACTTTACAGACTACGAAATCAACGGCAGATGTCATGCATTTTAAATTTTATATGAACTACAGGAGGGTTCCAAAATGATAATTCCAAGATATTATGAAGATTTGAAGGTTTTGCACAAAAATACAATGCCAAACAGAAGTTACTACATTCCTGCTTCCGGCCAAAGAGGTGACCTGGTGGAGAACAGAGAAGCTTCTGATCGTTTTTTTCTGTTAAACGGAACCTGGAAGTTCCGGTATTATGACAGTATTTATGACCTCCAGGAGGAATTTTACCAGACCGGTTATGATACAAAGGATTTTGGAGAGATACCGGTTCCAGGCGTATGGCAGAACTTTGGATATGACCGCCATCAGTATACCAATACCAGATATCCGTTTCCTATGGATCCGCCTTATGTACCCCAGGATAATCCCTGCGGAGCTTATCTTCATACCTTTGTGTATCATAAAGTTCCAGAGGCACCAAAGCAGTTTTTAAATTTTGAAGGAGTGGATTCCTGCTTTTATGTATGGATGAACGGAGTATTTGTAGGATACAGCCAGATCTCTCATGGTATGAGTGAGTTTGATGTAACGGATGTGCTGAGGGAAGGTGAAAACAAGATAGCTGTTCTGGTTTTAAAATGGTGTGACGGCAGTTACCTGGAGGATCAGGATAAATTCAGAATGTCGGGAATTTTCCGTGACGTTTATCTTTTGAGCAGACCAGCGGATATGATTTTTGATTATTTTGTAAAAACAAATATTTCCGGTGATTACGAAAAAGCAGAAGTTTGTGCAGATCTTACATTCAGCCGCAATGAGATTCCGGTAGCATACAGCCTTGAGGACAGTCAGGGGCAGGTCGTTGCAGCGGGGGAATCCGAGGGTGGTAAGATACTGTTTGAAGTGGACCATCCGGTTTTGTGGAATGCAGAGCAGCCGTATCTCTATACCCTTGTGTTTAAGACAGATCATGAAGTGATTACCGAGCGTCTGGGATTCCGTGAAATAGAAGTGCGGGATGCCGTTTTATATATTAATAATGTAAAAGTGAAGCTCCATGGGACGAACCGCCATGATAGTGATCCTATTACGGGGGCTGTCATCAGTGTGGAGCAGATGAAGAAGGATCTGGAATTGATGAAGCAGCACAATATGAATGCTATTCGTACCAGCCACTATCCGAATGCGCCGCAGTTCTATCAGTTGTGTGATGAATATGGTTTTTTTGTAATTGACGAGACAGACAATGAAAGCCACGGAACCGTTGATATTTATATGACAGAAGAGGATTGGAAAGAGAGCTTTGCACGCACTGCCCACTATATTTCCGATAACCCTGATTTTATAGAACCGACGTTAGACCGTGTCCGCCACTGTGTGGAACGTGACAAGAACCGCCCAAGTGTGATCTGCTGGTCCATGGGAAATGAATGTGGATACGGATGTACTTTTGAAACAGCGCTTAGCTGGACGAAGGAGTTTGACCCCTCCCGTATTACCCACTATGAAAGTGCCCTCCATGCAGACAAGAACAGAGAAAATGATTTTTCTAATCTGGATACCTTCAGCCGGATGTATGCATCTGTGGCGGAGATTCACGAATACTTTAAAAATGGAATGGATAAACCTTTTGTACAGTGTGAATATTGTCATGCCATGGGAAATGGACCTGGTGATCTGGAAGATTATTTTCAGGTAATTCAGCAGTATGATGGGTTTATGGGTGGATTCATCTGGGAGTGGTGTGATCATGCTATTGATGTGGGAAAGACGGAACTGGGCAAGAGAAAATATGCCTATGGCGGTGACTCGGGAGAGTATCCCCATGACGGGAATTTCTGTATGGATGGACTCGTTTACCCAGACCGCACGCCTCATACAGGGCTGTTGGAATTTAAAAATGTACATCGTCCGGTGCGGGTGATGGAGTTTGTACAGGATACCGGGGAAGTGACAATCCGTAATTTCATGGACTATCGGAACCTGAAAGACTACCTGACCATTGCCTATACGGTATCCAAGGATGGATGTGTTTTTGAAAGCGGTGTGATTACGGATGCTGAAATGCTGGATTTAGAGCCGCATCAGGAAAAGAAACTGTCGATTTCGTTTACGGTACCTGCATCGGGTAAGTGCTATTTGAAGCTGGAATATCTGGCAGTGAAGACAGAGGGACCGATTCGTGAAGGGGATTTTCTGGGATTTGATGAAATCGCTTTATCCACGGAAGACAATCAGAATCAGACCGTAAAATCTCTCATGGAAAGTCTGAGTGTTCCACGGGAGGATGCAGATGATTGTCTGGTAATTGAGGAAGATGACCGGTTCCTATATATCACCGGACCGGAATTTGCTTATGTATATAATAAGCTTACCGGTGGGTTCGAAAAAATGGTATTCCGGAATATGAATTTCCTGGAGAAACCAATGGAATATAATGTTTGGAGAGCGCCTACCGATAATGACCGGATTGTGAAGCACCTGTGGATGAAGGCAAATTATGATAAGACGGTAACACGTGCCTATGAAACCAGTTACAGAGTTATGGAAGGATGTGTGGAAATCAGCACCAGCCTGTCCCTGTCCGCTATCTATACCCAGAGGCTCGTAGAGATTCAGGTATGCTGGACAGTTTATTCCGATGGAACAATCGGTTCCAGGCAGGAGGTACGCCGTCCTGCGGGGCTGCCGTTCCTGCCAAGATTCGGACTGCGCCTGTTCCTGCCCAAAGCAATGGGGCATGCCGAATATATGGGGCTTGGACCGGTTGAAAGCTATATTGATAAACGCCGCGCCAGCTTCCATGGAAAATTCCAGAGTCCGGTGACAGAAATGCATGAGGATTATATCCGCCCCCAGGAAAATGGAAGCCACTATGATTGCGATTATGTGAAGATCTATGGTACAAGGGCTGGTCTGACTGCTTATGGAAAAGAGACATTCAGCTTTAATGCATCCGTATACACACAGGAAGAACTTACTGGGAAGGCACATAACTACGAATTAGTTCCTTCTCCTTATACGGTACTTTGCCTGGATTATATCCAAAGCGGAATAGGTTCCAACAGCTGCGGACCGGAATTGGCAGAGGAATATCGTTTAGATAAAGAAGCATTTGAGTTTGAATGCTTTATAAAACCGTATTTGTGTAAATAAGGTAAGTGATGTAAATAAAAAAAGAGAATAATCTTAATTCCGTATTTTAAATAGAGGAACGAACTGCCCCCAGTCGAAAAGCATATAATATGCTTTTGCCTGGCAGGGCAGTTTTTTATTTGTACGGCACATTCAAGAGTGATAAAAAGTGTTGTAAATATAAGGAAATTTTGATAGTTTTTTATATAGGAATAGGTAAAACAGTTTGGTATAATGTACGGGGTTTATGCAATATAGAGTTAATGGGTTCAGGGAAGAGAGTAGATAATGGAAAAGAGAAGAATGGAAAAGAGAAGAACGGAAGAGTGAAAAATGAAAGAGACAGGAATGGAAGAGTGAAGATAATGGAAGAGACAGGAATGGAAGAGTGAAGATAATGAAAGAGATAATAATGGAAGAGAGAAGATAATGGAAGAGCAGACAGGGCAAGTTAGAATTAATTCAACATCCAGAGTATTTAAAATGTCAATCCCAATTTTTGTGGAGCTGATGCTGCAGTTACTGGTGGGAAATATTGACCAGATCATGATCAGCCAGTATTCACAGAAATCAGTGGCGGCAATTGTAAATGGAAACCAGATTATGAATCTGGTCATTATTGTGCTAAACATGATCAGCATGGCAACTACGGTTATATTATCCCAGTTTTTAGGGGCAAAAGATGACGAAAATGCATCGAAGACCTGTATGGTTTCGCTGACTCTGATCACGGGTGTCAGCGTAGTAATAACGCTGATTGTAATGCTTGCAAACAAGCCGATATTTACAATGATGAAGCTGCAGCCGGAAATTATGGGTGAAACCAGGGCTTATCTGATGATTGTAGGAAGCTTTATTCTGGTTCAGGGACTTTATCTGAACTTTGCGGCAATTCTCCGTACATATACTTTAATGAAAGAAGTGATGTATGTTTCAGTAATTATGAATATACTGAATATAGCAGGAAATGCAATCTTAATAAATGGCTGGCTGGGATTTCCCCAGATGGGCATAGCAGGTGCCGCCACATCTACGGTGATCAGTAAAACCATAGGGCTGCTGCTGATTATCCTGCTGTTTGTAAAAAAGGTGCGGCTTCCTCTGGGAATACGGTTTTTAATGCCGTTTCCTAAGAAATTACTGGGGAATCTGTGTAAAATTGCATTTCCCTCTGGAGCTGAGAGCTTTTCGTACAACGTATCCCAGATTTGTATTCTGGGAATTGTAAATACTTTTGGAACCATGGTAACGGCTACTAAGGGATATTGCAGCATTCTGGCAAATCTATCCTATGTCTATGCTGTTGCCCTTTCTCAGGCTACTCAGATTGTTTTGGGATATTTACTGGGACTTAAAAAGATTGAAGATATCCAAAAGAGGGTGTGGAGCACTATGAAAATATGTCTCGGGGTCTGCCTGGGGGTGACGCTGCTGCTATTTATAAACAGCAATCTGGTATTTCGGATGTTTACCAGTGATCCGGAGGTACTGGCACTTGGCAGAAGAATTTTATTCCTGGAATTCTTTTTGGAGATTGGAAGGGCTATTAATATTATTATGACAAGAAGCCTGATCGCAGTGGGAGACGCGAAGACGCCGATGATTGCAGGAATTACAGGGGAGTGGCTGATTGCATTTGGCATGGCATATGTGTTTGGCATAACCCTGGGGTGGGGGCTGGAAGGCGTATGGATTGCAATGGCGCTGGATGAGTGTACCAGAGGTTTGATTTACGTTATCCGCTTCCGCCAGGGAAAATGGAAACGTCTGGCATATGGAAATATTGCCTGAAACGTAACGGTTTTACATATTTTATCACGAAGTGGGGGGATCTTTGATGATACTGCTGGTAACTTTCATTTTTACGGTTTGTTTCGGAACGGCTTATTGCCGTCTGGCTGACCCGCCTGGTGCAAAAGCGCTTGCCTTAAAGGCGGCAGCAACATCAATGCCGGTAATACTGGCGTTATACGGCGTTCTCTCCCGGGGTGGGAGGGTGAATTGGCTCATCTTTCTGGGAGCGCTGCTTTGTATGACGGCAGATGTGCTTTTGGAGCTCTATTTTATAGCAGGAGCAACTGCATTTGGGTTAGCCCATATTTGTTTTATTATGGCATTTGCAATGGACGGCGGGGCAGATTGGATTACAATTCTTATTTTTATATTGATTTACGTGACAATTATCGGTGTATTTTACAGAGATATTCCAGGACTTTCCAAACTTAAAATTCCGGCATTTCTTTATATGGCTGTTTTAAGTATTATGGCATCCATGGGTATAACAGTGGGGATTGTACGGGGAGGCATCAGCGGCGTACTGGCTGCTGCGGGTGGAATCTTTTTTGTATGTTCCGATTGTATCCTGGGCTTTCGGCTGATTCATAAGAAGAAAGAAAAGATTTACCGGTATGCGGTTATGACCCTGTATTATGGGGCGGTTTATCTGATAGCTGCATGCGGGGTGATTTAACAGTGTTAGGAGCTGAAAGTTGTGATATCCAGCGTAAAAAGTACATTTGACAATTTTGTTAAAAAGTGATATCCTGTAAGCACAAAAAGGAATAACCGCCGACGTGAAAGCAGTGGTTGCCCTCAATAAGGATTGTCCTTTGGACAAAAACTACCCTGTTTGCCTAGAACAGGGTAGTTTTATTTTGATCGCTTGTCTATATAGGCAAGCAACGATATTAGAAAACAATTAAAAACCAGTCCCTGAAATTAACCGGATATGTCATGAATAAAGAACTTGTTTCATATATTAAGCCAAGAGAATATTTCATTTGAAAAATGGCCCGCAGTGCGGACTGATTGGGGGTATATATGAATTATATTTGGGGCGGTATGATCATAATCGGGATCATCTATGGTGCTTTTACCGGAAGGATGCAGGAAATAACAGATGCGGCGCTTACGTCATCCAAGGAGGCGGTTACGCTGTGTATTACAATGGTGGGGGTTATGTCCCTTTGGGTAGGGATTATGGAAATTGCCTCTGAAGCGGGACTGATTAAGAGTCTGTCCAGAAAAATAAGGCCGTTTGTACACTTTATGTTTCCTGAGATCCCTAAGGACCATAAGGCAAATGAACATATTACCACTAATTTCATTGCCAACTTTCTGGGGCTAGGATGGGCGGCAACCCCGGCGGGATTAAAGGCAATGGAAGAACTGGGGGAACTGAATCATCACAGGCCTGTCGCCAGTAAGTCTATGTGTACGTTTTTGATCTTAAATATTTCGTCGCTGCAGCTGATCCCGGTAAATATAATCGCGTATCGCAGTCAATATGGGAGTACAAATCCTACAGCAATTGTAGGGGCGGCAATTGTGGCGACCTGTGTTTCCACCCTGACTGGGATTGTATTCGCAAAGATAATGGGAAAAAGGAAAAGCTGCTGATCGATAGAAATTATAAGCGTGTAAAGTGGAAAAGATTACTCTAATTAAGAGTAGTCTTTTTTTGTTTGGCAAAATTAATAAAAAAAGGGTAGGGATTTGCGTAAAACAGGATAAATATACAAAGAAATTACAACGTGGAAAACCGTATTATACAAAAAAAATGAACATATGTACCAATACATATCCTTAATATATCAAATATAATAGAAATATACTCAAAAATCTGCCGGATTTCGTGATGATGCTGTAAAATTCCTTTACCATCAGTCACTTGTTTGATGGCAGCAAGAAACTGCAGCACTGGATTTCTATATAAGGGAGGGATGAGAGGGCAGGAGCCAGGCTGAAAGCAACAGCATAATTTAGGGAAAAATCATTTCATGAAAATGAGCAACAGAAAGGGAGAGGTTGATAAATGAAGAAGAAACAATTGTGGAAACGAGTCTTGCCTTTGATTCTAAGTACTTGTATGGTGGTTCAGCCGGTTCTTCCGGCGAACGCTGCAGGCATTGAAAAAATCGCAGAATCGGCAGACATTGCGGAGCGTGTGGATACAGCAGCGGCGAAAGAAAAAGCCAAAGCAGGAGAATCTGCGTCTAGCCAGGAGCAGGTCATACCCGGGGAAACAAATGAGATTTATGAAAAAGATTTTTCCAAAGATGGGATAGAAGGTTTCTCTGTAAAAAGCGGATCAGCAGCTTTAAGTCAGTCTGACGGAAAGCTGCAGGTTCCCGGAAGCGGAACGAAACTGATCATTGATGAAAATTCACCGACACTGAAAAACACTGAGGTAGAATTTGAAATTGACCCGGCAAATAATAACGGCAGGTTTTATGCTGTTGTGAGATATGCGGGACCGAATTCTTATACGGCAATAGGCAACGGGGGTGTTGGCGGCAATACATCACCCTGGTATTTGAAAACCGGAGACGGAAAAGAGGTTTCCCTTTTAAGCGGTGCACCGGGAACAGACGGTAATTTATACGGAGACGGGCAGCGGCTTTATGCAAAGCGTGTGAAGCCTTATAAACTTCGTGTAAGAGTGGTTGAAAAGGTGGTTACTGTTTTTCTGGATGGTGCAGAAATATTCAACGGAGAAGTGCCCGGGATTTCCATGGATGCCGGCAAGGCTGGTATGTACTTTGAAAATAACGGCGGCGGTATTGGAACTTTTTCGGTATCCTCTCAGAATGAGTTAGAACCCGCTGCTTTGGATGTAACGGAGAAGGAGATTGCATCTTTGCAGATGTCCGTAAAAGTTGACCAGGCTTTTCCACGGGTCATCAGTTATAATTTAGACGGCAAGACGATGCAGGGACAGGAAATTCCATATTATGTTGTGGAGGTTAACAATAAAGCTTTCGTGCCCACGGTTACTTCCGAAATCAGTGGAAATAAGGCAGTCTATCACATGGATGTGAACGGAATGACATTTGATACGGTATTGACAGTACGGGACAATGTTATGGTTATGACCCTTGAAAACATTGCTGAGGGAATTAAAACAATTCATTTTCCAAAACACAGCCTGGTATCCGTAAGCAGTGACCAGGAAGGCGCAGCACTTACCGTTAATGATAACCGGGTACAGAAGAGTGTGGATTTAACAACGAATCCTGCAGAAGACCCGGCATATAAAGAGGCTGTGATCACCGTTGTGAATAACCACGAGCTGGCGGCATCTGTCCGGAATGATTCTTCCAAAGAATATGGAGCAGCAGCATACCAGACCATGAAAAACGGAGATCATTACACCACAGGATTGTGGACCAATGAATTTTTAGTTCGGGGGCTGGATGACCAGGATTACGAGAAACCCTATACGGCAGTGGCAGTCACCGCTGACCGGAACCAGGATGGAAAGATTGATTTCCAGGATGGGGCAATTGCATATCGGGATGATTGTTATGCGGATGAATCGGATAAAGAGATTAAAGGTTCCGAAGCAGTTATGAACGCATATACCAGTATCGCCATGAATGTTGGAAGTGCGGCGCAGTATCCGTTTTTACGTATCTTAGACAACGCAAAAAAGTTCAATCTGGGGACAGACGGATTTCAGCAGATGATTATTATAAAAGGGTATCAGGGAGAAGGTCATGATGCCAGCCATCCTGACTTCGCCAATTATAATAAACGTGCAGGGGGTCTGGAAGACTTTAATACACTGCTGTCAGAAGGTGAAAAATACAACGCTTATTTCGGAGTACATATCAACCACACGGAAATGTATCCGGAAGCCAGCCAGTATGCGGTGGATGAACTGAATACCGGAACCGGAGCATGGAACTGGTATGACAGTGCGGTAAATATGATCCGTGAAAATGATATTCTAATGGACGGCTCCCATATTCCCGGCGGAAATATGGAACAGAGGCTTCAGCAGCTGAATGAAGATACCAACGGGAAGCTGAAACTGATATACGTTGATACTTATTTTGACAACCGGTTCGCACCTTACCGCCTGGAAAATGCAATCAACGGGCTGACGGATCAGGGAACGGCAGTAGCCACCGAATACCCGGAGAAGATGACTGCCAGAAGCGCATGGGCACATCATATTAACAGTACTTATGCAGGCGCAGGAAATATGGTACGGTTTGTCTACAACGGGCAAAAGGACATCTTTGGACAGACAAGCCTCTTCCGTGGGGAAGGCAGCCGTGTCAATGGATTTAACGGATGGCAGGGAGCAGACGATTATTATGCTACTATGAGGGACTTTTTTACAAATGTTCTGCCCAACCGTTTCCTGGCACAGTACCCCATCAGCCAGTGGACGAATAATGATAAGGCTGTGTTAGGCAGTAACAATGAAGTTGTAACCGAGATGAAAAACGGTAAAAATGTAATCAGCCTGAATGGGCATGAAGTGGCATCCGGAAATAAAATCTTTATACCATGGACAATCGATGGACAGGAAAAGATCTATCACTATAATGAAGCAGGAGGAACAACCAGCTGGACGCTGCCCCAGGGATGGAATTACTCTAATGTGAAGCTGTATAAACTCACGTCTACAGGGAAGACGGAGGAACAGGTATTAAGCGTGGGTGCAGACAAAACCGTCTCCATAACTGCGGACGCCCGTCAGGGATATGTGATCTATCCGGGAGATGCGGCAGTAGAGATTCCGGATATGGAGGCCTATGACTGGAGCACAGGAAGCCTGGTAAAAGATATGGGATTTGACAGCCATACTTTTGGTAACGGATGGAGTAATATCAATGATAATCCAAAGGTAACATTTACCGATACCAGCATTGGAAATACCATGATTCAGATTACAGGAAGTGAGGAAGGCGGAATCAGCCAGGAAATGACCGGGCTTACGCCGGGACAGAGCTACTCAGCTTCTGCATGGATTCGCACCTCTGAGGGAAGAAAGGTACATTTATCCATAGAAGATGGGAAAGGAACAAAGCTTGCTGAAAACTATATAGACAGTTCCAATGTAATCTATGGAGTTCATCATACTGATAAGTACAAAGAGTATTTCCAGAGAGTAAAACTTTCCTTTACGGTACCGGAAGGACAGACAACGGCTGTGATTAAAATCAACGCCGATGCAGGAAGTGAATCCTCCACGGTTATGATTGATGATGTGCGGGTTATTCCTGTTACGCTGACAGATCAGGGAGACCATTATTTCTTTGAAGATTTTGAAAATGTGGATCAGGAGTACGGTCCGTTTGTTTCTACGGAATCAGACCAAAGCCATTTATCCGAAATGAACCAGATCAACGGTGGGCTCACAAACGATGTAATCGAAGGGAACTACTCCCTGAAAATACGAAATGGGGACTACATGAGGACGCTTTCTCATCGAGTCCGACTGAAACCCAATACCACTTATACAGTTGGGCTGGACTATAAGGCATCTGCCGCAAATGCATTTGCACTTGGCGTAAAATCGGACAAGGCTATGGCGGCAGAAGATACAAAAAATGCCGTGCTTGTATTTAAGCCCCTTGGCGGTACTGGTTATGCTAAAAAAGAAAGCACAAAAGCAGCTTTTACAACCGGTGATTACGATGATTATTATATTGACCTTACAAAGCAGAGCGCTTCCGAATATATCATTGATAACTTCTATGTAAATGAAGGAAAGGATGGGGATATTCAGGAGTATACGTTAAGCTTTGCCCCGGGAGAAGGAACTGTAAGCGGGGAAGACCCAAAAGACATAAAGGCCACAGAGGGTATGGCAATTGTACTTCCGGAAAATACCTATACCAGAAAAGATTTTGATTTTATCGGTTGGAGTGACGGAGAGAAGACCTATGATGCCGGTGCTGTTTACAGCATGCCGGGCAGGAGCATCACACTGACAGCTGCCTGGGAGGAAGGTGGAATCACCTATACGCAGATTCCAAGCTCCCAGTTAACCGCAGTGGCGGAAAGCCAGGAAAGTGACACACCGGGGGCCGTCGATGGACCTGGAAGCAATGCGGTAGATGGAGATACGTCAACCAAATGGCATTCTGCATACAGTTCATCCAGTTCCACTCCTATGGCGGATATTTCCAAGGACAAATACAATGGAATTACCATTGATCTGGGAGGAGTCTACGAGATCGGCAAACTGGAATATATTCCAAGGCAGGATGGGGGCAAAAACGGTATCATTACCGGATATAAGCTCTATTACAGCGAAGCAGAGGAAGGGACCTATGAAGAAGGAGCCTTTTTGGAAGTTCCGGAGGGAAGCGGGACCTGGGCTGGGGATGCTTCTAAGAAAACCGCTAAATTCTCTTTGATAAAAGCACGCAGGCTGATGCTTCGTGCAACCGCTACATTAGCGGACAATACTTTTATATCGGCAAGTGAGTTCTATATCTATCAGGCACAGAGAAATAACTATGAATATGAAAAGGCAGAAGTCAAAGCGGCAGCGGCAGACAGTACACAATCCGGATATCCGATTACAAATATGTTAAAGGATGACAATAATATTTACCACAGTGATTGGTCCGGCGGAATCGATATGGCTCAGGGAATTAACAACAAACTGACCTTTGATTTTGGAGAGACCAGCAAAATAGGCAGGCTGGATTATCTGCCAAGGCAGAGCGGCGGTAATAATGGTATTATTACAGAATTTAAATTGTATTACAGTACCACGGCAGACCAGGATGACTGGCAGGAGATTCCGGGCGGAGAGATCACCTGGGCGGCAGATACGGTTAAGAAAACAGCTGTATTCACCCCGACAGATGCCAGAAGAATTCAGATGAGGGTACGCCATGCCATGGGCAACCTGTCAGATCCGGCAGATAAATTTATCTCCGGGCAGTATATGGCATTTTACAAAGCAATTGACAAGGAAGAGCCGGGAGATGAGAATCTGGTTATTACCCCATCTTCCTGCGGCTGCACATTCCAGGATCTGGTATTTGCCGACCGTAAAATAGTTATACCGAAAAATGCAGATCAGACAACAGTTGAATTATCTGCAAAAGGAATTTTGCTTCCATGTGAAGAACCCGGACATGCAGAAGAAAATATCAGCTATTCATTTGAAATTGCAGAGGCAGTGGCGGGGACAACCGTATCCGGAACCGAACTTCGGGTTGGTTCAACGGGAATTATAAAACTCCGTGCTGTTTCGGAAGTAAACGGAGCGAAAGCGGTTCGCACGGCGGTATTTACCGTTGTCAAAGGGGAATATACCGTAACTGCACAGGCAGACCCGGCAGAAGGCGGATCTGTGGAAGGAACAACAGATGTTGAGGCAAACGGAACAGCGGTGTTAACGGCAGAAGCGAATCCGGGATATCTTTTTGACGGCTGGTATCTGGGAGAGGATAAAGTAAGCGGGGAACCTGTCTTTACGACACCGGAGATTACAGCAGATACCACCTATGTGGCTAGATTTATCCGTGACTTAAAAGATGTGACGATTACGGTACAGTCCGAGGATGAAACAGCAGGAACCGTATCCGGCGGCGGTACCGTAAAAGAAGGAGAAAAGGTAACGATTACTGCTCAGGCGAAGGAAGGATATACCTTTGAGGGCTGGTATCTGGAAGGCGTGAAGGTATCCGAAGAAGCAGAATATGAAGTAGAAGCGGCAGAAGATGCAGTTTATACGGCGAAGTTTAAAAAGGATGCCCCGGCACAGGTAACGGTTACCGTACTGTCAGAGGATGAAGAGGCAGGAACCGTATCCGGAGGCGGAGTCGTGAATGCAGGAGAAAAAGTTCTGATCAGCGCCCGGGCGAAGGAAGGATATACCTTTGACGGCTGGTATTTAGGAGAAACCAAAGTATCAGATCAGCCGGAATACGAAGTAGAGGCAGCAGAGGACATTACTTATACCGCCCGATTCATGAAAAATGAGGTACAGCAGATCACCATAACCGTAGAAGCCACAGAAGGCGGAACGGCGCAGGGAACTGCAACGGTAGATAAAGGTACAATGGTAACCATTACAGCGGCTGCCGATGAAGGATATATTTTTGACGGATGGTATCTCAATAACGTCAATATTTCCAAAGAAGAGGTCTATCAGGTAAAAGCACTTAAAAATGAGACTTATGTGGCTCGTTTTACAAAGGCTGAAGAGCCCCAGCCGGAAACTGTGACGATTACCACAGAAGCCCAGCCGGGAGGAACCGTAAGCCAGGGAGGAATTGTTAATAAAGGAGACCTGTTCATCATAACAGCATCTCCGCAGGAAGGCTTCCGGTTTGCAGGCTGGTATCTGGGAGATCAAAAAGTATCCGATGATTTAAGCCTGGAAGTTGTGGTTGTGGAAGATGCAGTTTATACAGCGCACTTTGAAGAAATACCAAAAGAAATGATAACCATAAAGGTTCAGGCTGAAACAGGGGGAACCGCCACAGGAGGCGCTACCGTGGAAGCCGGGGTAGTTGTAACGATTCAGGCATCTGCTCAGGAAGGCTACGAATTTGCAGGCTGGTATATCGGGGATATGAAAGTATCATCACAACCGGTTTACACAATAAATGCAATACAGGATACCCTCTATTTAGCGAAGTTTGTTAAAAAAGAAGCGCCGAAACCACAAAAAGTTAACGTAACGGTAAAAGCAGAAAAAGGCGGAACGGCAGCGGGTACGAAAACGGTAGATTCGGGAAGCAGAGTCACCATAACCGCAAAACCGTCTTCTAAATATACGTTCCAGGGATGGTATTTAAAGGGTAAAAAAGTATCCACATCTGAGAAATACACAGTGACCGTATATGAAGATACCGTTTATACTGCAAAATTCAAAAAGATAACGGCGCCTGGAAAGGTGACTGGCTTAAAAGCATCCAACCAGACTACCGGTAAGATCAGGCTTAGCTGGAAGAAAACCAGCGGTGCACGCGGTTATGAATTAAGCCGCTATAACCCGGCTAAGAGAAAGTGGAGTGTGGTAAAGACTACAGGGCAGACCGATATCACCGTGAAAGGCTTAAGCCGCGCGGAGGTGTATAAATTCAGGGTAAGGGCATATTCCATATCCGGAAGTAAAAAGCTGTACGGAAAATACTCAGCAGTTTTAAAGACAGCTACAGCACCGAAAAAACCGGTACTCTCCGTTAAGAAAGCTTCCAAGACAAGCGTGAAGCTGTCCTGGAAACAGGGATCGAAGGCAGACGGATTTGTAATTTATATGCAGACCGGAAAAGACGGTTTTAAAAAGATAAAAAATGTATCGGCAGAAACTACGGCATATACAAAGAAAAATCTGAAAAAGGGCAGAACGTACCAGTTCAAGATTCGTAGTTACAAAAAGGCTGGAAGCAGTAAAGTGTACAGTAAATATTCCAAGACCTTATCTGTGAAATTGCGTTGATAAAACTACGTTAATAAAACAACGCTAATAAAACAATGTTAATAAAACAATGTTAAGCTAACATTAGCAGGGCAGTGATTCGTGAGACTGATAGACATTAATTGTTTATCGCCGGGAACCACTGCTCTGCTTTTTTGCTTTTAGAAGCAGTGTGCCGCATACAAACCCTTGGAACAGGGGATAATGTAAGATAATTCATATGCCCAAGGAGAGATAATCATGGATGACATCATTGTGCGGTTACATTCTGTTGAAATAAAAAATATTAAAAATACTACTTACGGAAAAGTTGAAATGCCTTCCCGGATACACCAGAGCCTGGTTCTGGATGATTCTGAAATATTGGGGATTTACGGGCAAAATGGTTCGGGAAAGACGACGGTAATTGATTCTCTTTTTTACGTTCAGAAAATCATGATGGGGCTTAGCATCCCGGAGGAACTGATCAATTATATTACAAGCGGGCAGGAGTATGCCAAAGTTAAGGCTGTGTTTCTGGTAAGCGGAAGGGAAAGGCAGTTTGAAGTGGAATATGAGATCTGGTTTTGCAAAACCGAAGAAAATACAGCAGTTATTTCCAGAGAAGCCTTATCTGCAGCCAGGATTGTACAGGGGGAGATTCAGGAAAATCTGCTGTTTATGGAGTATACCACTGAAGATGCGGATTGTATCTTTACCCCGAAAGAGATGCTGGAGGAAGTCACCAGCGGAAACGCCGAGAACAGAACCAACCTGATCGTTGCCAAGAAAGTAGCCCAGATTCACAACTGTTCCTATATCTTTGGGGAAACCAGCCGGGAGATCTTCTGTAATGAAAGCGGAGTAAACTTCTTAGATTATGCCTTTATCATCCAGTCCTTATATAACTATGCCATGATGGATCTGTTTGTCATCCGGGATTCTCATTCCGGTGCCATCAGTGCGGACTTTCTGCTCCCGGTAGCGTTTCGGGTAACAGACCGGAAATCTGCAACCAGAGGAGATTTTGTAATTGCCTTAAAGGAGCCTACCCTTGTAGAAGAAAGCCGTTTTGAACTGCTAAAACAGATCGTGGGGGAAATCAACATTGTGTTAGCCACAATTATTCCTGGAATGACACTGGATATTCGGGACTATGGGCAGCAGCTGGTAGAAAACGGCGGCATAGGAAGGAAGGTAGACCTGACATCCAGGCGGGGAGATATCGAAATACCAATCCGCTTTGAATCCGATGGCATCGTTAAGATTATATCCATTTTAAATGTACTGATCCGGGCATACAGTGATCCGGGCATCTGTCTGGTTGTGGATGAACTGGATGCCGGAATCTACGAATACCTGCTGGGTGAACTGCTGGACATCTTTAATAAGGGGGCAAAAGGACAGCTGGTCTTTACTTCACACAATCTTAGAGCATTAGAGATGCTGGGGAACGACAGTATTTTATTTTCTACAGCCAATCCAGGCAACCGCTATATCCGCATGCAGAATACGGGAAACAGCCTCAATCTGCGGGATGCCTATATCAGAAGCATCACCTTAGGCGGGCAGCAGGAATGCATCTATACGGATACGGACAGCATTAAGATTGCCAGGTCATTTCGAAAAGCAGGGAGGGAAATTACAAATGCCAGATAAAGAGAAAAAAGTAATTATTTTTATCGTGGAAGGCCCGAGCGATGAAGGAGCAATCGGATCAATCATGCAGGAATTTTTCTCAGCCAGCGAGGTTAAGTTTCATGTAATTCACGGAGATATTACTGCGCGGGGAAGTGTGGACTCAGATACTATCATTAAAAAAATCAACGCATGTATGGAAGAGGTCAAAACAAAATACCGGTATACGGATGAAGATATTCTGAAGGTAATTCACCTGTCTGATCTGGACGGAGCTTTTGTGGACGCCAAAAATGTAGTACAGAAAAAGTCCGGTCCCACAGTTTACTATACGGACCATATTGAAACATCTAATGTGGGATCTCTGATCAAGCGCAATGAGCTGAAGTCAGAATTATTATATAAATTATCCGCTACCGGTAAAATTAATGAAGTGCCCTACCGCATTTATTATATGTCCTGCAATCTGGAGCATGTTCTGTTTAATGAGCTGCGGGAGTTTACCAGCGAAGAAAAATGGGAGTACTCAGACACCTTTGCAGAACAGTTTGAGGGAAAGCCGGAAGAATTTATCCAGTTCCTGGGGAACAACCGGGTGGCGGTGGACGGAACCTATAAGGAGACCTGGGAATTTATTCAGGAAGGAGATAATTCTCTGAACCGGTATACTAATTTTCAGCTGGCGTTTCAGTAAACTTGAGCGTGTTTGAAAATTCATTCCTGCCATCTGCACACCCCACTTTGCGGTATATTTGCCCCGAATTCAGGTTACGTAGTACGCTTGTCGCCTTCATCCGGGACAAATCTCCCACAAAGTGTGACGCACAGCTGCCAGAAAGCAATTTTAAAACACGCTCCAGAGCATTCAGAAATCCCCGGTTTTTTGTTCTATTGGAAAAACATCGCTTAAGCAGAAAAAAGTGATTGACATTAAAAAACTTCAGCGCTATAATTGTTTGTAACCAAACAGTTATAGCGTTAAACAGATATGAGAAAGGAATCGTAAATGAGAAAAAGAGACGTTGGACGTGAAATACATGCTCTTTCCAATCTGCTGGGCCGGAGAATAGAGGCAGAGAAGAAGCAGAAGGGAATGCAGAATGTAACACCCATGCAGACCTGGATCATAGGATATCTTCACGAACATAAAGGGCAGGATATCTTTCAGCGGGACATTGAACGTGATTTTACGATTACCCGTTCAACTGTAACCGGGATCCTGAAGCTGATGGAGAAGAACGGACTGATTTACAGAGTCAGCGTTCCGGAGGATGCGAGGTTAAAGAAACTGATTCTTACGAAAACGGGCGAAGCGATGCATCAGGCAGTCAGGCAGCATATAGAAGATACGGAACGCATGCTGGTCCAGGGATTTACGGAGGAAGAAGTGGATAACTTTATGAGTATGATGGACAGGGTAAGGATCAATCTGGAGACTCTATAGCCTTGCAGGCTGACAGACTATTCAAAACTGTCAGTCTGGTTTCTGTCAGGATGGGCTGCTATAATAAATATAAGAAACATGCGGTGGCGTGTTTCTTATATTTTATTGTAAATGTTTGGTTACGAACAGTATGTGTACAAATTATTTGTCCACAAACAGATAATGAGGAGGTAAAAAAGTGATAAAAATATTAATGAAAAGTATCCGGGAATATAAACGGGATTCCATACTGACTCCGTTTTTTGTATCGCTGGAAGTGGTAATGGAGGTTATTATCCCCCTTTTGATGGCGATGCTGATTGATTATGGAATTGATGGGAAGGATCTGGGCTACATTTGGAGAATGGGAATCTTTCTGGTTGTATCCGCCATGATCTCCCTGCTGTTTGGTGCACTTTCCGGGAAGTTTGCGGCGAGTGCGTCAGCGGGATTTGCAAAGAATCTGAGAAAAGACATGTATTATAATGTGCAGAATTTTTCATTTGCAAATATTGATAAATTTTCAACGGCCAGTATTGTGACGAGGCTTACCACGGACATCACAAATGTACAGAATTCCTATCAGATGATTATCAGAATGGCGGTGAGAAGCCCGATTATGCTGATATTTTCCATGATCATGGCATTTGGAATCAATGTCAGGATGGCATGTATCTTCTTATGTGCCATCCCGATACTGGGAGTTGGACTGTGGCTGATCATGACCAGGGCACATCCCATCTTTGAACGGGTGTTCAACACCTACGATAAGCTAAATAATGTGGTTCAGGAAAATCTCCACGGTATTCGAGTGGTGAAGTCCTATGTGCGGGAAGAGCATGAGGACGGGAAATTCAAAAAGATTTCCGGCAGTATTTATGCGGATTTCTCCAAAGCGGAAAAACTGCTGGCTTTTAACATGCCCCTGATGCAGTTTTGCATGTATGCCTGTATGCTGCTGGTTTCCTGGTTTGGTGCCAGGGCAATTATAGCTTCGGGCAATAATCCGGCAGTCGGTATGTCAACCGGGCAGCTTATGAGCCTGATTACCTATGCCATGCAGATATTAATGAGTCTGATGATGCTGTCTATGGTATTCGTTATGATCACCATGTCAAGGGCATCTGCAGAACGTATTGTGGAAATCCTTACAGAAGAAAGCAGCCTGAAAAATGGAGAACAGCCGGTCATGGAAGTAAAGGACGGCTCCGTGGAGTTTCGGGATGTTAATTTCAGTTATGCAGATGACGAGCATAAATTGTGTCTGAAAAATGTGAATCTTAGGATTAAATCAGGGGAGACCGTAGGCATTATCGGAGGAACCGGTGCGGCAAAGACGACCCTTGTCCAGCTGAACCCCAGGCTGTACGATGTAACCTCCGGCAGTCTTCTGGTTGGCGGCAGAGATGTGCGCAGTTATGATCTGGAGACTCTCCGGGACCAGGTAGCCATGGTACTCCAGAAGAATGTTCTCTTTTCCGGTACCATTAAGGAAAATCTCCGCTGGGGAAATGAGTCAGCTACGGATGAAGAACTGATTCATGCCTGTAAATTAGCTCAGGCGGATGAGTTTGTACGCAGCTTTCCCAATCAATATGATACTTATATCGAACAGGGGGGCAGTAATGTATCCGGAGGGCAGAAGCAGCGGCTCTGCATTGCCAGGGCGCTTCTGAAAAAGCCTAAAATATTGATTTTGGATGATTCTACCAGCGCCGTGGATACCAGGACGGATGCCATGATCCGAAAAGCATTTACAGAAGAAATTCCCCATACAACGAAGTTTATTATTGCCCAGCGTATTTCATCCGTACAGGATGCGGATAAGATTATTGTTATGGACGGCGGAAATATCCAGGATGTAGGAACCCATGAAGAGCTGCTTGCAGGCAGTTATATTTACCGGGAGGTTTATGAATCACAAGTGAAAGGAGGCGGGGAAGATGAAGCAGAACAGTCAGAATAAAGGCGGGGGAAAAACTATGGGAAAAGTAAACGGAAACGTGGTGAAGCGTCTTTTGTCCTATATAGGCCAGTACAAACTGCGATTTACCTTTGTTCTTATCTGCATTTTGATAAGTGCACTGACCAGTGTTGCCAGCTCTCTGTATCTGGAAACTTTAATAGATGATTATATAACCCCGCTGCTGGTGGAGGCGGCACCGGTGTTTACCCCGTTATTGAGGTCCATATTATTTATGGGATGCATCTATCTGGCAGGGGTGGTGGCAACGCTGCTCTATAACCGCTTAATGGTGGTAATCGCCCAGGGAATCCTGAAGGATATCCGGGATTCTATGTTTGAACATATGCAGACCCTTCCCATAAGGTATTTTGATACCCATGCACATGGGGATATCATGAGCCATTACACCAATGATACGGATACCCTGCGTCAGATGATGGCACAGAGCATACCACAGATGTTTTCATCCCTGATCACTATTGTATCTGTATTTTTTGCAATGCTGTTCACCAGCTGGCAGCTGACCCTGTTTGTGCTGGTATTTATATTCATAATGCTGTATGTAACAAAGGTAATCGCGGGTAAGAGCTCGCACTATTTTATCCGTCAACAGTCTGCACTGGGCGGTTTAAACGGATTTATAGAAGAGATGATAAACGGACAGAAGGTGATTAAAGTGTTCTGTCACGAAGAAAAAGCAAAGGAAGAATTTAATCAGAAAAACGAGGAACTCTGCGACGATGCCACCCAGGCAAATGCTTTTGCCAATATTTTAATGCCGGTCATGGGGAATCTGGGAAATCTCCAGTATGTATTGCTTGCCACTCTGGGCGGAACCATGGCTCTGACCGGAACAGCGGGGTTAAGCATTGGGGCAATTGCTTCCTTTCTGCAATTAAGCAAAAGCTTTGTAAACCCCATCAGCCAGATATCCAACCAGTTGAATATGGTAGTTATGGCACTGGCGGGTGCTGAACGTATCTTCCAGCTCATGGATGAAGAATCGGAAGTGGATGACGGATATGTGACGCTGGTAAATGCGGTTTATGATCAGGAAGGCAGTCTGACAGAAACAAAAGAACGAACTGGGCTGTGGGCATGGAGACACCCTCATGGGGATGGAACGCTGACGTATACAGAGCTAAAAGGGGAGGTCCGGTTTTACGATGTAGATTTCGGCTATAACCCAGACAAAATCGTGCTGCATAACATCACACTGTATGCAGAACCTGGCGAGAAAGTTGCATTCGTAGGTTCAACGGGAGCCGGAAAAACCACAATAACCAACCTGATCAACCGGTTCTATGATTTGGCCGACGGTAAAATCCGCTATGACAACATTAATATTAATAAAATCAAAAAAGACGACCTGCGCCGTTCCCTGGGAATAGTATTGCAGGACACCAACCTGTTTACCGGATCAATTATGGAAAATATCAGGTACGGCAAGCTGGATGCCACAGAAGAGGAAGTACTTGAAGCGGCACGCCTGGCTAATGCAGACAGCTTTATCCAAAGGCTGCCGGATGGATATGACACAGTCATCACCGGAAATGGAGGGAACCTCTCACAGGGTCAGCGACAGCTGATTGCAATAGCCAGGGCAGCCGTGGCAGATCCTCCGGTTATGATTCTGGATGAAGCCACATCTTCCATTGATACCAGAACGGAATCCATTGTCCAGCGGGGAATGGACGGACTGATGCATGGCAGAACAGTATTTGTAATTGCCCACAGATTATCCACGGTACAGAATTCAGATGTAATCATGGTTCTGGAGCAGGGACGGATTATAGAGCGGGGAAGCCATGATAAGCTCATCAGTGAACGCGGGAAATATTATCAGCTCTATACGGGAGCATTTGAGTTAGAATAAGGGGGAATTTTATAAAAAAATACGGGAATATCATAAATGTGTAAAAAATACTCAAAAAATTGCAACGATCTATGCTATTTGCCAGTGCTATAATGTCAAAGACAAGGTGGAAATTCGTATATAAAATGTACGATTTACACAAAACAAACCTTAAGAAGGAGGACATTATGGGCAAGAGAAGAAAGAAACTATTGAGCATGGCATTGGTTGTCGGTATGGTAGTATCCAATCTGTCTCCGTATACAAATGTATTGGCGGCGGAACCGGAGCATGTGTCCCCGGGGAGTGCAGAAACTGCGGAGTTAAGTGAAGACCCCGGTGATGCACTGCCCCCAGGGACGGCAAAGGCAATTGAGGAAACAGAGTCAGAAACAGTTCCTGTCAGCCAGGAAGTGACTGAGGAAGTAACAGAAGCAGCACCGGAGACCGAGACAATCACAGAGACAGAACCGGTGGAAACAGAAGAAGAAACAATGGGTGAAACCCAGACACAGCTTACGGAAGAAACCGAAACAGAAACCACAACAGAGGCAGAGAAGAAAAATGCAAATGCAGTAAACAATGTGGATGTAAACGGACTGTTTGCAGAATATTATACGACTTCCGGAAGTGGAACGAATGTAAAGCTGGACGTACTGAAGTCAAAAGGTATTGATTACAATATTAACTATGGGGATTTAAATCCTAAGCTGATGCTCACAACAGGGCAGGACGATGCTGCCGGCATCCGCTGGAGCGGCAGAATCCGGGTGCCGGAAACAGCAGATTACACCTTCTACGGTCTTGTGGACAATGGGATCAGACTGTGGGTCAATGGAGAGCAGCTGTTTAATTACTGGGACGGAGGTTCCTGGGATATAGCACAGACAAGTAAGGCAGTAACATTAGAAGCAGGGAAATTCTATGATATTAAAGTAGAATATTTTGATTATGAAGGTGGCGCTCATGCTACTTTATCCTGGAGTAATAACAAAGGGATGAAGGACAAGGCAACTATTCCATCATCTGCATTTTATCTTCCGTCCAACTATAATGGAATGTATATCGGAAGCATTGACACTTCAGAAGCAAACCTGAAAGAAGGCGAAGACTTTAAAGGGGATGTAACGGTAAATGGCTTTGGATTGGATCAGGCGGAACGTTTTGAGATTGTAAAAACTTCCGGCGAATCCCTGAAGACTCCGGTATATGCCGATGTAACTTCAAAGAAAAATGAAGAAGCAAAAATTGTAATTCCAAATATGGAAACCGGTACATACAAGCTGAAAATCATACAGAGTAATACTGCTGTGATTTCAAAAGGCCTCATTATTGTAAAACCGGGAACCGATGAAGTACGTACAAGAACAGAACGGCCCAGGGCAGACTGGGAGAGAGATTCCTATGTGAACTTAAACGGAATCTGGGAATTTGACTTTGATGCAGATGAAGAAGGAAAAAATGCAGGCTGGTTTAAACCGGATCAGGAATTCTCAAGATCCATTAACGTACCGTTCTGCTGGGAATCCTCTTTAAGCGGTATCAGCGATCCGGATTATAAAGGACAGGCTTGGTATAAGAAAACAGTAAATGTAGACAAATCCTGGGAAGGTAAGAAAATCTTCTTGAAATTCGGAGCAGTAGACTGGAAATGCAAACTCTGGGTAAATGGAGAAGAAGTCGGAGAACACATTGGCGGATACAGCGCATTTGAAATGGATGTCACCGAGTATATGAACGTTGGAGAAGATAACGTAGTAACCCTTTGGGTAGAAGATAAAGGAAGCTACGGCGATGACAGCTATCCGGCATTAATTGGTAAACAGGGCAGAAACGCTCCCTGCGGATATATCCACACAAGCGGTATCTGGCAGACAGTAGGTATGGAAGCCAGAAGTGCAACTTACCTGGACAATGCCAAAGCCGTATCGGATATTGACAATGCAACGGTCACCTACGATCTGGACGTTACCACTGACAAAGACCAGACCCTTACGGTAGAATATGATTTCGCAAGTACCGTATACGATCTGGAAAATGACGTGGATATCCCAACCGGTTCCGTGGTAGAAGGCAGCCAGGAGATCCAGGTGGAATCCGGTGCCAACTCGGTAGAACTTTCTCCGATTGCCATTGCAAACCAGAAACTCTGGAACTACGATGATCCTAATCTTTACCAGGGCACCCTGACCGTTAAAGATGTGGATGGAAATGTATTGGATGAACTGTCTACTTACTTTGGGCTTCGTAAGGTAGAGGCAAAGTATTACAATGAAGATCTGGGTGTAAAATATATTTACCTCAATGATGAGCCTGTCTATATGTCAGGACTTCTGGACCAGGGCTTCTGGGAAGAGGGCATCTATACCGCACCTTCAGAAGATGCTTTAAAATATGATATTCTGGCTATGAAAGAAGCCGGATTCAATATGATTCGTAAGCATCTGAAAATTGAAGATCCCCTTCAATACTACTGGTGCGATAAGTTAGGTATGATGGTATGGCAGGATATGCCCCATGCAACTGCTATGGTACCGTCCAAAGAAGGCGGAGTGGCACTTGGCAGAAAGTACTATGAAGAATGCCTGGATGCTGCAATGGAAATGAATTATAACCATCCGTCCATTGTCTCCGTGATGCTGTTTAACGAAACCTGGGGACTGTACGCTGCATATAATGACAACGGCAAGAACCGAAATGTGAAAGCAGCAGATGGAATGAGTACGGGTGAATGGGTAGAATATCTGTATAACAAGACAAAAGGGGCATATCCGAATATGCTGATCGAGGATATGAGTCCCTGCAACAGCGACCATGTACAGCCGTCTGACCTGAATACTTACCACATGTATCCAAAGTCTTATGACGGTGCGGTAGGCGATGTGGAGAACCGGGTAAACAATGCATACGTAGGTTCCGAGAATAACTATAAGTTTGGCTACAAGCAGGATGGAGATCCCCTGCTGAACAGTGAATACGGCGGTGTTGCTGCCTATGACGGCGATTACGACATCTCTTACTGCTTCAAGTATATGACTGATATTCAGAGAAGATATGAAAAGCAGAGCGGCTTCGTTTATACAGAGCCATTTGATGTAGAGTACGAACGCAACGGAATCTTAACTTATGACAGACAGATGAAAATCTTTGGTTATGACGAAGTAGCCTATGGCGGTGATATGGGAATCAAGGATCTGGTTCAGGAGACCTATATCGGTATCGTAGACAGCCCGATTAAAAATGTAAAGCCGGGAGCAAAGATCAAAACAAAGATTATGGCAATGAGCTGGACAAATGATGTACCGGAAAACACCGTAGTAAAATGGCGTTTCGACGGAACAGACATCTATGGAAACAATATCAGCACAGACCTTGCCGGCACACTGGGAATGGATATTATCCCTTATGAAAAGGCAGAAGCAAGCCTTTCCTTCCGTGTACCTGCCCAGGCTTGTGTAGGAACTTTAACCGTATGGATTGAAGGACCGGACGGAGCTAAGATTGCGAAAAACTTTACCAATATCGTAGTTGCAGATCCTTCAAGTGATAATAAAGAAATGGTTCTGGATAATGAAAATGGTTCCATCACCATGAAAGCAGCTGTAAATGACCGCAAGATGGTAACCACGAAAGGAACCGGCAGCCAGGATTACAGCTACACCTTGCCGGAGAACTTTAAGCTGGATTCCTTAAATGGCATGAAGATTATTGCAGAGGCATCTTCCTATAAAGGAAAGATAGGAACCGATAAAAACCATTCTTCTTACAGCTCCGAATTCAGTCAGACGGCAGAAGGCAGAGCAGTGGCATCTGATATGACCGTTTCCGTAAACGGCGTAGAGATTGACACCGTATACCTACCGGACAATCCAAGAGATATGAGAGGAACCCTTTCTCTGAATGCTCCTTATAACGGTGCAACCAGTGCGGGAGACTTTGGTTATCTGGTAAACTTAAGCGTATCCAAGGAAAAACTGGCTGAAATTAAGGCAGCTATGGGTGATAGCAAAGTATTGAAAGTTACTTATGCAGTAAAAGCGGATGCAGCAAATCAGAACGGACTTCGCATTTACAACTCCGTTTACGGAAGATATGCTGTAAATCCAACCATTATTTTAAACCCAGAAGATATTGAAAAGGCAGATCAGGTAACAGCAGTTAAAAATATTAAGACAACCTCTGATAATTACAGCGCAGAAGGCGTATTATCCGGCAATTCCAATCTGACGGTAAGAACAGAAGAGAAGGAAGGATATATCATCGCCCTTGCAAACGGAGGAAGCAAAATTACCGTTACAAATAAAAAGACAAATGAGGTAATTGGGGAAGCAGCAGAACTGGCAGCAGGCGCTCATCACGTAAAAGTAACCTTGTTTGACGAGCAGATCCGTGTATTTGCAGACAACAATCCGGAAGCAGTGATCAATGTATATGACAGAAGCGGCTTTACCGGCGGTATCACAGTCAATGCATCCAGAACAAATCCGGTATCCGATCTTGTAGTTTCACCGGAGTCCTATGAAGCAGTTAAGACTGAGATTGACGACACCGTAAAAGACGTTGAAGTATTGGATGATTTCAGTGATGCTGATTATACAAAACGTTACGAAATCATGGGCAATGCATGGAGTGGAAACGTCGTAAACGGCGCACTGAGTATGGGCGCTTCTGATCAGGGTGACAAAATGATTATGAAGGATGTCTCCATGTCAGACGGTATCTACGAAATGGATATAAAAGTAACCAATTCAGCAGAAACACACGGAAATGTAGGATTTGTATTCCGTTCTTCCAACTATAATATGGGTCCGGATGGTGCAAATGGATACTACGCAGGCATCGGTGACCGTTATGTACAGCTTGGACGTATGAGCCAGGGCTGGAAAGAACTTGCAAAAGTTACCGTACCGGAGTTAATCGTAGGAAGTACGCATACACTGCGTGTAGCTGTATTCGGCTCCAGAATCCAGATCTATGTGGATGATTCAGCAGTACCATGTGTTGATCTTAACGATTCTACCTACCTGGAGGGCGGCGTGGCTGTCAGAGGTTACCGGGTAGCAGCAACCCTGGACAATATCCATGTGGCAAGCATCCCGCGTTATAGCAGCACATTTGAAAAAGGCAGCGATGAGTGGGAAGCAAACGGCAGCTGGAAGACAGTAGACGGAGCATATACCTCAGGGTCTAAGGGAGCGTACTCACTGATTGACAGCAACAAAATAAAAGATGCCCTCTTTGCAGCAGATGTAAAGCCTGGAACAGAAGATTCCGTAACCGCACTGTTGCTGCGTACCGTAAGCGGCTCAGCAGGAATCAGCGGATACCAGCTGGTTGCAGATGCAAAAAATGATAAAGTCCAGATTGTAAAATCGGAAAAAGGCAAGACAACCGTACTGGCGGAAACCGGCATGCGTCTCCAGGCAGGCAAGACTTACCGCTTAACTGTTGAAATGCAGGGCTCCGTAATCAAAGCTTATAAAAATGACAGCAGGGAAGCACTCATCATAGCAGAAGATACGGCATTTACCGCCGGCCAGATTGGTATTATGAATGTAAATGGCACAACTACCATTGACAATGCTGCTATCAATAACCAGTTTATTGACGGTGAATTAATGAAACCGGCAGATCCAAAAGCGCTGGATGAAATCATTGCAGAAGCACAAAAAGCAGATGCAGGCAAATATACCGCAGATTCCTACAGCAGGCTGAAAGCAGCTCTGGATGCGGCTCTGGATGCAGACCGTTACGATCAGCAGGAAATTGATCAGGCAGTTTCCGCAGTGAGAGAAGCGCTTAACCAGCTGGTATTAAAACCAATAGATCTAACCGTATTGAATAACAAAATTGCAGAAGCAAAGAAATTAGATCCGTCTAAATACACGGCTGATTCTTATGCCAGAGTAAAATCCGCACTGGCAGCAGCGGAAGCAGTGAATAAAAAAGACCAGGCAGCAGTAAATGCCGCAGCAAAAGCCTTAAGTGATGCTATTGCACAGCTGAAAATCAAACCGGTAGATCTGGGAGCACTAAACCAGAAGATCGCAGAAGCAAAGAAACTGGATGCGAACAAATACACTGCAGATTCTTATGCTAAGGTTAAAACAGCGCTGGCAGCAGCAGAAGCAGTCAATAAGAACGACCAGGCAGCAGTAAATGCCGCAGTGAAGAACTTAAGTGACGCTATGGCTCAGCTCAAGGTGAAACCGGCTGTACCGACAGTACCTAAGAAAAACGCTGTTTATACCGTTAACAGCCTGGTATACAAGGTAACAAAATCTTCATCCAAATCCGGAACCGTAAAAGTAATGAAAGCCAAGAAAAAAACCTATACTTCTATCAGTGTTCCAAAGACTGTGAAGTTAAATGGTTATACCTTTAAGGTAACCGAGATTTATAAGAATGCATTCAAAAACAATACTAAGCTGAGAACAGTTAAGATTGCAGATAACGTAAGCAAAATTGGTTCTTATGCATTTGCAGGCTGTAAAAAACTGAAATCCGTTACAATAGGTAAGGGACTGAAGAGCATTGGAAGCAAGGCATTCTATAATGACAAATTATTAAAGAGTATTGTAATTAAATCTACAAAAGTCAGCAAAGTTGACAGCAAAGCATTTAGCGGAATCCATAAGAGCGCTTATATTAACGTGCCAAACAAAAAGGCATCTGCTTATAAGAAAACATTTAAAAAAGGTGGACAGGCTAAGACAGTGAAGATTAAATAGTATATGGAGGACCGCCCGGGTTTTAAGACTCGGGCGGTCTTTTTTTGAGGGCAATTTTTCCGATATACTCATTGCTTATACCACTTCACCTAGGAACTCTCTGACATTAGCAAAAGAGAGCGAAAGAAAGATCTGTAAGCGGGCTGTTCTTTGTGGTATAATATCTGCGATATTCCTGCTTGAGCAAAGTACACTAATTATTTCGGTAATTTTCTTTTCATGCGGGGATTCTAATAAACCTTACTGTAAAGGAGATTATACAATGAGCGCAATGAAAGACAGAATGCATACAGGGGAGCTTTATCTTCCCGATGAATTTTAACCTTACCTGTGTAGACGACACTCATATCTATGTAGGCGATTATACGATGATCGGTCCAAATGTCACCATTGCTACCGCCGGACATCCGATCCTGCCGGAACTGCGGGAAAAAGCATACCAGTACAATGCACCTGTTCATATCGGCAAAAACTGCTGGATTGGTGCGGGGGCAATCATTTTGCCCGGTATTACAATCGGAGATCATGTAGTGATAGGTGCCGGCAGCGTTGTAACTAAAGATTTACCGTCTAACGTGGTTGCAGTAGGAAATCCGTGTAAAATTTTACGGGAAGTGAACGAACAAGATAAAATTTATTATTTCAAGAACAGAAAGATAGATTGGGATCATCTGACATAACATACAAAAGGGGATTTGGGGGATATGGGATGTTTACTGAAAAGAAAAACCGTTTACAATTCACATATTACATCAGTTTTTTAATGCTGATTGTAATACCTATTTTATGTATTATCATAGGTTCATTTGCCATAGTCAGAACAATGATGCTTCGTTCCGCCACAGAAAAAATTGAACTGGTTCAGGCAAATGTAGAGAAGACGCTGGAAGCAGAGATAGACAATGTCTCCATGCGTCTTTCTCATCTGTGCAATGTAAATAACAGTGATGTACTGGCACTGGCGGCGCAGACGGACGATACCAATGCATTTAATAAATATAACTTCGAAAAGATTTTACGGGAAACCTTTAATTATATGATGATCCCCAGTGATGATATGCTGGCATCCGTATTCTATATGGTCAGCGGGGACAACACATATATCAAGGATGACCTGGTGATACCACAGGACGAAATCAGACAGTCAAAGTGGTACCAGCAGGCATTGTCTAATAAGAATAATGTGTGTATAGGCAGTTATTCATCGAAAGTCACCTATTCTCTGAAAACGAAATATCAGTTTACCATTGCAGCAGGGCTGTCTCCGGATAACAGCCTGGACAGAACCAACAAGATCGAAATGGCGACCTTGTTTATTCAGTCTGAAATCGGGAACATGATGCGTGAGTATAACAAAGAGAGCAGCCTGGGTACCATGTACCTGGTAGATGCAAATAAAGAGGTGCTGCTAAATGTTAGCGATGAGGAAATCGCACTACCGGCGAATCTGGATTTGGACCAGAGCATTGTCAGAGAGCATACGGGAGGGACAGCATTTACCTATCTCATGAAGGAGATCAGCCCTACCGGCTGGAAGCTGGTCAGCGTGGTAGATTCACAGATTCTGCTGGAAGAATTTAATAAAATAGCAGGGATCATCATTGTGATTACCGTAGTACTTTTTATGTTGTTTTACCTATTCTCCAGTATCTTCCTGAAGCGTATTATTCATCCGGTAAATGAAGTGATTGAGGGGCTGAAGCAGGTAGAAGGGGGAAGCCTTGAGGTACATATCCCCATCAGCGGGCAGTCAGAGATCAGGACAATGATTCATTCCTTTAACCGTATGGTACGCAGGTTAAAGGTGCTGATCCGGGACAATGAACAGCAGCAGCAGATGAAGCACGAAGCTGAAATCCGGGCATTGCAGTCACAGATCAATCCCCATTTTCTGGTCAATACTTTGAGTTCCATCCGCTTTATGGCACAGGTATCCAAGTTTGACGGGATTAAAAATATGGCGGAAGCTTTGATCCGCATACTTTCCTGTTCTTTTCGGAGAAACGGCAGTTTTTACACTTTAAAAGAAGAGCTGGAAGTGCTCAGCAGCTATATTTTCTTAATGAAGGTGCGTTATTCAGACGGATTTGAATATACCGCGGATGTAGGAGAAGGCTGCATGGAAGACCTGGTACCCAGGCTGATTTTGCAGCCGATTATAGAAAACTGTATCGTTCATGGATTTAGCGAAATGGAAGATATCGGGGAAATAGAGCTGCGGGCTTATCAGGAAGAAGACAAGCTCTGCATAGTCATAGAAGATAATGGAAAGGGTATGACAGAAGAGCAGATCCATGAGATTCTAAAACCAAAAGAGGATAAGGAGGACAATTACAGTATTGGAATCTCCAATGTATACAGCAGGCTGAAGCTGAATTTTGGGGAGACGTGTGAGATGAGCATTGTGAGTGAACCCGGAAAATATACCAGAACAACCATAGAGATACCACGTAAAAGTACTAAGTAGAACGTGCAGATTGTAACACGGGATTGAAGCAGGGAGGAAAAGAAGATGTACAGAGTTATGTTTGTAGATGATGATATGATCGTAAGGACCACACTGCATACGATCGTGGATTGGGAGAAGTATGGGTTTGAAATAGCAGGAGATGCAAAAAATGGCCAGCAGGCACTGGAAAAATTAAAGAGCACCCCCGTAGACCTGTTAATTACCGACATGAAAATGCCTATTATGGATGGCATCACCTTAATCAAACAGGTGAATCAAATGGAGCAGGTACCTGTTATTCTGGCGCTGAGCGGCTACGATGACTTTTTGCTGGTACGGGAGGCATTTCGGCTTGGGGCACTGGACTACCTGCTGAAATCAGATATTAATGAAATTATGCTGAGCAGCCATCTGGAACGCATTGTAAATGAAATTCAAAAAGTAAAAGGGAGCAGTCCGGCAGGCAGAACAGCGGTTAAACCAGTGGGGGAAAGCCAGATATTGCAGGATATGGCTCTTGGGCGGACAGAGTTAAAAGAATCGTTTTTTGAAGATTATTATTATATCGTTCGTTTTGAAATTGTGGATTTCAAACAACAGGTATTCCGGTTTGGCAATGACCTGGAAGATGCATTGATAAAGCCAATGCTGGAAATTGCAAATCAGATACCCATGGTTGCTTCCAAATGTACGATCTGTTCCCTGGCTCCGTCTTCCTACCTGCTGTATTACCGGGCAAAGGATGCAGATGAAAACAGAAAGAACCGGGTCCAGTCAGTAAGCAGGCAGATCCTAAACAACTGGAAAAACTATATGAATCTCCCGGCTATTGCAGGGATCAGCCAGATCGGCTCCGGGGCATCCCGGTTTCTGGAATGCATGGAAACAGCGGGATTCTTGCTGACCTTTAAGAGCGTTTTTGAGAAAACGGATGTATTTACATTAGATATCCAGCAAAAAGTTGATATACGGGAAGCGGTTTTGGCAGGAATTCGTTATCAGGATTTAAAGGACAGTTTGAAATCTCTGGATAATGCGGCATTTGAACAGAGCTGTCAGAGGATCTTCACGGACTTTTACAAGATTGGATTTGAGCAGGCAAAAATAGAGAGTATCTATATGATTTATCAGGTTTCCATGTCTCTGAGAGAAAACAACGACGATATCCTGAAGGTATTTCCTCAGGAAGTGGATTACTACGAAAAAGTACAGCGGATAACCAGTCTGAAAGAAATGGAGATCTGGATGACCAATTACCTGCGCTGGATTATGGATTATCTGGAACATAACTATGACAGAAGACAGAATGACGTGATCCAAAAAGCAAAACGCTTTATCTGGGATAATTATGCCAACCCGGAGCTGTCCCTGGGAAATGTGGCAGACTTTGTGGGACTAAATGAAAAATACTTCAGCACCCGTTTTACAAAAGAGACAGGCACCACCTTCAGCAGCTACCTGATGGAATTCCGTATCTCAAAAGCAAAAGAGCTGATTCGGAAAACAGATATGAAGATCTATGAGATCAGCCAGAGCGTAGGGTATAACAGTGTGGAGCATTTTAATAGGATATTTAAAAAACTTTGCCAGATGAGTCCGGTTAATTATAAAAAGGAAGGCAAAAAATAGTCAAAAACCCCGTTGGTTGCAGCGGGGTTTTTGGCTTTTTTAAAATACTGATATAGATGAAAACATAGCGTCTTTTTATGACATAAAAGGAGCAATTCAATACGTCATGGCAATCTATGTGATGGATTTATGATATTGTTATAAATATAGGTGTAAAAAACAGGCTGGATTACTTATCCAAAGAACACCTGAGAATAACCCGTAAGGTATGCAGCATATTGGCTGAAAGCATCCTACCGGGAATTGAGAGAAAAAATTAGGTTCATTATGAAAGGGGATTGAAGTTATGAGAGTACGCTCTGTGTTATTAAGAAAAATCAGTATGATTGGTTTGGTATGCGGGATGTTTATTTTCCCGGGATGCAGCCAAAAAGATATTTCAAATGAGTACGTAAAGCTTGGCAATTATAAAGGAATTGAGATTAGCAAAGGAGAACCAGAAACGATTTCAGAAGAAAGGGTTGAAAACCAGCTTTCTATGAATGCAGGATTTGATCAGGAATTGTATGTAGATACCAAACGAAAAACGGTTAAGGATAGTGACCGGATTATCATCGATCTGACAGAGAAAATAAACGGGGAGGAGATTACCACGCAGGATATGAATGTACCAGTGGGGTCAGAACACCTGGCAGAAGGATTTCGGGAGCAGGTAAAGGGACATTCTGTTGGAGATACCTTTGAAGTAGATGGAATTTATACAGTCACGATTAAATCCATTCTGGAAGTAAATCCTTCCTTCCAGGAAGAAAAAGCAAGAATCAGGGAGGAAATGGAAAAAGAGACGCAGGAGACCTGGCGCCAGGAGCAGTTTCAGCAGATTGAAAGTTACTTACTTGAGCATACAGAAGTCATCAAAAAGCCAGAAGAGGGCCAAGAGGTAATCGATATAATATTGCAAGCAATTGCGAAGAAGGAGAAGCTGGAGCTTACGGATGAAATATTTACGAAAAAAGGGTATGAATATGGGGGTGACGACAAGGAGCAGGGTATGGGAGCCGGATTGAATGAAAAAGAACAGGAAATAGCGCTTCAAAACGAAGTGGTAATGGAATGGCTGTTAAAGAATGCGAAAGATAAGAAATAAGGTTAGAGCATGTTTATAAATTTGTCCCTGCTGTTTGCAAGTCCCGCTTCGCGAAGAAGTTGTCCCTATAATAGTCAGTGCAGCAAGCTCAAGCTCTGAAAGCTGTGTATAAAGATCTATAAACGGTAATCAGAAACAACTTCAGGAGTATCAGTGCGTTGGAGGAGGAAGCGGATGGAAAAGAAGAGAGTAGCAGCGGCGGCAGCTATTTTGGTGGCAACAGCAGCAGGACTTTTGGTGTTAGCAGCAGTATCTGGCATATTTATAGGGTTCGTCTCTAAATTAATACCTTATAGACAGCCGGAGACATTAAATGAATTGGCATATACAGTGGATAAGCGGAATGGCAATACCGTATATATCAGGGAAGACACAGCGGGTTACCAGCCGTACCTGGTAGTGGACAATGATTACAATGGTGATGGGAATGTCTTGCTTTTACGGAAGTATGTGCTGGATGAATGGAAGACATATCATATCTATTATCAGCAGACCGCATATTATGAAAACAGTAATCTGGATGACTATCTGAGCAATGTGTACCTGAATACCTTGCCGGAAGAACTACGTGCCACTATCGTTCAAAGCCGTATTGAGATCATTGCAATGTCAGCTTACCAGGGAGAGAATTCCGATACGATTCAAATTGAACGGCAAGCATTTTTACTATCTTTTTCGGAAATGGCACCTAGAGGTTCTCCGAATGGATATATTCATGAAGGAAAGCCGCTAAAATACTTCTACGATGATCCTGACAAAATGATAGCTACAGATAAAAATGGGAAAGAATCTGGCTGGTGGCTGAGGACCCCGAGCATGGGATATTCTACTTGCGCCATAGGGGTAGGTAGTGATGGTCGGCTTGGGTTTGCAGCTGTGGAAAACTACGTAGGAGTTCGACCCGCATTCTGCCTGCTCCGGGATGTGGTGATAGATGAGAGTGAGGAAGCAGTCCAGGGAGAAACTGTCTATATAATAAAGTAAGGTAATCGTAACAGGCGTATACACGCAAATAAAGAGGAAAGGGGGAAGCAAATGGAAAAGAAGAGAGTAATGGCGGCGGCAGCCATTTTGGCGGCAACAGCAGCAGGACTTTTGGTGTTAGCAGCAGTAACCGGCATATTTATAGGGTTCGTCACTAAATTAATACCTTATAAACAGCCAGAGACATTAAATGAATTGGCATACACAGTGAATAAGCGGAATGGCAATACCGTATATATCAGGGAAGAGACAGCGGGTTACCAGCCGTACCTGGTAGTGGACAATGATTACAACGGTGATGGGAATGTCCTGCTTTTGCGGAAGTATGTGCTGGATGAATGGCAGACATATCATATCAATTATCAGCAGACCGCATATTATGAAAATAGTAATCTAGATGACTATCTGAGCAATGTGTATTTGAATACCTTGCCGGAAGAACTACGTGCCAGTATCGTTCAAAGCCGCATTGAGATCATTGCAATGTCAGCTTACCAGGGAGAGAATTCCGATACGATTAAAATTGAACGGAAAGCATTTTTACTATCCTGTACGGAAATGGCACCTGGAGGTTCTGGTTATATTCAAGAAGGAAAGTCACTAAAATACTTCGACGATGATTTTACTAGAATGAAGACAACAGATGAGAATGGAAAAGAGTCTGGCTGGTGGCTGAGGACACCAAGCATGGGAGGGGGGGATACAGTTGCCATAGCTGTAGGCAGCGATGGGAGGATTGGTTTTGCAGCTGTGGACAACTATATAGGGGTTCGCCCTGCATTCTGCCTGCCCAGAGATGTGGGGATAGAGGAGAGTGAGGAAGCAGTCCCAGGAGAAAAGGTCTATGTAATCAGGTAGAGGATTCATAATTGATGGATACGCACAAATGGAAAAGGAGAGAAAAACAATGGGAAAAAAGAAGAGGAAAAGCACAATTAGTACACGGATAACAGCAATACTGCTATCAGCTGTTATGGTGGTAAGTTTGATTCCGGCGGAGACGGTACGGGCGGCAGCTGTAAGGGAGGAAACGGAATATCAGATTTTTGAAGAAGAAACTGCGGAAAGTACTTTATCCGATGAATCGACGGAAGAGGTGATCACAGAAGCGATACAGGAGGAGACGGAACAGCAGGTTCTGGAGGAGGATTCTGAGGAGGAAAGTACTTTATCTGATGAACCGACAGAAGAGGTGATGCAGGAAGATCTGGAGTTGGAACTCGAAGCCTGGAGGCAGGAAGCCAGGGAGGAATTAGAGAAAGCGGAGGAAGTTAGGAAATCAAATGAAGAGCAGGCGGCAAAGATAGTTGCAAGATCTTCACGGGCAATCCTGGATTTTCGGGGAGATGGTACGGAGCAAAACCCCTATTTGATTGAGAATGCGGAGAACTTGATACAGATGCAGGAATATTCCGATTCTGGCAATGCGTTTTCTGGAACGTTTTTTCAGCTTACCGCAGATATCGATCTGAATGGAGGGGAAAACGGAAATTCCCTTCCATGGAGTCCAATATCAAATTTCAGTGGTACCTTTGACGGCAATGGATTTATGATCACTGGTTTGTATCTGGGATCCCAGGGAGTATATCAGGGGTTGTTCGGACTCATTCAAGATGCAGAAATTAAAAATCTGACAGTGAAGATATCCGGGCAAGAGGGAGCGGCAACCTATACAGGTGTATTAGCAGGATCGGCGGTACAAAGCACGGTATCCGGCTGCTCCGTACAAGGGGAACTGAACACGGAAAGTGAGTATGCAGGAGGGCTGGTTGGATATTTATCCTTATCGAAGGTATCCGGCTGCAGATTTGCAGGAACACTTTGGGGAAAAATAACCGGTGGCATCGTGGGAATGTCGGTAGACAGTGATATAAAAAGCTGTATCACTTCAGGGAAAATCCGCGGCAGTGAACAGACCGGCGGCATCATTGGGCAGTTGTTCAGTACGCCGGTTACCGTACAGGGAATTGTGACATCTGTGGCGGAGTCCAATTACAACAAGGCGGACGTCTACGGTATAAAAGAAGTTGGAGGGGTGATCGGAAGCGTGATTAATAACGGTGACTCCCGTATCCGGGTGAATTTATTGAAGAATGCCAATAAAGGACAGGTGGCGGCGGAGAGCATCGTAGGAGGACTGGTAGGAAAAGTAGATGGCAATATTACCATTTCCGATTGTTATAACAATGCATCCGTAGCTGCGCTCACAGCCTCTGTGGCAGGGGGAGTAATTGGGCGGTTCAATATGGACGATAAGTATGCCTCCTTAAGCAACTGCTACAACTCAGGTGAAATCGTGGCCGCCAATTCGATGATGCTTGGGGGTATAGCAGGATATGCAGAGAGTATGATTCTGAAAAGTTATATATTAGCCAATGGCATCAGAGGGATTGGACGTGCAGCTGGCAGTGCATCCAGTTCAGAAACCAATATTCGTATTTTACAAAAGGAAAAACTCAGGGATTTTAATGGTTCCATACAGAAGCCCTTTTTAATTGACGAAGAGAATCGAAATGATGGATACCCCATTCTGGATTCTATCGAATATGTGGAAGGGGGAGCTTTGGGGGAGCTGGAATTTCTCTATGCATCCGGTTCGGATCAGGATTACAGCGGTAAATGCTACTATGAGGACTCCTACTTCTATGAGGATTCATTACACTATAACCCCAGTCTGTCAACAATGTCATTAAGTTTTGCAATGTCGGCATTTGGAAGCAATGAAGCGCCCTATGATAAAAAAAGTAAGAATGCAGACAGGCTTTTATCGGATATCGGGTTTGGGGATATCCGGTATAATCATGCATTTGAGGTTAAGCCGGAACGGGATTCCATTGGGGTGATTGCAGGAAACAAAATCATAAATGATGGAGAAAAGGATTACACCTTAATTGCGGTGGCGGTCAGAGGAGCAGGCTATGAGGCGGAATGGGCAGGTAATTTCCGATTGGGAGAGGACGGTGAGCATGAGGGCTTCTCAATTGCCAGGGATCAGGTAATCAGTTTTTTGAATGACTATGTGGAAGAGCAAAATATAGAAAATGAAATAAAAATCTGGATGACCGGATACAGCCGGGCATCAGCCGTAGTAAACCTGACTGCAGCTACGCTCCTGCGGGATCAGGTAGTGGGAGGAGACAAACAGATTCTTCCGGGTGATGTATATGCATATGGGTTTGAAGTGCCGGCGGGGACATTGTTTAGTTTAGCCAAGGATGAGAACAAAGTTTCCAAAAATGAATACCAGTATATCCATAACATTATTAATAATAATGATCCGGTGCCGAAAGTGGCACCAAAATACTTTGATTTTACCCGCTATGGAGTTGACCATATAATACCCACAAGCAGTAGCCAGGCTGGTTACGAAGAGGTAAAAGAAACCATGCTGAAAAGCTATCAGGCATTCGACAGTATGGGGGAATACGTGGTGGATGACTTTCGTATGAAAAGAATCCGAGCTGATGTGCTTCTGAATGTCGGAGCGATTGCCGTCACAGCCATTGTCGGGCTGGGTATTGGAAAAGGGACGCTGGCAGGACAGGTTATTAAAAGTTTAACTCTGGAGGATAATCCGAAAGATACGAGAACACAGGATGCATTTTTGGAATGGACCGTAAAAGACTTATCGGAGAAAGTCTTTGTCAGCCGTGCCAATTACGTAGAGAATTATCAAAGTATTCTCCGGGATATGATGGGAAGTATGTATGAACAAGAGCCGGACAAATGGAAGGAATTCACAAAACAATTATCCATAAATCTCATAGATTCACTGATAAAAAGAATGGCACTTGCAACTATAATCCAGGATCAGTCTACAAAGGATGAAATGGTAAGAACACTGGTTCCAGACGTGAAACAGTCCGTGAAAGATAGTCTGGCAGAGGTAGGGATCGAGTCGATATCGGATGAAACAGTGGATAATATGGCAGATTTCCTGACGAAGATGTTCATAGATTATGCCTTACAAGACCTGGATGCAACAGTTACGCTAATTGGGAATATGGAACCGATCGCATCTGCCCATTATCCGGAGCTATGCCTTGCCTGGATGCAGTCCATGGACCCTAATTTCACCCCCCTGGAGAACCTGAACCACTTCAGCAACGGTTCGTACCGGGTGTTGTCTGTCAATTGCCCTGTGGATGTGGAGGTCTATGACTCCTCTGGTGTGAAAGTGGCAGCGATTATTCAGGATACTCCTGTGGAGATAGAAGGCAGCAGCATTATCTCCTCGGTGAACAGTAATGGGGAAAAGCAGTTTTTTCTGCCTGCAACAGAATCTTACCATTTGACCCTGACGGCAGTAGATAATGGAGATATGACTTATACCGTGAATGAATTTAACCCTGTAGTGGAAAGTATTAACCGGATTGTCTGCAACTATGACGTACCTCTCCGTAAAGGGGATGTCTTCCAGGCGGAAGTACCGGCATTTGATGAGGCGGATATCGAGAATGGGACTGCAGTAAATGGTTCCGGCGTGGATTATACGCTGCGGGATCCGGGTAATAAGGTGATAGAACCCGATGTCAATATGACCGGAGAAGAGGCAGCTAACGCTGTTTACACGATACAAGCTTCTTCAGAAAATACGAAGCAGGGTATTGTAACTGGCGGCGGAATAGTCAGGTTCGGAAGCTTTGTGAAGGTTATGGCCCAGCCCGTGGATGGATATGTATTAGAAGGCTGGTATACGGATGGAAGGAAGGTATCGGAAGATGCAGAGTACAGGTTCCGGGCAGAAGGGAATCTGGAAATGACGGCAAGATTTAAAGAGCAGGTCACACAGACCGATACATCCAAAAAGGCTTTTACGGAAATCAGTACGCCGGAAGAGCTAAGAGCGGTTGCAGATAATCCCACAGGCTCTTACAAATTAGTGAAGGATATTGATTTGGAAGAGGAGCCATGGGAACCAATCCAGAATTTCAGCGGTGTATTCGACGGAAACGGATATAAGATACAAAACCTGAAAATAGAAAGGCCAGATACAGAAAATGTGGGATTTTTTGGTTCGCTTACCAATGCCCTTGTCAGGAATGTTGCAATAGATGGGGTCAGGATCAATGCAGAGGGAAGTTTGGCGGTAGGCGTTTTAGCCGGGAAAGCCCAGGTCAGAAGAGCGGCAATTGATAATTATACAGGCAGCAGTATATTGAATTGTTCTGTTTCAAATGGTATGGTCTCAGGCGGTGAGCATGTGGGCGGTCTGATCGGCAAGACAGATAAGACAGTGAGGATATACAGAAGCTACACAGACAGAGGCTTGCAGGTAAAAGGAGTACGATATGTGGGTGGTCTGATTGGGAGCCAGGAGAGATTTGCGAATCAAAAGTGGATTAGCGATATGTATGTTGAGGAGTGTTATTCCGATGCAGAAGTCACAGGTGTGGACTACGTCGGCGGTATGACCGGACAGGTAACAGGTGGTAATTATAAAAACTGTTATTCAGATGGAACCGTGGTCGGAAATGATCATGTAGGCGGTCTCTTTGGGGAAGCATTATTTGATACTACAACTTCACTTATAAGATATGATGGAGTCCAGTACTGCCATTTTTCAGGAACAGGGAGGGGATTTACCAGCGTACTGGGAATTAACCCTTTATCTGAGAAGAACAGTATCAAAAATGTGTATTTTACCGGGGATGTAACGTTTACAGAGGAAGGGAATCAAGCTTTAACGGAGGAAGCAAAAGCTCTGGGAGAAAATGCATATGCTTCCTATTGGTGGTCATCTATTTGGGCAAAGACTGCGGAGAATAAGCCCTATTTGATAGCAGTTCCGGGGAATTGGGAAGATTCCAGCGAGCCGGGCACAATAAACAACCCATACCTGGTTGCAACGGCGGAAGAACTGGCTCAGATTAGAGATAACCTCAAGGGACATTATAAATTAGTAAATGATATTGATTTAGCCGGGATAGACTGGGAGCCAATCGGATATTTTGACACAAATTCAAGTATCAATTCAGAGGAAAGCTTCTCGGGGAGTTTGGACGGTGGTGGCTATACGATTCGAAATGCTGTAATCCGTGGGAAGCGGGAGAGGGATGCAACCGGTCTTTTTTCAAGGACGCAGTCAGCCGTTTTCAAGAATATCCGTTTAGAGAACTTTGATGTCAGGGGGAATTACTGGACAGCGGGGCTGGTTGCCCTTGCGGCAGGAGATACATACATGGAGAATTGTTCGATTGATGATGCCAGTAAGATTGTGGGATCTTATAGGGAAGTACTTGGAAGCCTGTTTGTCTCATATAATTCATGGAATTCGGGAGGATTATTTGGATTTGCACAGAATATCAGAATCATGGACTGCAGCAGTTCTGCACAGATCGGAGATCCGGATGTATTGGGGGCATTTAGTACAGAAATGACAGGAGGACTGGGAGGTGCCGCCACGAAAATCATTATGCAGCGCTGTTATTTTGACGGGATGATTTATGGAAAGAAGAATGTAGGCGGCTTGATAGGAGATACCCGAAGCGGAATCTTTGAAGACTGCTACTTTGATGGTAAAATAAAGGCATACAGTGCAGCAATGGGATTAAGCTTTGTGGCCAGTAACGCTTACCTGGAAGTGAAAAACTGCTATACAACAGGAACAGCAGAAATAGAGTATAAAGGATATCCATTCAATGCCTATGGCTATCACAGTGATGAGACCAATGTAGATAACTGTTATTATAATAAAGAGTCTCTGGAACCGAAATACTGCCAGGATACAGGCAGGACAGAGGAGGAACTTAAGAAAAGAAAAACCTTTGTGGACTGGGACTTCAATCATGTGTGGTATATGGAAGAAGGGACATCTATGCCAAAATTAAAGAAAATAGAGCTATAACAGATACCTCCTCTTACTTTTAAAAGGAACTAAGACATTAAGACATCTGAATTGAAAACCTGTGTTTTCAAACAGATGTCTTTTTATGTGTACGGGCATGAAATGAACACCGTACCAATATTTATTAGATCCGGGAAAGGCATGGACTGCATCTCCATACCTGACTTTAGATCAATAAAAATAACCAGGGTACAAGGAAATATATCAAGTTCAATGATAAAATGAGGTAACAGTTCAGACAGGTATGCGCATTTACTGCGCATACTGTGAGAAAGTGATTCAGGAGTGCAAAAATCCCATCGCGTAAGCGATTATAAATGGATTTTTGCAGTAACAGGGCAGCTTGTCTGAACTGTTACAAAATGATACCAGTCATGTGGGAAGGAGTGGGATTTTTGATGAAAAAGACGAAATTTAAATTATATTTACTGTCAGCACTGATTTTAATTGTTGCAGCAGGTATTCTTTTTACCTGTTTTTCAGGGAAAAATAAAAGGGTTGTGGCTGTAGTAGATGACATTCCCATTTATCAGGAAGAAATTGCATTTGCAGCATCCGGGTTACGTCTGTCCATCCGCAATGAATGGATGAATACCTACCACCTGGATTCAGCAGGATTTTCCTGGGAAAAAAGTTATAACGGAGAGGAAAGCGCTTTAGCCTGTGCAATGGATAAGGCTGTCCGGGAAATTGCAGCGGATAAGCTTCTTCAGAGATTGGCACAGGATGAGGGACTGATAAAAGCAATTGATTATCCGTCTATTCAAAAGCAGATGGAGAGCGAGAACGCACAGCGCCAGGAGAAAAAGAGCAAAAATGAGGTGTTTTACGGGATAGCAAGTTATTCTGAGAGCCAGTATTATGACTATCTGAACCAGAATTTAAGACTTCAGGTAATCCGGGAATTAAGCGGGGACAAGTCCCTTGCTTTATCGGATGAGGAGATGCAGGAGATCTACGAAGAGAACCTGGAATATTTCCAGAATGAAGATTTTGAGACGGTGAAGACAAGCGTGGAGGATCTGGGCTTAAAGGAAAAATTTGATCAATATATGGAAGATATGCTTGCGAAAGCAGACATTCAAATAAAAAAGCCGGAGGTGATGGAGCAGGCAGTTATGAAGGCAGTGATGTAGCGAAAAATATAGGCTGGCTATATCAGAAAAAAAGGAGGATAAATTGATGAGATTGAAAAAGCAATGGACCGCCAGAGCGATGAGTGTTCTTCTGGCATGTACGATGACCGTTTCCGGTCTGCCGGCTATGGCACAGGCAGCGGAGACAGAAAGTGCGGCAGAGGCTGTGACAGAAACGGGGGCAGAAGGTGCGGCACAGGCAGGTACGCAGGAACAGCATGGCTACCAGGCAGTGGTAAAGGAATACGCACCTGTAGCTGACGGAACCGTCTATTATGTAGATAGTGAGGCTGGAAGCGATGAAAATGATGGAACATCGCCCGGAAAGGCATTTCAGACTCTGGATAAAGTGAATGGTGTGGAGCTGAAGCCGGGGGATTCCATTCTGCTGAAAAAAGGAAGTATTTTTGATAACCAGCGGCTGTATCCAAAGGGTAAAGGAACGGAAGAGAGACCGATTCTGATCAGCAGCTACGGCGAAGGAAATATGCCCGTAATTAATGCAGGCGGTTTTCGTAAAAGCAGTGGGACCAACGAGGATGGAACACCAAAATACGACGGGCATAAAGAGGCAATTTTGATTGAAAACATGGAATACACCACGGTTACCGGTATTGAAGTAACCAATGACGATGATTTCACGGTAAACTGGCAGTCCGGTGCATCCAACAAGGATGATGAACTTCCAAGAAGGCTGGGTATCCATGTAACGGTGGATGAACGTGCAGCAGATACCTATAAAGGGCTGGAAGACCGTTCTTATAAAGGCGTTGTAATAGACGGATGTTACGTTCATGATGTTGACGGCAATGAAAACAGAGGCGTAAATAAGGTAGACGGCGGTATTGGAATCGAGGTTATTTTTAGTTCCAAAGCAGGAGTTTATCCGTATTTCGACGGTGTAACCATTCAAAATAACCGGATTGAAAAATGTGACCGTACCGGAATTAAAGGAATCCGTATCTCTGATTTAGATAACTTTAAGCACAATGATCCAAATAGTAGTGATTATGATCCTAATAACGATGCGGATAACAATGGAGCCAATGACGGATCCCGAAGCAACAATATCCGTTACAAAGACCAGGCGCAGAGAAACTATAAGGTTCTCAACAATGACGTATCCGATATCGGAGGAGACGGAATCCTGGTATGTGAGACAAAAGGAGCAATTGTAGAAAATAACTTACTGCACAACCATACTATGCGTGCAAATCCTGGTGCCAATGCCGGAATATGGTCCTGGAATGCGTTTGATACGGTGTTCCGGTATAATGAAAGCTACGGAGGCCCGTCTTATAACCAGGACGGATGCTCTTATGACAGCGATTATCTCAGTGCAGGCACTATTTTTGAATACAACTACAGCCATGATACACCCATGGGATTTATGCTGCTGATGGGCGGCAATGACACGGATGTAGTCCGGTATAACTTAAGCCAGAATGACGGCATGGTCTGGAGGCACATTGCCGCAGGGAGCAGCACGCCAAGTTATGTCTATAACAACGTATTTTATTACAATGGAGATAACTGGAAGTGGTCTTTGGGCTCCCCTAATTCCGTAGCATCAAACTGGAATTTCTACAACAATATATTTTACAACACCAGTACCAAGAGCAACGGTGAATGGGGCAATGTGGACTGGTCTAAGGCAGGGGTTGCGGGCAACCTGGTCTATAATGCCACGGGAACTTATTCCGAAAATGAAATTGCCGGTGCAATACACGGAGATCCGGAATTCGTAAATCCCGGAGGAGGCGCAGACCGGGCAATTGGAAATAAGGATAATATCTGGTCCACACTGGAAGCTTACCAGGTTAAGGACAGCTCTGCAGCCATTGGTGCAGGTACCTATGTAAATGTAGTGCCGCAGACCAAACAGTCCAATGCAGGGCAGTGGGATTATACATCTGACCGTAATGCAACGAAAGATTTCTATGGAAATCCGCTTTATAACGGAGTGCCGGATATTGGAATCCACGAGACAACAGCTGAAAGCAGCCGTGATTTTACAATTGAAAAAAATGCTGTTTACCGTGTTATGAATACCGGTCAAATGTCTTATCTGGAAATAAGCGGCAGTGAACTGGTGTTAAATAAATCGGAAGATAATAATCAGGGCTTCAAGCTTGTGGGAACAAATGACGGGGTTAAGATCCGCATTTGGGATTCGGAAGCCAACAGCTATCAGTATCTGGCTTTAGTCAAAGATGAATTTGCTTTATCCGAGACAGAGCAGACCGTCTGGCAGACCGAGGATCTGCACAATGGATTGTTCCGCATTCATGCAGGTGATCAGTATCTGAGTCTGGCAGATGGAAAAGTTACAGCAGAGGCAGCAGCAGATACAGCGGCACAGCAGTGGTATCTGAAACTGGAAGAACATTCTTCCTCCTTTAATACCGGAGGCGGTGAAGTAGAAGGATTTTCTCCGGATCAGGCATTTGAAGAAGAAAAAGGGCAGTCCGGTTATTATGGCGAAGCCAAACAGGTCAGCGGGACCATTGCAGGAGCAGAGGAAGTTTATAACACCGCCCTTACCGGTTCTGAATTTGGTTACAAAATCTTTGCAAAACAGGGCGAATATAACGTAAAATTAAATTTTGCCGAGTTAGAAAATGTAAAGGACAGAACCTTTGATATTCTGGTAAATGGGGAACCATATGAGGTCTATTCCGTTACCGGTGCCAGCGCAGTAAAAGAAATCGGCTCCGTTTATCCGGTGGACGGCATCATTGATATCCGCCTTGTGGGTGCATACAATGGAGACGGAGACTTAACAGAGGCAATCTTAAACGGTATTTCACTGGAAAGAAATGCAATGTCAGATGTAAATATGCGTCTAAACTGCGGCGGCGAAGCGTTTGACGGCTTATACACAGACTCCCTGTTCCCGGCAGGCGGCAGCGGATATTACGGAGAAAATACAAAGACAGAGACAGGCACCAGTCTTCCGGATCCGGATGCAGGAATGGGAACGGTTCTCAAGTCTGCAAGGTCAGGTGAGGACTTTGGATATAAATTTAAAGCCCAGCCCGGCAATTATCGGGTAAAATTATATTTTAATGAAGTAACGGAGGAAGAACATATCTTTGATGTAACCATTAACGGTAAAACAGTCAAAGAAAACTTCAACATCAAAGAAGCGGCGGGAGGAAAAGCGAAAGCGGTGGATATTACCGCATATACCGAATCCCAGAACGGATTGATTGATATTCACTTTACCGGCAAAGAGGGAACTTCAGCAATGATCAATGCCATTGTAGTTGAACCATATGCAGGTATCGAGGGTGATAATCTGGCAGTTGGAAAAACAGTGAGCGCCAGCTCCGAAAAGGGCACCAACACGGCAGTCAAGGCAATTGATGATAACCAGTCCACACGCTGGTCTGCACAGGATGACGGAGAGCAGTGGTATCAGGTGGATCTGGGTAAGAACTACATGATTAACAATGTGGCAGTAGACTGGACTCCGGGGGCATATGCCACCAAATACCGTGTGGAAATCTCAGAAGATGGAGTGGACTTCACTGCGGCGGCATCTGTCAATGCGGCATTGCCGGGATTAAATGTAACCACACTGGATTCCGAAGTGGCACGTTACATCCGGATTACAGGAGAAGAGAAAAATGATTCCTGGGGAATCTCCATGACAGAGCTTGGCGTGTACGGTACGGAAGTGCGGGGAAATGCCAGTGTAAATGTTGCCACCAATCATGTAGAAGGCACAGAGCATGATTACAATCTGAACATCGGTGCCCAAAATATCTACAAGCGTTACAAAACAATGACGGTTAAGATGACTTATGACAGCCGGAATGCAGAGTATGTGGAGTCAAAGACAGATTTAAATACGGCTTCGCTGGTACACGTATCCACCTCAGAGCCGGATCTTACGGACCCGGAAAATGCAGTGGTGACATCTGTCTTCAGCATTAAAAAAGCGGATGGATTTATGGAGGCGGGAGAAATTTTATCCGCCAGATTTAAGGCATTAAGTCAGGAGAAAACACCGGTCTTTACAGAAATCGCCCTTACCAATGCGGCAGGACATGCAACCAGCCTTCCGGTGAAGAAAGTATTTATTCCCGATGAGGTAAGCAAAGAGCTGTTAACCGCATTTATTGCAGATGCAGTTGTCCTTCATGATGAAGCTGTCACAGGCGATATGCGCGGACAGTACCCCAAAGAAGCAAAAGATGCATTCCATAAAGGGATTCTGGCGGCACAGGCAACAGCAGAGAACCCGGATTCAACGGCAGACAGCTATAAAGAGTCTTACCTGGCGCTGGAGGAAGCGGTGACCGTATTTAAGAGCAGCGTAATAGTTGCCAAATATACAAATTACCACAGGGATTATGAAATTGATACAGAAGCAAACTATTCCGGCGGAACAGCCACAGTAGAAAACCAGGCTCTGAAACTGAGCTTATCAGGTGGCGGAAAAGTTCATGTAACAGACCAGGATTCCACCCCGTTAAAAGAAGGTACTTATTATACCAGGTTCTCCGTCAACAACTTATCTGACCAGACCAGGTTCGTAATTAAGCTTACCTCCGGGAACGAGATTGTAGTGGGAATTGACGGAAGCAGCAACTGGTTCTGGGAAGACGGTAAAACCTATGGATATTTTAAAGGCTTTGGTGTAAGCGTTAATACAGAATATGAATTACAGGTGAACCTGGTTATGACCGGAGCCAATACCTGTACCTTGGAGCCAGTTATAAATGGAGTTTCCCTTGGAAAATCCGGAAATATTTATCACGACGGCGCTGCCGGCAGGGCAGGATTCTCCACCAGAAATGTGGCAAGAACCTTTACCGTTAAAGAATTCTATTTCACAAATGCACCAAAGCACGTGATTCAAGTGACATCTTCGGGAAAAGGAAGTGTCAGCCAGACCGGCGAAGTGACTGCATTTGAAGAAGCGGACAAGACATTAATCTTTACTCCGGAAGAAGGAGAAAGCCTCACCAAAGTACTTGTTGACGGAGAGGATGTAACAGAAAAGGTAGTGGATAACGCATATACCTTTGCCTATATCAGGGATGACCATACGCTGGAAGTAACATTTACAGGAGACGGCGGCAGCGGAGAAGAGGAAGAAAAGGTTACTTACCACCAGGACTACAACGTAGAAGATACGGCTGACTATGCAGGAAATCTCATAGAAAGCAGTGTAGTAGAGGAAGACGGCGTAAAGATTAAGCTGAAAAAAGGCAGTGACAGTAATTTCCCAATGGCAATTGACTCAAACGCTCCGGAAATTACAGAAGGAACTTTCTATACCCGGTTTGCAATTGATGACCTGAATGATCAGAATCTGTTTGATATTAAGACCGGAGACGGCGGATTTATCCGCATTGGATACGAAGTAGATGCCCAGGCGGCATCCCCAAGAGCAGCGTGGTTCTATGATAAGTCCGGCAATAATCCGGGATGGGGAGATTTTAACCAGTCAACCCCGCTTACCCCAAATGAAGAGCATGAGTTAAAAGTAACGTTTACCAAAAACGGAACAACAAATTATGACATTACACTGTGGGTGGATGGCGAAAACCTGGGAACAAAGACATTAGCTTATGCACAGACTCCCGGAAAGTTTGGGTTTGGTGCCAGAAGAACGAGCAAGACTTATACAGTCAAAGAGGTTTATTACACCACAGAAGAGGAATACAAGATCGATGTAACCGCAGGGGAACACGGTTTTGCAAGCCAGGAAGGTGATGTGACGGTATTCGGATTGAGCAGCAAGACCATTTTCTTCACACCGGATGCCGGCTATGAGGTAGATCAGGTACTGGCAGACGGCGCTGTGACAGAAGTAAGCGATAATCAATATACCTTTACGGATATTAACGAAAATCATACCCTGGCAGTATCCTTTAAAGAGACAAAAGCACCTGTTGTTGACAAATCAGCGCTGCAGAGCCTGTACGATGCAAACACAGGGAAAAATGCGGAAGAGTATACAACGGAGAGCTGGGCAGCGTTTGACTTGGCAATGAAAGCAGCAAAAGAGATACTGGACAGCGAAACAGCAGACCAGGCGGCAGTAGATGCGGCGAAGGAAGCGTTAGAAGCGGCAGCTGAAGGTCTGACAGCGGCAGAACCGCAGCCGGTGGATAAAACGGAGTTACAGGGATTGTATGATAACAATACCGGTAAAAAAGCCGAAGATTACACCCAGGAGAGCTGGAACACCTTTGACTTGGCAATGAAAGCAGCAAAAGACATACTGGACAGCGAAACAGCGGACCAGGACGCAGTGGATGCAGCAAAAGCAGCGCTGGAAACCGCAATTAAAGGTCTGGTTCCGGCTGAAATTCCGGTTCCGGCAGATAAATCAGAACTACAGGCACTCTATGACCAGAATGCTGATAAAGCACCAGAAGATTACACACCGGACAGCTATGCAGTATTCGATGGTGCAATGAAAGCGGCAAAAGGAGTACTGGACAATGAAACAGCCACTCAGGAGGATGTAGATCAGGCATTACAGACATTAAGAGATGCCATAGCACAGCTGAAAGAAGCAGGCTCAGAAGAAGATATCAAAGAAGCGCTCCGGTTACTCTATGAAGCGAATACTACAAGAGAAGAGGGCAGATATACGCCGGAATCCTGGAACGTATTTGCAGATGCCATGGATGAGGCAAAACGGGTTCTGGATGATCAGGAAGCAGTACAGGAACAGGTGGATCAGGCAAAAGATGCACTGCAGAGCGCAATTGACGGATTGGTTATCAAAGATCCGGTTCCGGAAGTAAATAAAACAGCCCTTAAGAATCTGTTTGATGCAAATACCGGAAAAGACCAGTCAAAATATACAAAGGACAGCTGGACTGCATTTGCAAATGCCATGAATCAGGCGGAAGCAGTGCTGAATGACGGGGAAGCAGCCCAGGAACAGGTTGACACAGCTTATGCAGAATTAGAAAAAGCGGCGGCAGGGCTTACACAAATACCGGCACCCGTTATAAAAGTAACCGGGGTAAGTCTGGACAAGACAGCAGTGAGCTTTACCAGAGCAGGGGAAACCGCACAGTTACGGGCACAGGTTGCTCCGGCAGATGCGGCAGACAGGGGAGTAACCTGGAAATCAACCAACACCAGGGCAGTAACCGTTGACCAGAACGGACTGGTAAAAGCAGTGGCAAACGGAACTGCGGAGATTATAGTTACGACAGAAGACGGCGGAAAAACAGCAGCTTGTAAAGTAACGGTTCGCATTCCTGATCCGGTAGTAAAAGTAACCGGAGTGAAACTGGCTCAAAAAAGCGTAGTTTTATCAGCAAAAGGGGCTTCTGTGAAATTAAAAGCAACCGTATTGCCGGAAAATGCATCTGATAAGTCCGTAACCTGGAAATCCAAAAACAAAAAGATTGCAACTGTTGATGCAAAGGGAAAAGTAACGGCAGTCGGAAACGGAAGTACCAGGATCACCGTTACTACAAAGGATGGGAAAAAGACAGCAGAATGTACGATCAAAGTACAGATTGTGAAAAAACCGGCAAAAGTAACCGGAACAAAGGTTAGCAAGACCACAAAGACAACCTTAACCCTATCCTGGAATAAGGTCAAAGGCGCTGATTCTTACAAAGTATATGTCTATAAGTCCAATAAGAAGTGGAAAGACTTTGAGACCACAAAGAAAACAAGCATTACTTTAAAAGGGTTATCGGCAGGCACAAAATATACAGTAAAGGTTGCGGCAGTGAATAAAGGCGGAAGAGGAGCTTACTCCACAGGAGCTTCGGCAGCAACAAGACCGTCAGCCGCCAGATTAAGCACCATTAAGAAGAATAGTTTGGGCAGTGTAAAACTAACTTATAGTAAAGTCAATGGCGCCCGCTACGACATTTATATGAAGACCGGTAAAGGAGATTACCGGAAAGTAACCACATCTTCCAAAACAAATGCAGTGGTAAAAGGACTGAAAAAAGGAAAAACCTATCGTTTTAAAGTGCGTACCTTTATCAGGACGAAGGGAAAGAATTACTATGGAAGTGATTCAAATGTAATGAAGTATCAGGTAAAGTAAGAATTTAGATCAAAGAGTTTATCATGTACCCTCAATCATCTGATAATGTATCAAGAAATCAAACTTTTGTGCATAGTCCGGATTGAGGGTACATGGTAGAATACAGTTACAAAGTGAAAGGGAGGAAACAAATAATGAAGAAAAAAATAATCAGCGCAATTCTTTGCGCATCAATGGTTGCAGGCATCCTTGCCGGATGCGGCGGATCCACAGGCAGCAGTACTACAGAGGCTGGAAAAACAGAAGGAACCCAGGCAGCAACCCAGGCTGGTACCACTGAGGCAGGCACAACTGAAGCAAAAGGAGAAACAGCCGCAGCAGATGACACAGAGAAAGCAGATGCAAATACAGAACTGAGCGGAACGTTAGTGGTTGCACTCTGGGATAATGTATCCATGCAGTTATTCGAAGATCTGGATCTGGCTGGAAAATTCCAGGAAGTATATCCGGATGCCAATATTGAATTTGAAAAACTAAAAGATGATTCTGAATACTGGAACGCTATGAAAATGCGTGCATCCGCAAATCAGCTTCCGGATATCATGTTCAACAAGACCTTTACCCTGTCCAGATTTAAAGATTATTTAGTGGACCTGTCCGATACAGAGGCGAATAAAAATAATAACATTGCACAAGGTTATGCAGTAGATGGCAAAGTATTGGGACTTCCGGAAAAAATGACGGCTGAATACGTGTATTACTGGAAAGATATGTTTAAGGAAGCAGGCGTAGAAGTTCCGACAACATGGTCAGAACTGGAAGAGGTATCCAAGAAACTGCAGGATCATTTCGGAGCAGAGAACGGTGACTTTATGGCAATTGCAATGGGCGGCAAGGATGAATGGCCTACATATCCATTTACAGAGTTTATGCCGGCACTGGAAAGTGGAAACGGACAGAACTGGAATACTATGGCTACTCAGGACGAACCATTTTCAGAAGGAACAGATTTCTACAAAGCATATACAAAGATTAACAGCTTATTCACCTCCGGTGTATTTGGAAAAGACCCGGTAGGTATCGGAAATGATCAGGCAACTGCATTATTTGCCCAGAAACAGGCAGCGATGGTTGCATCCGGCGGATGGGCACTTACCAGCATCTCCGAAGGCGCTGACAGCACAGATGAGCTGGGAACCTTCTATCTGCCAACCAGAGATACGGCTGAAGATCCATTCAGAGCAATCACACAGGGCGATAACTTTATGTCAATTACCACACATGCAAAGAATCCTGATCTGGCTAAGGCATTCGTAGAGTTCTACTTCAGTGATGCATGGTATCCGGAGTACATCAAATCCCAGGCGGATGACAATACCATGAAGACCGTTCAGAAAGACAAAGACCCGATCCTTGCACAGGCTGACGAATTACAGCCGGACAAAGAATTGGTTATGTATGACGGCGGCGGGGATGACTTTACCGCACTGGTAGCAGAGACAACCTTTGATTACAAGAAATTAGGGGCTGAAATGCTGGTAAGCGGATTCGATCTTCCATCGGCATTAAATGACCTGAACACAAAATGGAAAGCAGCCAGAGAAAAGTTAGATATTAAATAAATAGAAATGGGCTGCCTCAGCACAACTGTTGCAACAGTCTGTAATGGGGCAGCATTTTTTATGCACATAAGAGTGTGTGTGAAATAGAAATGGAGGGATCTCATGAATAGTTTAACGAAAAAAAGGAATCGCTTTATCATTCTGAGTCTGTTAGTTCCGGTGGTATTACTGATAGCATTCGTAGTATTTCCGGCGGTGGATTTATTTCGGATGAGTTTTACAAATTGGGACGGGTACTCAGCAAACAGCAATTTTATTGGAATCGAAAATTACATATCTATGTTTAAGAATAAAGACCTGTGGCTGTCACTGCGCAACAACGGCATTTACTTTGCAGTCCATCTGTTAATGATTCCGGTGGAAATGGCGCTTGCAGTCATCTTAACCTCTAAGCTAAGGGCGGCTAAAGCGTATAAGACCATCGTATTCCTGCCGTATATCATCAACGGAGTAGCAATTGCATATGCATTTTCTTACTTCTTTTCCCCGGTAAACGGAGCATTTGATTCCATATTAGAAGTACTCCATCTGGGCGGACTGAGCAGAAACTGGTTATCCGATCCGAAAATCGTGAACTTTGTGCTGGCATTTGTATCTTTGTGGAAATTCAGCGGTTACCATATCGTATTATTTATAGCCGCATTACAGTCCGTACCCAAAGATATTGTAGAAGCGGCAAACGTAGACGGTGCAAATGCATTCCAGATCTTCCGCTACATTCAGGTACCGTCCATTTCTCTGGTTCTGGACTTCATCCTGTTTGACAATATCAGAGGAGCCTTACAGGTATTCGATATCCCGTTTGTAATGACACAGGGCGGTCCGGGATATGCCTCTTCTACATTTACGCTGTATACCATTAAGACGGCATTTACCTTTAACAACTTTGGTCTGGCATCTACTATGGCGGTTGCTATTATGATCTTAATTGTATTTATCTATGTGGTTCAAAACAGAGTGCTTCATATCGGCAAGCCCAAGCCGGAAAAAGCATTGAAAATCAGAAGAAAGGGAGGAAAATAATATGACATCAGGCAAATCTAAGAAAATTATGACCCAGTGCGCAAAGCAGCTGATCTGTATCGGAATGGTCATCATTGTGGTGCTCCCCATTCTCCTGACGCTGTTTGCGGCTCTGAAGACAAGGGGTGATATGATTAAGACATCCCCGCTGCTGCTCCCGGCACTGGACAAAATTACCTTTGAAAACTTTGAACGGGTATTGGGCGATAAATATTTATTAGTAGGATTTAAGAATACCTTTTTAATTGCATTTATCAGTATTATCTTCAATATTATGCTGGGATCTGTAACTGCATTTATTCTGGAGCGCTTCGAATTCCGCTTTAAAAAAGTTGTATTTGCTCTTTTTTTCCTTGGCATGCTGATCCCTACTTTTGTAACAGAAATTGCAAGGTTTAAGATCATTCAGGGAATCGGTGCTTATAATACCCTGGGTGCGCCGATCATCATTTATGTGGCTTCGGATCTGATGCAGCTTTATATTTACCGGCAGTTTATATCCAAGATATCGGTTTCCCTGGATGAGAGCGCCCTGCTGGACGGCTGCGGATATTTCGGACTGTTTGGCAGAATCATCTTCCCGCTGCTGGCACCGGCAACTGCAACGGTAGTCATTATCAAAGCAATTACAATTATTAATGACATGTATATTCCGTATTTATATATGCCAAAGAATTCCCTCAGAACCCTGACCACCTTCCTGATGAACTTTGCCAATGCACAGCAGGGATCATGGCAGCGTCTGGCAGCAGGCATTATAATCGTCATGATTCCTACCATTATCATCTATATATTCTTCCAGAAATATATATTGGAAGGTGTGTCTGCGGGTGCAGTGAAGGAATAAACGGTATGGCAAATGCCCTCCGGAAAATTACCCGGATATTATTGTAGGACTTATGATTCCATGATATAATAAAAACATTGAATTATGGTCATAAATCGCATGCAGTAATAACAGGCAGAGGGGATTTTCTATGGACAAAGATGATAGAAAAGCAATGAATATGCAGAGCTTCGTATTTGACTCGTTGTTAAATAATATGAATGCTGTGTTGTATGTCAGCGATATTGAAACAGATGAGATTATTTTTATGAGCAAAAACATGCAGGAGATCTTTGGTGTGGATAATCCGGTAGGAAAGATCTGCTGGCAGGTTTTGCAGCGGGGAATGAATCAAAGGTGCTCCTTTTGCCCGATTGCACGTCTGCTGGAACAGGAAAGCGAAACGCCTTTCTGTATCTGGGAGGAGGAAAATTCGGCAACGGGACGCATTTATGAAAATTATGACAGCCTGATTAAATGGGCGGACGGCAGGCTGGTGCATTTGCAGCACTCCGTGGATATTACCGAGTTTAAGCGCATTACGGAAATCGCCAGTACGGATGAACTGACCGGGATGTTTAACAGACGTGCGGGGAAATTACTTCTGCAGGAGGCTTTAAAAAAGCAGCAGGGTACAGAGCGGACCCTGTGCGTCTGTTTGTATGATCTCAATGGATTAAAACAGATCAATGATCTCTACGGACATTATGAAGGGGATAAAAGTATCTCCTGCATAGCCCAGGCAGCACTGGATAATTTAACGCCGGATGATATGGCGTTTCGGCTCAGCGGTGATGAATTTGTAATTGTTTTTCCGGGTATCGGTCTGGACGAGGCAGGCAGGCGGATCCGTTCCATCCAAAAGGACCTGAGAAAAATTGTAAAGGAAAAGGATATTCCCTATGAGGTATCTTTCTGCTTTGGAATCGTGGAAATCTCAGGAAGGGACAATTTTACAGTCTCAAAAGTAATTTCCCTTGCGGATGAGGAAATGTACCGCCAGAAAAAGGTGTACCACATCCGGAAAGCGGAAGAAAAATTGAGCAGCAGCCGGAGTGAGTACCAGGCGGCTGTGGAGGATTTCGACTACGATAAAGAGCATCTGTACGATGCGCTGATGAAAAGCACAGATGACTACATATATGCCGGCAATATGAAAACAGGCACCTTTCGGTATTCTGCGGCGATGGTGGAAGAGTTTGGACTTCCCGGCCAGGTGATTCCCAATGCAGCTGCGGTCTGGGGGAGCTTTATCCATCCGGATGATAAAAAATGTTTTCTGGAGGCAAATCAGGAAATAGCCGATGGAAGGGTAAATACCCATAATGTAGTGTACCGTGCGAAAAACCGAAATGGGAAATGGGTCTGTCTCAGATGCAGAGGTTATCTGTTCCGCGATAAATATGATATTCCGGAATTGTTTGCCGGGTTTATATCAAAAGTGGTGGAGAGGACATAAAACAAGAAAGTTGCTCATATGCTGTGAGTAAGAGATGTACAGGCAGGAGATACGGATGAAGGTACTCGTCTTTCTTTCTACTTTTATGATTCCCTTTGTTATATTTTATATCGTGGGATATGGACTGCTAATGAAGAAAAATGTTTATGAAACATTTATAAAAGGTGCTGTGGATGGATTCCACACAGTAATCCAGATCATGCCAACTCTGATCGGGCTTATGGTTGCGGTTGGAATACTGCGGGCGTCCGGATTTCTGGATATGCTGTCAGGTGTGCTTGGAGGGATTCTGCAAAATGTGGGATTTCCGCCCCAGCTCATGCCGGTAGCGATTGTCAGAATGTTCTCGTCCAGCGCGGCGACGGGGCTGGTACTGGATATTTTCAAGGAATATGGACCGGATTCGGCAATGGGAATTCTTACCTCAATTATGATGAGCTGTACGGAGACCATATTTTATACCATGTCTGTTTATTTTATGACAGCAAAAGTAAAGAAGACCAGATATACCCTGGCTGGAGCGCTGGTGGCTACCCTTGCGGGTATTATTGCCAGTGTTGTGTTGGCTGGGAGGATGTGACCGGAAAATTAGATCGTGATAATGATAAGTATAATGGTAAGTATGGTGTGCTGAGGGATTGGCATGCCTTTCTTTATTTTTTTATCTGTGCTGGTGGTTTCTTTGTTATAACCCCGGAGGTATTTTGCTGCAGGCAAATTCCTCCGGGGTTTTTTATAAACTGAATCATGAAGGATCTCATAAATAACGTAAAATTTATGGGATTCTTATTTTTTATCCAAGTGCTTAAATACCATAGCAGTATGTCTGGCGTTGGGTTTTGGGGATTGATCTTAGAGAATAAATGGAATCAGTATGAATAAAACACAATATTCACATTGTTTTGTGGAAAATGTGGATACAAAATCAGATAAATTGAAAAAAATGTGGATAACTTAAAAAGAGACTTTGAAATATAGCGTATTTATAAAGCGGGGGGGTGAAAAAATAAAATATAGTTAGGAAAAGGAGGGATACTATTGCCACATACATCCCCGTTTCCGCCCACTTACAAAAATAAGATAGATTTCTCCCCGCATATATTATAAGATAAATATGTGGAGGGGCAGATAGATGAAAGTAGTGATTAAGAAGATCCCGGAGGATAAAACGGAATTTGCGGCGCTGCATGTGCATGAAGCAACACCTGAGACCGAGCTGATTACATCGTATCTTGAAAATGAAGAATATAATACAGTCATTGTTCCATGCACTGCAGACGGGAAGATTTACAGGATTCCAAGTGACAGTATATATCAGATTGAATCCATCGGGAATATCCAGCATGTTCACACAAAAGAGAAGATATTTCAAACTTCAAAAAAACTATATGAACTGGAAAAAATGCTCCCCGTCAAATTTGTCAGGGTTAACAAGTCCGTGATCCTGCATTTAAATAAAGTCCGGGTATACACACCGCTTGCAAACGGACTTATGAAAGCAGAACTGGGGAATGGGGAGTCAGCCTATATTTCAAGGAAATATTTAAAAGGGCTGAGAGATTTAATTCGGGAGGGATTAAAATGAGTGTGGATAATTTGAAAGAATGTGGATTAAAGGGCAGTTTTTTAGGATTGGTGTTGATGATGAGTTCACTTTTAGTGGTGAGCCTTACAGGTGATGCGGCGGGAATGACTATGGTGCTTCCCTATATTCCTGCTGTCATGGCAGGTTATCTGTTTCTGGGAATACTTTGCTGGCTGCTCCATGGTAGAACGCCAAAGGAACACAGCTGGTTATCCGGAGCGGGAGTTTATTATTGGATGTTTCTGATCTTGATTGTGGTGACTGTAATAGCCTCGTTTTTAACAGAGACTGTGCGCTATGTTATACTTGTGAACATTTTGGTGATTGCAGCGTTGTGGATCATGGAATATGTATCCTTAAAGAAAATAGCAGATGAGCTGAATCAGGGAATGCCGGCAGGCAGATCAGCTGTAGTGGTAGATCTGAATGAAAAGCCGGCTACATTGGAAGCATATTTTAATGAAATTGAAAAATATTGTGCCGCCAACAAATGGGAGCTGGAATATGTTAAAAAAGAGAAGCCGGCGCTGATCCGGATAAACGGGAAAAGCTACAGGGTGAAGATGGGACTATATTATACGGCGATTGGAACTCCGGTATATACCATGACGTTTTCCGGGATAGATGATTTGGGTTTTGCTGATTAAGACGCTTTGTATACAGAGGTTGTGTACGGAAAGAGAAGGGGGCAGACCAGGACATTGGTTTGGAAGGCTTAACGCAGAACTGGCATTTTCTAACCTTCCCGGAGCACTTTTTGGCGGCACGCGGGCATTCGCTCCGAAATCCTGATGCATTTCGCAGCTCAGTACCCGCTTACAATCCGATGGGAGCCAGTCGAATTGTATCCGCCAAAAAGCACTCCGGGAAGGTAAGTAAATGCTCAGCTCTGCTATACGCCTTCCAAACCAATGTCCTGGTCTGCCCCCTTCTCTTTCCGAGATAACATTCGTTGATACAAAGCTGGATTTCTCAGCAGGCTGGAACCCTGGGGGTGCGACCTGCTGGACGTTATTGGCGTAAAACAACTGATGTATAGTAACTAATCTTGAGACCGTGATTAAGCTGACGGAGTCCATGCAATTTTCCTACTCCAATCTTTCCGCACACTACGTATATTCTACAAAGCGTCTTAATCAGCTACCCCCCTAATTTAGCGTATAAATGCCACATCAATTCGCCCATTGCTGGTCTTTGCAACAAGGTGCTTTTTCTGATCCGGATAATTACAATTTTGCAGATTATTGGAGCCATTTACCGTATGGCTTTGGATGGAATAGTCACGGATATCGCCGATGATTGATCCACGTACAGCGCCGTTGCTGGTTTTCATTACAATGTTATCTCCGATCAGGTTATTGCCTTCTACGGCACCATTGCGTGTAGAAAGCAGGAGACCGAAGGTAAAGGTACATCCATATGCCGTAACACGGCCATTGTTGGTAACGGCTTCTAATTGGTCACCGGATAGGTTATTCAAATCCAAAGATGCATTGGTGCTCTGAATCAGGGCGGAATTACAATGGAAGTTGTCAACCCGGATTCTGGCATTGCTGGTAATAAACTGGGAGTTAGCCAAATGTTTTAATCCGTTTACAGAGATAGCAGCATTGGAGGACTTCACTCTCAGATTACCTGCAAAATCAACCGGAACTTCCAGAGTCAGAATCCATGGACCGTGGAAAAGACTGCGCCAGTTCCATGACAGGAAATTACGCATGGTGTGGCGGAAGTTAAATTCGCCGTCATGTTCGGAAAAAGTAACGTAATCGCAGTTTTCCCGTGGGTTAAATAATACGCGGATTGTACCTGAGGTAACAGGGATCACTTCAATCCGTACATTTTCTGCTTCCACGTTAATGGTGTGGATTGGAGTAGTAGAAGCATACCCCGGATTATGAACGTATTCCTGTTCGGTATTCGTCTGGGTCTGCTTTGGTCTGCCGATCTCCCGGTATTCTTCTTTGATCCGTTTGGCGATGGATTCGATGGTTCCAAATCCGGCAATGATATTTTCTTCATCCCGTCCCTGTTCCAATCCATCACAGATCAGCTCCTGGTAGTATTCCTTTAACTGATCTTTATCCATGTCTGGTATTTCTGATAATTGTTCCATTAATTTGTTATAAAATTCTTCCTGCTTCATAATGAACCCTCCTGGCTGTTTTTTTCTATAAAAGTGTAAATTTGTTTCATTTCTTCCCATTCATTTAAAAATTCCTGAATTTTTGTAATACCAGCATCCGTAATCTGATAATATTTCCGGGTGCGTCCGTTGTATTCCTGCTTATAAGTTGTGAGACTGCCTGTGGATTCCAGCCGCTTTAGTATGGGATATAAGGTTGATTCGGATATCTCAATACACTTTGAGACCTCTCCGTTGATCAAATACCCATAAGACGGGCCTTGCTTTAGGACGGACAGTACACAGATATCCAGCAGTCCTTTTTTTCTTTGTGTGTCCATTTGATACCTCCTGATACTCTGTTATACATACTATGTATTATATACTATGCATAGTATAGTATTATGGCGATAAAATGTCAAGGGGAATTTTATGATTATTTTTTGGGGCGTAGAGATTGATGAAATGAATTTTAAAATATGTTTTAAAGTTCCAGAAGCTTCAGAAAACACGTCTTTAATTCTTCGGAATAAAAGGCGTATCGTCGATTTTTAAGCCATACAAAGGACATGGCATAATTATCAATCAGGCACCGCCAGGCATTGGCTATGGTGTTGGCACGGGCAAGTGACATTCCGGGGCAGGTTTTTCGGATAAAGTTCAACAGTAATTCGGTTGATTGGTCTGCCCACATATGCAGAAGCGGGTAATTATAAGAGATCGCAAGCTTTTGACTGATGGGATAAAGCTTGATGGTAATTTCGTTATGTCCATAGTCATAGGCTTTTTTTATAAGATAATCCACCATTTCCTGGCTGGATGGGTCTTCGGGTGCGAAAGTGATCATCTGTCTGGTATGTCCGGAGACATACTCATCCCAGATTTCGATAAACAGCATTTCTTTTCCCTTAAAGTGTTTGTAAAAAGTTCCTAGTGAGCATCCGGCTGCTTTCACGATGTCGTTGATACTGGTTTCGTCAAAGCCATTTTTCAAAAAGAGATGAAGGGAGATGTCTTTTATTTCTTTATGTAATTTCTGATATTTCAATTCTTTTGCTAAACTGGCCATTCTGTCGTCCTTCTCGTTTGTATGTCACAGCAAATACGCTCTGACGGTTATGTTAATTTCCAGGAGGTAGATCCTTGTCCAAAATGTACACGAAATGGAACAAATTATACAAAGAGTACGTCATAAATGACATTATAGCTGATTTTAAGAATGGTGTCGAGTGAAAAAGCCGTTATATTTGTAGTAAAGTAGTCCGGCTGCATCAGCCAGAAACCAGCCGATGGGGATTGCCCACCAGATGCCCGGAAGCCCAATAGATGGAATCGGCGCCAGAATATATGCCAGCAGAACGCGGGTGCCCAGGGAGATTACGGTGAGAACTACAGAGATGCCGGGTTTTCCAATGCCGCGGTACAATCCATAGAGCAGAAAAAGGCATCCGATGCCGCAGTAACACAAGCCCTCTATGCGAAGGTACTGGGTTCCGATGGCGATAATTTCTGTCTCCGTCGGCTGGATAAATATAAGCATCAGCTTATCTGCAAAAATAACGACAGCGGCTGAAATAAAGAGGCAGAAAATCACAGCGGTGACTATGGCTGACCGGATGCCCGTGCGGATACGCTCTGTTTTTCCGGCACCAAAGTTCTGAGCGATAAAGGTTGAAAAAGCATTTCCAAAGTCCTGTACGGGCATATAGGCAAAAGAATCTATTTTCACCGCGGCGGCAAAGGCAGCCATAACCTGAACACCGAAGCTGTTAACCAGTCCCTGAATCATTAGTATTCCAAAATTCATAATGGACTGCTGGATGCAGGTAAGGGATGAGTATTGTATGATATCTCTGGTCAATTCTCTGTCAAACCGCATATGTCTCCGGCTGATACGTATAACCGGCAGGCGTCTCAGACAGTAAACGGTAATGCCGGCAGCCGAGATGCCCTGAGCAATTATGGTGGCAAGGGCAGCACCCCCTACTCCCATATGGAAGGTCAGAACAAAGAGTAAGTCCAGCAGGATATTGATGATAGCGGAAGCAGCCAGGAAAACCAGGGGAACCACGGAATTGCCCATACTCCGCAGCAGAGCTGCAAAATAATTATAGAGAAATGTAAACATGATGCCGCAAAAGATAATTCCGAGGTATTCTTTGGTCTCCGGGAGAATATCTGCGGGAATCTGCAGAATGGACATCAGCGGGGAAAGCAGGCATAATGCAGCAATATTTATTATGAGGCTGACCGCTCCGATCAGCACAAAAGAAATAAATATACTGGATTTTAAACGCTCCATGTCTCTGCCGCCAAACAGCATGGAGAACACAATCCCGCTTCCCATACATAATCCAAGAATAATGGACGTCAAAAACACCATAAGGGTAAAAGAAGAGCCCACAGCAGCCAGCGGACCAGCCCCCAGGTATTTGCCTACAATCAGAGTATCGGCTACATTATAAAGCTGTTGCAGCAGGTTTCCAAGAATCATGGGTACTGCGAAGCGGAGCATGACGGAAGTAACCTTTCCCGTTGTTAGATCTTTTTGCATAATTTCCTCCTGATTTCACGTTACTTACGAAACGTAATTAAAAAAATTCATTGTGTAAGTAGCCTAACATTTAAGACGGGTGATGTCAAATCAAAACAGCTTTTTTTCGTAAAATGTTTCCTTATTATTCAGACCTTTCCGGATAAGGGGCAATCGCGGGGTGTCCGCTAAAAAATCTTGTGGTATAACGCAGAAAATGTTATGATTAAGGGTAATATAAATAGAAAGAAGGGGCAGGATAAATGTTTTTAAGCGGTCTGGATGAAATTGATCAAAAAATTGCAGCATTACTGATACATAATGCCAGAATGTCTTATTCGGATATCGGAGAAGCAGTGGGCCTTTCCAGAGTGGCTGTAAAGTCCAGAATCCAGGCATTGGAAGAAAGGGGAGTGATTGAAGAATATACAACGGTCATCAATCCACAGAAAATAACCGGTGCCATATCCTGCTATTTTGAAATAGAAATGAAACCAGACGACCAGCCGGAGATTATCCGGATTCTGAAGGCGGATGATACGGTAACACAGATCTACCAGGTATCCGGGAAATGCAGGCTTCATGTCCATGCAGTTGCAGCGGGGCATGAAGAAATGGAGTTATTTTTAAAAGATGTGATGTACCGGCTGCCCGGCGTCACAGACCTGAGCTGCAACGTTATTTTATCCAGAATAAAGGATATCAAAGGGCTTCGGTTATAAAGGTTCACGTATTAACATGTAATTACGATATAGAAAGGATGCCGCTGTTTTATGATGGCAGCATTGCGGGGAAGCCTGCAATATGCAGTGGGTATAAACATGCAGTTATTATATGAGATACCAGAGAGCTTCTGGAGTCTGTTCCGTTCTCCCAACCGGAATACCTATATGGAAGCTTTGCTGAAAATTAATGAAGAATATCAATATAACAGCTATTTTTTAAGCAGGGAGGTCTGTATTCAGATCCTGGGCGACTATTTTGCACAGCGGCGGGTGATGATGCAGAAAGAGGAGCTGGAATCGGAACTGGATATACTGGAACCGCCGGCTACCAGGATTCTGAACTGGCTGCTGAAGGCACAGTGGCTGAAGAAGCTGGATGATTATTATATGCAGGTGACAAATATCATCATACCCGATTACGCAGCTATTTTTATTGATGCATTTGAGCGCCTGTCCAACGATGAAGAAGATGACACCCAAATCTATATCCAGAATATCTATGCAATTCTCTTTTCTTTTAAAAATGATCCCCGGGCAAATACCAGTCTGCTGAAAACAGCGCTTGTGAATGTGCGAAAGCTGAATAAATCCCTGCAGGATATGCTGCACAACATGGATAAGTTTTTTACCAGCCTCCTGGAGCAGAAAAACTATGCAGATTTATTAAAGGAGCATCTGGAAGGATATGTGGAAGAGATCATCAACAAGAAATACCATATCCTGAAAACATCCGATAACTTTTATCTGTACAAAACGGATATCAAAGGATGGATACGGGAAATGCAGTCAGATATGGAGTGGATTTCCCTGATGAGCCAGCGGGAACAAAAAGAGATTGATGAAGGGGATATGCTGCGGATTCTGGATGATATCGAGCGTGGTTTTGATGATATCGAACACCGGATTTCCTTTATGGACAGAGAGCACATGAAGTATGTACGGGCTACGGTAACCAGACTTAACTATCTCCTGAACGGCGAGGCGGACAGGCGGGGTCTGGTCATCCGGCTGTTAAATGAACTGGCAGAAGGAGAAGGGCAGGAAGATAAAATCAAAGAGGTGTCATCCAGGCTGAATTTATCTTCCTTTGAAATCCTCTCAGATAAATCACTCTATAAAAAGAGGCGGCAAAAGGGCAGCTTTCAGGCGGAGAACGGACCGGAAGAGGTCAGAGAAGAATTAAGCCGGGAAGAGATACTAAAACTCAACCGCCTTCACAACCGGTACAGCAAAAAACAAATCGAAGAATTTATGGAATCCAGGATGAAAAATGGCAGGATGAAGGTATCGGATTCCGGGATTGAGACCATGGAGGATTTTGAACAGCTGATTCTGGCATATGATTATGCCATCCGAAAGGGCAGTGGATTTGCGGTAGAGAGCCAGGAAGTGGAATTGATTGAGAACGGACAGTACCGCTATCCGGATCTCACATTTGTGAAGAGGTAACATATACAGAGAAAATCCAGTAATTTTCAAACACACTCCGGCTGGAAGAAAAATATTTAATTGGAAGGAAGCCACAGAGAAATTCTTCCGGCATTTTATAGTGGCAGAATAGCAGCAGATAAGCTTTGGTTAAAAATCAGGCAATACACTTCGGATTTTGGAACCAGCTGCTATTGAAATGGGTATAGAAATGATTACGTATTACGATGAATTATCCCTGGAGGACAGGCAGGAAGTCACTGCAGTCATCCAGCTTTTATATAAACAGACTTTTCTATTAGAAAGGAAATTCGATAAGAGAACGGGCAGATTCCAGTTTAATAAAGATTACCGGATCTGCAATAAACACCTGGAGTTTATCCGGGAATACCTGGCAGTCAGCGGCATTGCCCTTCTGGATAACAGCCAGGGCGGCATTATCTATATACAGGGAGAAAACATTGTGGGAGAAAAGCTGCCCAGGCTGGCTACGCTCTATATTCTAATCCTGAAGCTAATCTACGATGAACAGATGTCCGCAGCATCCACCAGTGTAAATGTCTATACAACACTGGGAGACCTGAATGAACGGGTGGGTAGCTTTCATCTGCTGAAGGACAGGCCCTCCAACACGGAAGTGCGCCGGGCGGTGGCGCTGTTGAAAAAGTACCAGATTATTGAGCCTCTTGATGCCATGGATGAACTGGATCAAAGTGCCCGTCTGATTATTTATCCCTGTGTCAATGTAGTGCTGATGACAGACGATATCCGCGCGATGTTAGAATCCCTCAGAGCGGAACCGGTGGAAAGCTTGGGGTTGGTACAGGATGTGGATGACACAGAGGAAGACGAAGTGGATGAGATGGAAGAAATCCGGGGAGCCGGAATGACAGCAGAGTCAAATAAGATGGAAGAACCCCAAAAAGCCGGAGCGACAGCAGAGCCGAATGAGATGGAAAAGACACAAGAAGCAGATATAGCAGCAGAACCAGAAGGAGAACCAAATGAAGGAACCAATGACGAAGACGAAGCATAAATTTGAAGCATTGTCCAGAATGTGTCTAAACAACTGGCATTACATAGACCGTAAAATTCTCTCCTTTAACCAGGAAATCAATTTTTTCACCGGACATTCCGGGAGCGGAAAATCAACCATTATAGATGCCATGCAGATTGTGCTGTACGCAAATACGGACGGCAGAGGATTTTTTAATAAGGCAGCAGCAGATGATTCGGACCGCAGCCTGATTGAATATCTCCGGGGGATGATCAACATTGGGGATAATAATGAATTCTCCTATCTGAGAAATGAAAATTTCTCCAGTACCATTGTTCTGGAGCTGGCACGTACCGATACCCTGGAATGCCAGTGCGTCGGCGTGGCATTTGATGTGGATACCACAACAAATGAGATAGGCAGGGTGTTCTTCTGGCACAATGGTCCCCTCCTGGAACATGGTTACCGCACAGAACAGAGATGCATGTCGGTGTCTGAAATAAAAACAGACCTCCAGCAGCGCTTTGCAAAGGAAGCGCATTTTTATACTTCCCACAATGAACGTTTCAGAAGACAGCTTTACGATGTCTATCTGGGCGGGCTGGACATGGAGAAGTTCCCGCTGTTGTTCAAACGTGCAATTCCCTTTAAGATGAACATCAGACTGGAGGACTTTGTAAAAGAATACATCTGCATGGAACAGGATATCCATATAGAAGATATGCAGGAAAGTGTCATGCAGTATGGCAGGATGCGTAAAAAGATAGAGGATACCTGCAAAGAAATAGAGGAACTGAAAGAAATTCACAGCTGGTACCAGAAAGTCTGTGAGAAAGAGCAGGAACGTAAAAAATACAGTTATTTTACGGAAAAACTGGATATTCTGCAGCTCAGGGAACGGGTGGCTGCTCTTCAGAACAAAGTTATTCTCTATACACAGGATATAACGGGACAGAAAGAGCAGATCGTGGTTTTAGACCGGGAAATTGAAGAACTGGGGAAGACCGCCGATGAGATATTGAAGCATATTTCCGCAACGGGATATGAAGAGCTGAAGCAGCAGCTGATCAGCATCAACGAGCTGCTGGAGCGTATGGGGAAGAGCAAGGCGCGCTGGGACCAGACCGGATTAAGGCTCAAAGAATGGGTGGAACAGGATATGACCTCTAACTCGGTCATCTGGGATATCGAAAAATTTATTAAATATGAAATTTCAGAGGTGGAATTACATCATTTACAGGCATCAATCCGGGATCTGATGACGGAAGTAACCGAACAGAAACAGGATCTGGATATGGATATCCGTGCCCTGAAAACGGAGCAGAAAAAGATTCTGGAGGAATTAAAAGATCTGCACCATGGAAGAAAATCATATCCCAAAGAACTGCAGGATGCAAGGCAGCAGCTGGCATACCGGCTTTGTGAAAAAGCCGGAAAACCGGTTAAGGTTGACATACTGGCGGACCTTCTGGACATTCGGGATGAAAAATGGCGGAATGCAGTTGAAGGTTATATGGGCAACCACAAGCTGGCGATTATTGTAGAACCGGCATTTGCCAGGGAGGCAATGGAGATTTACCAAAGTCTGGATAAAAAGAAATATTATCAGGCAGCCGTTCTGGATACGGAGAAAATAATGCAAAAGGAGTACCGGAGCAAAAAGGGTTCTCTGGCAGAAGAAGTCACAGCAAAAGAAAGCCATGTCCGGGCTTATATCAACTTTCTCCTTGGAAATGTTATGAAATGCACCAGCGTGGAGGAACTAAGAGAGTCTGCAATCGGAATTACGCCGGAATGTATACTGTATCAGGGCTTTAAGCTGCAGCATATCAATCCGGATAATTATACCAGGTGGGCTTATATCGGGGCAGACAGCCTGCGCAGACGGATGAAGCAGTTGAATAAGAGAAGCCAGGAGCTGGTGAAAGAACTGGATCCCAGGCTGGAAACCAGAAGATCCTATGACAGAATGCTGGGGATGGAAAGCCTGCCAAATGATGTGGCTGAATACATGGACTGGCTTGCGGACATCCGGGAATGTAAGGCGAAGGAGAGGGGAAAGAAGGATCTGGAACTGAGAATCCAAAAACTCCGGGAAAAAGATATCGCTTCCCTGGAAAAAAACAGAAATGAACTGCTGAAACTTCAAAAAGAAAAGAGAAGGTGGAGGGAAAGCATTCAGAAAGCCATGTGGAAGAAGCAGGAGGAGATCGTGGAAGGAAAACGCCTGCATCTGAATCTGGGAGAGGAACTGACCCGGAAAGAAAAGAATTTCCCCGGGGAACCAGCTATGGATACGGAGGTGCAGGAATATCTGAAGAAAAAGACAAATCCCAACTTTGAGAAGCTGCGGGACTATTTTACCGGGCTGGTAAATACGGCACTTCGGGGGCAGGAAGAGTGTTTCCGGGAGTTGTGTGCCCTGCGCCACCAATATCTGCTCCATTATCCAACCAGAGGATTTGCCCATGACAGAGAAGATAACAGAGAGTACGATGAACTTCTGGAGCGGTTAAAATGTGATAATCTCCCTAAGTTTATGGAAATAGCCGGGGAGCGGGCACGTCTTGCCACCAGGGAATTTAAGAACGATTTCATGCTGAAGATCCGCAGCGCAATTGTAGAGGCAATGCAGCGCAAAGATGAATTGAACCGGATTATCAGCAGACTGGACTTCGGCAAGGATAAATACCAGTTTATTTTTGCGAAAAACAAAGGACCGGATGGAAGATTTTACGATATGTTCATGGATGATTCCCTGGAAATCAATCCTTCGGACCTTTCCCTGTCGATGGAAAACCAGATGAATTTATTTACCATTGCCCATGAAAACCACTATGGAGAGTTGATCGGGGAACTGATCTCTATTTTTATCCCGCCGGAAAATGCTACGCCGGAAGAAATGGAAGAGGCTAAGCGGAATATGGATAAGTACGCCGACTACCGGACTTATCTCTCTTTTGATATGCAGCAAACCATTCAGAGTGAGAACGAGACGATTAAGATACATCTGAGCAAAATGCTGAAGAAAAATTCAGGCGGGGAGGGACAAAATCCCCTTTATGTGGCACTTCTGGCAAGCTTTGCCCAGGCGTACCGCTTTAACCTGCCGCCGAAGATCCAGAGAAATCCCACCATACGCCTGGTGATCCTGGATGAGGCATTTTCCAAGATGGACGGAGAAAAAGTGGCAAGCTGTATTAATCTGATCCGGGATCTGGGCTTTCAGGTAATCATCAGCGCCACCAATGATAAGATGCAGAATTACCTGGAAAATGTAGATAAAACCTTTGTTTTTGCCAACCCAAATAAAAAGAGTATTTCCATACAGGAATTTGAACGGGTGGAATTTGAGCAGCTGTCAGGCGAATTGGAAGGCGATAGCTGATTAAATCGTCATTTTTCAGTTTTTACTTATAATTTACATAATTAGTAAATATTATTAACATTGTCCGCCTAGAATATAACAGAAATGATAACCGGATTGTGACCAGATCAATCATGTATTGTTATCGGGTATATTTGAAAAACAGGAGGACAATATGAAAAAATTATTAGCAATGGCAACTATGGGTTTGATGCTTGTAACATTTACAATGCCTGTTCTTGCGGCTGACCAGAAAGCGGAAGTGGATTCTCTTTCACTGGGGGTTGGCGCTGACGAAACAGAGATCTATGTAAACTGGTACAGTAAGTCTGCAGATGCCGGAACTGTGCAGTGGGCGAAAGAATCAGATATGTCGGGTGAGGATTTCCCACAGGTACATATGGAGGCAGCGGCGGTTACAGCGGCAGCCGCAAATAAAAGCGGATATTACAGCAACAAGGCTGCGATAACCGGGCTGGAAGAAAATACCCGGTACGTATACCGTGTGGGTAATGATGGCAGCTGGTCAGAACTCTATGATTATGACACTGAAAATTTTGACGGCGGCTTTAGTTTTCTCCTGGCAGGAGATCCTCAGATCGGGGCTGGTTCCCAGGCGTCTGATCAAAAAGGCTGGGAAAATACGCTGAATAAGGCAATGACCCAGTTTCCGGAAAGCAGCTTTCTGATTTCTGCAGGGGACCAGGTAAATACAAATAACAGTGAAAGCCAGTATACGTCCTATCTGGCACCGGAAGAACTAAAAAGCCTCCCCATTGCTACTAATGTAGGGAATCATGATACCAAAAGCAACGCATACAGCGAGCATTTTAATATTCCTAATGTAGACCAGGCAACGGTTACCGCAGGGGAATTCAGCGGAGATTACTGGTACAAATACGATGATGTATTGTTTATGTCCATTAATTCCAATGATAAAAGTACTGCAAAACACAAACAGTTCCTGGAAGATACGGTAGCCGCACAGGGAGCTGATGCCAAATGGAAAGTGGTAACCTTCCATCATTCCGTTTACAGTACGGCGTCACACACCCAGGATTCTGATATTATCCAGAGAAGGAATGAGCTGCCTCCTGTATTTTCTGATTTAGGCATTGATGCTGTCCTTATGGGACATGACCATGTTTATACCAGAACCTATATGATGAATGGTACAAATCCGGTTAAAACGGACAATGTAGAATCCCAGGTGGTTAATCCGGGCGAGGGCGAAGTACTTTACTTAACAGCCAATTCAGCCAGCGGAAGTAAGTTCTACAGCATCCAGAATTACGATTATCCGTTTGCAGCTGTGAAAAACCAGGAAAGTGTTCCCAATATCACCAATGTAAAAGTAACGGATACCTCCATGCAGTTTACCACATACCGCACAAGTGACATGAGTCTGGTAGATGATTTCACCATTTATAAAGATGTGGATGCAAATGCTGATTATATTGCACCCGTAATTACCACTCCGGATAATGATACCGTTATGATAGGCAAAGCCTTTGACCCGTTAGCAGGGGTAACGGCAACAGACAATAAGGACGGGGACATTACAGGCAAAATAAAAGTAGAGGGCAGTGTAGATACCAGCAAAGCAGGTCAGTATACCTTAACTTATACCGTATCCGATGCCGCAGGAAATGAAGCTAAAATTGTACGCACCATAACCGTATTGGAGGAAGATAAGACGGCTCCCGAGTTAAATGTACCGGCGGCAACCGAACTGAGAACCGGCGAAGCGTTTGATCCCATGGATGGAATTACGGCAGTGGATGACAGAGATGGTGACATCACAGCATCGGTTAAGGTAGAAGGCAGTGTGGACAACCTGACTCCGGGAACCTATGAATTAACATATCGAGTATCCGATGCTGCAGGAAATGAAACGGTCAGAAAGAGAATCGTAACGGTAAGAGAAGCCACAATTGAAGAGACAACGCTTATTACAACCCAGGATACCGTATGGAACTATCTGGATAACAACACCGATCCGGCAGAGAACCTGGAAAGCAGAACGGCATGGACCGTCCCAGACTTTGATGATTCTGCATGGCTTACTGCAAAGGGCAGCTTTGGAGCTAAGAAAGGACAGATTGCAGACTTAGGCGGAGGATGCATTCCCAATACCCTTTTAACGCAGTATATAGATGGTACAAAAGATGACATCCCAACGTATTTCTTCCGCACCACATTTGAACTTGCAGATGCACAGAGTGTAGTGGATCTCACCGGAAGCCTGATGTATGATGATGCGGCAATTGTTTATATCAATGGCCAAAAAGCAGTTTCCTATTATGAGCCGGAAGGCGGATTTGAAAGCAATATGTCCTATGGTGGTTCTAACAAGAGTGATCCTCTGAAAGGGACTTTTAAACTGGAAGATTTCAGCATGTTAAAAGATGGTATCAACACCATAGCAGTGGAAATCCACAATGGACGTATCGACAGTTCCGATGTATATTTTGACTTCCTGGATTTGACTGTAACTACAGAAAAAGAGGCTGCCGATACCATAGCACCTGTTATCAGCTTCCCGGAAAACACAGTACTTACCGTAGGGGATGTATTTGATCCTATGGCAGGCGTAAGCGCGTCAGATAATGTGGATGGAGATCTAACGGCAGCTGTTCAGGTACAGGGACAGGTGGATACATCCCGTCCGGGCACCGCAGAACTGGTTTATACAGTTACCGACAAGGCAGGAAACAAAGGGGAAGCTGTTCGAAAGGTAACCGTTAAAGCAAAAGAACAGCCGGTAGTACCGGATAAGACAGCTCCGGTATTAACCATTCCGTCAAGTACGGTTATCACAACAGGAAGTAAGTTTGATAAAATGCAGGGAGTCAGCGCAAAAGATGACAGGGACGGAGACCTTACTGCAAAGGTGATCTGCACCGGAGAGGTAGATACAGCAAAACCCGGAACTTACACACTTACTTATAGCGTAAGTGACAAGGCAGGCAATACGGTAACCCAGAAAAGAACCGTAATTGTAAAGGCAGTACAACAGGGAACAGATAAGCCGGCAGTTGTCAAAGCTTCCAAAGTAAAATTAAGCCACAGCAAGATTACCATTCAAAAGGGTAAGAAATATACCTGGTTAAAAGCAGTTGTTTCACCAAAGAACACAACCAATAAAAATCTTACCTGGAGTTCCTCCGATAAAAAAGTAGCATCGGTTAATTCCAAAGGCGTGGTTACAGCCAAAAAAGAAGGAACGGTTACAATTAAGGTAAAGACAGCAAATGGTAAAAAAGATTCCGTAAGAGTTAAGATAGTAAACAAGAAAATAAAAGCCTCCAAAATTTCCATGGATAAAAAAGCCAATATGAAAAAGGGAGGAAAATTGAAACTGAGTGCTGTTGTAAAACCGGTTAATGCAGCTAATAAGAAAGTAACCTGGACAACATCGGATCGTAGGATCGCTACGGTCAGCCCTAAGGGAGTTGTAACAGCGAAAAAGACCGGTACAGTTAAAATTACCTGTACAGCTAAAGATGGAAGCGGCAAAAAAGCGGTATGCAGCATTACTATAAAGTCTAAGAAAAAGTAAATAACTAAAAAAAGTAAATAACTAAAAAACAGTGAATAACTAAAAAACAATGGATAACTAAAAAACAGGGCTACTGAGATAGCTCTGTTTTTGCGGACAGGAGATTACAGATGTTAAAAAAATATCTGATGGATAAAAGATGGCTGGCATTTTTAGCTGTATTTCTATTGACCATTGCGGCAACAATTATTTTTTATAATAAAACGGACATGTCTTATGAGTTTGCGGATTCCAGCACGATTCAGTATGTGAAGGGAAAAGTGACGGAAGTACTGTCTGAGGAATTAGAGAGAGCAGACGTCAATGATCCCCGTACCCTTGGAACCCAGAGGGTAAAGGTCTATATAAAAGAAGGCGGGCAGAAAGGGGAAGAACTGGAATTTGACAATATACTCTCAACCACCCACAATATCTATGTAAAGCCGGGGCAGGCAGTTTTGGTCAAGGCGGATATGCCGGAGGGGACTGAACCTTACTATTCTATTTTTAATTATGACAGAACCAAGGGGATTGCGGCAATTGCAGTGATTTTTATCCTGCTGATGGCGCTGGTTGGCAGGAGTAAGGGCATCAAAAGCGTAATTGGGCTGCTCTATGTGTTCCTGTTACTGATTGGCTTTCTCATTCCGGCAATTTACAGCGGCTGGAACCCAGTACTGGCAACTGTGCTCATGGCGGTCACAGCATCTGCGGTGTCCATGATTCTGCTGAATGGATTTTCGGCAAAGACCTGGACAGCAATCCTCTCTACCATTGTTGGAATCTTGATTGCGGCATTGGTATTTGCCATTTTTGCAGGGATATTAGCGGTAGACGGATATAAGCTGGATGAAGTGGAAGAATTGATTCTGGTTTCCAACAGCTCCGGTATGAAGGTGGGAGATATTTTGTTTGCCGGCACTCTGATTTCATCTCTGGGAGCCATTATGGATATGACCATGTCTGTGGCGGCACCGCTATATGAGATGAAGGAAACAAACCATAAGATGAGTTCCGGAGAAATCTACAGAACCGGTTTAAAGATCGGAAAAGATATGATCGGTACCATGTGTGAAACACTGGTACTGGCATTTACCGGTACGGCAATCACCACGCTGCTCCTGTTAAAAGCCTATGGAATTCACATGGATCAGCTGTTAAGCTCCGATTACATTGCCATTGAGCTGGCACAGGGACTTACGGGGAGCATCGCGGTGATACTTGCGGTACCGATTACTTCTCTGCTGGCTGGAGTGATTGGCAGCAGAGGAGTAAAATGACTATTTCAGGGTATGCATAATCTCCCGTGCCTCATCCGGTGTGGCTGTTTCAAATCCAATCGCCCGGATCAGATGTGCCAGCCGTTCCACTAGTTCAAAGTTCATAGATGCGGACTTGTCCTGTGCCAGGAATGCACTGTCTTCAAATCCGATCCGAACAATACTGGCACCCATTGCAATTGCCGCAGCCAGGAAGTGCCAGTTGTCACGTCCAAAATGGGTTACGCCCCATTTTGCATCGGCAGGAACAAAGGAACGGAAGGCTGCAAGGCTTTCTACTGTGGGCTGCATACCGCCTTTGTGCCCGAATACCAGGTTGTAGATGATAGGGTTGCGGAAGGGGTATTCTTTTGCGGTCATTTCAATATTATGAATCATACCGATATCAAATACTTCAATCTCCGGTATGATTTTCTTTTCATATACGGCTTTTGCGCAGTAGCGGATATCCTCAAATGAGTTGCGGTAAACGGCTTCCCCAAGGTTGGTGGAACCGCCGTTTAAGGATGCAGATTCTACCTTCGGATAATCAAGGGGCGTGCAGCGTTCTTCAATGGTAAGATCGGAGACACCTCCGGTAGACGCCTGTACCAGCACATCTGTTTTAGCCAGGATTTTTTCAAAGCATTCTACCATAAATCCGGTATCTGCGGTGAGGGAGCCATCTGGGCGGCGGCAGTGGAGGTGGCACATTGCGGCACCTGCAGCTACTGATTTTTGCACATCCAGAGCCAGTGCATCTGCGTCAATGGCGGTAGAGGCTGCCACTGGAGCCAGTGAGATTATAATTTTTTTCATGCGTTCTTCCCTTTCTGGATTTTCTCAATTTATTCTTTTTAACATAATTCTTCTACGATTTCACGTAAGGTATTTACTTCGCCCACATTTCCGGGGAAGATAATATATGGCGTATCGGGAAATTTACTTTCTGCTCCGGTGAGCCATACTGGGATTCCTTTTTTCACCTGTCCCAATACCAGCGCCTTTTTCACCTGCAGGCCTTTTGTTCCCACATCGCTGGATGTAATACCACCCTTGGCAATGATAAAACGGGGTTTTACAGTGAGCAGGGATATTATGCTGGTAAGGGCATCGGAGATGTGGACAGAAGCCATCAGGATTTCATCTTTGTCTGCGGTGTCGGGTACCAGAAGCTGCCGGCTGGTGTAAATAATCACTGTTTTATTGGAGCGAATCAGTGCTTCTGCACGTTCCAGGATGCGCTGTACCTCGGCTTTTAATCCACCTTCCAGGAAATAGGCATTAACATTGAACTCCAGGAAAGTCAGGTCTTTTTTGGACTCCAGCAGAGCGTTTAACTGGTCCGTTGTTTTTTTGACGTGGGACCCGATGATCACGATACCGCCTTTATCTTCACTGTCCGCTACCAGATCTTTCTGGGTGAGCAGCGGTACATCCGTGATCTGTCCCAGGACTTTAGGCAGAGCAGCCGCACTTCTTGCAAGGAAATTTTTACCTTGTCTGATGGCACGAATCAGGCAGATACAGAATATCTTCACGTCGGTGTAGTCAATGGCATTTACGATGATCTTTGCAAAATCTGAGGCGGATAACAGTTTTTCGGTAATGCTGTCCAGATCCAGTGCTCTTAATTCTTCCAGAGAGATGGTGATGCAGTCTTCACTGCGGTAATTTCCTTCACTCTTTTCTTCTACGTAGTCCCTCAGATCCGATGAAGAATATCCAAAAGTCTTGTCTTTGGCAAATTCTGTATTCCCAGCCGGAGTCAGAAAATCCCCTTCTTTCACATAGTGAATATTGTTAAGGGTATATCGTCCTCCCTCTTTGAAGAAGGGGCAGATAATTTCTCCGTCCATTTTCATGCCAGACTCTGATTCCAGAGTGTCTCTGAGGATTGCTGTCTCCAGGGGATAGTGTCCCCGCAGTGTAGAATCACCACGGGAAATCAGGAAAAACCCCTGCTTGCTTTTTACAGCTGCCGTCGCCAGACGACGGGCGATCAGGGTGTGCACCTGAATGGTCTGTTCCCTGGAAAAACTCCGGGAGTTTGTCAGCAGGAAAAACATATCTTCTTTTGAAGAAAAAGCCTCATTTAGGGAAGATTCTTCCCAGTCAGTATAGACATATACGTCATGAACCGTCTGGATTCCGGTGGGATCATCATCCAGAACCACTATCTTTTTATGAAAGTCCTGGTATTCCGACCTGAGCATACGGTCGATATGTTGAGTATCCATAGAAGGATATTTGTCCAGGACATCTGTTTTTAAGACTTCGGCATTATGTTTCATAGATAAACCTCCTTAGGGATTTAAATTACCTGTTTCCAGAATTTATAGTGTTCATTTATGGTCTGTTCAATGCCGGTAAAATCCTTCCGGGCAATCATGGTCAGTATTTCTGTATGAAGACGGATAAAATCATCGGTATCATTTTCCGCCAGAACCATTTTTACAGCATTTTTCCTGGAGGGAATGGTAATCCGGTCTACGTAGGAATACATGCTGAGCAGCAGCTGGTTTTGGGAGGCATTTGTAAGCGCCATATGAAAGTCAATATCTGCATTTAAAACGGCATCGATATTTCTATCTTTTTTAGAGACAGCATTTCTCAGATTTTCCAGACAGCCCTCCATATGGGCAATCTGTTCCGGAGTGATGGTGTGCATAATCTGCTGCATAATGCCGATATCTAAAACTTTGCGAAGCTGTATTATTTCATCGGAGGAGTTTTTCTCCAGGAGGATGCCATAGAGCATAGGATCCAGCATCTTCTGGGTGTAGCGGTCATTGACGAAAGTACCGTCAGGGCGTTTGATGTAGACTACGCCGTAAGCTTCCAGTATTTTAATCGCTTCCCGGATGGAGTTGCGTCCTACCTCAAAGGTGGCGCAGAGGCTGGTTTCGGTAGGCAGCTTGTCTCCTGGTTTTAGTTCTCCGTTTATAATGGCATCTGTAATTTGGTTTACGATGCGGCTGACAATGGATTTATTCTGCAAAGATCTGGAAAGGATTGGCGTTTCTGTTTTTGTCTGGGCCATAGAGGACCTCCTTTATATCTTAATCAAAGTATAGGATGAAACTTACTGCCCGGTATGGCTGTAAGCCACCGGCATCCAGATCTTCATTTCGCCAAAGCCTCTGTTGTCCCAGGCAAAGTATGGGATCAGACGGATACGGGTCTTGGACATTCCATGATAACGCAGGGTCTGGTACAGGGAATCACGGTTGTATTCTTCTCTGTTTATGCGGTATACTTCTCCTTCCAGTGCGGTAAGGTCTCTGCCCCCTATGTTATATGCAGCGGGTTTAAATTCAGCATCCAGCTTCCATAAAAGGTCATCTAAGGTTTCCACATCTGCGTCCGGGCTTTCCAGACAGTAAACCAGGGGTCCGCGTTCCAGTGCAGCCTGATTATTGGTTTCTTCCACCAGGGCATGGGCAGTCGTGAGACGGGCAGGCATATCAAAGAGTACGGTGATCTCGGATGTTTTGTCGGATACTTTGTCCGGATTAATGCATATTTTCTGATAGGACTGGCTGTCAGTTTGGGTAAGACAGATTGTGGTTTCCCCGCCAATGCCTATGGTTCCCTTTTCTACCCAGCCGGGAATACGGATATTCAGGTAGATGGGGGTCTTTTTATCCGGGGATGCAAACTTCAGGTTTTCGATACGCAGGTTTATCTTTCCGTCATAAGGATAATTGGTATCCTGAATCAGTGTAAAGGATGCGCCGCAGGGAAGCTCTATTTCTGAGCGGCTGGCTCCGTACATACCCATCCAGAGTGTGTCATGGGAAACGGTGTAAGCATATTCGCTGGACTGGGCTATGGTTCTGGCGAGGTTCGGAGGACAACAGTAGCTTAAAATGTACTCGCTTCTCTCCAGGGGCCAGATTAATTCATAATCCAGTTTCTTCGCTCTGCGCAGCATGTTTTCGTAAAAATATTTCTTTCCGTCCATGCTGACGGCAGCCAGGTTCACATTCAGCATGGTGCGTTCAATAATATCAAAATATTCAGCTTTCGGATCTGCCTGGAACATACGATAAGCCCATAAAACACTTCCCACAGAAGCACAAGTCTCATTATATGCGGTAACATTGGGAAGCTGGTATTCATATCCGTAAGCCTGATGTATTTTCTGGTCGATGAAGAAGTTGCCATAAGGTGAGGTTCCGTTATAGAGGGCACCGCAGCCTCCGGTAATATAGAGCTTTTTATCGATCAGGTTGCGCCATACCTTATCCAGCATATCTTTATATTCCGTTTCGCCGGTTTCTGCATACAGATCTGCAACTCCTGCATAGAGATAATTGGAACGAACGGCATGGCCTAAAATTTTATCGTGCTGTTTCAGCGGTATACGGTCCTGGTTGTCATCGGTGCCATTCTTCACGGAGTCACGCAGCGTGATGGCAAGCTTCGCAAGCTCCAGATATTTTTTGTCCCCTGTAGTCCGGTACATTTCGATGAGACCCATGTAGTGGGAAGGGCAGACAGCGGTCTGGACCTCGCCATTCCTGGCATTTTCCTGATACATCTGATCCAGATATACAGCCGCTTTTTTGGCAATATCCAGAAAGTTCTCCTTGCCGGTGATTCGTTTGTAAAGGCAGGCTGCCGTAAATAAGTGTCCAAAGTTATAAACTTCAAAATCATTAATATCGCCTAACCGGGCGATCCCGTTATTCTGGCGTTCTCCCAGGATCTGCTTGGTAGAAATATAACCGTCTTTAAGCTGGGCACGTCCGATAAGGTCAATGTACCCGTCCAGCTGGTCTAACAGTTCCTGGTTTCCGGTTTTTGCCGCACTGTACATTGCGGATTCCATCCATTTGTAAAAATCCCCGTCGCCAAAATTTGTTCCGTCAAAGGACCCTTCTGCTTCGCCTGCACAGATGCGGAAGTTTTCCACAACATGGCTGATATCCTTAGCTTCAAACATACTTTGTAAATGGGGAACGGTATCCCCGGCACAGGCTTGAAATGCATCTGCCCAGAAGCCTTTGGTCCAGTTAACGGCATTCCAGGGGAGTGGGGAAACTTTAGAAAATGGGGATTTTGTTGTATTTGTCAGCATAATAAAACCTCGCTTTCCATCTTATCTTATTTATATTTATAGTATCAAACCCTTCATACGCAGTGCCTCTTTTAAAGCAGCTGCACCATAGCGGGGACTGGAAACCACCGGCTTCCCGTAAGTTTTTGAAATCAATTCTTCACAGTAAGCCATAGAACCCTGGCATAAGAGAATGATATCTACATCCTGGCAGATTTCACCGGCTTTTTTCAGAAGCAGTTCCTTGAACTGTTCCTGATTCAGTCCAAATGCACCATCGATTAAACCATCTGTCAGCGTTACCGGTTTTCCGATTTCTCTGGCTACCCGGAGAATGGTATTCTTTGTTGGCTCTAAAGTAGTGGGGAGTGTAGCCAGCACTCCGATGCGGGAACCACGGCGGGCAGCATCCCGGCACATCTCCTCATCCACCCGGACGATAGGGACACCGATGTATTTTGCCATATCCTGTACGCAGTCAGCGGCTTCTCCCACAGAAGAGCAGATATTCAAAACTGCATCGGCGCCGTCCTGAACAGCTTTTAAGAACAGGGTAATCAGTCTGGCAGCAGCATTTGCGGTCACATATCCGTGATCTCTTGTTTCAGAGAGAATCGTTGGGTCTTCATAACTGAGCAGTATCGCTTCTTCTCCCAGCTGGCTTTTCACTTCGCGCTCAACTAATTCAATTAATTCCGGTGTGGTACTTGTATACACTAATCCTATTTTCATCTTAATACCCTTATATTGCAGGATTGCCTGCAATACTGAATCCTTTCAGTCATTTTATCCAACATTCAACGTAGGATGTTGAAATATAACTTTATATTCTCACAGATTTCGGAATTTGTAAAGATAGAAATAGTGCATAAATTAAAAAGCTAAATTTGTAAGTATTGTACAAGATATTTCAAGAAAGAAGAAATTGGCATTGTAAGACTGGAGAGATTAGTGTATTTTAAAGGAGGAGTATATGTCTGGCATACACGCTCTGACTGAGTTGAAATGGAGAAGACAAATGAAAAAAATAGCAAAATGGTTTGGACGGTGTAAGATCAAGGATCAGATCAGAACAGCGATTATTGCACTGGCTGTATTTTCCACAGTATTGCTGGGGGTATTAAGCTACTTTCTTTCCAAGCATATTATTGAGCGGAATTACCAGGAGGACTTTTCCTATAACCTGGAAATCTCCGATGAAATCACAGATATACAATTAAATAATATCATAGAACTCACCAGAAACCTTCTTGTAAATCCAAGTTTTATGTCGGTTTTCAAGGAGTCCGCTATGAATGAAAACAAGGATTTTTCCAGTACAGAGCGGCATACGCTGGAATCCTATCTGGGCAGGATTGCAACCCAGGAAACCCTGATTGGTGAAATCATTGTATTGGATAAAACGGGAAAACTCTATACATATTCTGCCAATTCAGGAGAGAGTGTCTCTTATCATGTTGAAAATGTGCTGGAGACCGGCTGGGTGAAGGAAATGAATGAAGCTGGCGGTAAAGAAGTATTTTACGGGCAGAATATATTGAATCCGGATAAGAACCGGGGAATGGTATCCATGGGGAAATTACTGGTGGATCCGGGTAATTATGAAGGGATCGGCTATATGGTGGTAAATATCCGGCAGAAGATATTTGAGAAAGCCTTTGGCTCTACCCACCGGGCAAACCAAAGCGTTTCTTTTATGGTTGTGGATGATCAAAAGGACAATGGAATTATCTATTTCAGAGGAAATGAAGAGGATCAGGAGCAGATTGAACAGGAATACTTCCGGGAATCCGGTTTCGGGAACCAGTTTGTATTTGCCAGCGTGGAAAATGATCCCACCGGATGGAAAATGGTGAGTATTATAAGGAAAAGTGAGCTGACCCGGGACAGTAATGTGATCGGTGCTATCATAATGGGCATTATTCTTATGCTGGTGGTTCTGGGCTTTTATATATCCAGATTTATATCCGGGAAAATCTATGAACCTCTTCGGAAACTGGAGAACACCATTGAGGAAGTAGGGGAGGGAAACCGGAATATCACAGAAGAATTTGATTCCAGCGAGGTCGGGCAGATCGGCAATAAATTTAAGCAGATGGTCAACAATAACCTGGAGCTGCGGGAGCGTCTGCTTTCCAGTGAATTAAAGGAAAGAGAATCGGAGCTTTTGCTTTTGCAGTCACAGATAAATCCCCATTTTTTATATAATACCCTGGATTCCCTGTACTGTATGGCTGTGATTCATGAGGCGGATGATATGGCGCAGATGGTAGATGCCCTGTCCCGGACGTTCAGGCTGAGCCTGAATAAGGGCAATAAACTGATTAAGGTTGCAGATGAAGTTGCCCACATCAAATCCTATATGGAAGTGCAGAACTTCCGCTATAATAACCGGTTTGCCCTGGTACTTGACATTCCGGCTGACCTGGACGAGGTCTATATTTTAAAATTTATCCTGCAGCCATTTGTGGAAAATGCCATGTATCATGGGCTGGAGCCGCAGATTGGGAAAGGGAGCATAAGAGTCACAGCGGTCCGGGAGACAGAGAAGATTATTTTCACCATTGAGGATGACGGAGTGGGAATTGCCGATTTGTCAGTTCTGGAAAATGGTTATGGGGTACGCAATGTAAGGGAACGAATCAGTCTGTTTTATGGAGAAGGATATGGAGTCAGATTTGACAGTGAGCCGGGTGTTGGGACAAAGGTTACGGTCACGGTAGGTTTGTCTTATCAGGAAGGAGTAATTGCAAATGAAAAGAGTAGTGATCGTTGATGATGAATATATTGTAGTAAATGGAATAAAAGCTATGATTGCCAGAGAAAAGATGGATTTTGAAGTGGTTGGGTTTGCTTATGACGGAATTGAAGGACTGCGTGTGATCCTGGAAGAAAAACCGGATCTCGTAATAACGGATATCCGTATGCCTGGTATGGATGGTCTTTCTTTGATCGAGGAAGCCAGAGAGTACACGCCGGATACCATTTTTGTGGTGATCAGCGGCTATCAGGAATTCGAGTATGCGAGAAAAGCGCTTCTTCTTGGGGTGAGAGGCTATATTGATAAGCCTATAACGATGGACAAGATACGGGATACCATGGAGATGACCGAAAGCCTCCTGGCTGACAGGGCTAATCAGTCCCGCAAAGAGGAAACCCAGATCAGAAAGAAGGAGTTCCAGGATATCAGCCAGGAATTAATGCATTCCATTGAGGAAGCGGACATTACTGCATATGAAGAAATGCTTGCCGGGACCCTGGAGGCACTTCAAAACTATACAGACACGCTGGAAGAATATAAAAAGGAAAGCTACAAAATGGTCTGTCTTGCTCTGGGCATTTATTTTGAAAAGCGCAGGGAAAGAAAGGAGGAACAGCACTTCCCCTCCTATCAGAATGTGGAAAATATGGAATCCTATGAAGAGGTCAATACCTTTGTGGAAGAAATATTCCGATCCATGCTTCAGCGAATGGAGGTTTCCAGGTTAGGTGGGATGCACCGTACCGTAGAAAAGCTGTTGACCTATATTAATGAAAACTATCATCGGGATATCGGGCTTGCGGAACTGGCGGATATGGTAGCCATGAATCCGGCGTATCTGAGCATCCTGTTCAAAGATGAGGTAGGCATGAGTTATATCAAATACCTGACCAAAACCCGCATGGAACATGCAAAGGATCTTCTGAACCAGGGGTATAAGGTCATCGAGGTCAGCGAAATGGTGGGGTACAGCAATTACCGTTATTTCTGCGATATTTTTAAGAAGAATGTGGGTCAGACTCCCAATGAGTATAAGGGGACGGTTCGGAGAAGGAATGAGTAGAGGTTTTGGTGAAAAAATACGCTTTGTATTAGTAGGTAGTGTACGAAAAGAGAAGGGGGCGGACCAGGAGCGGTGTTTGGAAGGCTTAACGCAGAACTGGCATTTTCTAACCTTCCCGAAGCGCTTTTTGGCGGCACGCGGGCATTCACCGAGAAATCCTGATGCATTTCTCGGTTCAGTGCCCGCTTAGTATCCGATGGGAGCCAGTCGAATACTATCCGCCAAAAAACACTCCGAAAAGGTAAGTAAATACTCAGCTCTGCTCTACGCTTCCTACACCCATACCAGTTTCCCACCCCCATCTTTCCGAGATTCAGTCTATCGCCACAAAGCTGGTTTTCTCAGCATTTTGGAACCCCTGGGCGGTGGCTGGCTGTTCTTTATTGGATGCAGTGTAGTATGTTTCGGTTGTTTATGTGTAAAAGAGGATGAAAATTTACTCCTTTTTCTGGAATGAAGAAACAAAATCACGGTGATAAGTTCAGTTGCTTTACTCCAAGCGCATTCAGCATGTTGGGACCCTGTGGTTGTGGCATGCTGGACGCTATTGGCGTAAAACAACTGATGTATAGCAACTGATCATGAGACCGTGTAGCGCATGTCTATACGAAATCCCTCTGCATAAAAAGCCTGCTCGGTACAAAGGCTCTCTGTATAAAGAGTGATCCGCCCGTTCTTCTGCTCATAAGGAAGCACTTCTCCTGTCCGCATGGAGCGGATTTCCCGGATATCTGCATCTAGGTCAAGGGTTAGTATAGGTGGGAGACAGGGCTTTTCTTCGTACAGATAGAAAGCGTATATAGCAGAGGATTTTTTTGTATACCTGATCTGTTCATGGAAATAGGGTGGGATGATTGATGTCTCATAGATTCCCTCTCCGAACAGAGACAGCCATCGTCCCAGGTCTTTCATGGAGTCTACGGCAGGTTTTGGCAGCTCGCCATCGGGCTGGGGAGCGATATTAAGTGCCAGGTTACCGCCTTTACTTACTACGTCCAGAAGCATATGGACAAGTTCCCTGCCGGTTTTAAAGTGATCGGTATAATGAAAAGAAAATTTTTCTCCAATCGTAGCGCAGGTTTCCCAGGGGACGAACAGAGGCTGGTCGGGAATCTGTTTTTCCGGAGTGATAATATTCTCGTAAGGTCCTCCCACACAGCGGTCACAGACGATCAAGTGAGGCTGGGTGGTACTGCGCAGTGTCTCCACTACTTTCTCCAGATGGATGTCCTGGTTCAGATTATCACTGCTGACCCATCCGCCATCCAGCCAAAGCACATCTATTTTCCCGTAGATTCTTCCCAGTTCCAGTATTTGCCGGTGTGTAAATTCTATAAATTTTTCCCAGAGTTCAGGATGTTCGCTCACATTGTAATTTACATTCCGGGATGGTGCTGTGCCAAATTCTCTGTGCCAGTAGTAATCACAGTTCCAGTCGGGTTTGGAGAAGTAAGCAGAAATGGCAAGCCCTTCTTTACGGAATGCATCATACAAAGACCCGGCAATGTCTGCATAGGGTGAGGTATGAAACGGGCAGGATTCGTGGGTGATTTTGTAATCAGTAGTGTCTGTATCGAACATGCAGAATCCATCGTGATGTTTGTTGGTAAACAAAAGATACCGGAAACCGCACTCCTTTGCCAGTGCCGCCCAGCGGTCAGGGCGGAATTTTACCGGATTGAAAGTCTTATTTGCGTTTCGATACTGTTCCTTAAAAGTGGGAATGTCCGTCCAGTCCACGTCCTCCTGGGACCAGGACCCGTCTCCGTCTGAGAGCGGCCAGGATTCATAAGTGCCCAGCTGGCAGCCGGGTGCCCAGTGCATCATAATTCCCAGCTTTAATCCCATAAACCATTGAATGTGTTCCCGGACAGCCGGGCTGTCTGCAGGAACATATTTTTGGGCATCGGTATAGGTGTGTATTCCATTTGTTACTACTTGTTCTTTCATGATCAGTTACCTCCATATATTTAGTTTAGTTGTTGTCGAAAGTGATACGGGCAGTGAGAACGCCGGCGGAGTTTTTTCGGTAAGTCAGTCCGCTTTCCCCCTTAAAATTTAACCGGATCCGCTCATTGATATTACGAATGCCAAATCCGTTGGAAACTTTCAGGGAGGTATCCCCGGAGTGGTCCAGAAACTTATTGAGCTCTCCTGCATCGCAGCCTACCCCGTCATCTGTAATGTCAATAATTACGCCATGGGATGACCGGCAGATATGAACCTGAATGTGCAGATCTTGATCGCTTTCCACCAGCCCATGGGAAATGGAGTTCTCAATGAGAGGCTGCAGAGTGAATTTGGGGATGTATACAGAATTCAGGTCTTCTGTGGTGTCTATATCCAGCATTAGTTTCTGAGAATGCCGCAGCTGCTGGATATTGATATATTCCTGGATATTTTCCAGTTCACTTAAGACAGGGACAAGTTTATCCGGGTCCGCAATGCTGTACCGCATCAGGTTTGCAATGGACGATACAATTTCTGCGATGCTGTCTTCATTTTTTGAAAGCGCCATCCAGTTAACAATATCCATGGCATTAAAGATAAAATGGGGATTGATTTGTGCCTGAAGAGCCCGCAGTTCGGATCGCTTCTGCTGTTCCGTCTGGGTCTGAATATCCCGGATCAGCTGGTTGTTGTGGGTGATCAGCTGTGAAAAGCTGTCACAGAGCATGACGATTTCCTTATCTTTGGAAAAATGCAGGGTGTCTACCGAAAAATTCCTGGTATCATGTATGGTGCTGATGGTCTTTGCCATACGGATAATCGGGCGTGTGAAACGATTGGAAATCAGGTAAATACCTGCCATCAAAACCAAAAAGATCATTAGTACAAACAGCAGATAAAAGCGCATCAGGTGATTTAGCTGAGACTGGATATCCTGGTATGGGGTCAGAAATAATATTTTCAGATCATATCGTTCCAGAGAGTTCAGACTCATTACATACCGCTGATTATTCAGTGCTACAATCTCTCCGCCAAATGCCTTTCTGGCCATGAACCGGTCACAGGCTTCCTGGTAAAGGGCTTCCTGAACATTGCTTGAAAATAAAAGCTCCTGCTGGCTGGTAAAAATGGCATAGCCGCTGTTCACACTGATTGGCTCCAGGGCAAAGGTACGTGCCAGATCTTTGGATGCAATACTGATTACCATTACCCCCTGACCTTCTTTGGAATAAGGTCCTGTATAGTAGTTATTATGTATGATCTGTGCAAAACAGAAATTATTCGTCTGGGGATCCAGGAAGATGCGGCTCCTTTTACCGGATTCCATTAACTGCAGATACCAGTCCTCTTTTTTAACTTCGGTATCGGCAAAGATGTTGCTGGAAGAGACAAAAGGATTGGTATTCAGTGTCTCACTTCGGAAAAATTCTGAAATGGGCAGGTGGTCGTTGAGAAACAGTGTGTTTTTCAGATACAGGCTGCTGCCCAGAATCTGATCAGTGGAATAATGAGAGAACTGGTTGGTAATGGACTGCTGGATTTTAATTTGTTCCAGAGCGTCAGTGACCTGACCGGTACTTAAGTAGATGCCGATGGCTTCATCACCAATGATCCGCAAGGAGGTCTGTCGTATAGAATCCAGGAAACTTTCAACCATATTTGAATTCATCGACACTGCTGATTTCTGATAGCGCATTATTTCAGTCTCATATCCCTGACGGAAGAGAATGAAGATAAAGGCGTAGGATAAGAGCGTAATGACTAAGATTCCGCAGGAAAACGCTAAAAATATTTTCTTTTTTATTCCCATGTTTATACCGTCCGGTCAGATGCTTTTTTCAGGTTCAGCGATTTTTGAATACATAAGTTACGGTACTCGCTGGGTTTCATGTTCATCTGCTTCTTAAAATATTTTGCAAAATATCTGGAATCCTCGTATCCGGATTTCAGGGCTACTTCCGAAATAGGATACTGCACGTCACTGAGCAGTTCTTTTGCCCTCTCCATGCGCAGATTTGTCAGATAAGTACTCAGATTCTCGCAGGTAGACTGCTTAAAAATAGTGCTCAGATAAGAGATAGATACATTCATGGAATCCGCCAGGTACGAGATATTAAATGCCGGAGAATCAAAATGTTTCCCCATGTATTCCCGTGCCGTCTCCACCAGCGTGTCGGTACTTGCGTGGCGCTGTCTGCTGCTGGCTGTCATGACATCGCTGTAACGGGTGATGATAAAATTAATTTTCTCCTCAGGGTTTGGCAGATCGTAAAACTGGCTCAGCGTCTTGGACCTGGATGTTTCTATTACAGGCTGAGAAATATTGAGCTGTTCAAAATAGGAAAACAAATAATTCAGAAGCTGGGTTCCAAGTGCATTGCCTTCCTGGCTTTTCATAGGACCGAAGTAATCTTCGGAAGAAAAATAACAATCAAAAAATGTCAAATCACATTCTCTTAGTGCGGTAAGGATCTCATCCTTTAAGGAGGGGCTCCATGATTTTAAATAAGTGTCCTTTCGGAATTTCTTTTCCTGGTTGATCCGCAGCAGCAGTTCCTCCAGGTCTTGCAGCTTTTGTCTTGTTACCGGCTTTAAAATGTAATCGGTTACCCCGTACTGGATTGCTTTTTGCGCATAGGTAAATTCTCCATGTGCACTTAACAGGATCAGTTTTATTTCCCAGTTCTGCAAAAAAATCTCTTTCGCCAGTTCCAGACCATCCATCACAGGCATCTTGATATCCGATATAATAACGTCCGGAGGTGAAAGCTCTATCAGTTCCAGGGCGTCTTTTCCATTAGAAGCAGTTCCGATCAGAGTACCGTCAAAACGCTTCCAGTCCAGCATGGATATCAGGCCTTCCACAGCGTACTTTTCATCATCAATTAATAATATATTCATAATTCTCCCTTCTTTCATACAGACCCCAAAGCCTGTTATAACCTTATATTTGATCAATTTGCACGCTTGTGCTATTCAAAAACCAACAGTTAGAACGTTGTTCTCACTTGATTTCTGGAGCATATGAAGCAGAATTATGCTAATTCAAAATCAATTGTGTGAACTTTGTCCGAACTTTGTTCCATTTTTAGATTATAACGGATTTTATAGGAAGAGACAAGTAAGCGTGGCAAACGCAGAAAAATAGTGCACCTTATCAAAAAAAAGTCAAGTTGTTCTGTCAGGGTCGGTACTTGTATAATAGAAAAGGTAATAGAACCGGGGACATGTACAGAAATTGCTTAACGAACGTACACTGGACGTTCAACAACTCTCGCGACAGTCGCCAAATGGACGCGCCAGCGTGTCCGTTTGGCTCGTTGCTCGCGATATGAAAGGAACCCTGAGATGGTCAGGGGATGGAAAGGAGGATAAAATGCATATGAAAACAAACGGTAACAGAGCCGGAGCTTCCGGCGCCGCCAGAAAGAGAATGCTTTATTTTAAGAAAAATCTGCCTTTGACTCTGATGGCACTTCCGGCAGTTGTAATTATGATTTTGTTCAGATATCTGCCTTTAAGCGGAATTCTTCTGGCATTTAAAAAATTTAATGTTCGAAAAGGAATCTTTGGCAGTGAATACATAGGATTAGACAACTTTAAGTTTTTATTTAAAAGCTCAGATGCATTTATCATTACAAGAAACACACTGCTTTACAATATCTTATTTCTGGTCATTGACCTGGTGATTGCGGTTGCAATTGCCATAGTGCTGAATGAACTGTGGAATAAGAGGAGATCAAAGGTTTTCCAGACCATATTTATGGCACCTTATTTTTTATCCTGGGTAGTGGTTTCTTTTGTAGGGTTTGCACTGTTAAGCGTGGATAACGGATTGTTTAACCGGTTATTGGAGCTGTTCGGTAAGGAGGGGGTCAACTGGTACAGCGATCCGAAATACTGGCCGGTTATCCTTGTAATTGTCCAGATCTGGAAAACAGTAGGATATTCTACCGTTATGTATCTGGGATGCCTGACGGGGATTCCGGGGGATTACTATGAAGCAGCGGTCATGGATGGCGCCACGAAATGGCAGCAGATCCGCTATATTACCATACCATGTATGCGCTCTATGATGATTATCCTGTCCATTTTGGCAATTGGAAAAATCTTTTTTGCCGATTTCGGGCTGTTCTATCAGATGCCGAGAAATAACGGACCGTTATTCCCGGTGACAAACGTTATCGATACGTATTTATACCGTGCGCTGAAGGAAACGGGCAATATCGGAATGGCAACGGCTGCAAACCTTTACCAGTCCGTAGTGGGATGTGTACTGGTGGTGGTTTCCAATATGTTTGTAAGAAAAATAGATAAAGAAAGTGCACTGTTTTAAGGGAGGGAATCGGCATGAGTGCTTCAAAGAAAAGAAAGAAAGAGGAGCTGCTGGAATCCAATCCGGATTTTAACCGGATATCGGGAAAGTCCAATGTCATCTGGAATATTCTCCTGACGGTTATGGCATTGTCCTGTGTGCTGCCGCTGCTTCTGGTGGTAATTGTGTCTTTCAGCAGCGAAAACAGTATCTATCAGAACGGATACAGCTTTTTTCCATCCGAACTGAGCCTGGAAGCATACCGGTATTTCTTCCGCCTGGGAGACCAGATCGTCCGGTCATATGGAGTGACTATTTTCGTCACGGTCTTTGGCACATTGTTCAGCGTGTTTATCACCTGCCTGTTTGCCTATGTACTATCCAGGTCAGATTACCGTTATAACAAAATATTAACGTATATGATGCTGTTTACGATGTTGTTTAACGGGGGAATGGTACCAAGCTATATTGTGAATACCCAATTTCTGCATCTGGGAAATTCCATATGGTCACTGATACTCCCCATGAGTTTTAATGCTTTTTATGTGGTGGTACTGCGAACCTTTTATAAGAGCATACCAATGGAGATTATTGAAGCGGCGAGGATCGATGGATCCGGTGAATTCAATACTTTCCTGAAAGTGGTATTTCCGTTGTCAAAACCGGGAATAGCCACGATTTCACTGTTTACCATGATTGCCTATTGGAACGACTGGTTCCTGGGGATGCTTTATATCATGGATCAGAAAAAATACCCGATCCAGACCTTGCTGTGGAGCGTGCAAAACAGCCTGGAATCGGTGAAGCAGTCGGCATCCAATGCCCTGGAGTATGCGGAGGTTGCAAAGTCCGCACCTACTGACAGCGGACGTATGGCGCTGACGGTATTAGTTGTGATACCTATTCTGCTGGCTTATCCATTCTTCCAGAAATACTTTGTAAAAGGATTGACGGTTGGAGGAGTGAAGGGCTGACAGATAGTATATAAAAAGATTAGTTTAAGGAGGAACAGGTATGAAAAGAAAGACAATCGCAGCTGTACTGGCTATCTCTATGGCAGCTGCACTGCTGGGAGGGTGCGGGGGCACTGGAGAGACAGGTTCTGCGGCTTCTGAGACAAATGCCAAAGGCACGGAACAAGGGGCAGCGGAGTCAAAAGGCTCAGAAACTGGGGCATCAGATTCAAAGGACACAGATGATGGAGCATCAAACTCATCAGACACAAAAGATGCGGCTTCAGAGTCTAAGACGTCTGGTTCGGATGACATTGTAAAATTAAAATGGTATATGTCCATTAACCCCGTAGCACCGGACACCGATAAGGTGATTGAAAAATTAAATGAATACACCAGAGATAAAATTGGGGTTGAAATTGACTATCAGGTCATTGCCAATCCCGATTATAAAGAGAAGATGCCTACGTATATCAATTCCGGCGAATACTTTGATATCTGCTTTACTGCAAACTGGACCACAAATTATGCCCAGTTTGCCACAAGAGATGCGTTTATGGATATCACAGAGCTGCTTCCCCAGTATGCGAAAGAAACCTATGACTTTATTCCCCAGGAGGAATGGGATGCGGTAAAGGTAGACGGCAAGATATACGGAGTACCCTCTTATAAAGAAATGGGCTGGCAGGGTTCCATCTATGCAAACAGTGATATGGCAAAGGAATATGGAATTGATTTGAGTAAGGTTAAGACGTTAAATGACTATACAGAAGTTTTAAAAACCGTCAAAGAAAAATCCCAGGCAGAAGGAAAAAATGTGATTGGGTTATCAGGACTTAACAGTGGATTCCAGCTGGGCGTTCCCTTTGAATCCCTGACAGGTACGCCTGCTTTACCGGGTGCATCTGCAATTCCGGAAACGAACCTCTTCGCAGACCAGGAGGAAGTGTTCAACCAGTATGCCACACCGGAATATATGGAATATTGCAAGATGATTCACGGATGGTATCAGAATGGCTACATCTCCAAGGATCCGGTACAGTATGATTCTGACATTGCAAACAGAGATAACGATTTTAACAACGGAAATTTGTTTTCCTATGTGACAGCGAATGCCCCCGGTGCGGCACAGATGCTGGAGACAACGGCGGGACACGGAATTACATCCATCGACCTGACTATGCCGATATTTGAAACGAGAAGCGCTCTTGGCGGGCTGCTTGCAATCTCATCAGGAAGCGAACATCCGGAAAAAGCCCTGGAATTCATTAACCTGTTGAATACAGACCAGTATGTGGGAACTTTAATCCGCCATGGTATTGAAGGCGAACATTATACAGCAGTGGGTGACAACCAGATTGACCGGACTATGGGCGGTACACTTTCACCGGATAAGAACGGCTATGATTATACTTTTGGATGGCAGTTTGGAACACCGTTCAATCAGAAATGGGATATCTCATATCCTGAAAATATTGTAGAATTGTTCGAGGAATACAACGGCAAGAGCATTACAGCAAAACACAATGGATTTATGGTTGACACTACTACGGTAGAAACGGTAATTGCTTCTGTGACAAACGTGGTGGCACAGTATGGACCGGCGCTGGAATCCGGTATGGTAGATCCCGAGGAAAAGATTCCGGAATTCCTGAAACAACTGGAGGAAAACGGTGTGGATGAGCTGTTAAGTGAGATCAGCAGCCAGATTAAGGACCAGAATTAAGATGAAAGAAGGGAAGGAAAAACCAAATATAGTATTTATCCTGACGGATGACCAGGGGGCATGGGCAATGCACTGTGCTGGAAATGAAGAAATCAGAACACCGAATCTGGACCGTCTTGCAAAAGAAGGAATGAGGTTTGAAAACTTCTTTTGCACTTCCCCGGTGTGCTCACCCGCAAGGGCATCCATTCTCACCGGAAGGATTCCGTCCCAGCACGGTGTGCATGACTGGATCCGTTCGGGGAATCTGGATCGGGAGAGCCTTGGCGGAAAAAAAGAGGACCCTTATTATGCAAGTGAAGGAAAAGCGATTCCCTACCTGGAGGGAATGCTTACTTACACGGATGTACTGGCGGCGAACCACTACAGCTGCGCCCTTGCCGGGAAGTGGCATCTGGGTGACAGCAGGACCCCTCAGCATGGATTTACACGCTGGTATACCATTGCCAGAGGGGGGTGTCAGTATTATAAGCCGGATATGATTGAAGATGGTGAACTACACTTTGACAACCGGTATGTAACGGATCTGATCACGGAAAAAGCAGTTTCTTACCTGGATGCAATGAGCGGGGAAGAGCCCCCGTTTTATCTGAGCATCCATTACACGGCTCCCCACGACCCCTGGGATGAAGACCAGCATCCAGGAGAATTTGTGGAGCTGTACCGGGACTGCAGCTTCCGTTCCGTCCCGGATCTTCCGGTACATCCAAACCAGATTGAAAGCGCTCCTTCCGGTACCGGAGAGGTCCGCAAGTCGCTGTTAAGAGGTTATTATGCGGCAGTATCTGCTATGGATGCAGGGGTTGGGAAGATACTTGACAGACTGGATGAACTTGGGATCAGACAGAATACCATCGTTATGTTTATGGCTGACAATGGTATGAATATGGGGCACCACGGAATCTGGGGCAAAGGAAACGGAACATTCCCGTTCAATCTATATGATACGGCAGTGAAAGTACCGTTTCTTGCATCCTGGCGTGGAAAAATACCGGAGGGTATTACAGCGGAAAGCATGCACAGCCAGTATGATTTTATACATACGCTGCTGGATCTGGTCCAAATCCCGGTGGAGCTGCCAGAGAATCTTCCGGGGAAGAGCTTTAAAGAGGTATTGCTTACCGGTGATCAGAAGGATGACGGAGAGGTTGTGGTCTATGATGAGTATGGTCCCAACCGGATGATCCGTACCAGGGAATGGAAGCTGATTCACCGTTATCCCTACGGACCGGATGAACTGTACCATTTAAGCTGCGATCCCCTGGAGACGGATAACCTCATTGGCAGGACGGAATATGAAACCGTGGAGAAAGAGCTTCTGGACAGGCTGACCCGGTGGTTTATCCGGTATGCAGATCCTAAAATGGATGCTTCCAGGGAAGGAGTGACCGGTTTTGGTCAGTTGTGCAGACCGGGGTGGTATTCCCGGGGAAGCAATACTTATGCAAAATCTGAAAAATATCAAAACAAGGAGTAATGGAACTGATTTTATGCCCCGCAGCCAGTTATAAAACATTTTGGGGTGGGGTTTTCAAATGGAAATAGGAGGAAAAGGGTATGGGAAAGAGACTAATCAGTATGTTTTTGGCACTTATCCTGCTTTTGGCAGGTATTCCGGAAATGGGGCTTCTTGCAAAAGCGGCAGAACCGGGAAGTGCGGATCTGTTGAAGCTGGTTGTAAATGAGGTGCCGATGATTCAGCAGGAATTTAATCCGGAGCAGACGGAGTACACGGGCACTGCATATATGAGTGTTAAAAAGCTGAATGTATGGGCGGTTCCGTCCGATCCCGAAGCGGAAGTAAATATCAACGGTAAGAAAGTGGATTCTGCAGATGTCTCAAAAGCTAATAATTACGGCAGACAGGCAGTGGAATTTGACCAGAAACAGCAGGCGGACATTACAATACAGGTAACCAATGGAGACAGTGCAAAAACATATCATGTGCTGATACAGAAAGAGGATACGGACTACCGCGGCAGATCCTTAATTGAAGTGAAGAGTGTTTCAGCCAAAAGTGAGCAGGAGGGATTTGAAGCCGCAAAGGCCATTGACAAGAATGAGTCGGTGGGCTGGAAACCAAATGCTGCCAACGCAAAAGAGGTGGTTGGGCAGTACATTGATTTTGACTTAGGACAGAATTATGTGTTGAGCAGAATGACGGCACTGCTTAATACTCCGGAAGACTGGGGACAGAACAGCATATGGAAAAACATGGTGGGTGTGCAGGTTCGGGAAGACGGAAGTGAAGAGTGGACAACGGTATTTGAAAAAGGAAATTTAAGAAACCGCACCCCAAGACAAATTACCGATCCATCCAGACAGTTTCACCGTTATGAATTCGGAGATAACTACACAGGAAGATACATCCGATTCTCCTATACACAATATGAAATGAGTCTGATTCCGGAGATAAAAGAAATGATGATCTACGGTTATGAGCCTGGTGATCCCAGTATTCCGGAACCATCCAGTGAAGAGATCAATCAGGAGTGTGTTGTACCCTCCAACCCCAATATTTCACGTGGACAGGAAATTCTGATGGATAAAGGATTCCAGTATACATCCTGGGTTGCCAGCGGTGATTACGGAAGGGGAACTTATGATGCAAAAGAATATAAGGGCAGTGAACTGACCGGATTAATTTTTTACGATCCGCCGCTGGAAAATACGGAATTTTTTAAGTATACGCCTAATGCACAATGGGGAATTGCAAAAGCACCATGGGGCGGCAATGCCATGAGTGGAGCCGGAGAGCCAAGGGATTACCTCCCGGAAGAGATGCGCCCGTATGTTGCCAACTTTGTCAGCTCCTGTTTTGGGGATGAAGGACTATACAGCCTCACAGAAGTAAATTTATTTAAAAAATGGTTTGACTGGAGCAAAGAAAATTATCCCGGCGTCATTCTGCATTCCAACCAGGCTCTCGGCAGAGGATGGGAGAATAATAATGCCGAGCCTATGCATGTATTTACGGAAATTGCACAGCCGGATCTGCTGACCCATGACAACTATTATTATAACGGTACCGGATGGGACAATGAAACCGGGTCTACAAGAAACGTAATTATGTCCAGCAGCTGGCAGAGAGAAGCGGCACTTGCCGGACTCACCGGAGACGGAACCATGCCGATCCTCTTTGGACAGTATGTGTCCGCATTCGACCGTGACCTTACAGAATCACAGAAATATATGATCAATAATGTTTCCCTGGCAATGGGAATGAAGTGGCTGGATTTATGGCGGACAGAATTTGCTTTTGATGAATGCTTCTTATTTGACTATGACGGAACACCAAAGCGTTCTTACTATGAATGGGCTGATATTATCCGCCAGACAAAAAATATGGGGGATGCATTGATCCGGTTAAACAGCGATACCCTTGTAACGAAGACCGGGCTTAATGCCAGCGGGAATCCCAATACGGCAGCCAGCCGGCCGGCTACGGATGTAGTTGGGGGAATGGGAAGCTTTGAAGACAATACAGAGAAAAACACGGAATATTATATATCCGGTGTAGAAGCTGAGAATCTGGGTACCGTAAATGGAGGAAATCCGGGAGATGTGGTTCTGGGTTACTTTAATCCTCTTCCGGGGCTGACCTCCAAAGAACTGACTGATTATTTCGGATGCAGTTATCCGAAGGGATTTATGGTAGTAAATGGTCTTTTTGATGGAATGAAAAAGGCTGCACAGTCAGGAAACAATGGAAAGAACTGGATTCAGGTGGATGATGGAAGTGAAGAAGAAACAATGCAGCATATTACTCTGACTTTTGCAAAGGATCATCCGCAGCTGAAGAAGGTCAACCGGGAAACAGGCAAGATAGAGGAAGTGGAGATTGGCGCAGACAATACCCTGGAGATTACCATGGGCGGCGGAGCAGCAGAACTTTACTTTTGGTCTGATGTGTCCGCAAATGCTTCTTCCAATCCGGAACAGGCAGAAGCAGCCTTCGACCAGAATATTTCCACCGCTTGGGCAGCAGCAAGCGACGCTGTTTATCCGATCACACTGGATAAGAAATTTTCCGGTTCCTACATGATCAATAAAGTTACCATAAATGAATCCGGAAGTAATATCACAGGGTTTGATCTGGAATACCGTACAAGTGAGGGAAACTGGGAAAAAATTCCCTTAGACGATGCCGACACCGGAAGTATAGGGGTGAGTAAAACCGTGCAGTTTGCGCCTGTGAAGGCAACAGGGATACGGCTTGTGATGCGGGCGGCAGACAAGGTTCCGGCCATCCGGGAAATCCGCTACTTCAAGTATGATGAAGCGGCAGATGACACCGCTGAAAAGATCGTTACAATTAATGACAATGATATGGGAGAAGGTATCAACCAGTTCTCATTTGATGACAATTTCACCTACCGTGAAACAGAAGAGGGCAATTTCCCAACCAAAATCGGGAATGACGTTCATTTTACTAATGTAACGGGAGCGGAATCTACCCTGCATTTTTATGGTACAAAGCTGGAGCTGTTTTACAGAAAGTACAACAGCAATGCCAATATCAGTGTGTCTATCGATGGCGGTGAACCGGTGACAATTGACACGTCAGCCGGTGGTGAAAAGTTTGCTTCTACCGTCTTTGCAGATCTGGAAATGAAAGAACACACTGCCGTAATTCGTAAGACATCGGAAGCTCAGATAGCCATTGATGGTGCAAAGGTTACCTATAAAGGACAGCTTCCTGACAGCACCGGGCGGAAGGCTCTGACTTATGTTAATGACAAGTCTGATCAGATTACTTATAATCCGCAGGCAGTGTCCACCACAGCAAATGAAGAGCCGGATAAAAGGGCAGCAGGCTGGGCACAGTTTACGCAGACAGATTCCACCAACACCGGCTGGACTTCCAGCAGTAAAGAAGGGGCTTACTATGAAATTGCATTCTATGGTACGGATGTGACGGTTTATGCTCCCAAGAAGCTTCGCCATATATTCGGAGGAAACGAAACCATTCCCTGGGGAGAAGCGGAAATTACACTGGACGGAGAACCAGTAGATGCCGGATATGATGTAGATAATGAAAATGGCAATGTGAACTTCGGACTTCCTGTCTTGAAAGTTCATGCCAGTGACGAAAACGCAGACCATAAGCTGCGGATTACCGTAAAAAGCGGTGTCAGCCGGATTGACTACGCCGTAGTGGGAAGTATTACAGAGAAAGAACCGGTTGAAGTAACTACGGCAACCGTTACAGCGATTGCAGGAGAGCACGGAAAAGTTGAGCCAAAGATCCAGGAGGTGAAGCTTCATGATGACGCTCTGCTGCGTGCGATACCGGATGAAGGCTATATGCTGGATGAGATAGAATCAACGGGTAACTATTCCGTAGAAGGCAATACGATACTGCTTCCCGATGTGCAGAAGGATCATACCGTAACGGTGACATTTCGACGTATTGCGGATAAGACGGCACTTCAGACCGCACTGGAGGCGGCAGAAGCTTATATTCCCGATGGATATACAGAAGGGAGTTATGCCGTATTAAAAGCAGCGATAGAAGAGGCAAAGGCTGTTTTGGAAGATGAAAAAGCAGAGCAGGATGCAATAGAGGAGCAGATTAACAAGCTTCAGGAAGCCATTGCCCAGCTGGAAAGCATTCTGGCTGACCTGACACAACTGCAGTCCTTATACAATGCTGTTTCACAGATGGATATGAGCATTTACACGGAAGACAGCGCAGCAACTCTGAAAAATGCACTGGATCATGCATCGGCAGTCCTTGAAAAAGAAAATGCTTCAAAAGTGGAAGCGGCTGAAGCAGAGTCAGGTTTGCTGGTAGCGCTTGCCGGACTGGAGAAGAAAGAGACAGAACCCGAGACCGATAAATCATTGGCTAAGGCATTGCAAAATGCTTACAAAGATCTGGATCTGTCCGGATATACCCAGGATAGTGCAACCGTATTTACCGAAGCCCTGGATCGTCTGTCTGGCGTGATTTACAATGAAAATGCCACACAGGAAGAGGTTGACAATGCCATAGCAGGGCTTCTGTCAGCAGCAACTGCACTGACAGTATTGCCGGAAGATCCCGAAAAGCCGGAAGTAACGGTAGACTTCTCTCTGCTGAAAGTACTCTTCGATTCATATACAGGAATTGACACCGGAAAGTACACAAAAGACAGTGCCGATGCATTCCTTGCAGCACTGAGAGCTGCAGAGGAGGTACTGAATAGTAAAGAAGCAGATCAGGCAGTAGTTGACCAGACAGTAGTTGACCAGGCAGCGGCAGCTCTGGCGAAAGCAGCGGCAGAATTAACAGAAGCACCGGTTGTCACAACGGACACCACGACGCTGAAAGTACTCTATCAGGTATATTCCGGACTTGATACCGGGAAATACACGGACAGCAGTGCAAAAGCCCTGAAAGACGCAGTGGCATCGGCATCAGCAGTTTTAAATAATCCAAATGCAGCCCAGGCTCAGATTGACCAGGTGGCAGCCGGACTGATGTCAGCAGCAGCGGGACTGGAATTAAAACCGAATGAGGCTCCACAGCCTGTGGTACCTGCACTGAAAAAAGGCCAGATTCTGACGTACAAGGGACTGAAATACAAAGTGACCAATCCTGAAGCAGGAAAAGCGGCTGTAATGGTAGTTGGTGCTGCCAGCAGGTCAGTTAAGAAGGTGAATGTTCCATCAGCGGTAACTTTAAGAGGTGTAAAATGCAAAGTTACAAAGATTGGACCGAAATCATTTAAGAATTACAAGAGGCTGCAGCAGATTACCATTGGTGCAAATGTAACGGCGATTGGAAAACAGGCATTTTACGGAGACAGCAGGCTCACCAGAATCAAAGTTAAATCTAAGGTATTGGACAAAGCCTACAGCAATTGTCTGAAGAAAATATCTTCTAAGGCAGTGATCCAGGTTCCAGGATCGAAAGTCAAGGATTATAAAAAACTATTTAGAAACAAAGGACAAAGGAGCAGTGTGGAAATAAAATAGCAGAATGGAATTGTTAAAAATGATTCCGACAGCGAAGTGAAGCACATGTATTGACTGGGAGGGGGCATATATGCCCTCTCCTCGTTGATTCTTTATACAGGTGTCGTCTGTTTAGTGAAAGGATAAAAATAATGGATTATAAATTTAAATTAATAAGTTCTCTGAATAAAGTCTTTCCGGGAGTGGAGCCCGGGGAGGATTTGGAAGGCATAACGTTATCGGGCTTTTGGGGAGAAATCATTTCCCTCCAATGTGCATACCGGGCGGATTCTTTGTATACCGGATATGGAAGGTTAGAAGTAAACGGAAGCTTAAAAGATGCGGTGCGGATACGGGAAGTAAAGCTCATGCCTTCTGTTCTGCCCTGTGGCGGGGAAGGTGATGGACATTATCTTTCCAAAGAACCCGGTCTTTATCCTGATTTGTTAAGCAGTATTTCCCTGGAGAGGATAACATATATCCCACGTCAATGGCACGCTTTGTGGATTGATCTGGAAGCAGAACAGGGAATGGAGGGAAATCAGGATCTCATATTGCAGTTTTATAATGAAGAACAGATACTGGTGGGTGAGGTTCGGACAGAGATCTGTATTTATCCCATACATTTGAAACCCCAGACCTGTTTCCATACAGAATGGTTCTACTGCGACTGCCTTGCGGACTATTATCAGGTAGAACCCTGGTCTGGGCAGCACTGGGAGATCATGAGAAATTTTATCACCTTGTATGGCAAACGTGGCATGAATATGATATTAACCCCGGCTTTCACTCCGCCGCTGGATACCGCCATAGGAGAAGAGCGTACTACAGTGCAGCTGGTGGACGTAAAGGTTATGGGCGGAAAATATATCTTTTCCTTTGAGAAACTGTACGCCTTTTTCCAGATGTGCATGGAATGCGGGGTGAAATATTTTGAGATCGCCCATCTGTTTACCCAGTGGGGGGCGAAAAGTGCACCGAAAGTAATGGCAGAGAAGGACGGTACACTGGTGCGGATATTCGGCTGGGAGACGGACAGCCAAAGCTTTGCATATCAGGAATTTCTGGGACAGTTTCTGGACGCCCTGATGCTCAGGCTGGATGAGTGGAATTTAAGAGGAAGGGTATTTTTTCATTTATCAGATGAGCCGGAAGAAAATGATCTGGAAATGTACCGGAAAGTCCGGGAATCCGTATCCGCCCATTTAAAGGGTTATCCCATTATGGATGCAGTGTCCAGATATGCCTTTTATGAGAGCGGGGTTGTGGATAAGCCGGTCCCGGCAGTTGACCATCTGGAGCCTTTTTTAAAACATCATGTACTGGGACTTTGGACCTACTATTGCGGAGCCCAGGGAAAAGAGGTGACAAACCGCTTTTTTGCAATGCCTTCCGGGAGAACCCGGATTCTGGGCGTACAGATGTACCAGTACGGGCTGGAGGGATTTTTACACTGGGGATTTAATTTCTACAATTCCCAGTATTCCCTGTCTCATATTAACCCTTTCCAGGTCACGGATGCCGGGGCAGCATTCCCATCCGGCGATGCATTTCTGGTATATCCGGGAGAAGATGGCTGCCCGGAGGAATCACTCCGCCTGATGGCATTATCACAGGCGATGCAGGATATCCGGGCATTTCAGATGCTGGAAGAACTCACATCCAGGGAATATGTAATGGATTTGATCAGACAGGCAGCAGAAGAACCCATAACCCTGGTTTCTTATCCTTATAGCAGTCGGTTTTTTCAGAAACTCCGGGAAATTGTAAATAAAGAGATTGCGGACAGAAAATTTTAGTTTTCCTAAAAAATCCTAACATTTTATAAAAAATTAATGACTATAATTATTTTTAAAAGCTGATATGATGTATATATAACAAGTTTTTCGAAAAACAAAAGCACTTAAATTATAAAATGAAGGATTTATGGAGGAAAATAGAATGAAAAAACGTATACTTGCAGCCATTCTCTCAGCAGCAATGGTTATGGGGGCTTTAGCAGGATGTGGTTCTTCTTCAGGAGAAACGACAAAAGAGACACAGGCAGGCACAGCAGCGGATACCTCTGCTGAAACAAAAACAGATGCAGCAGCAGATAATAGTGAGGACGGAAATGATACGGCATCTGCAGATTCTGACAAACCTGCTAAGAAATTCAAGATTTTATCCATATGGGCGGAAGATACAAAAGAAGGAAAATTATTATATAACCTGACAAAACAGTACCAGGAAGAAGTAAATCCGAACTTTGAGTTTGAATTCGAACTGGTTTCTGCAAATGACCTGACCACAAAGGTTGCTACATTAGTGGCTTCTAATGACCTTCCGGATGCGTTTGCTTATGTTGCCGGACAACCACTGACAGAACTGATCGATGCAGATAAAGTGGTAAATATATCAGAACAATTAGAAAAACTGGGTGTATCAGACCAGATCGAAGAAGGCGCAGTTACCCTTTTAAAAGGTCTTTCCAATACCGACAGTATCTACGACCTTCCGCTGGGATTGAATATCGAAGGCTTCTGGTATAACAAGAAAGTATTTGAAGATGCAGGCGTGGAAGTTCCAAAGACCTGGGATGATTTATTAAAAGTATGTGACACATTAAAAGAAAAAGGCGTTCAGCCAATGTCAATCGGCGGATCTGAAAAGTGGCCGTTAAGCCGTCTGGTGAATGCATATGTTATCCGTACCATGGGTGTGGATGCACTGACAAAAGCTACATCAGGAGAACTTTCCTTTACGGATCCTAAATTTGTAGAGGCAGCAAAGCAGGTATCCGATATGGCTTCTAAGGGTTACTTTGGCGAAGGTGTTACAACGGTTGACCAGACTACAGCAGGAAATATGATGCTGGCTGGTGAGTCAGCAATGTGCTACAACGGAAGCTGGTTTACGGAAGACATCACAAGCGAAAACAACCCGGCAGGAGAAGACGGAATTGGATATTTCAGCATTCCGGTTGTGGATGAATCCATTAGCCCGGCAACAGAAGTACCTATGAACTGCGGCAACATTCTGGCACTTTCCAAAGATAAGTATGATGATGCCACAGCTGACTGGTTAAAATATTTTGTAGAACATGCAGGCGATTATGCAATGAAGGAAATGGGTTCAGTAAAAGGATATAAATATACGGTGGAAGGTGAATTAAGCCCGATCAATCAGGAGGTTGTAAACACCATTGATTCCGTGACAAATGCAGCGACCTGGTTTGAGGCAATGATGAATAACGAGACGAAGACAGCAGCACAGGATAACGTTCAGACTCTTGCCAACGGTGAAATGACACCGGAAGAATATATGCAGTCCATTCAGGATGCATATGATTTGAGCAAATAACCTCCCGGCAGTGGTCAAAATGGATACGCAAGCATATTCATTAGGCTATTATCCGGGGGAATAAATAAACAGAGCGATAGAATAGGGAAAGACAGCAGCATGGAAACGTGCATCAGACTGGATCTCGGCCTGTCGCTCTTTTTATACCCAAAATGCAGACAAAAGACGTACTTATTAAGGCTGTATCGTGAGCGGGCTTACGATTTACGATATGCAAATGGAGGCAAGTATGAATAAAGTATTAGGAAATAAAAAAGCAATTGCTTTATTTGTAATACCGGGCCTGATCTTATATGTAGGGCTGGTATTCGTTCCGGTTATCTGGTCATTCGTATATTCATTCTACGATGGCACACCTGGGCTGAACTGGAGTTTTTCCGGTTTAAAGAATTATGAAAAATTATTTATTGATGCACGTTTTAAAGATGCCCTGGTAGTGAACTTGAAGTATATCGGCATGGTTATGTTAGGTCAGGTTGCACTTGGACTGTGTATGGCACTTGTATTTAAATTCTGGTTAAAGAGATTTAAAAATGTGATTCGTACACTGATCTTTTTCCCGGTAGTACTGCCAACAGTAGCAGTAGGCCAGTTATTTGCAAAAATCTATGAAATTCAGCCAAACTATGGATTATTAAACAGTATTCTGGCAAATATCGGTCTTCAGGACTGGGTGCAGCCCTGGATTGGACAGGCAAGTACGGCGCTGAAAGCATTAAGTGTCATGGATGTCTGGGTTTCCATGGGATTCTATGCAGTCATTTTCTACGGTGCCCTGCTGGATATTCCGGATGACGTCATGGAAGCTGCCAAGATTGACGGCTGCAATGCGTGGAATTTATTTAAAAGCATTCTTATGCCGCTCCTGCGCCCGGTAACCATCACCTGCCTGGTATTCAGCTTCTCCGGTACGGTGAAGATGTTTGAATCAGCAATGGCACTCACCGGAGGAGGCCCTGGAAATGCAACGACTTCACTTTCCATGTATATGTATAATGCGTCCTTTGGATTTGGAAAGGTCGGATACGGCAGTACCATTGCAATTGTAATCTTCATTATCTGTATTATAGGAACAACGATTATTAAGAAATTTGACAGACAGGGATAGGAGGAACGGATATGAACGGATATAAAGCAAAAAAAATAACGAAATCTGTATTAATTAAAATCTTTATCTTTATCCTGGTGATTATCGAAGTGTATCCCATTTTCTGGATGTTGACGGCGGCTCTTAAAAAACCGGCAGAATTTGTAACAAAAGCAGCGTATGCTTTACCTGACAGTCTGTATTTCCAAAACTTTATTGATGCGTGGACCCGGGGAAATATGGGGCTTTTCTTCAAAAACAGTTTAATCAACACACTGGTTTCACTGGTATTTATCGTTGTCTTCAGTATGACAATCGGATTTGCCGTAACGAAGATGGAATGGAAAATGAGAGGATTTTTTGAGAAATTCTTCTTACTGGGAATTATGGTTCCCGTTGCAACTGCCCTGATTCCCTTATTTCAGATCTACAATAAGATGGGGCTTGTGAATACCCGGCTGTGTCTGATTCTGACTTATATCGCATTTGGTCTGTCCCTGTCGGTATTTCTTGTGACCGGGTATATGAAGTCCTTGTCCAATGATATACTGGAAGCTTCCGTAATTGACGGATGCGGCATTTTCAGCATGATGTGGCACATTGTAGTTCCGCTTATGAAAAATGCTGCGGTAACGGTATTGGTACTGCAGTTCTTCTACAAATGGAATGACTTGATTTTCTCTATGACATTTATCAGCGATACCAAGCTGAAAACCATCCAGACCGGGCTTTTGTATTTCCAGAATGAGTTCGGGGCAAAAAACTGGGGAGCCATATTCGCTTCCGTATCCATGAGTGTTCTGCCAATGCTGGTTCTGTATATGATTTTAAATAAAACAGTGATCGAAGGTATGACAGCCGGAGCAGTTAAGGGGTGAAAAAAGGAGGGTGTTTCCAAAGGGAAACGCTCTCCTTTTTTCTGCATGTCTCTAAGCTATAGGGTCTATTTGATCAGATTTTCAAAGTCCGCCAGGGGCATTGGTTTGGCATAATAGAATCCCTGTGCCCGGTGGCAGCCCATGTCTATGAGCATTTCAGCCTGTTCTTTATTTTCCACGCCTTCACAAATAATAGAAATATTCAATCCGTGAATTACTTTTATGATTCCCTCTATGATGGTGCGCATACGCTTTTCGGTGATCCCTTCCTGGAGGAAACTGCGGTCCAGTTTGATTACATCCACGGTAAGGTACTGCAGCATGCCAAGAGATGAATACCCGGATCCGAAGTCATCGATGGAGATCAGAAAATGAAGCTTCTTCAAACGGTCCAGATAATCTAAAACCCGTTCTCTATTCTCCATAACGACACTTTCCGTAATTTCCAGTTCCAGATATTCATGAGGTACCTGATACTGATCTGCGATCCTGCAAAGAGTCTGGGGAAAATCTTCATTTCGAAAATGGAGTCTGGAAAAATTACAGGATACCGGTTTTACATCCAGCCCCTGATCGATCCAGGAGCGGATAATCCGGCATACATTTGTGTAAATACATAAATCTATTTCTACGATAAAACCGTTTTTTTCAAAAAAGGGAATGAATGAACCGGGATATTTGATTTCCTTTTTTTCGTCAATCCATCGGACCAGTGCTTCACTTCCAATAATGGAATGGTCAGCCATGTTGTATTTAGGCTGGAAATATGGGATAAACTCATTGTTTTCCAGGGCAGCATGCATCACATTTGCAAGTTTACGCTGGTTTAATTCATCCTGGCGCATATTTGCATCGTACTTGATCGTCAGGCTCTTATGGGTAATCTTTGCGCTTCTTCTGGCATAATTCGCCAGATCCAGCATCTGGGAAACATCCTGGGGGTCGGTATCCTGAGTGAGATAAACGCCGAAGATAATAATCAGCCGGTAAGTTTTATTGGCTTCCACCAGGATATGATTCATCTGCTGGTCCATGGCTTTCGTCCGGTCAGTGAGCTGATCCCAGCTTTCATAGCGCAGCATCATCACAAACTGGTCTGCGGAAACCCGGGCACAGCATTCCCCATCCCGTATGCTCTCCCGGAGGATATTGGCAAAATTGCGCAGCAGCTGATCGCCTTCAGCAAAACCGAAGGTATCATTAATGGTCTTAAATTGATTAATGTCAGCATAAATAAAGGCATAAGGCTGGTCTCCGGGAGCACTTAGAATCTGCTCTGCCTCCAAACGGAATTTATTTAAGTTCCAGATGTTAGTCAGATCATCTAAATACATAATTTTTTCAATTTGCCGGTGATTCCTGGACTTTGTAATCAGAATGTAACTGAATACGCTGACCACCAGTATAAAAATAAGAAGTATAATGAGCATCGTCTGCAGCGGATATTGATAGAGCAGATCATGCCAGGTGACAGAGTGGGAATTTAAACTGTTTTTTAATACCAGCTCATTAATCACGTCATTGGAAGTATATTGTAATACTTTATCCACGATGGAAAACAATCTGGGGTCCGAAGAACTGGATACGCCAATACTGATTTCATCCGAGTAATTTGTCATGGTAACAATAGAAAAAAGTTCATATTTAGGGTCAGATAAAAGGTGTTCCGCAATATACGTATTGGAATAAGTAATATCTGCATCACCTTTGGCTAAGGCTTCAAAGCAATCTTCCACAGAGTCATAATAAAGAATTTTCTTATCCTTGTTATCTCCTGCAATGCTGTCAGAGAGAAAGGATCCATCTGACAATGCCAGTACCGGGGAGGGTGTCTGCCGGTTGGCGCTGATCATCGCTACAGGAGCACGGAGAAAATAGGAGGTTGTGGAAAGATGATTTTTTGCAGACCAGAGGTAGTCATTGGCTGCGCCGGCAATCACTTCCGCGGAACCGTCTTTCACAGAAGCAAGCATGTCCGTATAGTTTTCTTTGGGTGTATAGTTAAAATGAAGCCCTGTTGCGTCACTGATCATTTGAAACAGGTCAGCCACTACTCCGGAAAACTCGCCTGTTGCAGAATTTAAATAACTTAAGGGAGTGCGGTTGGAACTGTAAACCACATTAATCGGAGCAGTTTCCCGGATAAATGACTTCTCCGACTGGGAAAAAACAGGTTCCTGTGCTGCACTTACTGAAAAATACTTTTCATACAGCTTAATATCATAATTGGGATCTCTTAATTTAATACGGTTTAATGTGGCATTTAACTGGGTCAGCAGATCTGTCCGGCTTTTCGTAACAGCCATATAAATGGGGCTGGGAGAAAACTGGGCGATGCTGCGGTAGGTACTGTTTTTTCCCAGATGGGTGATGGCGATGGCATCTAAAGTAAGATCATCCAGAGCACCTAAAAGTTCCTGGGTTTCCGCATAGGGAAAAATCTCTGCCTTAATATCATTTGTCTTACAATATGATCTAAAATTCTCCGCATCTACGCTATCCTTGATAACGCCCACCTTCATGCCTTCAAAAGAGGAAAAGTCCTCATAGTCATAGCGGGTATCATCACTGCGTAAGTTCAGTGTGGTGTAAATATTGCACATGGCACTGTCTGGAAACAGAATATCCTTTTCCCGCTCTTCGGTTAAGTATAAGCCAGGAAGCAGATCAATTTCACCTGATATCAACATATCATATGCAGAGGTAAAGCTTTTCGCATCCACAATCTCATAGTCCCAGCCGGTATATTTTGCTATTTGCTGCAGATATTCAAAGTTAAATCCAGCATAGTTACCATTGCTGTTGCGGCTCATGTAATCTCCGTCCTCGTAGTAACCGATACGTACTTTTTCGGAAGCGCGTACAGGTTGGGAAAGAAGGGAAAAGCAGCATAAAAGCAGGCATAAAAAGAACAAAGATTTTAAGATACATGATTTGTTTTTCATGGGGAACCCCTTTCCGCATTTGCTATGTAATATTATATAATCTTTAGGGAGAAAAAGCAATAAAGGATGTGACAGGGGAGAGTGGATTGGGGGGCTGAGTGAGTCGCTTTATAATAGGAAGGCAGTACAGCCAACCCCCCAGTATCATCAATATTCATTAATGCAGATAGGACCGGCTAATACCTCCCTGCAGATCGCAACGGTAAAGTCCTTCCTGGTGCAGTAGGTCCATTTAACCAGTGTAAAACAGTGCTTTTCAATTTCGATTCCGGTTATGCATCTGGGATGAACGCAGCTGCCGGTGTTAAAGAACGGTGTTTCCGAAACATCTGCCAGCATCGGGCGGTGGGTATGGCCGGTTATCAGGATGTGTCCTTCATTTTTTGCCCAGGTGCTTAGATTTTGTTCTATTTTCCGTTTCCGAATGTTATTTTTAGCTGCGCTGGTAGGGTCCAGAATACCGATGTATTCTAATGGACGCCACAGATAGCGCACCAGGAAGCGGGACAGATGCCAGAGCTTTGTATTGAAAAAATCAGCCTGATGGCCATGGGCTAGGTAAACATCATGAATACCCGGGATGACATCCAGAATCAGACCTTCATAAAACTTTATCCCAGGCAGTAACGGGGTATAGTTTCTGGATTCCGGACAGTAATAGACCGTACAGTTACGTTTGGTATATCCGGGAAAGCTCTTCATAATGTCATGGTTGCCGTAGATCAGGTAAAGACGGTTTTCCTCATAAAACTTAGACATCAGCCAGAAGGTGTTGCTGTGTATGTTAATAATCTGGGACATGGAACGGTTTTCCCAGAGTTCATCGCCGTCGCCCAGCTCAATATAAGTAAAATTATTCATATAATAGTATTGGAGTGCTGCAAAAAACAGATTCTGGTTTTTTAAGAAATTATCCGTAGAGGTGCCGTTGCCCCGGTGGCAGTCACTCATCAGGATATATTTCGATTCCGGTGTAAGCGGCAGATGCAGTGCATCTTCAAACGCCTTACTAAGACGTGTATAGTAGCTCATGGCAGCCGGAAACGTTTGCCGGAGATACCCATGCAGACGATTTTATGATAGAGGGGCGGCAGGTAGAACAGCAGATAGATGAGGCGGTCCTGGGTATCCTCGAAAGGGCGGGTCAGCAACAGATAGGATTTCATGCACATCCGGTTTGTCACAGTAAGCCAGTAGCTCCCGGAAAATATTTTCATACCCTTATTAAGGTATGCGGGGACTTTTTCCGGTACAGACCTGGGGGAGGTAAAGCAAAACGCTGCAGTCAGCTGGTAGAGAGACAGGTCGCTTAACTCATATCCCAGGATTAACAGGCTGTCAACAAAGGCATCCATCATGCCGGTGTTGGGAAATGTAATGGATATCTGCATTCTAAGGGAATCCGGACTGGACAGATGCCCCGTAAGAAAGCCGGATAATCTTCGGTGCATGGAAGATACGGTAAAGAGGGTGTCTGTTCCCTGTAAGAGCCGGAAAGAAAAACGCAGCATTTCACTTTGGGAAACGTCCTCAAAATGTATTTCATTGAGGAATACAGATGATACAAGGTGGTCTGCGACATAGACGCCTATTTCTGCACCCGTATGGATTCCGTACTGTCCTTTCCAGAACTCAATCAGCCAGGTCTTCCCCTGGTATTCAAAGTAGACAGGCTCACAGTCAAAAAGAATATGGAAGCGGGATGCTTTTTCATCAAAAACCCCCGTATATCCGCTGTTTTGATTCTTGTCATTTGGAGCCGTGGTAAAAATATGTTTCCCGGAATGCCACACCAGTCCGAAGGGCTTGACAGATCGGCTGAGCAGTACCTTTTTTTCGTAGTCCGTGAGTGCGGATACCTTTTTTATCATTTGCTTCCGTCTGTAATAGATCAGAACCAGGCAGACGGCTATCAGTGTATACAGCAGATAAAGAAGAATATACATAATGTACCTCATAATAAAATCCCTTACCATTATTTATATGCAGGAGAACGGCATTTGGAATGTAATTGCGGGATGTTATATGGGGGGGAGCAGTAATAAGAGCGGATTTCCATAGAACGTAAGATACAACATTAAAAATGAATTATTAAGTAACTAATTTTAAAAATAAGTTGCATTATAACATATGTTGTGTTAAGATAATAAATAGAAATATTCTAATCACTGGCGGTTCCGCCAGATCAATTCCAACAGACATAACAATTCAATATAAGGCGTTGCTATGCTTGCCGTAAGTCGTTATAATAGATCTAAACCTTCTTACGCTGCAAGGAAAACTGCCTTTCAGTAAGAGGAGGACTAACAATGAAAAATTCGCCCCAGGCAACTAATATTCAGATGGAAAATGAAAAATCAGAAGAAAAATCAGAACCATTTATCATGCTTCCCACAGTTGATTTTTGTTTTAAGGAACTGATGTGCAGCGAAAAGGCAAGAAAAGGTTTAATCGCAGCTTTTTTGAACCTGGATCCCAGGGAAATTCAGGAAACGTTACTGCTGAACACAAATCTACGGAAAGAAAGTGAAACGGAAAAGCTTGGAATACTGGACGTAAGGGTTATGATGCATGATGCCACCCAGATTGATCTGGAAATGCAGGTATTGCCTTTTCACAGCTGGGAAGAACGTACCCTGTTTTATACCTGCAAAATGTACACGGATCAGATTGTACACGGGGAAAATTATGATGTCCTGGTAAAATGTATCCAAATCAGTATCCTGGACTTTGCATTTTTGAAAGACACCGATGAATGGTATTCCTGCTTTCATTTGCGGGAGGATAAAAGAGGGAGTTTGTATTCCGATAAACTGGAGTTCCATGTACTGGAACTTCCCAAACTGGGAAATTATCAGGAACCGGAAAATGAACTGCTTCAATGGGCGAAATTCCTAAACGGAAAACGGGAGGAGGATTTCAGGGAAATGGCAGAGAAAAACGAATACATAAACGAAGCATATCAGATTTTAAAAAATATCAGTGCAGACGACAAAAAAAGAGTTGAATATGAATCCAGAGAAAAGGCAATCCGTGATTATAACCATCTTATATATATAGCGAAAAAAGAGGGGATGGAGGAAGGAATGGAACAAGGCATAAAATTATTTATCCAGGATAACATGGAGGAGGGTATCCCTCATGAACGAATCATAGAAAAACTGCAAAAACGCTTTAAAATGGATCCTGATTCGGCAGAAAAATACTATGATCGGTACAAGTATTAGGGAACGATACACTTTCTAGAGCGTGTTTGAAAATTGCTTTCTGGCAGCTGTGCGTCACACTTTGTGGGAGATTTGTCCCGGATGAAGGGCGCGTAGCGGGCTACGTAACCTGAATTCGGGGCAAATATACCGCAAAGTGGGGCGTGCAGATGGCGGGAATGAATTTTCAAACACGCTCTAGCCCCAACACCCACAGCGACGACAAAAGTTAGTTAATAAATTCGAATAATCTCCTGTGAATATTGTATGTAAATAAGTACATGCCCTGGATATAATTAATTTATCATACCGTAAATTCAAGGAGGGTGTCAATGAAAAGGAGAAAAGAACAGGTAAACATCTTTATTGCAGTGTTACTGGCAGTCAGTATGCTGCTGCCTTCGTTAAGCGCAGCAGCAGGGGAAAAGGAACCGGTGGAAGCCGGAAAAGAGTATGTAATTGACGTAACCGATTATGGGGCGGACCCAACGGGAGTAAAGGACAGCACTGAGGCAGTATGGGATGCCCTGCAGGCAGCTAAAACAATGGAAAAAGACGGGGAATCAGTGACGCTGAATTTTCCAAAGGGTGAATATCACATCTATAAAGATCATGCTCAGGTAAGAGAATATCACACGTCTAATACAAACAGTATTCAAAGCCCTCAAAAGACGATTGGCATATTAATCGATGGTCATGAGAATTTAACAGTCGAGGGAAATGACTCCTTATTTATGATGCACGGAAACATGATGGCGCTTGCAGTGGTGGATTCCAGAAATGTTACGCTGCAGAATTTTTCATGGGACTTTGCAGTACCTACGGTTTCTGAAATGACCATAACGGAATTGGGGACGGAAGACGGTAAACAGTATACTGATTTCTTTATTCCTTCCTGTTTTCCGTTTGAAATCAAGGGAAACACGATTGATTGGCAGAGTGAACCAAGTCCGTATACAGGAGAGCGTTACTGGACAGAAACCGGAATTCATAATGCATATGCTATTGTAGGACATCTTCCGGAAGAGGAAATGACCCGGAGGTATGGAACTTCGGATTCTCCTTTTAACAATGTCTCAGACATCACTAAATTAAGCGATACAAAAATAAGAATTACCTATCAGTCAGCCAGACCATCCATGCAGAAAGAGGGGATGATGCTGGAGCTTTCAAGCAGTGCTTATCGTGAAACGGCAGGAGCATTTACCTGGGAGAGCCAGGATGTGCTGGTTCAAAATGTAAATGTACATTTTATGCATGGATTCGGATGGCTTCTGCAGATGACCACTAATGTAACGTATCGGAACTGTAACTTTATGCCCAGAGAAAATTCCGGTCACTATACAGTCAGTTTTGCAGATATTATCCATGCATCCGGTGCGGCAGGAGAGATTAATATAGAAAACTGTAATTTTTCAAATCCTCATGACGATCCCATCAATATACACGGAACGTTTACAAGAGTGGAACAGAAAAGGGATGAACATACCCTTGTAATGAAATATATTCATACTCAGCAGGGCGGATTTCCACAGTATCATGTGGGTGATCAGGTTGCCTTTTTTACCAGGGATACTTTAGAATCCACGGATCACGAAACACTCTATACGGTTTCAGAAGTCGTATCCAACCCGGGGGAGGATGGAAATGACCTGAGAACAATGATCATTAAATTTCAGGAAGAACTGCCGGCTAATCTGTCGGAACAGATTGGCGGACAGCCTAAATTTGTAGCGGAAAACGTTACCTATGCTCCAAAGGTTACCGTAAAAGGGTGTACGTTTAAAAATGTGCCTACCAGAGGAATTCTGTGTACCACCAGAAAAAAGGTGTTGATTGAGGACAATACATTTTTAAATATGTCCATGGCAAGCATTTACTTATCCAACGATTCCAACGAGTGGTATGAATCAGGTCCCATCCGTGATATGACTATCCGGAATAATACCTTTTACATTAAATCTACGGGCCAGACCGAGTGGGAATATGCATCGGCAATTTATATTCACCCGGTTACAAAAGGCGGGGGTCTGCCATCAGAAAATAATCCCATTCATAAAAATATTCTGATCGAAGGAAATACCTTCCATATGAATAACGATACAGTAGTTAAGGCGGAGAGTGTAGAGAATCTGACCATCCGTAATAATAAGATTCTAAGGACTGACCCGGATATTCAAATTCAGATTGAATCCGGCCAAAATGCAGTAAACGTGGGAGAAACCAGGAAATTAACAATGACTTCCTCCGGGGATAAGCACGAAAACCCCCAGGACAATATATATGAGTTTACCAAATGCAAAAACGTATTGATAGAGGGGAATACATACGATGATGGTTTAAAGCTGTATGCGGTAAAGCATCCGGGTATGTCAGATGAAAATCTGGTAATTCGGGATAAAGCGATTAAAATGGTGACTGACCGAAACCAGCCTGCAGCGGACCCGGTGAGAAAAATTCATTACGCAAGTTCAAATCCGGATATCATCTCTGTGGATGATAATGGAAATATTACCGGGAATGCCAATGGCAGCTCGCAGATATTTGCCTATTACGAATGGAACGGAACGATAATACGTTCAAATTCACTGGAACTGACAGTGGGGAACGGAACACCGTCAGAAACGGTATCCGTAACCATTGAGGGAGAAGATAACCTCATTTTGGATGAGGAAAACCTGGATGGGGAAAACAGGACATATCAGTTTACCGCAGTTACGGATCCGGAAGCCGCAGTCACCTGGTCTGTAACGGACTTCAAAACTGAGGAAGGATCGGATACGGCATCAATTGATGAGAATGGTCTACTAACAGCCCATAAAAGCGGAATTATCTGGGTAATTGCTTCAGCAGGGAATAACAGCGCAAGAAAAGCAGTTATTATTGCGCTGCCGAATACAGATACCTTGAATAAGCAGTTTTCCATTTTAAGAGAAGATAAAAATAACTATACGCTCAATCCAGACGGCGTAACCATTGATCTGCAGACTGGTGATCTATACCAGGACAGCAACACCGTAAAAAACTTATTTTTATATGATATACCGGAATCGATCAACAAAGAGAACATGCGGACGGTTATAAAAGCAGATAACCTTCCGGTGAAAGAAAACGGCCAGTGGGATACCGGTTCCTTTATCCTGTATCAGGATGACGACAATTATGTAACCATCGGAAAAAAGTCTCATTATGACGGCATAGCCACTGTAGTGGAGGTAAATGGCACGGCTGCTGAGACTGGAGGAAATGCTGCCGAAAATGAGGTCTCTGCTGCATATCTGGGATTTACAAAAACAGAGGAGGGAATTTCCCTGGATTACAGACTGGAGGAGGGTGCGTGGCAGCATGTAACGGATATCACGGATCCGCCCCTGAGTGAGGCATATCAGATCGGGTTTGCCGGATGGGAAACCAACGACAGAGAAAAAACCATTACTTTCTCAGGACTGAAAGCAGGGGATGCGTCACTTACTTATGAAGAAGTAGAGGCATTAGAACCGATTTCTTTTACAGGGTTAGAAAATCAAAGACCAGGTGCAGTTAATCCCGCATTCTCCCAGCAAAGCTATCAGACAGGTGAGACTGTCAGCATCAGCTACGATTTTCAAGATCCGGATGGAGACAGTGAAGGAGAGACACTCTATCGATGGAATTATGCCGGCAGTGGTAAAACGGTTATCACGGCAGAACCCTCCATAGAGGCAGAACAGACGGGAGTACTGACCTGCCAGATCTATCCGGTTGATCAGTACGGCACGCCCGGGAATCCGTTATCAGCTGAAACGGTAATCGGAGCTGGCGAAGGAACCACCGCATTGAAATCTTTAAAGGTAAACGGACAGCTGCTTTATAAAAAGGGCGCAGAGCAGAAAGAATTTACAATCAATATCCCGGCGGGACTGGAAAAAGCAGAGTTATCATATGAGTCCGTAAATAACGAAATTGGAGTGACAGAGATTACCAGAAATGGCATACCTTTAGGAGAAGAACTGAAGAATTCAGACAATCTTGTAATACCAATAGAAGACGGGGATATCTATAGTATCAAACGAAGTGACACGGATCTGTATGCAATCCATATGAAAATCATAGAAGAGAATAACACGCAGATTCAAGGCATTTCATTGGAGGAATTAGGATTTTCGGCAGAAGAGCCACAGGATAAGAGCTATTTCCTGAATGCGGATGCCGGCGTGAGCAGCGGAACCCTTGTAATCACCGCAGATGACCGTATTGGAAAAGTAGAAGTACGGGAGGGAGAATACCGCAGAAAGCTGGATTTGAAAAAGGATGGAAGTACCTGGTCCGTACCGGTAACATTTATGAACGGATTAAATTCTTACTATTTGCAGATAACTGCAAAAGACGGTATCACCATGAAACAGCATATGATTCATGTAAATTACGAAGCAGATACGAAAGCATTTCTGACGGGAATCCAAATGAATGGCAAAGCATTAGAAAATTTTGAATCAGATCACTTACAGTACCGGACTACTCTGGAAGAAGGGGTCCAGGCACTGGGTGTAAGTACGGTGCCTAATGCAGGGGCAGACACAAAGATTGTTATCAATGATGAAATAACCCAGGGAAATGAGGCAGTATCATCCCATCTGCAAAAAGGTGAAAATCTGGTAAAGATAATGGTAACGGCGCCGGATGGCATTAACAAAGCAATCTACAGCATAAAAGTAATTCTTCCGTACAAAGAAAACGTTAAGATCGAGGAACTTTTGCTGGATGAAAAGAATATTGCGGCAAATTTCTCAGAGGACAACACCATAACGGAATACATTCCAGGGGATACCGTAAAGGTTAGGGCAGCTGCCCAGGATAATGGCGCTAAGGTGGAACTGTTTTGCGGGAACCAGAAAGCGGAAGGCATTCGGCTGGCAGAGGGAGAATTCCCGGTATTCAGACAAGATTCACAGATAAGAGTTAAAGTCACGGCAAGGGATGGCAAGACGACGGAAGAAAAAGTAATCAATCTGAAAAAAGCAGTAGATCTGTCAGATCTTACTTATGAGCCGGGAGCAACGGTTGGATATGGAGAGATACAAAAAGACAAATCATCATCTGGAAATACACTCAGGCTGGGGGATGACCTGGGTAATCCTGTTGTCTTCCAAAAAGGAATTGGAACACATGCAGAATCCGTTATAGAATATGACCTTTCCGGTAAAGAGTTTGAAAAACTGGAGGGGTATGCAGGTGTCGATTATGCCCAGTATCATGCAGAGTATGGAAGTGTACAGTTCCAGATATTTGTAGATGGAGAAAAGAAATTTGACAGTGGGGTCATGCTTCAGAAGACGCCCATGAAAAAGGTGGATCTGGATATAAAAGGTGCATCCAGGATTACATTAAAAGCACTGGCAGGTGAAAATAACTGGAATGATCATGCTGACTGGGCAGATATGAAAATGCTGTCAGAATTTAAAGAACAGCCAATCATCGAATTCAGTCAAATCATTCAGCAGCCGAAACATGGAAAGATAACCTCCAGCATAGAAGGTACAAAAATAACCGCTGGAAGTAAAGTAACCTACACCTTTACACCAGAAGAAGGCTATCGTTTGAAAAGTGCTTTCCTAAATGGAGACATAATCAACCCTGAAAACAATATTTACACCTTAGAAAATGTGGACAAGGATATCACGGTAACAGCAGAATTTGAGCAGATACCGATACCGCAGTTTACGGTAATCTTTCAATCAAATGGAGGAAGTCAGATAGAGAATCAAAGGATTCAGAAAAATGAAAAAATAGCACGCCCGGCAGATCCCATCCGAAACGGCTATACATTCAGCGGCTGGTACAAAGACACCTCATTCACATCAGGCTGGAACTTTGAATCAGACCGGATCACGGCAGACACCACGCTTTACGCAAAATGGATAAAAGAGGCTGTTCCGTCACCGGTAAAAGTAAATCAGATCACACTAAATAAAAAATCTGCAACCCTTGGGTTAAAAGACAGCCTGAAGCTTTCCGCCAGTGTCCTGCCCGCAAACGCCCGGGATAAAACGGTCACCTGGAGTTCCTCAGACAGCAGAGTGGCAGTGGTAGACCATACAGGAAAAGTCACAGGCAAAGGCGCTGGTGAAGCAACCATCACCGTAACGGCAAATGACGGAAGCAAGGTCACTGACCATTGCAGAATTAAGGTGGGATATCACATCACATATAAATTAAACAAGGGTAGAAATTCCACAGCCAACCCGTCTGTTTATACCAGTGGCCAATCCGTAAAATTAAGAAAACCAGCCAGAAAAGGCTATCAGTTCTCAGGCTGGTATAGGGACAGTAAATTTAAAAAGAAAATAACCAGGATTTCAAAAGGAACAAAGGGGAATCTGACCCTATATGCAAAATGGTCCCGAATAAAAACAGGAAAAGTAGATAAACTGGAATTGTCCTCTAAAAAGAAAGGAAAATTAAAAGTCATTTTCAAAAAAGTATCAAAAGCATCCGGCTATCAGATCGTATACGCAGATAACAAAAAGTTCAAAAAATCCCATAAAATAGATGTTAACCGTAACCGGACATCCAGGACAATCAGTAAACTGAAAAAAGGCAGTTATTATGTGAAAGTACGGGCTTACAAAATGGATTCAAGAGATAAGAGAGTGTATGGAACATACAGCATTGTAAAGAGTGTACGGATAAAATAAGAATGATTGCCGGAGACTTTTATAGGTAAATAGACGCCATAAAATAACTAATTGCAGTTATTTTATGGCGTAAACATCAAAATTCACCATAGTATTCATCAACAATAAACTCGGCGCTTTCACTCCACATAAGAGTTTCTGTATTCGTTAATGCTCTATAGGTTTTGGAGTCAACAAAATCAACATAACAATCATCAAAACTTCTATGTTCCTTTTCGGAGATAAGGCGGACAATTTTTTCGATTTTCATTAATAGATCCAATGTAATATCTTCATTGTTATAAATATATTTATTCATGATAATTTGTCCTCCTTACAAAATAAATACAAGATAATGCTTTTTCGGTATGGATCGATACCTGATCATTAGCTTTAAAAAATTTTAATTTTTTCATAGCCATTTCATCGTCATATGTACCAGACATATAAAGTGCTATTGTCCGCATTGTATTGTCATTGGCAACAGGTCCTCTCACGATATCGAAGTTATGCTGAATATTCCCTTCAATACGATTATCTCGCACCATATGGAGCCAATCCAGACACATTCCATTATAGGTAAGGATTTTTAACTCTTTTGAAAAATTCAGTTTATATTCATAGACATATTTGCCTGTACCGCCATATCTAAGAAACATATTCTCTGCCCAGCGTATCGCCTGTTCTTGAACGGTTGTCATATAGAACCCTCTTCCAAAGTCACGTTTATCTTTTGATCTTGACAAATCAATACTTTCAAATTCTTGATTTGATCCATGATATAGAGTTATACAGCTTTCCATTAGCCCCTCCTTGCCAATACATCTTCCGCAAATGAAACGCTCTCCTCCAAATCTTGGGTATGAAGAACGTCATATTGTGAGCGCAGCAGATCTAAAATGCCAAATTGCTGAAATTTCTTTAAAACATCTTGTGTATTAAGGGAATGTTTTAGTGCATAGCCTTCCACAGCTGCAACAACAATTAGATTTTTATCCATTTCAGTCTGAGTCATATAATCAACTCCTTATATAAATTATTTTTTATTTCTATTATAACAGGAAATTATATTTAAAATACGGTTTTTAGCAATTTTCCTGATTATTTTATACATACATGGCATTATTTGTTTACCGCTTCCCAGACGGTTTCAGACTCCCACTTACCAGTATCAAAGATTTCCCTCAGAAAGCGGCTCATATATTCCAGCTTCTTGCGAAGAGCGGGATACTGGAAATAATCAATGCCCTGCGGATGCATGGCGTTTTCCATAATCCGTGCCCGGTCTTCCGAGGGGAAGCTCTTAGAGTAATAATCTATAAAATAAACGTTATCACTCTGGGAAGCAGCAGTAAATGCAAGGTCTTTTTTATCTTCATTACTCCGATAGCTGTAATCATAGGAAAAACCCGCAGGATTCAGCTGGTTGAATATATCATCCTCATAGTCATACAGGTCTTTTAAAGGCGCCGTAATTTTAGCATACCGGTCAATTGCATGGCTGATTTCATGATAAATCGTACTTTCCAGACTGCTGAAATTGGAGGCATTCAGAACCAGATACTGGCTGCCTTCTTCATAAAAGTAGACACCGCCCACGTGGTCTGGATTATCATTTCTCACAGTACTGAAATTACCGGCAATATAGATACCCAGCTTTCCGGTCTCCGGTATATTCAGCTGCCGGAAAAAGTCATCCGGATAGGAAGACAGAGCTTTTTCCAACACCGTCAGGCTTTCTTTTAACAAGCGGGTCTGGTATACGGGTTCTGCATGGTAGCCAGGAAATTCTCTTTTGCACTCATCAGCAAGGTAGATATTCACGCCATATTTTTTTCCAAGTACTTGGGCACGGTCTTTCAATGCCTGAATCCCTTTTTGGTCAGGCTGGTCCGAGGAATAGTATTTTGCAGAGTGATCCGCCGAATCCCGGGTGAGTTCCGTTTTTTGATTCAGATCCCAGAGTACTATGTGCGAGTAGTTGTGTTTAAACTGGAATACTGCCATATGAATAGATGGCAGATATACCAGATCTTGTGGGGATCCTACAAATGTCTCTTCCCCTGACTGGAGAGAAAACGAGGTTTTATATGTATTTTTGCCGGTATCCAGGTCGTAATAATAGAGATTACAACTGTTGTATCCGGAGGTTCCTTCCTCAGAATTCTGTACGGAATTTTGTATTGATGTGAGTGCCAGTCTGTTTTCCAGATCGAAAATTAAGTTTCCGTAGCCAAGGGGGGCATCCGGCAGAAGTTCCCGAATCTCCGTCCTGCTTTGAGGAATCTGATAGAGTGCTTCCATTAACCCATCCTGGTAAAGAGCACCAAAGGAATCACCTGTGGAGGTGAGCTGGATGCTGCCGGAAATGCTTCTTAGTATCTCATCGGCTGAGATGTCTATAAAATTTGTAACATATGCATTTTGTTCACTGCCGGTACCGCTCACTGCCAGCACTTTTTCGGAGGACAGCAGCATCAGGGTGGTGCAGAAATTATTTTCTGTCAGACCGCTTTTTATTGTGCGCAGAGACCCGCCAGCAGTAGAAAGCTCCTTTAGTCCGGATCCGTCTGAGGCAAAATAATATATAAATTTTTTATCCTCTGTAATCAGTGGTGTCCGGATACAGGGCTCTGACAGACCAATGCGCCCGGTTTCTGCCAACCTGCGGTTCAGATAAATAAATTCCTGTGAAACACTGTCAAATAAGCGGATCTCTTTTCCGGATACTGTAATGTTCTGCTTATCCAAATGAATGGAACCAGTAAGAGAGGCTGTTTGGAGTACCTTATTGGTAAGCGGATCATAGAGATAAAGAATCAGTGCATTATGATCCTGCTGGATAACAAGTAATTGATCCGCAAAGGACAACAGCATTTGGTCTGTGAATTCTTTCTGGAAGGGATAATCCAGGTCAGACACACTGCCGCTTTCATTGAGGGGAGTGCCATGAGGGATTGATGATGGAGCCTCTTCCGTGGAAGTCTCGGTTTCTTCCGCAGAGGGCTGTTCAGTCACCTGCTTGTCGTGTGTATCGGAGGGCGCGGTATCAGGAGTGAGCAGGCTTGGCAGCTCAGACCAGGGAGAGCTGTTTTTCATGCCTGGAAGCGACAGAACGGATGTATCTGCACCTGGAAGGGAAGCTGATAAAACAGGTAAGTGTATATACGGATTTAAGGATAGATCAGAGGAAGACGCAATGGCAGAGAAAGGCGCAATGGCAGAGGAAGACGCAAAAACAGAGGCAGCAGAATATTGCTGCCCGCAGGCTAAAGGTATAAAACAGATTGTAAGGATACATAGTCCGGTTACTCTTTTTTTCATATCATCACCATAATCAAATCGTTTGTCCGCTCATCTGACTAATCAGCGGAAAGTCTGTTATAATTTCAAAATGTCCTTCCCGGTATGAGGAGCGCATTGTGCCGCCGGATTTCAGCGTCAGGGCTTTGGCTATATTTAATCCAAGCCCGGTATTGGTGTGAGATCTGGCACGGTCAGATACGTAAGTTCGGTCAAAAACGCGGGGGGACTCATCCGAAGAGATCAGATCCGTATCATTGGAGAAAATAATTACAACTTTGTTGTCCGTTAAATTCAAATGAACACTTACACAGGATTTGGAATACTTTAAAGCGTTCTGAGTAAGATTTGTAAAAATACGGACAAGGGCATTGCTGTCCAGATTCAAAAGAGGAATATTTTCGTCCAGATCCATCTGTACTACTATCTTTTTTTTCTCAAAGTCTTCATAAAATGCCAGGACTACTTCGCATAATATTTCATATACATTCAGCAGTTTCGGGCTAAGCTGATAGTCTCTGGAATCGATCAGCGACAAATCATAAAAGCTTGTGATCAGAGACTGAAGTACTTTTGCCCGTTTGCGGACGATTTCCACATATAGCTTCTGTTCCCCAGGGGTTGTATCCGGATCATCCATCAGTTCCAGATATCCCACGATGGAAGTAAGCGGCGTCCGAAGATCGTGTGAAATATTAGCAATTTCCCGGCGGAGCTTATGTTCTTTTGCCTCATAACTAATTCGAAGCTTCTGTTTTTCGTCTAATTCCATATTAAGATCCAGGAGAAAATTCTCCAGATCTTTGTTGGGGACAGACTGGTGGATGCGAAGATTGGTATCTGCCAGATCTTTCAGCGTTTTAAACTGTTTTCCGGCATTTCTTATACCGAGGCGCAGAGAGAAGTAAAGAATGGCAAAAACAATGGCTGTTAACCCGGATATCACGCAGAATAAAGACATCTTCAACCCCCATTCCTGAAATGAATCGCTATTTCACTTCTTTTTTCAGAAAACCTTTATAACCAATATAACCGAATATCAGAGAAAAGACAATACCGACTATCCAGCACCGGAGCATTCCCATAGGAGTATCCCAGACCATATTTAAACGGTAAGCACCCGGCAGCTTCCCATATTCATTGAAGATTCCCATGGGTAAGACGGAAACTACAGCCCGTGGCCACTCATAAACATTTCCAATAATTTTCAGTAAATAATATGGTCCGAAATGAATCATACAAAACACAGCGATTATGGTACTGCTGCTATCAAAGAGAAAGAACAGGCAGTGAAAAGTAACCAGTCCGGCTATCCACAGTGGTATGGAACCGATTATGGCCCGAATCAGGGCATAAAAGCTTTCGCTTCCGCTGTTCTCCATCGTTATATAGGAAGAAGCAATGATGACCCCTAATAAAAACAGGGTAATTGCCATACACAGGATTATCTCTGTGATAAATTTCCCAAAATAAATGGAAAACCTTCCGGTGCCATAGGATACGGTGTTTTTCAAAGTATGATTTTTGGACTCCTCGCCAATGATCAGATTTGATATGAAAAAGGTAAAAACCATAGGGAGAATCATAGCGCTTATTACATTCATAAAGATAAAGTCAGTATTGGAATAGCGAAAACCCGCACCAGACATATTCTTAATGGACAGTGTAAACAAGCAAAGTCCGATAAAAACCACAGAAAGAACAGCTGCAAAAACATAGAAAAAGCGTTCCCGGAATCCCCGGTATAATTCACTTCTGATATAATTAATCATTTGTATTTCCTCCCATCAGCGACAGATAATATTTTTCCAGGTCGATACCCTGGGTCTGCATCGAAAAGAGCTGAATCTGATTTCCAATGAGCAGAGAAGATAAAGCGGGTCCCTGATCCATGCAGCCAAACAGGTGTATGACGCCGTCGGGAAGCACATCATAATCCGTACAATGCAGATGCTGTTCAATTAAAGCAGATGCCTTATCCGGTTTATCCACAGAGATTTCCAGGTAGACACGACATTTTTGAGACAGATCCTTTGCGGAAATCTGTTCAATCATAACGCCTCTCTCAATAAAGCCATATCGGGTGACCAGATTCTCAAGCTCAGAGAGAATATGGCTGGAAATTAATATAGTAATTTTCTGTTCCTGGTTTAACTGCAATAAAAGATTACGGAGTTCTACAATTCCTTCCGGGTCCAATCCATTGATGGGTTCATCCAGGATTAAAAAAGAGGGGTGGCTCATCAGTGCCAGAGCAAGTCCCAGCCTTTGCTTCATGCCAAGGGAGAAATCTTTAAACTTCTTTTTTCCGCAGTTGTCAAGGTGAACCAGAGCCAGGGCATCTTTCAGATATTGCCTGCCAGTAATGCCCCGCTGTATGCGGTAGTATTCTAAGTTCTGTACTGCTGTGAAATCGGGAAAAAATCCCGGTGTTTCAATCATACATCCCAAATTATGTCTGGAGCTGTCCAGTTCTTTGGCAGTATCTTTACCAAACAGGCTTAAACTGCCGGAAGTCGGCGCGGTCTGCCCAGATATCATTTTTAGCAGAGTTGTTTTGCCGGCACCGTTGTTGCCGGCAAGGCCGTAGATATCACCGGACTGAATGGTCATATCAGTTGGAGCAAGTGCAGTAAAATCCCCATATTTTTTACAGAGCCCTCTGGCTGTAAACAGGTTGTCATTCATTATTTTTTGTCCTTTCCAAAAGTGATATCTGTATTATAAGGGAGTAAACTCAAATAAGCTCTTAAGCAAACATAAAGAAATCATAAAGATGATTTATGCCATCTTAAAACCTATTCCCCAAACGGTCTTAATGTATTCTTCATCATTGCATATTTTTCCAATCTTCGAGCGAATATTGCTGATATGTACATTGATGGTATTATCTTCACCAAGGTAATTTCCGTGCCATACCTCCTGATAGAGGGCATTTTTGGAAAATACCCGGGTCGGGTTTTTCACAAGCAGTAAAAGGATTTCATATTCAAATATGGTAAGGTGCAGGGGAATTTTGCCAATGACAGCACTTCTGGCATCACTGTCTATTGTAAGGTCTTTGTATTGATAGACCGTTTCCAGGATCGGAGCCGCAGAATAGGTTTTGTATCTGCGCAGCTGGGCCTCCACCCTTGCCAGAATTTCATCCCTTGCAAAAGGTTTTGTCATATAATCATCAGCACCTGATTTTAAAAGGTTTACCTTGTCATCCAAAGCAGTTTTGGCTGTGAGGACAATCACGGGTATATTAGATTTTTCTCTTATATGTACAAGCAGTTCCTCACCGGAGATTCCTGGAAGCATTAAATCCATAATAACCAGATCATAACTGTTCAATGAGAGACAAAGTCTGGCTTCGGTACCGGAATAAGCAGAGGTGGTATCATAGCCCTGTTTATTAAGAATTTTGTATAATAGCTGGTTAATGTCATTATCGTCTTCAACGATTAAAATTTTATCCATAATGGGGAGTCCTTCTTTCATATTAATTTAAACAAATGCTGTAATTTATACTTTTATGTACCCGATTGGCTGTTATTTATCCTTTTATGTACCTGTATGGAAATTTTAGTGATATATTCAGCTTCGTTTTTTTCTGCAATTTCATCTATAATCCCTTCTTTATAGGAGTAATCACAGATCTCATAGTTGTTTTCTGCAATAAAATCCAGGAGCTGCTGATAGGCAATGTCGGCATTATAGTAATTTCCTTTCAGATAAGTAACCGCATAAAGTCCGGCAGGCTTAAGAAACAGCTGGGGAAGAGACGGTTTTGTAAGTACTTTAGTGAAAAAATATGCATAGGTGTCAAAGGCTTTCTTTAATAGACTTTCCTTATCGATCATGGCACCAAAAGGGTGTCCCACATTCAGCTGGTTCTGAAAACAGAAAGACAGGTGTTCATACAGTGTCTGTATGACAAGGTCATGGCTGCTGCTGTGGATAGGGCGGCTCAAGATCAGATATTCTTCCGGGCAATCCATAAATAAAACGCTGCCAGGCTCAATCTGCCGGCTGGATTCCACCAGATCCATTTTTGTCTGAATCAGCTGGTTAATCCGCTCCAGGTACCGGATCTCCTGGGAAACTTTCTTCTGTTGTTCTGTGAGAAGCGCCATCAGGCTTGCGGGGTTGCGGGAGTCCAGGTAGGATTTGATTTCTTTCAGCGGCATACCGATTTCCTTAAGTGCCGTTATGACGGCAAATACATCGCATTGCTGCTCAGAATAAAACCGGTATCCCCGGGCATCTGTTTTTACAGGAGAAAAAAGCCCGATTTCCTCATAATGGATTAGTGTTCTCTTATTTGTACCGCATAATCGGGCAAATGCTCCGGTATTTATACATGGATTTGAATTTTTTTGCATAATTATACAATCTCCTCTTGACTATACCGTAACGGTATACCTTATTATAAATCTGCTAATGTATTTGGTCAACTACTGGAAATATAATCATGTAATATGATTGAATATTTAAATATAGGAAAACTGTCAATAACCACAATCTTCATACAAGCTATAAATAAAGGAGAACAATTATGCCAAAATTAAGCGACCGCGTAGGTACCTTTACAGATTCTGTAATCCGCAGAATGACCAGAATCAGTGATGAATATGATGCAATTAACCTTTCACAGGGATTTCCCGATTTTGATCCGCCCAGGGAGATAACCGATGCGCTGGCAAAAGCAGCAAAGGAAGGTCCTCACCAGTATTCGATTACATTTGGTGCGGAAAATTTCAGAGAGGCGCTGGCGAGAAAACATGGAAAGGCAATCGGACGGACTGTCAACCCGGAAACGGAAATTGTAGTAACCTGCGGCGGCACCGAAGCCATGATGGCTGCCATGATGACGGTCTGTAACCCGGGAGACAAAGTAGTTGTATTCTCGCCTTTTTATGAAAATTACGGTGCAGATGCCATTTTATCCGGTGCAAAGCCGATTTACGTTCCGCTGATTCCGCCGGAATTCCACTTTGATGAAAAGGTTCTGGAAGATGCATTCAGACAGGGAGTGAAGGCGATTATCGTATGTAATCCTTCTAATCCATGCGGAAAAGTGTTTACCAGGGATGAAATGCTCACCATAGGAAGGCTTGCTGAGAAATATGATGCATTTATCATCACAGATGAAGTGTATGAGCATATTATTTACAAACCTTATGTGCATGTACCAATGGCAGGACTGCCCGGGATGTATGAAAGAACCATAACCTGCAGCTCCCTGTCCAAGACCTACTCCATTACCGGATGGAGGCTGGGATATCTGATCGGACCGGAAGAGGTTATTGAAAATGCAAAAAAAGTGCATGACTTTCTTACGGTAGGAGCGGCATCCCCATTACAGGAGGCGGCAACGGCAGGACTTAATTTCGGACCGGAGTATTATGAAAATATGCAGCAGATGTATACTGAAAAAAGAGAATACTTCTTAAAGGGATTGGATGAGATCGGAATTGCCCATACTGTTCCCCAGGGCTCTTACTTTGTTCTCGTAGACATCACCCGGTACCTGAAACATGAAAAGTTTGCCGGATATACCGATATGGAATTTTGTGAATGGATGATCAAAAATGTTGGTGTTGCAGCAGTTCCCGGCTCCAGCTTTTTCAAAGAAAATGTAAATCATCTGATCCGCCTGCATTTTGCAAGGGAAAAATCAACCCTTAAGGAAGCGCTGCACAGACTGGGAAAAATGGAACTTCTTTTAAAAGAAGAGAAGGCTTTGGAAAAATAGAGGATTGTATAATGAAACATCCTTTGGAGAGTGTTTGAAACTCACATCTAATCGTACAGAAGTTCAGGAGAAAAGATATGTCAGAATATACGGTATCATTTACAAATTATACAATCGGAGCTGATGCATATCAGTCTTTTGGCAACATTTGTAAAAGACTTGGAAAGCGTTTTGTATTAATCGGCGGAAAGACAGCTTTGAGCAAAGGGAAAGAAAAACTGACCGCTTCCATACAGGAATCAGATCTGGTAATGTCTGCATGTATTGAGGCAGGAAAGGACTGTACCTATAGCAGGATACATGAGCTGTCCGAACAGATTGGTAAACTGGGAGCAGACTTTATCGCAGGCATGGGAGGCGGTAAGGCACTGGATACCGCAAAAGGTGTTGCCTGTGACCTTAAGATCCCGGTTGTAACATTGCCCACAATAGCTGCAACCTGCGCGGCTGCCACAGCATTATCGGTAGTTTACCGTGAAGACGGTTCTTTTGAGAGTTTTTATTATTTTGAAAAGCCGGCTGTCCATGCATTTATCGATACACAGATCATAGCGGAGGCGCCGGACTGTTATCTGAGAGCCGGAATGGGAGACACCATTGCCAAACATTTTGAATGCCACCTGTCCGCAAGAGGAGATGAACTGGATCACAGTTCGTATATGGGAAGAGAAATCAGCAATCTTTGCTATGAACCGGTATTGACTTACGGACAGCAGGCAATGGAGGATTGCAGGAATCATGAGGTTACCGCCGCATTAACCCAGATTGTCCTGGCAAATGTAGTGAGTACCGGAATGGTATCGCTTATGGTTCATGATGATTATAACGGTGCAATTGCCCATTCCGTCTTCTATGGACTGGCAATTCAGCCCGGGTTTGAGGAAAAAAACCTGCATGGGGATGTAGTTGCTTATGGCGTGCTGGTTCAGCTTGCAGTGGATGGACAGGTGCAAGAAATGAAACGTCTGTACCGCTTTCTGAAGGATCTTTCTATGCCGGTAAAATTAGAAGATATGGGAATAAAAAATGACCGGGGGGAAATGGCTGAAGTTTTAGCGGAAATTGTGCAGGGACCGGATCTGAAGCATATGCCTTATCAGGTGACAGAAGATATGATATTTGAGGCAATGCAGCAAGTGGAGGAACTTTAAAACAATAATGGAAAGGAAAGAAAATGAATGAACACATCAAATGTTAAGGCAAAAAATATTATAAAATTTGTCCTGTTTTCTGCTTTTGGTATTGCCATGTTTTTGGTTCCCATCCCAAAGGATAATTCCTTTACAACAGGAATTTCGGAACTGCAAAGTGCTGTTAAAACCTGGCTGTCAGCGATTTTACCTTATTTTGTACTGATTCTGATGCTGTCCACCACGGTAGTATCCGGGATAGACTTTATTTGGAAACCCAAGTGGATCCGGGACCATAAGGCATTGACCAGAATATTTAAGGTAACCCCTTTTTATCTCATAACAAAAATTTTAAGCCTGGTAATAACCGCTATGGTCATATTCAAATTAGGGCCTGAGTTAATTATTTCTGCGGACACCGGGGCAAATATGGTAAGTCTCGCTGGTTCTCTCGTATGTATCGTACTGGCATTCAGCTTCATTATGCCTTTTCTGACTGACTGCGGGATTATGGAATTTTTGGGAGTAATAGCAAAACCTGTGGTAAGACCGCTGTTTCGTGTTCCCGGCAGAGCATCTGTAGATTTAATAGCTTCCTGGTTTGGAGCATCAAATGCCGCAGTGATTCTCACCCGTGAGCAGTACAACGGAGGATATTATACCGGAAGGGAAGCATCTGTGATAATGACAAACTTTTCGCTGGTCTCCGTTCCTTTCTGTCTGTTAGTTGCCGAGACTTTGGAGATTACGCAGGTATTCCCAAGCTTTTACTTTGTAATCTGTGTTGTAGGAATCTTCCTGGCTTTTGTACTCACCAGAATCCGGCCGCTTTCCAAAATACCGGATGAGTATAATCCAAAGACTGGAAAACGCATACAGGAGGAAGTACCATCCCACATCTCCACCCTGGGCTGGGCGATGGAACAAAGCTGTAAACGTGCTGAGGAATTTGGTGTACATACGGTTTTAAGCTCCGGCATGAAAGTATTGACGGGAATGTTTTTTGATCTGATCCCAATTGTCATTACCTGGGGAACGATCAGCCTGATACTGGTTGAGTATACACCTATTTTCCAATGGATTTCATATCCTATGGGCTGGTATCTGCAGCTATTGGGCGTAGAACATGCATTCCAGGCAGCACCCGCTACTTTGGTGGGATTCGTGGACATGTTTATCCCGGCACTGTTAATCAGTTCCATTACCACAGTAAAAACGAAGTTTATTATAGGGGTGCTGTCACTGGTGCAAATTATATACCTTACAGAGGTAGGTGCCGTTATTATTAAAAGTAAGGTTCCTATGGGATTGAAAGAATTGATTATTATCTTTTTAGAAAGAACCATCATCAGTCTGCCGATTATTGTTTTACTGGCTAATATATTGATTAAATAAGAGAATAGTTTGTGTAATGAAGAAGGGCATGATTGCTGTTTAATGGTAATCATGCCCTTCCTTTGTCATTTTTTACAGGTGGCATGTCTATTCTGATGATGCTAAATATTCAGGTATTCTTTATAGATATGCGCCAACGTCTCCCGCTCAGAAATTCTCCCTGCAATATACTCATGAATCCACCTGCCTGCCGCCTTTTCAAATTCCCACTGTGTGTAATTATCATGTAAAGGCTGAAGCATAGGTCTGCTGTGAGAGAAAATGTTCAGAGATTGCTTCAGCCAGGGATACAGATCTTTCATTTCATTTGAGGTAAACAGCTGTTTCACTGGGAGAGTGCCGCCAAGCAGGTTAAAAGCAGCAGCAATATCCGGTTGCAAAAGCCACTGGAAGAATTGGACTGCCTCTGGGTACATTTGGGTTTGTTTATGGATACCCAAAAGCCAGCCACCTTCTACGGAGCTGTTGCCTGGAATGGGCGCAAATCCGATATTATTGCTTATTTTAGAATCCAGATCATAAAAATAATCTGAGAAATGAGCCTGATAAAGAACCATCATAGCGGCATTGCCTTGATGAAACGCCTCTGTCTGCATGGTCCAGTTCCAGTCTGCCGCTTTTGGGTCAGCATAGGAAAAAACTTCTTTATAATCCTGTAATCCGTCAACCAGGACCGAAGAAGCAGATTCCCACCCAGACAGAGATGCATCCAGTGTAATTCCCTGATCCCAGATTCGTGGCATTAATTCATATACGCTGTTGTAAGGAGCACCTCCGGCGGTACTTCCATATGGTACCGGGGAATCTGTGTTATAGCTTTTTGTAAAAAAACGTGCAATCTGATTAAATTCTTCCCATGTTCTGGGTATCCGAAGTTCCTTCTGAAACTGCTCATAATACATACGCTGATATTGCAGGTCTTCAAAGAGATCTTTCCGGTAGAATAGTACCTGCGCATCAAACATAAATGGAAGACCGCATCTTTTTTTGCTATGGGAATCATATTTTTTTAATATATCTTCCGGAAATGACCGGATTATAAGGTCGTTCACAGATGTATCCGCCTGCAGTTCACAGAGAATCTTGTCTTTCAAAGGACCCGCCATCCAGGATATGTCCATCTGGATCAGATCATAAGAAGAAGCCTGCCCTGTTATTTTGTCGTAAAGTGCATCATACGGTATCATATCAATTTCAACCGGTATGCCTAATTCTTTTGTAAAACGGTCTTTAATCATATCCAGTGCCTTAGCCGATGCACACTGCAGCATGAGAAGGCGTAAAGGTTTTTTCTCATATTTATACCCCTGCATACCGCTGACGGGTCTGCGGTACTGCTTCAATAGAAAGTATGGAACGCTTTTTGTTCCATACTTTTCCTGATGTGTATGCGGGCTGATATAATCCCTTGTGCTTCCTGTCGTACTGGTCCCGGGACTGACTAAAAGGTTTACGGTCTCAGAAAATTCTTTCGTGCCAATCTTCTGGAATAAAAAGGAACCGGCTCTTTCTCCAAGTTCCCGATAATCCTGTTCGACTTTCAGTGTTGTTTTATCACAGATATTTTCGCACCAATCCGGGGTATCCAGGTTCAGGAGCACAGGAGCAGTGTCGCTGTAAAAAAGGCTGACTGCAGCAGATGCCCCCTGATAAAAAGCGGTATTGGTTGTTATAACCGCAGAGGGATTTAATCCACGATGATTCCAATCAGACATAATACGAAATGCCTGTTCTTTTCCTTCAGGCACTTGCCGGATCAGCGCTTCTTCCAATAGAATACCATTTTGTTCATATGACTGCCGTATACCTTCTATAAAAGATAATTCATTGGAATAATCCTTTCTCCCGGCAATAATTCCGATCCGGGTATGACCCTCTCCAATCAGCATCCGGGCAGTTAGGTCTGCATAGGCGGACTGGTCAAAAGAAGCAAAAATCCGATGCTTCATATTATTTAGCTGGTGATCTACAAAGATAATGGGAATGCCGCTTTTTTCAATCTGCTCAAATGGTGCGTTGGCATCCGGCATACAGGTGACAATGACCAGGGCATCCATGCGCTGCTGACAGATCTGTGTGAGTGCTTTTATCTCGGATTCACGATCACTCTGTGTACAGAATAAACACAATATGTATCCCTGACTTCTCAGTTTTAATTCTAACCCGGTATACAGTTTTGCATACTTGGGCTGTGTGATATCGGGAAGCACAACCCCAATTAGTCTGGTTTTACTGTTACGCATGCTTCTTGCTTTAGCGTCTGGCTGGTACCCAAGTTCCTCCATAGCATTCCGCACGCGCTTAACGATCTGGCTATTGACGCTTTTTGCTCCATTTATCACATTTGAAACGGTACCATGGGAGACACCGGCAAGTTTGGCTACATCTTTTATTGTAGGCATAGAGACCTCCATTTAAATCCGGTATTCATAAAATTTTTGATTTACAGTTATAAAGATTACATTTGTAAAGATCACATTTGTAAGGCAATTATAACATGCCGCAGCATAATTTACCACGTCTATTCATACACCGCTGGAACTGCTGCCGAATACACCGCCGCTCCATTACACTTCAATTTAGTTGATAATCTGGTGCTTTCATGCTAAGATAAACATAATAATAAAATTTACGGAGGGGTACCATGGACTATAGAACATATTTGAGAAATTATCCTGATAAAGACGGCAGATTCGGACCTTATGGAGGGGCTTATCTGACTGAGGAACTGAAACCTGCTTTTGAGGAAATTGCAGATGCATATCAGACGATTTGCCATTCGTCCCAGTTTATCAATGAACTGCGAAGAATCCGCAAGGAATTTCAGGGAAGACCGACGCCGGTTTACCACTGTGAGCGTTTGTCCGGACTTTTGGGAAACTGCCAGATTTATTTGAAAAGAGAAGACTTAAACCATACAGGTGCACATAAGCTGAATCATTGCATGGGTGAGGGGTTACTTGCCAAATTCATGGGTAAGAAACGCCTGATTGCAGAAACAGGTGCCGGACAGCATGGAGTGGCGCTGGCTACTGCAGCTGCATTTTTTGGCCTGGAATGTGAAATACACATGGGAGAGGTTGATATTGCAAAGCAGGCTCCCAACGTGACCAGAATGAAGATCCTGGGTGCAAAAGTGGTTCCCGTTTCCCATGGACTGAAGACTCTAAAAGAAGCGGTAGACTCTGCTTTTGAATCCTATGCTAAGAATTATAAAGATTCCATTTACTGCATCGGTTCAGCCCTTGGACCACATCCATTTCCGTTAATGGTCAGAGATTTCCAGTCAGTAGTGGGTTACGAAGCAAAAGATCAGTTTAAGGAAATGACCGGTCTGCTTCCGGATGTTGTATGTGCCTGTGTAGGCGGCGGAAGTAATTCTATTGGAATGTTTATCCCATTTCTTGAAGAAGCAGTGGATATCGTTGGAGTAGAACCGCTGGGAAGGGGATCAGATCTTGGGGATCATGCGGCGTCTATGACCTATGGAGAAAAAGGTGTTATGCATGGATTTGAGAGCATTATGTTAAAGGATTCCCAAGGAGAACCGGCACCGGTTTACTCTATTGCCAGCGGACTGGACTATCCGTCTGTAGGTCCGGAGCATGCATTTTTAAGGGATCTTGAGCGGGTACAGTATACAACAGCCAGCGATGAGGATGCCATGGAAGCTTTCTTTAAACTTTCACGCTATGAAGGTATTATTCCTGCAATTGAAAGTTCTCATGCCGTAGCTTATGCTATGAAGAAAGCAAAAGAAATGAAACAGGGATCCATTTTGGTATGCCTGAGCGGAAGAGGCGATAAAGATATTGATTACGTTGTGGAACATTATGGATATGGGGAACAATTCCTGTAAGAAATTATTGTATAACCCATGGAAGTAGTGTATAATACTTTGTATATCAAAGTAAATTATAGGAAATGAATGTATTAGTATAAAATAGATTATTTCAGAAGGTAAGACATGCATCCGGATAAGGAGCCAAAGAGAGAGGTGATAATGTGAATACGCATGATACAATAAATGATGTGTTGGTTAATTTGTTTAATGACATTATGGCAATAGAAGAAAAAGCAATTATTACGGGTGAATTTAAAGATATTTCCAACAACGATATGCACATTATCGAAGCAATCGGTGTAAATGACGCTAAAAATATGTCGACTGTTGCGAAATCTCTTTCGGTAACTATGGGAACTCTGACAATTGCCATAAACAGTCTTGTAAAAAAAGGTTATGTGGATAGAATCCGCAGTGAGAAAGACAGGCGCGTGGTTCTCATTTCTCTTTCCGAAAAAGGAAAGCGGGCATTTAACCATCACAGACAATTTCATGAACAGATGGTAAAAGCTACAATAAAGGGTCTGTCTAAGGATGAGATGAAGGTATTGGGACAGGCATTATCTAATTTAAAAGAATTTTTTCGGAATTATTAAATCTAAAATTAAAATATTTATGCCTTATGGCATTCGTACAGCATGACTCAATAATTTGTGCAATGCTGTACAGGGTATAGCCCACACATATGCATTGATTAAAAGTGCATATGTGTGGGCTGTTTTTATTTTAATGTAGATATTTATTATGGAAAAAGGGAAAATTAATGAGCGGCAGGTTTATTGGCTGCTGGATGACAGGTTAAAAACCCGGGAAGCCGGTAAGGTTTTTAATTGACATTAGCAGGAGTGCATACTATACTTGAACTATAATATGGAACGTTCCATTGAACGATAGAAGGAGGTATTTATGACACCAAAGGAAAGATTGTATGCAAGGCTGAAAGGCGATGAAGTTGACAAAATTCCAAATCTGAATATTGTAATGCTATTTGCAGCTAAGTATGCAGGGGTTAAGTATGGAGAATTCTGCAAGGATTACAGGAAACTGGTTTCTGCACAGCTTAAAACGGCGGAGGATTTTGGGCTGGACATATTAACGGTAATGTCGGATCCTAACAGAGAGGTTGCTGACTATGGTGCAGAGGTTGTATTTATGGAAGATGATCTGCCGGTTTGCAGAGAAATTCTGGTAAAGGAAGCGGAGGAGTTGTCTAAAATAAAAAAATGGGACCCACTGAAATCCGAGAGAATGCTGGATCGGATAAAAGCAGTACAATTGTTCAGAGAATTAAAAGGTAAGGAATATCCCATTCTGGGCTGGGTGGAAGGACCCTTTGCAGAATTTACGGACCTAACGGGGGTAAGTGACGGGATGCTTATGCTTTTTGACGAGCCGGAAGCAGTGGAAGAGGCTATGGAAATAATTGCTTCACAGGCGCTGGACTGTGCGAAAGCGCAGATTGATGCCGGAGCTGATATCATTGGTATGGGGGATGCAGCGGCTTCCCTGGTTAGCAGAGAGATCTATCAAGAGTTTATTTTCCCGCTGGAGCAGAAAATAGTGCAGGGGATTCATGAATATGGTGGACTGGTAAAACTACATATCTGTGGAAATACAAACCATATATTAGAACTAATGATAGAAACCGGGGCTGACATTATAGATATCGATTACCTGACCGATTATGAAAATGCCATTCAGGTGGCAGCCGGAAAGTGTTCGATCTGCGGAAATTTTGACCCCACATCCATCCTTCTTCAGGGAAGCAGGGATGATGTCATAGAGGCGGTAAAATCTTGTATAGATCTGGGCGACAGGACATCACTGGTTAGTGCAGGATGTGAGGTTCCCAAGATGACGCCGGTTGAGAATCTGAAAACGGTAGATGAGTATTTAAAAGGGGTGACGAGAATTTAAAAGAGCAGTCACGCCCCACTTTGCGGCATATTTGCCCCAGATTAAGGTTACGTAGCCCGCTACGCGTCCCGCATCCGGGATAAATCTCCCACAAATTGTGATGCACAACTGCCAAAAAGCAATTTTAAAACATGTTCAAGAACAGAGAATTAATAAAAAAGAAGCCGGAAACTAAAATATTAGTTTTGGGCTTCTTTTCTATAAAATAAAAGTAGAATTGCCTACAACTATCAGACGAAAGTGCATAGGAACAGATAAAAAAATGAGGTAAATTAATAGCAGAAATTCAATAGGAATCCATAACAGGAAGCTGAAGCTGGAATCCGAGATTATTGTAAACTCTTCCGATAATCGTTTGCAGTTTTCCCGGTAATTTTTTTAAAGGATTTATTAAAAAACCGGTAGTCAGAGTAACCTACCTGATTACTGATTTCCGTAATAGAGAGGCTGGAATCTAAAAGCAGCTCACATGCTTTCTCAATACGGATGTGCTGCAAATATTCAACTATACCGGATCCGGTCGCCTGTTTAAAAAGGCTTGACAGGTAGCTTTTACTTAAAAAGAAGATACCGGAAAGCTCACTGATTGTAATTTTCTGGGAATAATGCATCTTTAAGTATTCGATGCAGTCTGGAATCAGCTGGTGTAGATAGCGGTTTTCCGGTGTGCTTGCGGGGGTGGTTTTCATTTTATAGAAGCGATGGATTTTCAATAGCAGTTCGCAGAGGGAAAGCTTTAATATTTGGATGTAATTGATTCCCTCGGTAGTAAATTCCAGATATATTTTGTCATAGAGCTGTTCGATTTCCGTGCGCATGGCACCCTGAAGGCGAAGATCGGGCGTATATATGATTTCTTCTGCATAGAGGGATTTATATAGCATGATGTCTGTAAGCTCTGTCAGAAGCGGAAGGCTTATATTGATATCCGAAATAAACTGGGGAAGAAACGCCAGGTTGTATACAACTAAATGCTCTGAATTCGCTCTGTCCGTAGGATAGAAGCAGTGGGCAGTCTGGGAATTGATAATATAGAGCTCTCCCTTGCTTACCGGATAAGTAATGCCGTTATATAAATGAAACCCTTTTCCATCGCATACATAAGCAATTTCAATAAAATCGTGGGTATGTACTTTCAAATCTGAGAATTCGGTATGGTAATACTTTTCTATAAAAAAAGAAAGTTCTTTTTTGGGAAAAACAAGCTCAGGAGTAAGATTTGGTATATCCATGGTAAATCCTTTCATTATAGCAGGTCGTTTTATGAGATACCTCTATAGTCATTATATAAACAAACCGCAAATTGTCAACCGGTTATCAACCGGACAGAGGAACAGGAGGAGTCATCACAATGAATTTAGAAAAACGTCAGGAGTTATTTCAGAATCCAACAAGGCAATATCGGGGCAAGCCATTTTGGTCATGGAATGGAAAGCTGGAGGAGCAAGAGCTGCTGCGGCAGATTGACATTATTCAGGAAATGGGATTTGGAGGCTATTTCATGCACTCCCGTACAGGGCTTGAGACAGAGTATCTGGGGGAAGAATGGTTTACATTAATCAACAAATGTGCAGAGTATGGCGACCAGAAAGGAATGGAATCCTGGCTGTACGATGAGGACAGGTGGCCATCAGGCAGTGCCGGAGGAATGGTCACAAAAGAAGAGAAATACCGTGCCATGTTCATGGAAATGCTGTGTATAGGTGAGGAGGAGTTGGAAGAACTACAATGGGATAAATCTATCGCAGCGGTGTTTGCATGCAGGTTAAAAGACGGTATTTTTTGTGATAAGCGAATGCTAAAAAAGGGGGAATCTCTCTTAAGCGAAGAAACAGCTGTTGTATTCCGGCTGAGATACTCAGCGTGTAATGATAACTACAATGGTTACTGCTATCTGGATACTATGAACAGAGAGGCGGTGCAGCGCTACATTGAGGTGACTCACGAAAAATACAATGAAAAAAGCGGTGATAAATTCGGAGTGGAAATCCAGGGCATCTTTACGGATGAACCCCATCGGGGAGGCTGTTTTACCGACTTTGCAGAAGGGGAAGTCAATGCGGCTCCATATACACCGGGGATGTTTGACCAATTTGAAAAACGATTTGGATATAGTCTCCTGGATAATCTGCCGGAACTATTTTTAAGGAAAAAACCAGGGGAGCTTTCGAAGGTCAAACGGGACTACTTTGAATTGTGTCAGCAGCTATTTTTGGAAAACTTTGCAATACCTGTCTACAGCTGGTGTAAGGAACATAACTTGATTTTTACGGGGCACGTCCTGCATGAGGACTCTCTTTGTGCCCAATCAATCATGCAGGGGTCATTGATGCGCTTTTATGAATATATGGAATACCCGGGTATTGATCTTCTGGCAGAGCATACACAGTGTTACTGGGTGGCAAAGCAGATTGATTCAGTGGCTAGACAGCTGGAAAAAGAATGGGTATTGTCTGAGCTGTACGGATGCACAGGATGGCAGACCAACTTTCAGTCCTATAAGAATATTGGGGACTGGCAGGCGCTTTTTGGTATTAATTTAAGATGTCCGCATCTTTCCTGGTATACCATGAAAGGTGAGGCAAAGCGGGATTATCCGGCAAGTATTTTCCATCAATCCTCCTGGTATACAGATTATCATTATGTGGAAGATTATTATTCCAGAATACATGCGGTTTTACATGACGGGAAGCCGGAATGCGGGCTGCTGGTGATCAATCCAATAGAAAGTGTTTGGGCACGTGCATACAGCGGGGCGTTTGATGGTCTGAGTGCAGCAGATACACAGATTGAGCGGCTGGAAAGACAATATGCGGAAGTTTTCCATGCTTTAACGGACAACCGGATTGACTTTGACTACGGTGAAGAAGATATCATGGCACGCCATGGACGAGTGGAAAATGGCATTCTGTATGTGGGAGCCTGTGCTTATACAAAAGTTTTGGCAGCCGGTGCAGATACCCTGCGGGGAACTACCGTGGAACTTTTAAAAGAGCTGGTAAGGCAAGGAGGAAGCGTGATTTTTGCGGGCGATATTCCAGCATATATGGATGCAGAGGAATCAGAAGAAATAAGACTGCTGGCTAAAGAGGCGGTTATCATTCCTTATGAAGAGAGAGCAATTGCGGATGCATGCAGAAATGGACAGGAGATAGAGGTTCGATCCCAGGGGAGTCCTATGATTTACGCAAGGAGCGTGGCAGTTGAGGGCGGAAGGGTCGTTATGTTGTTGAATACCGACAGAAAAAATGGATATGACAATGTAACCGTAAACCTTGGCAGCGGAGATTATGCAGAACTGTGGAATGCCCGTGACGGGAAAATCACAAAACCTTTATATAAGAAAACGGATGGCAGTATAGAAATGACAATTAATCTGGAGGCAGGAGGAGAACGGCTTTACCTGATTTCGGATACCCTGCGGAACCTGCCTGACGGGGAGGACTGGAATGGCACAAAGGAGATGCCCCTTCCGGAAGCCTTTACTTATACACTCAGTGAGGAAAATATCTGTGTGCTGGATATGGTTACCGTACAGAATGAAGCGGGTTTAAAATTACCGGAGCAGGAAGTTCTAAAAGCTGACCGGGCACTGCGGGATTACTATCAGATTCCCTTTCGTGGAGGTGAAATGCTCCAGCCATGGTATGAAGTGAAATTCAAAGGCGGGGATAAAGAACTGCTGACCCAGCTTACTGTTGATTATAGCGTGGAGATTTCGGTACTTCCCACAGGCGTTCAGCTTGTGGCAGAGGATTTAAAGCATATTTGCGGGATAACTGTAAATGGAAAGAACGTGCCGGCAGTCAGTAATGGGAAGTGGATTGATATTTGTTTTGACAGAATTCCGATACCGGATGAAGTATGGAAAGAAGGGCACAATACCGTAACTCTGATTATGGATTATTATAAGACCTGCGGGCTGGAGTCTGTTTACCTGACCGGAAACTTTGGAGTGGCGATCAATGACGGCAGACCAATGCTGGGAAAGCTGCCCCAGAAACTGTCCATCGGAGATATATCAACCCAGGGACTTCCTTTTTATTCAGGCAGCGTGATTTATCATGTGGATGGATGTAAAGATAAAAAGGTAAGTGTGAGTGTGGAACAATTCGGTGGGGCGCTGGTGAAACTCATCGGAAAAGAAGAGATGATTCTTGCGTTTCAGCCTCATAGTGCCGTGGTGGAAGATCTTCGTGGGATTCAGGTGGTGCTCACCAGACGGAACACCTTTGGACCGTTTCATCAGATTCCAAAAGTGGCTTATGCTTACGGACCAGCCAATTTCCTGACCGAAGGAAAAGAGTGGCAGGACGACTATGTGCTTTATGAGCAGGGATTACTGACAAAACCGGTTATACGCAATTAGAAAGTAACAAATTTAATAAAGTAATATAGTCATAAAGTAATAAAGTAATATTCATAAAGTAATACAGTAATAAAGTGGCAGCACACAGTGTCAGATCGCTGTTGATGCTGCCGCTTTTCTATTACCGGGCAATTCTCCATGCCAAGTTGGATGTTAGAGCGTGTTTTAAAATTAAAAGTTGCACAAAACAAATGTTTTGCATCCCCGTTTTATGGTAAAATAAAGAAAAAG